>Ga0255755_1000120_pt1 | contig 80136 bp, 108 predicted proteins | sample 011ome_18_FD_179955 | JGI IMG/M metagenome (GOLD analysis project Ga0255755, IMG submission 179955) | Coastal salt marsh microbial communities from the Groves Creek Marsh, Skidaway Island, Georgia - 011501BT metaG (version 2) | ecosystem: Environmental > Aquatic > Marine > Intertidal zone >... | reverse complement strand
CCCCATTTTTGTCTAAAATTAGGGTTTAGTGGAACATTTTTCACTCTTTTCTCTCAATATATAGTTAAGAAAATAATTTTAGTAAAAAACACCATTATTAATATAGAGAATTTATAAAATATTTATATATTAGGGGTTAAAAATGTATGTGCCCTGGGGGTGCCATATTTCCACATTTACAATAATACACTTAAAATTTTATACACCCTGATACTCAATACTAGCTCAAGAAGGTGTTATTTATGTATAATAGTATACTTTACGTTAGGTTTTATGGTTATATAGAAAGTATGTCTAAATTATATCTATTTAAAAATATATATTTTAATATTTTTAAAATGATTTGATTTTTTATATTATTCCCATTTACATACCCGACCAGCGTAGCTAAGTGATTTATTTGTACAATCCGTTTCGTTAGTTATACCTTTACAACCATCATAGGAATTGTTAGAACCATAATAATAATGATGATACCCTTCATATGCACCGTTAGATTGACACGTTTTACAACTTCCTAGATTACAACTTTTGCTCTCGGTGGGTGGGCATGCATCACCACCATTTTTTGGTCCATAAGTCATATTCCAGGTTCTTGTTTGTGTTCCAGGACCACACGATTTGGAACAACCGCTCCAAGCGTTCCAACCCTCATTGGACGTGGAACCTTCACAATCAACCTTAACATCCAATATTCTCGTATCACCGTCTTTGTGTAGACACATAGTTCCACCCCCACTTTCTTTTGTTATTACGCTATACGTATCCGTTCGTTTACCTGTGCTTTTATCTACTGTACCATTTATCCATTCATAAACACAATTTTGTGGTTGCGATGACGAGACTGGGGATAGGGATGGGGATGGGGATGAGGATGGGGATGGGGATGAGGATGGGGATGGGGATGATGAGGATTTCTTACTGGTATCAGATTTAATAATGTGTCGAATAAATAAAGCTGCACCGCTTGAAATGTAACATAAGAAACAAACAATACCAACTATTAAATATGTTTTATCAGAATTGTTATTATTGTTACTCATAATAAACTTATAATAGCTATATATTATTTTTATACACAGATTATAGTTCTTTGTATAAAAACGATTAATTATATTTTACTTTTTACTTACCACATCCACACGATTCGGTAGATTTTTTTGTAGTCACACCGTTAAGAATATATACGGTAGCTACTATAGCTGCTATCATTAAAATTGTATTTGTCTTCATTTTTACTTATTAACAATATTATTTTTCAGACGATGACTTCTTAGTAACACTTCCTTTACTTTTTGGAGATTCGCTTACATTTTTCTTAATACGATCACTACGACGAAAGTTTAATTTATTTTTAATCACACGAAGTGGAGATATTGCACCAGCTCTTGCCGCTAATCTTCTCGAAAGACCCCGAAGATTCATCGCGTCTCGCGCATTTTTAGCTTCCTGACCTATACGGACTCTTTTTTCACCTTTGGTATTCTTAGCTTTCACTTTTTGAGATTGTTTCAAAGACAATTTATTACCCATTAATTCGATATTATTTCTTCTGGGAAATCCTAATCTCTTAACTACATTAACCATTTCTTTTTGTCGATAAGTTAGTGGTGTACTAGCAGAACCAACACTGTTGCGGCGAGATCCAGATGATTTTGATTGTGAACGCGTTTTCATAAATGACGGAGAAGGTGATTTATACATGGAGAAATTCATGGAAGATGTATCACCGTTTAATGCATTCCTCTGTTTTTGCAACGCAGTCAATCTCTTCGTTAAAATTTTACTCGGACTTGGTGTTCTAGTTTGATTTTTAATTAAAAATTGTTTAGCCTGTTTATCAATTGCATTAGTAACCTCTTTTATAGAAGCGTTTAAACTTTTCTTTTGATTGTTTTTAGTGACCATTCTATACTAATACTTGCTATTTTAATTCGTTCTGGTGATAAAAATATAAACGTATAATAAATGGAAGAAAACCAAAGACTCCAATGGGTTTTTGATAGATTATTTGGTATAGCAGATGGTAGCTTACAAAGAATAACAATAAGAGAACTACGAAAAATGATACGAATAATGCTTGGAAATAATAGTGCTTTAAGAACTGTCTCAGAACCTAATTTAAATAGGTATATAAGTACAGAGGGAATACAGGGTATTTCAGCACAAATGATAATGCCAGTAAATAGTCTGAGAGAAAGACAGAATGTTAGAAATAGATGGATAAATGCAACACGTCGCGCTATTACGTATAATAATATAAGTGACAATAACAACAGTAATAATAATACAACAAGCATAAATTCAAAAAAATCGAATGGTACTAAATTATCAACATCAACGCGTAAGAAATTGAAAAAAACACCAACAACACCACAATCTAAACTTAAAAAATGAAACCCCAAACATTTATATCGAACACTTTTTATTGTCGTAAGTTTCAGTTCACCACAATAAAAATTGATTTTACCATTTTTTCGTTTTACGCTCATCGTCTCTTTCTTGTTTTCTAATTGACCATTTAGACTCTTTATTAAACTTATTGTAATCAATCTCTTCACCAAATATACCAATTAATAATTTCTTTATAGGGTTTATATTCTTTTTATTACTAGACTTTTTCAATTTCTCAGTTTCAGTATACGTGACGTATTTGGGTAACTTTTGTGTACCCCCTTTATTTTTTTTACATGTAACTACAAATCTCGGATTACTCAGTGCAACTATCATCTGTATTATCATAACTTTTTTCTTGTGTATACTTTAAAATTTCTAAACGTTCTTTCTCCAACTGATTAAGAACTTTTATATAAGCCTTCTCCTGACGACCGTATGCTAACGAACATCGACCACGTGTTCTTTCTATTGTTGTTTCTATACACTGGAGTCGTGTAGATTCCTTTTCTACAGAAACAACGTTTGTGCATACACGTCTAGACGTATTTGGTCTGGAAAAAATGATAGATGAGAGAGGGGGTCTCAACATACTATTGTTTTTCATTTTTTTATTCGTATTTTTATTTTTATTTTTAACGTGGTCCAAACAACGCCAAACCATCGTTAAAGTGTTCGACTGTAACCAAAGACACTAACCCAATCATCGCCCATCTACCGTTGTTTAATTCAGCCTCTTTATTAAACGGTCCAATCTTTTCATCTTTATCAACAAGTTTAAGTTTTGAAAAAAGTGATCCAGTAACGATAAGTCCTGCAACAATCTGCAACACAAAAAAACCTGTCGTTGGGTATGTAACCGTATCACTCGTACCGTCTAAAAGTGTAAATGTACGTGTTTTAAAAACTTGGTTCCAAACGGCTTCGTTTTTAGTAAACTCATAATACAATGCCATGATCCATCCAATTTGTGCAACTCGACCGTTGATCATTTCAACTGATTCAGGGTTAGCAAATGTTTCGAGAGTTGGTGAACCATTTCGGGTCGCATACTTATTCAACCATGCAGCTGATAATGCTTTCATTTTAGCATCAGATGAATCATGGTGACTCTCTATATCTTCATGGGTTACGTATTTAGGTTCATCGCTTGATGTATCAATAAAAATATTGTCATCTTTATTCGAAGATCGTTTAAAGCGGGTAGTTCTATACAATTTGGGTGTAAAGGGGGTAATTCTGAGACCAGATATCATTTTTATTATAACATCTTATACATTTGTTTCTTTAATTTATTTATTTTCATTACATTTAATTAAATAACCAACACCCACAACACCGTTTTTTAGTGTCCTGGACGAGTGGTTTGCTAGGTTTGTTTAGTTTTTTATCGATAAGTTTAGGTACAAATAGAAATGGTAACATGTATATCATTATTATCATTTAGAAAGTAAATGGTGAAAGTATTCACAGAACTTTTTAAGTTTAGGGTCAATTTCATTTAACCATTTCTGTTTATCACGTGTAATTGCATATCCAATTCGAGAATCATTGTACTGTTCAATGAGTTCACATTTATTAACGTCCATCATTTCCATATATGTTTGACATTGAATTTCCTCATAATCACGGACAGTTTTAAATAAATTTCTCGTTCTATTCTTAATTTCAACAATCGTCTTGTTACCATCATAGTCATATCTCACTCTATCAATACGACCGACGATTTCATATGTAGTGCCTTCAAGAGAACAAATTGGGTACGTATAAAAGTTTTCGTCAACTTCAAGGTCACTATAATTATCAGCCGTGGTATCCTCGTGTCTTGTTCCATGGTTCGTGTATAAAGTCTTACGTAAATAATCAATTGCATACTTTTTATCATCGCCCCGTAAATTTGAATATAAATCAAGTTGGTTAGAAACTGCTTTGAATTTTCTCTCTACGTCAACAGAATTGAAAGATTTATACGTTTCCGTATCTTTCAAAATACCCATCGAGAATTTACATTTTTCAATAGCTTCAACTGCACACTGATCCTTTGTTTTACCTTCAAACGTATCAGGTTTATATTTACTCCAAAGGTTATCGATAATCTCGAGAGGTTTCTTATATTGATTTTTACCAATAATTGCAGCAACGTCGGATGCTTTAATGACAACTCTATCAACCCCAATATCACACATTTCCCATTTTTTATCACGCATAACGTTATATACTTTACCACACGCACGTGCATCGTTCAGGGCATCGTGAGCACCGTCAAATTCTTCACCAAATATGTGATCATACAATGTAATCAATTTGTGATTGTTTAACGTAGGATAAATAGACCGTGCCATATCCAGTGTATCAACAAACGTAACTTCATCAAACGGTTCTGTATCAAAACCCCGGCGATAACACTCAGAAAAGAATACGTTCTCGTCAAAAAGAGAATTGTGTGCGACCAATAATTTAGTATCTTTTGTAGCTTCCTTAAGAGATGCGTAGATATACCCAAACGGTTGCCCGTTTTCTCTTGCATACTCATGTGTAATACCATGGACGTGTGTTGCATCAACATTGAATGTATCTGGGTACACTGTACCGTGATAAGAACCAACCTCTTCACCTTTATAATTATATTTAACGAACGCTAAAGTTAACATTCGACACTTATCGAATTTATGAACATTATCAACTGTTGCCCTTTCACCTTTACGTGTTTTAGGAAGGCCTATAGTTTCTGTATCCCAGGCAATATAATTCATTGTAATTTTTTAGATTGTTTTCTTTAACTACAATTTAGAACTTAGGTTTATTTTGTTAATATAATATATAATGGAATCATATTTTTCAAAGGAAGTAGATAAATATACTAAAAGATTGACAAATTTTATAAAAAAACAACCCAAGAAAAAATTATTAGAAATACGATCGAAAAAAAAATTAGTGCCACCACCGAACAACAGTTTTCAAGTGGCAGGTGTACAGGTACCATTAAGATATACTCAATTAGAACGTATGGCTAATAATCTTAAAAATACAAATTTAGAATCAGAAAAAAAACAACGTGATCGTTTATATTTAGCAAAAAAACAAGATAGAGATAGAAGAATGTTTGCGACTATAAATCCACCAAGTGGTGATTCTGGGTCACGAGCACAAAAGAGAAAAAGAGACAAGGCGTACACTAATTTTATGAAAGAAACTGTAAATACGAATTTTATGAAAAACAAAAAGGATTCAAAAAATGAAAAAATGATAGCATACAAAAAAAAGTTTTTAAATATGACTAAAAAGATCAATGATCAACTCTATTCAAGGTTAGTATCTAGATCCGATAAAATACAAAAAGTTGTATTATCTAAAAATAATAGTGATCCTATAACACGCACTCCTTTTAAAAATGATGAAATCATTTTAAGTACAGGGAAACCCGGACAATATTTTAGTTTAAACTCGTTTGAAAAATTATTAAAACGTCAAAAAACACGAGAATATGTTAGCAATAATACAGGTGTTCGAACAGTTGGAGAAATAAAAAGTCTTGCTAAAAATAATAAATCTAAGAACGTAATCGTATACAAAAAGAATCCACTTAATCGTCAACAAATACAGGCAAAAAATGTAAAGTTTGTTCGTGTAGTCATTAATAAAAAATAAAATATGAGATAATATAAATGAGTTCATCTTTGCGTAATACAGCTGATTCAAAATCGATATCCAATAAAAATTATTTAAAAAAATTATACGAAAAACAGGATAAAATAAGAAAAACTTTAGCGGATGAAACAATTCGTGTCAATTCTAATATTAAAAGAAAAACTAATACTTTAAATAAAATCGGCATTAATTATGCTAAACTAGTAGCACTTAAACATCAATATGACCTTTATGGACTTTATAATGGTGATCTTATGTCGACAATAAATAAGTGTACAGACGCACACGAACAATTACGCGAAGTAATAAATAGACTTATACAAACAAGGGAAACGCTACACGTTGCTACAATAACGTATATTCAAGATATAGAGTATGTGGGATTAGTAAAAAATTCAAACATTTCTAATATACACGCACTTGTCGATACTTTAAGTAAAAATTTTACAAAAATCAATAAACTAAAAAAATTGCAAAGTGGTGTCACTACAATAGGAACAAAACAGAATAACACTAACCGACCAATTAACACGATCCAAAATTCTTTAGAATTCAGTAACAAAAATAATAATAGTCGTCGATAAAAAAAATAGGTAACAAAAACATTTTTTATATTATTACACACTTAATAATATAAAAAATAAACATTATTTTCTAAAATTTTCTAAGAACCGTCGAGCTATCATCATCCACGCAACACTCATAAAAAATATTTCACCATCGGTATTCATATATACTATATTACGGTAAAATAATATCATCACCATCTCTATACGAGTCAAAACTATCAAACGCATCTTTGAACGTTCGTAAAGTACCTACCGGTTTCACGCGACTTCTTAAATCACATGACGCTATCATTTCGTATACGAGACTCCCGTCGACGATTTCCTCTTCGACGAGTATTTCTTTCAAGTGTTCGAGTTTAACGCGGTATGTATTAAGGAGTTCCTTTACTTCCGTATAACACGATTCAACTATATCGTGTATTTCTATATCGATATGGTTTGCTGTCACGGGAGATATAAGATCAGGGTTAATGTTCATTTTACCTATAGTTTCACTCATACCATATGTGGTCACCATTTCACGCGCAATGTTAAACGTTTGTTGAAAATCACTGGATGCGCCTGTAGTAACGTGATCACGCCCATAAACGATTTCTTCTGCTGCGTGACCACCAAGTGCAACCTTAATTTGTGATAAAAGGTAATCTTTCGTATACATACCTACGTCATCCGTCGACGGTTGAAAATATGTAACACCACCCGCGTCACCTCTTGGTAAAATACTCACTTTACGAACCTCGTCGTATTCACGCATAAGTACACCGATAATGGCGTGTCCCGCTTCATGGTATGCTACCCTTGATTTACGCGCTCCAGAAACGGAACGACTTCCTTTAGCACCGACAACTATTCTTTGGTACACGTCTTCAACAATATCAGATGTTATTATACCATCTTTACCATCGCGAACAGCTCGTATCGCGCACTCGTTCATAACATTTGCAAGATCGGCACCCGAAAACCCTGTCGTTTGTTTTGCAAGATCGCGAAGACTTACATCAACACCCACTAGTTTATCTTTAGAGTGTACTTTGAGTATTTCTTCACGTCCGTGAACATCTGGTAAAGAAACTTGTATTTTACGATCGAATCTACCGGGACGTAATAACGCATCATCTAGAATATCTAAACGGTTTGTTGCTGCTATAACAACAATTTCAGTATCATTCTCAAACCCGTCCATTTCTGTTAATAATTGGTTAATCGTTTGTTCACGCTCGTCATTTGCCGCAAATCCATTCATACTTCTTTTCTTACCAATTGCGTCAATTTCGTCTATAAAGATAATACATGGTTGGTTTTCGCGCGCCAATTCAAATATATCACGGACTCTTTTTGCACCTACACCCACAAACATTTCAACGAACGATGATCCTGAACACTGAATGAAAGGTACAGAAGATTCACCCGCGATCGCTCGTGCCAAAAGTGTTTTACCCGTACCCGGTTTTCCCGTTAATAACGCACCTTTTGGTATTTTAGCACCCGTACCGAAATACTTTTCGGGTGACTTGAGAAAATCAACAATTTCTTCGAGTTCATCTTTTGCACTATCTATACCTTGGACGTCATCAAAACGCGTTGTTATTTCATTTTCAATATCAGTATCCTGTTTCATCATTGAAAATGGACTTTGACCAATACTACCACCCGTAAACATTCTAAAAATTGCAAAGAAACCTATAGTAATGAACATGAACGATACAAAATCATTAAAAGTTCCACCGATCGGTGTTCTAACTAAATCAAATTCAACTTGACTCTCAGACATGATTTTCCAAAAATCTTCCGAAGGTGTGTAATACGACGTACCTACGGTTCCATTCTTTTCTTCGAAGTATACGATATCACTTTGAGGATTTATTTCCGCTTTAACGATTTCGTTTTTCTTAACACCTTTAATGAAATCACTATATATTCGGTGTTCATATTCAGGTTTCTTTTCTATTTTTAAAGGTGGGGAACTAAATAATTTTGATACGGTTAATATGGTCCCCATTATACTTAATTGTAAGAATATAATTATAATAATTGGACGCTTATCTATAAATTTTTTTAGTTTTTTACGTTTTTTTCTTAAACGTTTACGAAACTGTTTCCAGTTCATCTTATAGTATATTTTTAAATTAAACTCTAGTATATCTCGCAAAACTCTCTTTTTCACCTGTATAATATAACTTATACGATTCAATAATACTTGGTACTTTGTATTTATCGGGCATACACGCTGGTATTCGTGTAAGTCCATGTTTAAAATCGTGTATGGGGTAATATGCGGTTTCACTTTCACGAAGTTCAAAATGTGAAGGTTTATTTTCATATAACCAAAGTATATGTTTAGAACACGCGTGTATTTTACCGAACCGTTTGTTATATTCAAGTGCAAGTGACATTCCTATTTCACCTGCAAAATTATAATTATCAATACTGGACGATATCCACAACGTTGTAGGGTGTTTTTTATGTGCAGCTTTATACCCTCGGCGCGCACCGTTTACGGTATAAGGTGCATTTGATTCTACGTATTCGGTTTGGTCCGAGTAAAACCACGCGGTATACATCATTTGACATATTTCGAGTAGAATCTTGATTACATGTTGATCACAGTACATATAAGCAAGCTCTTCGGGGTTCATAGATAAAAAGAAAATATTCATTTTGTAAATTGTTTTTTATTAAAAAAAGTCTAACTTAAGTTTTAATCATCTCCCCCATCCGACACGTAATCGTCTTCAACAACTTCTTCTTCGTCATCTTCATCAACAACAATCGCCTCATCTTCTTCTGGTTCGTCGTCGTCTTCATGATCTTCATCTTCTACCACTTCCGTTTCGGCTTCGGCTTCGGCGGCTTCGGCGGCTTCGGCTTCAGCTTTCTTATCCGCTTTCTTCTTTTTGTTTCTCGACGCTGTTGAAGGTGCATCAAAACTTTTCTGGAGTATTTTCCATTTCTTTTCTATGAGTGCATTACGTTTCTTGTATTTATCTTTCACGGATTGTATAAATTCATTTGAGTATTCATGCGATTTTAATGCTGATAAAACACTTTTTATAGGCGGAATAATGGATTTCGAATAATAATTTTCGTTCAAGATTGCCATATGTGGTATCACTTTTATACGAATTTTACCGGATTTTAATACGTTTAAATGAACTACAATTTGATCAAGGTTATCAATATGTTGTTCTACGTAAGAATCTATTTTTTTTGGTATAGGTATTTCTTCAACATTCGGTTTTTTAAAGGGAATACCAATTTCTCTACAGTTTCTTTCCAAACTTTCTAAATAATCTTTTTTGTTTTGAACATAAAAAGGTGGGCGCTCAGGTTCAGGTTTGTATTTAGCATTAATAATATCATAAATAAGAGAACCGGGTAAAAGTTTTTCTATAATTTGTTCATTTACACGGTTGTTTCTATCTTGCATAAAACAACCGGGTTTCTTTAACATTTGATACGAGTTTGAGGATAGTGTAGTCATTTTATATTACTTATACTTCTATTTTATTACAACTTAGGTCTAATTCACACTCTAAAACTTGGTGAGCCGAAAAGTATTTAAGAGACTCATACGGTCCCCAAAGTTCAATAACTTTACGCTTTTTATCGTACCACATGTACGAGAGATCAAGGTAACGCGTTAACCAATAAAACTTTTTACCGTTCTTGCCGATAAACTTGAAAATATCATCCTCATTATAGCCAGATACATCAAACTGACTGTAGTGAGCACTTGGTGGGTTGTATGGAGCCATGGTCCTTTTGGTTTGTCTTACTGTTATTAAGCGTCTCTTGTTTAAGCCTTATATGTTTTTGTGTATAGAGTCCTTTTTTAGCTTTCTTATCGTTCTTAGTGACACGAATCTTAAAGGGGTCTTTCATATATTACTTTTTTATTTTTTATTGACCGACTTGGGTCTATTTGGTCTTAAAAAAAGTCCTCTTTGTAACTTTGCCATGGATTTAATAAAGTTAGAAGGTAAAGATATTTTGGTTTTACGTTTTAAACCATTTAACTGTTTCTTCACGGTCTTATTATTAGGTGTCTGTATGCGCGTAGAAGGCATTTATTTATACTAACATTTTTTTTATTTTTTAGCCGATTTTTTATTTTTCACGGGACTATTAAACGCGTTATTTAATTTCCTTTTGAACGACGCTCTTTCCTTCGATGCTTTTGTTTTAATATTATCAAGAGCTTTGCCATATTCTTTATTTACTTTTTTCATATTATTATCTATACGCAAGACTTTCTGTGTAAGTTGTACCTGTCTATTAAAATTATTTTCACGTTTAAGTAATTCCTGTGTATTCAAAAACTCTTGTCTAAGTCTGTAAAATTCCTTTTGTATATTTGATATTTTTTTTTCATCAAACAACCTTGTTGACATTATTAATATACACTCACTTTTTATTTTTTTTAGCTTTTTCATTTTTTTCGTTTTTTTCGAGTAACTTTTTGAATGTATTCGGTACGTTTGTAGTATTATTATTGAATGTCAATTTTTTAACAGTTACATTTTTATTATTAATCATACTCGTACGTGACTTTTTTTTAGCCGGTTGACGAGGTATAGTAGTATTACCAATTTTAAAGTTAAAAAAATCGTTAAATAAACTACCTAAACTTGATGGTAAGGATGACGGTGGAGAATTATTAGCTTTTCGTTTTCCCATATACTATCTATAAATAATATAAATACGACAGTTTCGGATTTATATTATTCATTCTTATAATTTTAATTTTTTTTGTGGTGTTTGACCACCATGTAAAAACTTATTCATCGTTTTTGAATTCTTTGGTGTAGTCAATTTAACTGTACCATTGGTTATTTTTTTCCGCGGTGATTTTTTAGGCGTTCTATTTTTCTTTACTGTTACAAACTCGGTTATATTCTTTTTCGGTTTACTGAGTAACAAACCCATATTATAGTATACCCTGAGATTTTACTTACCTGCACACATACCACAGTATTGCTCCTGTTTTGGGTTATACATTAATGTATAGAGTATTAATAAGGTAAAAGTTGCTGATAACAATATATAAGTGTCTTTCATTTTACTAATACACTATATTAAAATTCATCGTCGAGACTAACATCAGAACCCGAATCGTCACTTTCGTCATCGCTTGGTAATACGTATTCATCATCAGAGTGATCAACGAGTGTGTATGATCCATTTTTAAGTTGTTCATAAAGCCCTGTACTTTCAAGATTAGTTGTATCATAAAATCCAGAAACACTTTCTTTCGGTACGCTTATTAGATCTTCATCAAAATCCCAAACTTCATAACCACAATAATCTAAAATTGAAACTAAATATTCCGAACCCAAATCTTTACGTATTTGTGCAATATTCGAAATATTATCTTCGAATTCAATGTCAACAATTTGATTTTCCATATTAAAAAGTCTACGTTTTAATTCTTAAAGTATATTAAATATGCAAATAAAGAACATTCTTAAAAATAGAGTTATAAACAAAAAAGATGTAGTTATGTTTGACATAGACGATACTCTTATTTTTACAAACGGGGTCGCGAATACAGAAATGATTAATTTATTAAATTATTGTAAAAAATTGGGGTATAAAATTATTATTATAACAGCTAGACCATTTTCAATAGTATCACGTCATTTTACAGTGATGCAACTAAGAAGATACGGTATACTATACGACGAACTTTACTTAACACCCGCAATTAACAAGGGTAATCTGAAAAAACAAACAGGATACAATTATATTTTATCAGTAGGAGATCAGGATACAGATCTAACGCATAGCATGTACGGGATAAAACTAAACGTTCTCTAAGTTTTCCATCTTCTATCACACGTGTGACACGTAACAAACACTGTCATGGGTTCATCAGCGCTACGCGTTTGCATTTGGTAAAAAGTAGTTTTGTATCCTCTACACCGCCCACACTTAAATAGTCCTTTATAGTCTTTATCATGCATATAATTGGACGCATGCTGTTTTTTCATTTCTTGAATGGCTATTTTTTCAGACATTTTTGCGTATGGACCATCTTTCCACAAACCCTGTGGTGATGCATTAATAACCATAGTTGTTTTAAATTCACCACTCAAAATTCTATCTTTGAGATCAGGTGATTTTTTTAGATTATACATTATGCTCAAAAACTTTTGTTTATATCTCTGAATATGTTTACGATTGTCTGCTGCTGGACAATCACCTACTTCCAATGTTCGTCTATGTGCCCAATTGTATGTGTTTATTTCTAAATTTTTAATGATGTTATTATCGATATCTAATTCCATAAAATCAGAATATTTTTGTAACGCGTATTCTCGACTAGATAACATCTTAAATAATTTATATAAATTAATATCGACTTAGGAGTTCCATTTTATTTTTTTTACAGTCAGAAAATGACTCTGGGGAGCACATGTTAAAGGGGTCCGATGTTGTAACTGGTTTATTTCGAGTTTCTCTCCAGGCAGTGTCCAGAACAATGTTAGTGTATAAATCCGACCTGTATAGTATTACGTATACAAGTATAAGAGCAATCGAAAGTTTAAGTAAAGTATTCATTTATTAAAAGCAACTTTTTTTATTCACATAGAATAGATGACGCTTGCTGTTTTAATAAACGAGGAACGTAATGACATAGTAGAAATAGTTATCGACATTTCACCCGAAAAAAATGAAATTTTCAATATTCTAAAAGGTAAGGCGTCATTTATAGGTCAATGGCCTGACGAAGACGTTGTTATACTTAAGTGTTCAGAATCATCAATTGAACTTAACCTAAACCAAAATAGATTACCTAGACCTTTTACAAACATGTTTATATTAGGTAAAATTTTACTTATACGCATGGACGAGTATTCAGAACCACAAGACTTTACACTAAAAGAATACCATAAGTTAACTAGAGAATCGAGACCTAGAACTCGTTCTTATCCTGGCTTAATCAGTCGCCCCTCGAGTCGGAATATGAGCTACTCCTCTGAGAACAGCTTGTGAATATTTCATACATAATTGAAAATGAGACTGTGCCCAATCCATTGGATTATTCATTTTAATACCAAATGGATTTTCATTTACAATTTTCATCATATCTTTACTTTCATTCGCATGGTCTGTTATGTGCAACATAACAGTATCAACTTTTTGTAACCATATCACATGGTCTTCTTTTTTAGGATCAAACTCTTTTACAAATGACATTTATAATATACATACTCACACATTCTTTAACCTTGTATCTAATCTTGATTTATAATATCTATCATCAATTTCACCGTCTATTTTCTGACCAGATAATGATATCCGTAATAAATCGTCCTTATATGCGAAAGTATGACAATAAAAGTAACAGACACCCGTCCCGGTTGACATTTCATCAAGTTGACTCTTTACCATTTCTTCAATGAAAATATATTCCCTTATATTTTCAGATGTTCTTTTCTTGAAATTTATATTAGAGTTTATTCGAGAAACGGGTTGTTCCAAATTCATATCCGGCCATACACCATAGCTTGAACGGTATTTACTCATATAGTCTATACATTGATCAGCAATCTTTTTTTTACTAAAACAAATTATACGTGGTTTACCATCTGGGTCAGTGATTGTTGTATATCCACCTTTCACAATACCTATAAAATGAAACTGCATTCTATCATATCGTATCATAATAATTTAATCTTTATACCTCATCCATAGACTTAGTTGGTTCTGGTGTATTTTCAAGCGACTTCATTAAAGTGTTTCGGGATATATTCATATTTTTAGTGTGCATTTTTAACCCTAACTTTTCACCGCTCGTTTCGGTCGTTTCCGATAACCAACGTTTTAATAAACCTTCCCTATTTTCCATAATACGCGACGCAATGTTTGTTTTACCATTTTCATACAATGCCTCAATAAACGCATCACCAGAACTTGGATTATGTTCATTGGAGAAATCACATAACCAATTGAATTCACTTTTCATGGGTGACGTATCCATTTCATATACTTGTCCTAATGTATATTGTGTAGATCTAAACGTAAAATATTTTATAAGTACAGTATCGACATCGTCGAACGTTTGATCGGAATAATCACTTCCAGATGAACATTTTATACGTGTTTTCACATTTCGTCTTTTTACAGGTTTAATAGTACATGGTAATCTAATACTTTGTAGTATCATATTATTATATTATTAGAAAAAAACCTTAAGTTAATTTATACAGATGAACTTTCCCAAAACTCCCGGACAATGTGAATATTTAAGGGTTATACAGGGGTCAAAACCTATTATAATCACAACCGGTCCAGCAGGTTCAGGAAAAACTATGTTTGGGTGTCAGATAGCAGCAGAAAAATTAGTAAATAAGGAGTGTCAACGTCTCATACTCACAAGACCAATAGTTGCAGCAGATGAAGATATGGGATATTTACCAGGTGAAATGGAAAGGAAAATGGAACCATGGACGAGACCTATGATGGATGTTTTTGAAAATTATCTTACACGTAACCAACTTGAAAAACATGTGTGTATAGAACCTTTAGGGTTTATGAGAGGTCGAACGTTTAACAATTCGTTTATAATTGCGGATGAAATGCAGAATAGTACACCTAACCAAATGAAAATGCTTTTAACGAGATTGGGAGATAATTCTAAAATGATCGTTATGGGTGACCTAAAACAAAGTGATTTGGGTCCAAAAAATGGTCTGGCTGATCTTATTAAACGAATAAAATGTTTGGAATTAGAATATATCGAACATGTCATAATGAATGATGAAGACATTTTGAGACATCCTGCAGTTGCTGAAATTTTGAAATTGTATTAAGACCCAAGAACATTGTTTTTTAATTTTTTAATCCGTTCCTGCACAGCTTTTATCTTGTTTTGGTATTCAGAAAATTCTTCTTTATGAAGTATAACCCATTCATTCATCTGTTTGAGTACTTTTTTGTTATGAGAATACCAAACTATTACCTCTTTACTTATCTTATCACAGGCTGTATATTCATCCATAACAGATTTTGAACAATCTCGACCCATTTGACAATATCTTAAAATGTCTTCTAATTCAGCCATATTATCAGTATTAGACGTACCAAGATCATCTATATATTCAATTTCAACACCGAGCATTATACTATCATTATATTATTTTTTAATTAATATAACTTATAGAATAAAATTTTAAAATATTAAATGAAAACAATACTTAGTTTTACCACTATACCACCCAGATTCAAGTACTTAACCAATTATATAGAAAATTTAAAAAAACTTGAAAATTTTGATGAAATATGGGTTAATATACCTAAAAAATACAATAGATTTCCAGATTGGGATGGTATATTTCCATACAAGGAACTAGGTAAAAATATAATTTTAAATTTAGATTGTGAGGACTTGGGACCCGGAACTTCGGCTTTTGCTCCTATTATTAAAAAAAGTGATGCTGATATACTCATAGTTGTTAACGATGATACGATATACCAAACAGATTTAATAGTTCATCTATTGGAAAATTTTAATGTAAACAAACCTAAAAGTGCATGGGGTTTATCGGGTTTTAATTTTGATACATACTTCAAAGGACAATACCCGAGAATTCATGTAGAACCATCCGTTGACGTTTTAGAGGCTTATGGTTCATGTCTGTATAGAACAGATTGGCTTCGAAATATACTTCCCGAATTTAGGGAATTGTTAAGTATTACATGGAATGATGACATGTTGATATCAAACTTACTCGAAAAACGAGGTATTAAAAGAAGAACTATTTTTACGGAAGAATGTAATCTAGGTAAATTAAAACAATTGGAATATGGATTCGACGAAAATGCACTTCACCACGTTGCAGCAAAGGATTCAGATACAACTGAACAAAGTCATACCTTAAATAATATGAAAATATTGAAAGATTTAGAAAAGATAAATAAAAATTATTTTTCTTTCAAAACGTTAAGCATATCATACGCAATAACTGTGTGTAACGAATCAAATGAATTATATTCACTCATTTCATTTCTAAAAAAAGTAAAGGAACCAATTGATGAAATAAACGTACTCGTTGATAGTAAAAATGTCACAAAAGAAGTACGTGATGTATTAAAAACTTTTGAAAAAAATATAAGTGTTTCCGAACGCTCTTTTTGTGGTAATTTTTCTGATCATAGAAACTTTCATAATAGTGTTTGTAAAGGAGATTACATATTTGTTATCGACGCGGATGAAATGCCACAGGAATTATTTATTAAAAATATCAAATCTGTTATATGTGAAAATAAATGTGAACTCATATACATACCAAGAATTAACATATGTCCCGGGTTTACGCATAAATGGTTAGAAAAACTTAGTTTTAAAATAAACAATTGCGGTTGGATAAATTGGCCGGATTATCAAGGACGAATTTATAAAAATACACCAGAAATTAAATGGACTAAGGGATTACATGAAATAGTTACAGGTACGAATGAAATATTAAAAATAAGTGAATCACCAGAAATAGCCCTATATCATATTAAAACAGTTGAAAAAATGACTAAACAAGATGAATATTACAGAACTTTACAAACTTAAAGCTATAAATCAATATATTTATAAAAATATGTTTTGGCCCTTGATGAAAAGTGCTATTACTGATTCCGATAAGATAAAACTTATCGAATTCATAGCATCAACCGATAAATTTACCTGTGGTGAAAAAGTTGCAGAGTTTGAAAAAAACTGGTGTGAATGGCTCGCATGTAAACATTCTTTATTCGTTACATCCGGTAGTACAGCAAATATACTTCTTTTATCAGCTGTAAAGGAACTCTATAAAATACCAAATGGTTCTAAAGTACTCGTACCTGCTTGTACATGGGTTACAAATGTGTCACCGGTATTCCAATTAGGTCTCGAACCAGTTTTTTGTGATATAAACTTAAAAGACTATAGTTTTGACACAGAAAATTTACCGAATGACGAGGATATAAAAATAGTATTCGTAACTCATTTACTCGGATTCAATGCACCCATAGATAAACTAAAAGAAAAGTACCCCAAAGCTATATTTTTAGAAGATATATGCGAATCTCATGGGATAAAAGAACCTTCTGGTAGAAAAAGGGGACACGGTACAGGTTCAACATTCAGTTTTTATTTTGGTCACCACATGACTACAATCGAAGGTGGTATGGTATGTACAAATAATACCGAACTTTATGAACTCATGAGACTCAAAAGGAATCACGGATGTGCGCGTCACCTTTTACCCGAAAATTATGATAAAGTTACATCACAATATCCGGATATAAATCCAGCTTTCTTGTTCTTAACCGACGGGTACAATTTCAAAAATACTGAAATAAACGCAGTTTTAGGAATCGAACAACTCAAGCGTCTCGACGAGAATATTCAAATACGTAAAGATAATTATGAATATTTTATTAAAAAGCTTATTCAGTACGAGGACTATTTTCATATACCAGATACCAATAGTTCAAATAGTTCGTTTGCATTTCCAATTATATGCAAGAATAAAGATAACAGACCCGACGTTATAAAGGGTTTAGACGATTTGGGTGTAGAACATAGACCAATTGTTTCGGGAAATTTATTGAAGCACCCATTTTTACATAAATGGAAACATACATGCACGGCACCCAACGCTGATATACTACACTATAATGGTGTATATATTGGAAATAGCCAATTTGTTACCAAATATATGATAGAAAGATTATTTACATCTGTAATCGAAAGCTTAAAGTTATAAAAATATATTTACATAAAATGTCAATAACAATTCTACACCATCTAGGTTTAGGTGATCAAATAATGCTTAATGGAATGGTAAGACATTTTGCAGAAACTAATCACGTAAATCTTTTTATTAAAAGTACACACGAAGAATCGGTAAAATTCATGTATAGAGATATATGTGATAAGGTTACACTTATACCACTGGATAATACAAACCCAAACGAAATTCGTTCTAAAATACCAAAAAATAGTAAAGTTATACCACTCGCAACGTATGGTATGAATGATACTATATGGTCTTCTTATACAAATTCAGTTAACTGGGCTCATGGTATTTACCTACAGGCAAAAGTAAACCCGTTATACATGTACTCAAAGTTCAAGGTTATGATAGATAGCTCTATACAAATAACACCACCCACGAAAGATTATATATTTGTTCACGACGACCCGGAAAGAAATAGGTATATAAACGTGGAGACCGACAAGTTTATATACAAACCTCATGCTAAACTAATAAACGAAAAAGACGAATTTTTCCAGTGTGATAACCCTAATATATTTAGTTATATTTGGCTAATCGAGAACGCTAAGGAAGTGCACTGTATGAACAGCTCGTATAACTGGATGATTGAGTTAATGAAATTGGGTAATAAAAAAACTAATTTTTTTCATACGAATGTTGCACATCTATACTATACACCTGATATCGTAAAAACGGTGTTTAGTGATCAGGTTTGGACTTTTGTAGATTAGTAACTCTTTTCTTCAATGATTTCAGAACCAGTTTCTATATTTATCAGTTTTTTAATACGTGCACGCTCGTCATTAAATATATGAATGTTTCTAGCACATTTAATGAAATCTGGAGGTGGATTGTCCATGCCCATTTTTCGTATTGATTCTTCACAATCCCATATCTTCACATTTACATCTTTCATGGATCCCTTATGTTTAGTATCAAACTCAAGTTTACATAATATATCGAGTTCATTCTTAATATTTTTTAATTTATTTTTATCGTTTATTCTATCCATTTTAATTTCAAGGATAGTAATCTTATCTATTAATTCACCCTTTGAAATATCAACTTTCATTTAAAGATATTATACCCTTACTCTTTAAATGAATGTTGCCATAATAACAGGGTATCTAGGACAGGATGGTAAATATCTATCAAAGTTTTTACATAGGAAAAAATACACTGTCGACGGTTATAAAATAAACGTATTAGATAAAAAAAAGTTTTATAAACTTTTATTGAAATACAAGGATTTTGAAAATATTGAAATATACAACTTAGCCGCTAAGGTAAATACAGGTCTAAAGGTAAATAACACGGTAGAAACGTTTCATGTTAATTCCATTGGTATACTCACGATTCTAGAAGTCGTAAAAGAATTAAAACTAATTGAAAAATGTAAAATATTTCAGGCATCTTCTTCGGAAACTATACATAATCCAGATACCATTTATAGTATTTCAAAAATATCTGCAGATCTGATTGTAAAAATGTATAGAAATGTACACGGGTTTCATATATCTTCGGGTGTATTATTCAGTCACGAATCTCCTTACAAAAGTGAAAAATTCGTAACACCAAAGATAATAAATGGTTTAAAAAAAGTTATGATAGGTGAAATTGAACACGTCGAAGTCGGTAATATTGACACATACAAGGATTGGGGACATGCCGAAGATTATGTAGAAGCTATGTGGTTAATACTACAAGATAAAGAACCAGGTGATTATGTAGTATCGACAGGACAGAAACATACAATACGAGAAATGATAGAACTCACTTTGAAAATTATGGGTAAACAAATAACATGGAAAGGTAAAAATATAAACGAAGTTGGTATAGTTGATAACAAAATTGTTATAAAGGTATCTAATAAGTTTTATATACCATGTAAAAAAGAAACAGGGCTAAACGAATTTGACGCGTTCAAACGGGTAAATAATTGGAAACCAAAATATAATTTAGAGAATATTATTTTCTCAGTCTACAATAAAAAATGAGTAACGAAACACCAAGTTGGAAATTGGTAGGTATGACGGTCGTGCTGGCGGGTATATACGCAACTATATCAGGTGTCGGTATAAAAGTTTTCGAAAAATGTGATGCGATACAATCGAGTGAAAAGTGGCAAAATATTAAAATGTATTTGAGTCATACATTAACTTTAGGTATAGCTATACCATTTGTTTTATTGGTCCAAAAAGTATTGGGTGCATCTACACAAGAAAAAATGATAGCATCCATGTATTGTATCATGGGTTTCATCGGTTCAGCCATGTCTTTAGCTCTCGCACAAGAATGCCCAGATAGTGATAAAGATCAGGCGGCTAAGGGTATGGGTGCATTTGGTATAGTTATTTACCTTCTTGCAGCCATCGGTTCCGCACTTTTCATTTTCAAAAAGAAGGATGGTAATATGGCTATTTAAAATAATTAAATAATATATATGGAACTATGCGAATCCATACATTTGATGCTAATGCTCTTGGCTCACGTGATGCGTGAGGCAGGAACATTTAGTCTAAATGAAAAAATAAAAATGATTAATTTCTTGGTATATATTTTATCAAATACAGATATTGGTATGTTAGACACCGGCAATAGCAGCTATAACCAGTCCCGAAAAGCATGCCATGAAAAAACGCCCTGTATTAATTGAAGTAAATTTTTCAAAATCCTCCTCTGATAACTTACCAACGGCATTTGTCATGGTACCTATGGCTATCAAAGTAGAACCAGCACCCAGTATAGCACATGGTAAATACTGTGTTTGTTCAATAACATTCAAGCCCGTAAGTCCCCAATTAGATCCACCAAGAATCGTTCCATACATTGCAGCACGTCCATTAACTGCTTCGACATATTTCCAATTTACAGAGGCGTGTGTTTTGAATCTCGAAGAGTTACGTTTTGTTAGTTTAATAGGTAAACGTGTATTTGTTATAGATTGCATTTTATTCTTTTTTATTATCTTTTTTTTCCTTTAATATCCTTTGTAAAATATATAAACCGATAAATAAACCAGCTGTTGAATAAGCGACTGAAAAGTTGGCACCTTTTCTATATTGATAAATTATCCAAAGTACACTGGCAATTATACCAGCTACAACATAATTTACACTATAATAAGAAATATCTTCGGTATTGATTAACTTGTTTGTTAACATTATCATCTGAGCTAAACCAATAACTATAGCAGCAAACGCAATTTTATCGTCTGTGTTCATTATATTAATTAAAGAAATTAATTTATAAATCTATATAAAATGTCAACACCACCGGAAAAGATTGTATCAAACTATGATTCTAAATCTAAAAAGTCTAAAGAAGTCGCACAAGAAATGAGGAAAATTGTCGAAAGATATAAGGGTAAACGTATCACGAAAGAGAACGTGTGTATTCTAGTATCGACACTTATGCTCCAAGCTCAAAATCTTAAATCTATGTCGGGACCAAATAAGAAAGAACTCGTCATGGATTTGATCTTTTCCATTATTGAAGAAATCGATGAAGGTGATACTGATACTGAATTCGAAACACTTTTAAAAGCTATGGTACCTGGTATGATTGATAGTTTTGCGGTCATGTTAAAAACAAGTGCTGGGTGTAAAAAATTGTTTGGGTGTTTCAAATAATTAATATAACATAAAGTTTTTATTCGTATATTAAATACAAATGAAATTTCCAAATTTAGAAACAATGGTAATGTACGGAATTTATACCGTTAAGGATCTAATTATGTATTCTCAAAACAAACTCGTCAAACGGAAAGTTAAAACGTTAAACGAATGTGTACATTGCTCTTTTGTGTATTGCGGAAATGTATGTAATAATTGTAACGATATTAAAAATAATTCGCTCGTATAACTAAATGTCATTCACAATAGTGACAACTTATACTACCAAATTATCAAAAGTTACTAAAAGTGATTGTATATGTTGCGCAGAAAGACGTATAATAACTAATTTAAAACGTGAATTTTTAAAAAAAGGATACAAAAATCATCAATTTGCATATTGGTTTAACAGAAAATGCGGAACTTTAGTGATACGTCGAGAAACCAGTTATGGTGACGGTATATCACTACCGTGTGTTTTATGTAGAAAAATTATAGAAAAATATGATATAAAATGGATTGCGTATGATGGTACGAAATGGATAAATTCTTATAAAGATATACACTTACCGAAATCTGTTCCGACTAATAAACAAAGGCGTAAACTAGGATTTGGGTTTAATAACTAATCCTAAAACTGATTCTAAATTATTTTCGTTTCGTTTGAGTGGCTTTTCCCTTTTCAAACGTAATGTTTCATTTTTACCCGTTGCTATTTTAATATCGTTCATCTTCTTTGTATTATCGTGTATGGGTATAACTATATCACGTACAGGTTCAGTTTCAATTTTTTTAGGTATTTCTGTATCAACCACATTGTTTTCTCTAAACTTTTCTATACTCATATCACCACCGAATTCTATCAATTTCTGTCTTGGTGGTGCTTTTTTTATTGTTCCTATCTTGTTGAAAAGTTTTCGACGCATCATAACCATATTTCCGCATATAAGACCACCCCGGTTACAACCATACTTATCTATTGCGTATGTTTTCATACAACTCCACGAACAGAAGGTACCCGATGTATAAAACTTATTACGCCGTTCATCGTGTTTATATGGCATACTCAAAGGTATACCCTCGAATGTATGACAACACCACCAACACCACATTCTTATACACATATCGAATGTTTTTTCTTTAAATAACTATCAAGCCCATTGCCATTAGTATTGCAATAATACAAGAAGATGAAGATGATAGTATATGGAACATACGTTTTTCGTACCACTGATCGTGTTTTTGTCCTTCGACCGCAAATATTTTTTCAAAAAGTTTGGTTTCTTTAGTTGCATCGTCAATAAATATTTTTTCGGGTGTTCTTTTACCTATATCACCATCGAATAACATTTCACCCGATTCGGTAAAGCTACACTTTTGCGTAACCGAATAATCGCTATCTATCAAGTCACCTTTTATTTTAGTATTATCTGTACAAACACTGTATGATGCATTACACCCGTTTTCCCACCCGGTTGGTTGGTACCTCGAGGAATCACACACATTTTGGTGACACTTACGTCTATTTTTAAAGAACCTTCTATCACGATCCATCAAACTACCCTCAATTGCTTTCCACAGGTCTTCAGTTTCTGCACACCCGGGATATTCAGATTGTTGGTCACCCTTATTCGTACAAAAATCAAGGTCGACCGCATTGGCACACCCACAAAATTGTTTTTTTCTATTATCGTCAATTTTACAATACGCACTCGCAACGAGTTCAAAATCATCATACGCTCTACATATAGGTTTTTCTATATCTGAACCAGGATTATCACCTTCTTTTGGTCCTCTACAATATACATCGCCAAGACTTTGATCTGTCGCTAAACACGTTAATGGGACATCCTGCCCCTCAGCGTTTTTCATATCCCCTACACCAACTATATGATTTATTCTACTATTTATATCAGCATTACAATACTTCTTTACTAATTTTCCCCAATCACCTTTGAATTCGGGTTTTTTATGTAATCTTTCTATAGCCTGTCTATCGTATATAAACCTAAAAGTATCCGTTTTTATCCATCCAGATTTACTTTCAATCGCCTCTGGACAATATTTTTCTATAATTTTTCCTTTATTACTCACAAAATCAAAGTCATAAAAACTGTGTTCGGTCGTAGTAGGTATATACTTATCTATATATACTTGATCATCTGTTGGTTCCGCGGCAAAATGTTCTTTTTTTATGTAATAATTATTAAAGAAATTAAATGGAATTATATTTTTCCACCCACGACCAAAATTAGGTGTAAGTATCATGGTTTCTTTACCATCTTTACCCAGACCCGTAAGATAAAGAACGGCACGATCGGCGGTAAAATTTTCTGTATGCATAAAAATCGAATCTATTTCATTAGGACCCCAACCATCACAATCAGTACTCGTCCTTAGAGCAGATCCATCCATTTCCATTTTTCGACCTTTAATATACGGAAACGAAGCGTTTATCGTAGATCCACCAGAAGCATGGTGTTCCATTGGGTGTGCAGCTGCATTAAAAGCTGCTTTTTCACTTTTGTGATTAAAAACATAACCACCGTCGGGGTGATCTTCACGGCTACAACCGCCTCCCATTGTTTATTACTATAGATTATATATTATTTGTAATAAAAAATGTTATTTTTATAAAACGATTACACCGAGTCCGAGTAAAGATACAAATACTATTACCAAAATAATTAACATTATTTGTATGTACCGTTTTTCGTATATTTTTTTATCTTTATCTTCATCAAATTTAAATACTTTTTCGATATTTTCCGATACCTTTCTTTCCTTTTCTTTATCGTCAGCCTCACCTGGTGTATAATCAGTCGTACCTATAGTAGTTGATAATGGATTTCCTTCGGTGTTTTCATCGTTACAGTGTTGGTTAACTTTTACGTTACTCCCTAAAATTGCACCACCGACTTTAAATTCACTATTACATATAACAACCGATTTGTTACAGTTTTTATCCCATATACCTGGTATGTATCGATTACCCGCACACACACTTTTCCAACACGGACGCATACCATCGAGTTGTTTTCTTTGTTCACTAGTTAAATTATCTTTTAATTTATTTGCGAGGTCTAACGTTTCATTACACCCTGGTATATTCGGATTGGTATCACACCGACCTTCTACCATTGTATTATAACACGCACACCAATCGTTTTGCATACCTTCTGACGAATCACAATATTTCATGGCATTGGCATCAAAATATTCTGTTTGACACTCACCCGAAACCACGTGAGGTATTACAGAACTGTCATAGGTCCATTGATTTTCACACGTCGCCATTTCTATGTATAAATATTTTATTTAAACAACACTAACTACCATGAACCCACCAATACCCATACATAACATGGACGAAAGTGTTGATATGTACCTAAAATATGTTTTTTGAACGAGACTTTTTTCCTTATCTTCTTCAAACTTGAATATCTTTTCGACGAACGTTTCTTTAGCTATTTCACTCGAACTCGTAATAACAGGATCAGGTACTTGATCACTCTTAATTTGACAATTTTGGTTTATAGATACATTACTCCCTATTATATTACCACCTACGTCAAAACTAGAATTACATATTAGTACGTTTCTATCACAGTTCGCGTTATAATTTTCCGGTCTATACTTGAAACCAACGCACGAATTACCAATACATTGACGCATACCTTCGAACTGTGCCTTATCCTTTTCGGATAAGTGTGTATTCATATCACTCCAAACAGTTTTTGTTTCACTACACCCTGGTAAATCTGGTTTAGCATCACACTTATTTGCCATTATGTTATAACAACTACACCATTCGTCATTCATACCGAGGTTGTCACCGAGATCACTTCTATTACAATACTTTTGACCCAACAAATGGTAAAAATATTTATTGTACCCACCTAATTCGGGAGACGTGTGTCGACAGAAGTTTTCATCTGTTTCTTCATTATCATTTTTAATCCTTTTACCTTCCACACAAGTTACCATTTTGGCTAAATGTTCATCTTTTGTTATATTAGACATACTAATATCCACTTACATTTTATTTTTCCCCATCACCATAAAAAGTCCACCTGCACATAACAAACACGAAGCTATTGAAGTTATAGTATAACCAACTATATACTTCGCATCTTCATCATCCGTACTCCATCGTCTAGGCCATGATTTGATTGGTGTCTTACTAAGTACCCCTTGGTCAAAGGGTGGTTCACGTTTTCTATTTTTATTACGTTCGTACCTCGATCTACCCAAACTTTCACCCGTTCTCATAAAATCAGGGAGGTCCTCTTCGCCAGAGTGACACTTTACTAAAAGTTGTGCATTTGAGAGAAGACCTATATCAACGTCTTCTCCACATATTCTATACGTTGGTTTACACTGATCTTGATAATTTTTTGGTAAAAACCCATTCGAACACGTTCCCGGTCGACACACCATATTTTGACGCAAAATGTCATATTCTTCGGCACTAAAGAATTTTTTTTGACTTTCTACATTGTTTCGCGCAGTTCGACACCCAGCCGCGTCTAAATTCGTTTCACACACACCGGTATCTAAATTGTAACATTTACACCAATCTTGTCGCATACCACCTTGTTTTGCATCTTCACCGTCTCGTTTACAATACGAAATACCCACGTCGTTATAATCATCTTCACCGAGCTTGTCTTTAGAACAATTATCAGTATCTGTTACTATATTATCCTCAAGTTTACAATACTCTTTTCGAGCATCCGGGTTTCTGTCCTTACACATACCATTACCAATACTCGCTTTAAAGTTTTCTGGTTTCGCACAGAAATTATCCGCCATTTCACCCCACTTAAACCCATTACTACAATTTTCCATTGCGTATAAACCCGTTAAAAGTTCAGATGTTATATCTGCACCGTTATGTGTCTTTGCCATCTCGAAACAACCACATTTTTCATCAGTAGTCCAATCATCTGTATAACCAGACTCATCACCCTCGTTACACTTATTGAGGGCTTTTCCCGCCCAATCATTTATACAAACCTGCTGATTATAATCTTCTCCGAGCCAACAATTCCCACCAATGTCTGGTCTACTGGCTTTGCAGTTTAGACAATCTCTGTCCTGACAAGATAAAGTGTTTACAGTATTACTTGCTAAATAACCATCAATAGTAGATTTCATTGCAGATTGACTACTCGCGTTGTTCGAGTAATCTTTTACTAGTTCACCCCAATCGTTTGTTCCAGCTGATTTGAATTTTTTACCGTATACGCGGGACCAATCAACATTTTCAGCATAAAATTTATCCTTGTTTGTTTTATCTTCACCTTCTGGAACTTTTAAGACGTCCGGTAAATCATATGGATCCTCTTTTTTATATGAACATGAAACACATCTTCGACTATGACAACTAGTTCTCGATTCGTCTATCATACTTTATTATTATTACATTTTATTTTTTTCTCAGGCAACTATAAACATGGGTGGAGGCGGAAGTCAAACTATCGAGCAAACATTTAATTTGAGTGCTGTAAATAAATCCATTTACAACCAAGTTACAAAAAATACACAAAAAGTCTCCGGTTCGCAAACAAATATTCAAAAAATGACCCTAAATATAGGTGGGTCAATGATCGATTGTCCTTATACATCGTCACAAAAACTCGATGCGGATATGCAGGCAGATGTTGAACAGATACCTAATACTATATTAGCAATGAAAAATGAAATTTCCGCAGAAATGCAAGCAGGTGCATCTGCAGCTATGGAAAAATCAACACAGGCTGGTAATATGCAAATTGGGGATAAACAGAATTTACAACAAAGCGTGAATATGGAAATCCAGAATATTGTTGATACAACGATTACAACAGAAAATTTAACAGAACTGATAATGGAACAAGTTAGTATCCAAAGCGATACGATAAACATTGGCGGTGATTTAGATTGTATGGGTAAACCATTTGACCGAACACAAAACTTAACGGCTTCTTTAGCAGCTAAATCGGTTCAAGAAGCACTCACGGATGCCTTGATTGAAAATAAGGTTACCAGTGGTATGGTTGCAACACTCGATGCCGAAGTAAAAAGTAAAGCCGGTGGCTTTGCCGAAATGATTAGTGCGGCAACAGGTCCAATGATGGCGAGTGCAATTGCATCCGTTATTGGTATTGTTATGGTAATGTTATCGGTAGCTATCGTTGCCATGTCACCAGCGGGACAAGGTGCCATGAATAAAGCATCGAGCAAATATATATAGGTATTTAAAGATATAAATTTTCTTTATATTAATGATTTTAAGTATAGACGTCGGTATACGCAACCTTGCGATGTGTATGCTCGATGAAACGTCCAATCTTATTGTTCAGTGGGATGTTTCCGGAGTACCCCCTGAACATAAAGACGGCTTATTCGTTTCGCTACGAAACCATTTAGATGAAAAAAAGTGGATTTTAAAAGCAGATACGGTTCTTATCGAGAAACAACCCGATAAAAATAGGAAAATGAAAATGGTTGAACATTTTTTACACGCTTACTTTATTATTCGGAACCCTAAAGCCGAAACGATCATTTACGATGCACGTTTCAAAATACCCGACTTTGCAGGACCGGGTAAAGTTATGTATAATAAACGTAAAAAAGCGTCGATAGAAAGGTGTCAACAATTCATTTGGAACAATACAGTTAATGCACATTGGATACCAATATTCAACGAATCCAAGAAAAAAGACGATCTTGCCGATACGGTCATGCAAGCTATTAGTTTTACGAAACGCATTGAACCCATGCAAAGCGTTTCGAAAAAGGATAAAAAACTCGTTCCAAGAAAACCTAACGAGAACCAAAAACGAACCCGATACTCAAAATCAAATTTAGCTTATATTTATAAAAATAGAAAGAAAGATGAAGATCTTGAAAAAAGTAAAAGGTTTATGAAAGATCTAAAGCGGTACTATAAAAATATAGACGATTTAGTACACGATTTAAACAAATAAATACATACATTCCGGTCGAGATTCGGGTGTGCACACATACCCAACCTCGTCTCTCAGAAAATCGGGTATTTTACTCTTTTCATAATCACCTATTTCAATTAATAATACCGGTTTATGTTTTTTTAGTATACTAATAGAACCACGTAAAACATTCATCTCTGCACCTTCAACATCCATTTTGATTAAAGAAGGAGTACCTTTATACACGTTATCAAGAGTATCCGTAATTGCGGTAATCGTACTATTCATATCGTGATGTTCGTTCGGAAACATTGTGGTACCACCATAGTTTATCATATCGTTTTCAACGGGTTTAGGAATATACATTTCAATCTTTTCACCGATCGTATCTGATAATGCACACGGGTTCATGGATACTTTGTTTTTTAAATCGTTTGATTTTAAGTTTAAATTAGCAATCTCAAAGAAAACTGGTTCGAATGAAACAACTGGTCCGTAATCGGAAAACATGAGTGTATTATACCCTATATTAGCACCTATATCAATAATATCCGTACCAGGTTTATAATATTTTTCCACATCGTATCGCATCCAACCATCCCACTCGTACCCCTGTTTTAATGTGTTACCTATATACTGATCATTTGATATCGTATTTAAGTTATACTTACCGTTATTAAATCGTTCAACAGTAATTTCCATTATATATAATAGTATTATATCTTTATATCTAACGACTTCTTGTAGGTATATTTATAGGACTAGACTTAGAACTAGTACTACCGCTATTACTATTATTATTTGATTTATTTTTTACATTTTCGATTTTTAATACCCTTTTAATAACATTAACCATCCCAGTTACCGTATTTTTATTATGTAATTCTTTTATATTAGTATTAGTAAACTCGGAAACTCTTTTTCCAAAGTGATTAATCATATTTTGACCAGGTTTTCCGAATTTTCTTAATTTTTCTTTTATATTTTTTATATGCATCTGACGAGTCTCGTATCTATTTTTGTTATTTTTAATATTTTGTGTTAATTGAGATTTAACAACCATTTGTATAACGTGAGAATTTTTTAACGTAAATTCTTATCGGCTGTATAATACGTCTTTCCCTTAACAACAAAACTGTGTACGCGCGCATACGCCCACGCTTGTGGACTCGCACCTGGTCGGTGTCCCGTTCGCCAAGCGGCTAATCCACGGTCGTAGACTGTTTTAAGAGTTCGTAAAGGTATACCCGTCACTTTAGATATATCTTTGAGTTTTGTTATACCGGGGTATTTTTTACGAAACTTTGCTGTGTAGCTAGACGTTTTCGTAACCACTTTCTTATCGGTTTTAAATGGTCTGTAATCTTTTTTTAACATCTTTTTATACCGCGTTTCAACTTCTTTCAGGGAAGAAAGTCCCCTGAAATATTTAAGAGGTGCGTATATTTGACCCCGAGTTTTACGTACCTGTGTAATCTTTTTACGAATATCACTATCCGTTAACATACTTATACTATAACAAGAAAAATAAAAATGTTACCGAATAATAAGTAATATAATGTTTTCACTTTCCACAGTAACCACAACGTTTGCTTCAACGCAAAAAAAATTTAAGAAGTTTGGTAAAAAACTTCGTAAACAAAGAGACGGTGAAGTTGATTCTATAAAAGATAAATTAAAAGATATCGCTAAAGATGAAGTCGAAAAAACAAAAAGTTTATTTGAAAAACATAAGGAATTTTTCAACGATAAAAAAGCATCTGAAAAAGCATCACCGGAAACAACAGCTATCGATTTTTACGAAAAGCCCTAACTGCTAAATCAAGACTTATTAAAGTTAAAAATGCAGAAAGTTCTTTATAATTTTCCAACAAGTTACCTGCAAATACAGCTAATAAAACACTGTATTGCACGTACCTCATTTCTTTTCGTGATTTTTCCATAGATCTTTTCATGGAAGCGCGCGATTTTTCCATACCCAAAAGGGCTGTACTTATATTCTTTATACGACTAGGCATCTCAGTAGCGGTTGAAAACATACTTCCTATATCTATAGCATCAGAAACCTGTTCTCTTAATATAGGTTCAAGATATTCGATATATGTAAAATCGCGGTCAAGTTTTATACACGTTCCTTCTATCGTTGAGAAAGTTTTAGCCAGATATACAAATGCAGTTGGTATTATAAAAGGTTTTTCTTGTGCTAATTTTAAAAGATTGTCATCTTGTAATATTTCATTCTTAAGATTTTTACCATCGAGCGTTTCTAAATAGTTAAGTGTCGTTTTAAAAAAGAGTTCTATGTCACTGGTATCTGATGTTGTAGGTAAAATAACTTCTAAACGAATAAGTACATTAACTATACCCTTTGTATCCTTATTTATTATGTGTATAAATAGTTCATTAAACCCCTGACGCATTTCATCGGAAATATCAATAACGAGACCAAAATCATAGAAAACAAGTTTTCCGTCACTTGAAAACCCCAAATTACCGGGGTGTGGATCAGCGTGAAAAAAACCCTTATCCATCGTCTGGATTACGTAAGAGTTTATAAGAGCTTCACAAACTTTCTTACGATTAACATTTGGATCTGTTATATCGTTAAGTTTTTCGGAAGCTATATATTCCATAACAATCATATCGGGTGTACAGAGTTCCATATAAACTTTAGGTATCTTCATCCATTTCACATTTTTTAAAGATTTTCTAAATTTTTTAGCATTCAAAGTTTCTTTTTCGTAATCAGTTTCAGCTAATAAGTAATCTATAGATTCATCTAGAACATATCCTGTATTTGTACCTGTATCTATACCAATTTTCTCGAGTAAATTAACTATATCTTTAATATTATCCGTATCACTTTTCATTGTTTCGTATATTTGAGGACGTCTAAGTTTAACAACAACATTCTCACCCGTTTGTAAAGTTGCTTTGTGAACTTGTCCTATACTTGCAGATTTAAAAGGTTCGTTTTCAAAATATGAAAATGTACCAGAATTTACGTGCGTTTCTATCATGTCTATAATTTTTTTCTCTTCTATCGGAGGTACGTTATCCTGTAAAGATTCCAATTCCCTGGTAAATTCTAATGGATACAAATCAACTCGTGAAGATGCAATTTGACCCAATTTTATAAAAGTAGGTCCAAGTTCGACGAGTTGATCACGAGTCCATGAACCAAATTTTACCTGGTCTTTTTGAAACTGTTTTCGTATTAAAAATTCACCTGCAAACTTCCATGTTTTAGATTTATGTTTAGATGGTAAATTTAATTTAGGAGTTATATTTAACGCACATAGCGCCATCTTAATAACTACATACAAAAAAAATACTTATAGTTTTTAAACTATTATACTTATAAATGTTAACTATACAAGCAAATGTCTACGAACCTATGTACGAGTATAATGATAAAAAGTATATCAGAGTTACCGTACCCGATAAATTTAGAGAATACGTCGAAAAATCGCACGAACGGAAATCAAACGTCATACTCTACAAAAATAAGGTTGATAACCCACTTGAAGGAAACGTTCTGAAACTAAAAGTACCCTTTAGATACCGTAGAGTCATGTGTAATGTGGAGGGCGATAAACCTGTTCAATCAATGGAAAGAGGTGACCGTGTTTTAATCGAAATACAATTTAATGGTGTTTGGAACACTCACGAACACAGTGGCTATTCATGGGTATTGAAGTATATAAAGTTTTTAAACTAATACTATTTAAATGAGTCTCACACGTTCAGGGTATATAACAGATGATTCGAATGATGTAAAAAAAGAACTTACGGTTCGTGCCGTAGTAAACACAGAATTTGGATTCCCACCACCACCTTTTAAAGTATTCAGAAAAACAAAATCGGGTATATGTGTTCCTCGGTTTTATGGAGAAGATAAATTTGGACCCCCGAAAGAAGATCGTCGTCCCGAACCAGTTAAAATATCATGTAAGTTTAATGGAAAATTACGTGACGAAACACATCAAAACGATGCTTTGGGTGCAGCGCTCAAAGCCGGACACGGCGTACTTTCACTTCCTTGTGGCTTTGGGAAGACGACAGTATCCTTGGCTATAGCGTGTAAATTAGGATACCGGACCATGATTGTTGTCCATAAAGAATTCTTAGCAAATCAATGGCGCGAACGTATTCAACAGTTTTGTCCAGGTGCTTCTATAGGAATAGTACAACAGGATAAAAAAGAAACGGAGTGTGATTTTGTAATTGCAATGCTCCAATCTTTATCACTCAAAGAGTATTCATTTAGTGATTTTGATTCGATAGGTACACTCATTGTTGACGAAGCTCATCATATATGTGCAAAAGTCTTTTCACAATCTCTATTCAAAATGTGCCCGAAACACATTTTTGGGTTATCGGCGACACCGACCCGAAAAGATGGTCTGACGAAAGTTTTACACTGGTTTATGGGACCAACATTTTTTGAAGCCGAACGTAAAAATCAGGAACAAGTCGAGGTTTTTCCGATAGAATATAAGTGTGATAGATTTCAAGACCCACCACCGTGTACGCGTTTTGGTAAATTGTCACTCGCGACCATGATTACAGAGCTTACCGAAGATCGAGGGAGAAATATAGTTATTCTAAAACTCGTAAAAGATATAGTAAAAACAACACGTCAAGTTCTCGTTTTAAGTGATCGTCGTCATCATTGTGAAGTCATGCACCAAAGTTTTAAGAAAACGTCGGGTTTATACATGGGTGGTATGAAAGAAGCCGACTTAACAGAATCGAGTAAAAAACAAATCATATTTGCAACGTTTAGTCAAGCACATGAAGGTCTTGACATACCTACCCTCGATACAGTTATTTTGGCGACACCCAAATCGGATATCGTTCAATCTATAGGAAGAATCATGCGCGAAACGAAAGGTAAGAAGAATAATCCACACATTTATGATATATTCGACCAATGGTCGATATGTCATGCCATGTATAAAAAACGTTTAAAAGTGTATAAACAAGGTGGATTTCATATACCAATTTTAAATTCACAAAAAAATGAAGATGAAACACCATTTAAAAAAGGTGAGTGTTTCATTAACATCTAAATTATAATCATTCTTATTTGTAAGAATGCCCGGTTGTTGTGAAACAGGTCGAAATGTACAAAAGTACAGGGGCGGAGGTGGAGGCGGAACTGCATCCACACTCCAGGAAGCCCTGGAAAATAGTAACGTAGCTACCATAGATATAAATCTCATATCTGGTGCCAAATTTAGAGGCGACGGAAGTGCTTTAACAGGTATATCAGGTTCCGACGGAGTAGTCGGAAATCTACAACAAGTTACAAATCAAGATAACCAAACAACAAACGAGATCATTATTACAAATACAGGAACATCTTTAACAACATCCGGTGCTATAAACGCATCGGGAAATATCACCGCACCTTCTTTTATAGGGAGTGGTTCAAGTTTAACAGGTTTAAATGTCACAAATGCAAGTTCCGGAATACTACAAGTAGCTCGAGGAGGCACGGGTGTAACTACAGGTCTCACTGCTCTAGATGGTAGTAATATTACATCCGGAACAGTTGCGTTGGTGAGAGGTGGGACAGGTGCTACATCTGCATCTACAGCTGCAGATAATTTAGGACTAGGAACGAGTGATTCTCCCCAGTTCATGGGAGTTAATATAGGTCACGCATCAGATACAACGATCACGAGATCGAGTGCGGGTGTCATAGCCATAGAAGGTAAAATCGTTAGAACGGATGACGTCGCTTTAGGAACAGAAACGTCCGGAAATTACGTTGCCACGATTACGGGGGGTAACGGTATTGCAAGTACAGGTGCAACAACCGGTGAAACCATAGATCATTCATTATCCGTGGATACAAAAACAAACGGAGGATTAGCTATAGAAAGTGGTAAACTTGCACTTAAACTAGACGATTCGTCAATAACAGGTGTATTAAACGCTTCTGATGGTGGGACAGGTGTAACTACAGGTCTAAGTGTACTAAACGCTGGTAATATTACGAGTGGAACAGTTGCTACTGCACGAGGAGGTACAGGTGTAACAACAGGTCTAAGTGTACTGAACGCAACGAATCTTACGAGTGGAACAGTTGCTACCGCACTGGGAGGAACGGGTGTAACTACAGGTCTAAGTGTACTAAATGCAACGAATCTTACGAGTGGAACAGTTGATACTGCACGTGGAGGAACGGGTGTAACAACGGGTCTAAGTGTACTAAACCCGAGTAACCTTTCTGGACCAGTTGATATTTCAAAAGGTGGGACGGGTGTAACTACAGGTCTAAGTGTACTAAACGCAACGAATCTTACGAGTGGAGCAGTTGCTACTGCGCGTGGGGGAACGGGTGTAACTACAGGTCTAAGTGTACTAAATGCAACGAATCTTACGAGTGGAACAGTTGATACTGCACGTGGAGGAACGGGTGTAACAACGGGTCTAAGTGTACTAAACGCAACGAACCTTACGAGTGGAACAGTTGATACTGCACGCGGAGGTACAGGTGTAACTACAGGTCTAAGTGTACTAGACCCAGGTAACCTTTCTGGACCAGTTTCTATTTTAAAAGGGGGGACGGGTGTAACTACAGGTCTAAGTGTACTAGACCCAAGTAACCTTTCTGGACCAGTTGCTATTTCAAAAGGGGGGACGGGTGCTACAACCGCTTCAGCGGCTGCAACAGCTCTTGGGATTGGTCCAGGTTCAACACCCCAGTTTACAGCTATAGAACTAGGAAACGCATCAGATACCACAATAGCACGTTCGAGTGCAGGTAAAGTAACGATTGAAGGTAATGAGATACGAACGGGGACCGTTGAATCCGATAAAGGCGGAACGGGTCATACATCTTATAACGTCGGTGAAATACTCGTGGCTAACGACCCAAACAATACTGGAACACCCACTTTACATAAACTTTCAGCTGGTTCATCTGGATACTTTTTAAAATCAACAGGTAATGGTAGTTTTCCCACATGGGGCGATGTATCCAGTGTAGGTTCCGCGACACCTGGTCAGCTCTTTACAGGGTTTGGTTTAACGGGTGCAAATGCAACTGGTGATCCCCCAACCGGTGGTCACACCGGTGCGGGTAATACAACAATTTCAGCAGATGCTACCGAGTCAAATACAGGAGGTAAATTGGTTGCAAGAGACGCTTCAGGTGATATTAGGGTCCAAGAAGTAATTGTAGGAACTACTGGTGGTACTACGGGTTCGTTAACATCTACCACGTGGTCCGGATCGGCGGCTAAATTAACAACACCAATAAATATTGGAGGTGTTTCTTTTGATGGATCAGCAGCTATAGACTTACCCGGGGTAAATACAACAGGTACCGTAGATACAAGTGGGAATGCTGCGACTGCGACTAAATTAGAATCTGCAGTAAACATTGGGGGTGTTTCTTTTGATGGATCAGCAGCTATAGACTTGCCCGGGGTAAATACAACAGGTACCGTAGATACAAGTGGGAATGCTGCGACTGCGACTAAATTAGAATCTGCAGTAAACATTGGAGGTGTTTCGTTTGATGGATCGGGAGCTATTCAATTGCCCGGTGTAGACATAGCTGGTACCGTAAATACAAGTGGTAATGCTGCGACTGCGACTAAATTAGCAGCTACAGTAAACATTGGAGGTGTTTCGTTTGATGGATCGGCAAATATTCAATTACCCGGGGTAGACATAGCCGGTACCGTAGATACAAGTGGTAAAGCAGGTTCAATAGCAAACGCGAGTGACACAACAACAAGTACAGATCAAAAAATTGCTTTTATAATTGGTAATAATGTTAAAACAAATACAAACTTAACGATTAACCCGAGTACAGCTGAACTTAAAGCGACCAAATTTACCGCGGGTACGGGTGGATTTGTAGATTCTACTTTTACAAATAAAGGTGTTATATATTACGATTCAACTTCCGGTAAATTAGTAAGTACAGCTTTAGGTACAGTTGGACAAGTTATTAAAGCGGATGCAAACGGTGTTCCAGTATGGGGTACAGATAGCGGTGGTGTTGGAGGGTCAGGTTACTGGACACAGCCAAGTGGTAGTACGTTTATATATTACAATACTGGTAATGTTGGTATAAATACTAGTACACCTCAGTATAAGTTGGATGTTAACGGTGATATACGCACTACATCAGAAGGTGGTTTTAGAGGAAACGGAGGTAATATAACTGGTATTAATATTACAAGCGAAACAAGTCAAACGATTATAAATTTTGGTCAGCAGTCAAGTCTTAAAGTATCCGCAAACGGGGACCCAGATTAATTTTCATTTTTTAATTAGTTTCTTATATTAGTAAAATGTCTACACAGGAATTAGTTAAACAACTTAATCCAGAACATTATGATAATTTAACAGATGCAAACGCTATTGGTAAAAGTAAATTTGGTAGATCTTCGTGTCAGAATAATAAGGGTACAGTTTTTGCTATAGGTTCAGAGGATAATGTTGTAGTTTATACAAGTAATATATTCTCAACTAAATACGCAACTTCTATTTCAAATCCCGGAAACTCAGGTAGTTTATTTGGATTTAAAATTGCTATGGATTCAACAGGGGATACTATTATAGTTGGTGCACCGGGAGATAATAGGGCTTATGTATTTGATGCACAAAATAAAGCTAGAACATTATGGACTCAACGTTCATCCGGGTGGAATAGTAATAGTTACCTAGGAACTTCTGATTCTGGTACCATACATTACGGTTCAGATGTAGACGTGGCGTGCGACGATGATTCGTTATTTGTTGTTGGTAGACCCGGTGATCACAAAATCGAGTTATGGTCTTGGACAAATGGGTCTTCGGCTACACTTTTAAAAACTATAACACACACAGACAACTTTGGTTTTTCGTGTAAACTTTCTGGGGATGGTCAAGTTGTTATAGCCGGTGGACCAGGTAATTATTACCCACCGAATACCACTAGTGGGTATGGTAATGGTATAGCACACGTATACGCAAAAGATCCTTCAAACGCGAGTACGTGGACACAAAGAACACTTCCATTCGATTATACGGATTGTCCTGCCTACGTAGAATATACTCAAGAGACAAATACAACTATAAAAAGTGTTACTAATACTTCCCTTGAATCTGGTGGTACTAAAACACTTCTTAATCCAGCTTTTGGGTATAGTGTAGCTATAAACAAAGACGGTACTTTTATAGCAGTTTCTGCACCTAATAGAAGGTGTTTTTTTGCAGCCGAGTGGATAAATAATACATCTTATAACTGGTTAACAGGTAAAGCAATTACAGGTGAAAAAGATGCGTTTGGTAGTTATTTATTTATGCAACACGACGGAACGCGTATAGTTACGGGGAACACGCATATAGAAAAGGGGTATTTTTGGACTCTTTCCCAATGGGATACGACAAATCACGAAACCACGAGTTTTTGTATATTAGATTGGAATGGTCTTTACTTTACAAATTATAGCGAATCATTTAATCAATACTCTGTAGGTGGATTACCTACATCTATATCAAAAAGTGGTGAATTTGTTTTATTTTCTACAAAACTTTCGAAAAGTGATTATCAATTAGGGGCTAACGAGACTCGAACAACAGGTATTAATGCTAGCTCGTATTTTGGTTCAACAATTTTTTCGTTTACAAGATTCGCACCTACAATAAAAATTTTAGGAACAACGACGGTAGGTGGTGATTTAAAAGCGCGTTTTTTGAGTGTAGGTGGTGATAAAACATACATAGATAACGATTCAACAATTCCCGGGTATATAAATTTTGAGAATAATCGAGATGAACACAGTATTTTTAAGACACAAATCATAAACACATCACAATATACTGGTGATGATAATTTATCCGAACTCGTGTTGTTTAAATCCGGACACGTTCGAGGACTTAATTCAAAGGGTCCTGATAGAATACGTGTTAAATCACCGACTGTTATTTTAGAAGGTCTAACATTTGAAAATTATAACACCGTTCAATACGTAGATCAAACTGGAAGGGAAGCTGAAGCGTATTCTAGACTTCTTAAAGAAGCTTCTGCGGTTTATTCTCGATTAACTTTAACGGGTATAGGAAATATAGGTATAGGTGTACCCGAATATGCAGATCATATCATAAAGGAAAATTTTAATTTAGGTGAAGGGTGGTCGACCCCAGAATCTGATTATTATAATAAACAAAATGCAAATGCAAATGCACAAGCACCACCTCTCATAAACCATAGACTGGTTATAGATGGTACACAGAGTATACAAAACGGTAAACTTTACATAAACGATCCAATATCTTCAAATGTAATTACGGATGGTTTATCGTCTTGTTTTAATACCATGACGAAAGATTGTATTCAAGATACAAATACTACAAATGTACCTTACGTAATATGTGATATTAAGAAGCGTAACCCTTTGTTTAATGAGAATGATGGTCACTTAACAAACGGTCCATTCGGAGACCGTATGAGATTATACAATACAGTTACGTACGATGATATAAATAAAGGATTATATTTTGGAACAAGTACATCGTATGCACAGGGATTTATTCATGAAGCACGAGATACCATTACAGGGACTGTTACGAACTCTTTAGGTGGTGTGTATACAGTCTCGTACTGGTTTATGTTAAAAGATTATGCACAAAGTACATTTGGGACGAATGGGAAATTGGTATTCACTGCTTATAGAGATACTGCGTTTGGATACGGTCATAAAATTACAGATACAGGATTCAAAATCCAGTATTCTCTAGGTACCTCAAGCCCTCTTTACGCAACCGTAGAATCTGACTATACTGTAAATTATACGTTTAATCAAAATGTATGGTACCACGTATGTGTTAAAGTAGATAATACAGCTGGAAATGGCGCCACCCAAGGTTCAGCAACTACACAATTATGGATAAACGGTGTATCACAATCTTTAACCGCTAACGAGACAAATAGAGATATGAATGGGCGTTTCCCAGGATCTTTTTATTTGGGTGTAGTTAATCAAGCATCATCTGGTCACACTTTAGGTGGTGATGGTATGTATGGTCACCTTATTGGTAATGTTAAAATTTATATCGCACAAGATGGTACGGATATTTTTGAAAGGGCATCTATACCAGATTATAACAGTGCTGCCGATTTATACAACGAAGGACCACCCAATGAAGGAATGTCATTATTAGGTGGTATGAATATATCAGGTGGTTTACGTACAAATGGTTCCACAGGGACGAGTGGACAAGTACTTACATCGAGTGGTGGGGGTGCAATGTCTTGGTCAACCGTAAGTGGTTCAAGTCCTTGGACAACGTCGGGATCGGACATTTATAGGAGTGGTGGTAATGTTGGTATTGGAACTACAAACCCAGCGTACCCATTAGATGTTAACGGTATAGTAAATGCAACTTCATTCAGAGGTGATGGTGCGAATTTGACAAATGTTACAGCAGCAAGTATAACAGCCGAAGCAAGTAAAACTATAACTCTTTCAACAGTTGAAGTTAATTCTGAAATTTGGGACATATAAGTATAAAATTAATGTAAGTAAACTACAGTATAATGTCCTTTCATTACAGCCCTTCGAATAACCAAACAAATACGGCTAAGAACAGTGGAGTATATGTTAGAGAATTGTTCGATGGCGTCACTTCAAAATATTGGGTACCTACCGCATCTAAATTGTCACGAGGTAAAAAGGGTATAATTCAGAGAATTTTTACAGGACAACCACTGGATAATTCGTGTAACGTATACGTTTATAACGAAACGTCAAAACTTTGGTACCACGAAGATACTATTTTAGGTAATTCAGCACGTAGGTACCCCCCCGTTTCTTACCCACCGACGACGATGTTTCAAACCCCCCGGGCAATGATGGATGGTATAACATATACTGCAACTACATCTGTTAGTAATGCAAGTGGCAGAGCTAACCCAGAATATGCTTTTGGTGATACTCATACATTAAATGGTAACTTTTATACAATTGAAACAGGATATCCAACAATCAATAGCCAAAGTCTACCCAGTGGTACATATACTGGTTCGACTAGTTTAGGAGGTAAAAGCGGTGAATGGTTAAAATTGCAAACATCAACTCCAATTCAGCCTACTGGTTTTAAACTTAATACCGTCCCTTGGCCTTATCAAAGTGAGTCTAATGTACCACATGACTGGACTATATTAGGGAGTAACGATGATACAAACTGGACGAATTTAGGAAATTTTACAATTCCATCTGGGTGGAATCTTGGTGATGATATTACAGATAATCTTACAATCTCTACCACGTATACATATTTTGCACTTGTAATTACAAGAAGAACAACTACCATTGGATTCCAAAATGAACATGTGACTATACCTAACTTTACTTTCACCCTAGATGGAATTAGTGAAGATTTTGGTAGATCTCTTGACGGAACGGATAATGCAGATATGGTAGCTGTAGGTGCTCCAGGGACATGGTTTGGATCTGTATCGAATATTGATGGTTATGCTTACGTATTTACAAAGGATAGTACTGGTAATGGATGGACCCAGAGAGGTTCAGTGGTATCACAACAGGGAGGGTTTGGACACTCTGTCGCTTTATCCCAAAAAGATGGTAACATATTAGTTGTTGGTGCACCTTTCTATAACACAGTAGATCCAAACACAGGTGGTAATATTGAATTTAACCATAAACCCGTATCTGAAGGTAGAGTTTATATATACAAGTGGGATGGATCAAACTATACTTTACAACAGACCTTAAATTCACCTTCGGGAACTTTATTAACTAACACACCCGCAACATGGAAAAATTTCCATTTTGGGTATTCCCTAGGTATAACAAATGTAGGACATAAGATAATCGTAGGTGAACCATCAATAAGAAGTATATGGAGTGTCGACCATCAATTACAAGGAGGACTCAGTTTGCCAACTAACTCATTTCCATATACCGGTAATGCGCACGTTTACGATAATGTTACTGTTTTATCTGGTGGTACGACTTGGACCAGTAACGTTTCTATGACATCTGTTATAGGTACAACTGGTATAGGTTTGACAAATGATACAAATCCGTCGAAAGTTAGATGGTTAGATGCACTTGGCACATCTGTGGATATAAACAGGGCGGGTACGCGTATATTAGCAGGTGCTCCCGGAAATTACGGTACATCAAACACGACTCCTCGAGCCATGTCGGGAAGAATATACACACTTGATTGGGATCAGACTAATGCCGAGTGGAAAGAATTAGGGGAAAATGGTAAACATGTAACTGTATCCCAAAGTTATATGTTGATTGGATGGTGTACACGTTTTGGTGGTTCAGGTAGGCGTATAATTGCTGGCGCCCCAAGTTATGATAGTAAAGGTAATGTTGTTACATTCGATTTTGATGGATATCAATGGGTAAGTTTTCCGAATGAAACTGTTGAAATTGAAACTTGGGTTAATGGTAATAGTAAACACCGGTTAGGTGAATCTATATCCGTTGATGGTGAAAGTGAAATGATAGCTATAGGAAAAGACGAACACCATTTCTCTAAGGACATTACTCCCATTTCCACGTACTCCGCCCCATTTCCCGACCCTTCTCGACCAAATTCTTTTTCTGTACCTCATATAACATATATAGGAGGTGCAACTACATACATAGCTGGTTCGAATGGTCAGGTTTCTACAGGTACGTCAAATACTTGGGTATACATCATCAATCAGTCTATGGTGATTAAAGGTAACGTAACGTTTGATGGAAATCTTCAAACAGTTGGTATATCTATAGGTACAAGTGAGTATTCGAGTAATGGTAATAAAAGTATATACCTTGGTGGTTCGAAATCAGAAAATTCGTATGAAATGTCAGTTATAGAAAATCGCGTTTATGAATCTTATGAAAAAACCGAACTATTACTTTTTAAAGGTGGAGATAACGCAAATGCATCCGGTGGTGGTACATTAGGACCAGATAGAATACGGTTAAAAGGTGGACAAATAGCGTTCGATTTAAATACGGGGACCGATAGAACACTAGAAGATATACGCGCTGTCATGCACAGAAACACGGGTGGTGCTGGTATGTTAGGTATAAATGTTAGTTCACCAACAGAAGTTATACACGTAGATGGAAAAATTAAGTCTACACAAGGGTTTATAGGTCGTGGTAGAGAAATAACAGGTTTAAACTTTGATTATATAAATAACACAAGTGATGTAAGATTTGGTCAAGCTGGAGCAACAAAATCATCTACAACGTGGGGAGATATAACAATAAATTCAGAAGTAGCGTATCCTACACTCGCATTAACGAGTAACACTGTATCCGGATATACAGTGACTGCATCAAGGGATGTAACAAATGCATACAAAGCGTTTGATGATGACCCCAATCATAAATGGATATTGGGTGACAATGACAATATCACGTATTCTAATGGAGTAGATCCTGGATCATATATAGGTACATCGGAAAGAATTGCGGGATATAAAGGTGAATGGATAGAACTTCGGATACCAGATCCAATTTTCCTCACTAAATTAGATGTATACTGTTCAGATAGAACATGTCAGCCTAGAATAGCATATGTATTAGGTAGTAACGATGGTATAGAATACAATCTTATACATTATACTGGTGATTTAGGTTCTCTTAGTTTTGCTAATAATGGTAATAATACCATATTCACTAGAACACCGGATTACATTAACGACGAACCATACGATAGAATTTTAATTATTGTAAATATGATTTCTGGGGGAGTCGCGGAAATCAATTGGGAAAATATTGATATTTATGGTAAAACTTGTACATTTAATCCAAATTTGAAAATCGATTATACCGGTAAACTTGGTATAGGAACATCATCTCCAGCTCACCCTTTAGATGTTGTTGGTAATATTAACTGTACAGGTACGTTATCAAAAGGTAGTGGTTCCTTTAAAATAGATCACCCACTTGAAATTATGAGTAATACACACAATCTTTACCACTCTTTCATAGAAGGTCCAAAAGCTGATCTCATATATAGGGGTAAAGTCGATCTAGTGAATGGGAGTGCATCTATAAACTTAGATACCGTTTCTAACATGACGAGTGGTACATTTGAAGTACTAAATAGAGACGTTCAATGTTTTACATCAAACGAATCCGATTGGGATGCAGTAAAAGGTTCCGTATCTGGAAACACGCTTACAATATCGTGTCAAAACGCATCTTCTACCGCAAATGTTAGTTGGTTAGTTATAGGTGAAAGAAAAGATAAACACATGTACGATACAGACTGGACTGACGATGACGGACACGTCATTCCTGAACAGGCAAAAAGTACATAAACAGTAATTAAAAAAACGAAATCACATTTACCATGCTGGAAAAGCAGGATGGTAGATGGTTTAGTCGATCACTTTTTATTAGGAAGTGCGTCCATAACCGCTAAGGCAATTACGCCCGCAATGAAAAACATAACGACAAAGTTACACTCCGTATCGTCTTCACCGAGGAAAGATCTAGAACGTCTAGGTCTCACCGCCGCCTGTGGTTCGACTGGGGTCGGGGGTGCAACTTCTCGCCGCCGAGAAGGTATCTCAATAGGGTCTTCATCTAAAGGACAATACCCTATCATTTATACTATGTTTACAAATTAATTTCAACGGTCTTTTTCTTTTTACCACCCCCTCTTTTTGATTTGGTCTGAGTAACTTTGACTTCTCTCACCTCGTCATCACCACCTTCTTTACCCGTATCAAAAGTTGGTGGTTCGGCAATATCCGAAATATCGTCTTCGATATCAATTTCCGTATCGTCTGGTTTATTAATACTTGTTGTGTTCATTGGTGGTTGTGGAGGCATCATGATATTACCCATAAGACTCGAGATATCAAACCCTGGACCTTGCATTTCTCGTCTCCCATTTTCATCTACGGATGGTTCGCTCGCACCTTGTTGAGATTTAGGAACTGTGTTCTGTACCGCAGACATCATGTTCTGGACGAGTCCTGGGTTTTGTTTAATCACGTCATTCATATTAGGCATGACTGATTTAAACATACTATTGGTTAAATGAAACATCATAGCCGACCCACCGAGCATCATAATAAGCTTTACCTCAGGGGCAACGTGCATTTTAGTTCTATATTTCACGTACAATTCTTCAAAAACTTCATCGTAATCGTCTACATTTTCCATTACATTTTCCGACCAACCATCGAGTTGAATTTCAAATGGGTTATACTTTTTGTTTAAAAATTCAAGACCGGTTGTACATGCAATAAGCATACGCCTCGAAAATTTTAAAGATTTATCAACGTCTATGCTATACGTAATTCTCTTTACTTCGTTTCTAAGTTCGTCAATTGGTGAATATACATTTAACCTTTTATTTACCGTAAACCCTTTCTTTTCAAGTCGCCCGAGTTTATTTACAAGATCAGCTTTTTCTTCATCGATTGTTTTGTAGCCTGGTGACGGTTTTTCCTCTTCCATATAAGGCATACCACCCCCCCCACCACCTGTATAATCATACCCCGGATCTTCTTCTTCGTATTCACCGTAATCAACTGGATCTTCCGGTGGAGGAATCGAAGGTGGATTTTGTTTGTTTGGATTAGCAAACGAATCTATATCTTCCTGAAAAATTTGTGTTTGTGGTGGTGTAAATTGCGTCTTCATAGTTTTTGGCATTTGTTTTTTCACAGGCTGAGGTCTTGGGATTTCGATTTCAATCTCGTTCATAAGAGCTTGTTCGTTGTCATCAAGTTTCATCACGTTTGTGTGATTTCTATTAAGTATGATCTCACCGTCCATTTAATCTTTATATTGAAAGTATTCTAAATTCTTTAACGCACTTTAAAAAAAATGTATGTTGATAACAAATGAAACTTAACGCCACAAACAAAAATACTCTCAAGGCAATTGTGATTGTCTTCTTAATGTTATGCGCTCTCGCCGCCATGAGAACAAGTAATTATCAGACCATCGAAATCGAAACCGAAAATGAAGGTTCCCTTTTCGATCTTGAATCGAAGCCATCATGCCTCGGAAACTCATACTATTCCGATAGTCGAGGTGGAGTTTGTGATGGACAAAAACTTGTTCAGCAACAAGCGGGGTACAAGATGAAGTAAAATCTCCAGTATATATAAATGGCGTTAGTGACTAGTCAGTCAAGTTTACCCGATTTTGAACACGAGTATCATACCATTATCGTTGATTCTGTTGACGATTCTCAAAAACAAAAATTTACTTCATTCTTCCCAAAACCCCTCGAAAATATAGTTCAGGTTCAATTAACAGCCGCTCATATTAACGGTACAGATGGAGCTCACAAATTAGTACATCTTAAAATTGATGAATTAAGAACTTTCTTTTCTCAAAGAGGGAAAACAGATCTGAATACAGCTGATGATAATTTAATAAACGGCGTTTTCGGTTCTCTCGTAACAGATGGAACAACTCGACTCGTTTTTAAAAACGAATACCCAGTTATTCAACAATATTTTAACCCAATAAAGAAACTCGATAGAATAACCGTTGAGTTATTGAAGGAAACAGGTGCTGCGGCGCTTACAACAGAAACATGTTTGATATTTAGATTTGTTTGTAAAAAAAGAAATTTAGCCTTCTAATTATTTCAGGGCGATATACACGTATAATTTTAACCTTTTCTTATTATAAATGTCTTCTGGTGTTGTTCAACTTATTGCCATTGGTGCTCAAGATGAGCACATTATGGGAAAACCAGAAATTTCATTCTTTAGCTCAACTTTCAAACGGCATTCTAATTTTTCACAATCCATAGAAAAGCAAACGATACAGGGAGCTGTGAAAAATAACGCTATGTCATCGATCAAATTTCCAAGATCAGGTGACTTATTAGGATACACATACTTTACTATAGACGATAACACAAAATCGCTTGATATCCAACTATGGGAAAATGTAATCGACAGGGTCGAATTGCTTATCGGTGGACAGGTTATCGATTCACAAGACGCGGCGTTTACGGAAAAAATAGCCATAGATACATTCGCAACGAATGTTTCTAAGAGTTCAAATGGTACGCACCCGGGTATAAGTGCACGTTCATACTTTTACCCTTTACGTTTCTTTTTTTGTGAAGGTCCACAATGTGCTATACCAATAGTTGCTTTGCGGTACCATGAAGTAGAATTGCGTATTCATTGGGGTTCACAGGCAGGTAATTATAACGTCGAGTGTTATTCAAATTATTATTACCTCGATAACGAAGAACGCGGAAATTTAGTTTCGAGAAATCACGATCTACTCATTACACAGGTTCAAAAGAGTATTCCTTCGCAGGAACTTACACAAGAACTTACATTTAACCACCCAGTTAAATACCTAGCGTGTTCAGATACAAGTACCGAAGGTGCTTTAACATCCGCGAGTAATAAAATAAAGATCGAGATAAATGGTCTCGATATAGGTAATTATAAATGGGGGAAACCACATTTTATGGAAATTCAAAACTATTACCACACACAATTCGTAACTTCACCAGATTTTTTTTTATACTGCTTTTGTCTTTCGACGAGCTCACTCCAACCGACAGGAACGCTCAATTTTAGTCGCTTAGACTCTGCAAAGATACACAGCCAAAGTATGATTATAAATGATCCAATATATGCTGTAAATTACAATATTCTTAGAATAGAAAATGGTATGGCGGGTTTAATATACGCCAATTAAAAATACCTACTTATATTAAATGGTTAAAAATATACCTACCATCGAGCGGTCTACCAAAATCCGGTTTGGTAAACATGCTAATGATAATCAGGCCGAAAACACGGTTGTTTTTAATGCGTCAGATGCACCCATATCTGCATCGACACCAGGTTCACTTTATGTGACACCGGTACGTGTAGCAGAATTAGCAGGTGCGAATTTTTTTGCGTATCACGCACAAACAGCAGAGCTCGTAGATTCGGGTGTAGCTACAGATTTGTTAGGTGGTATTACGTTAGAAAATGCAACTACTGTAGGTAATGTTACAGCGAATACAGTTGAATTTAACAATGCAACTACATCTTTGGTTGCGTCATCTAACGTAGGTATTTCAAATACACTCCCAACACACGCCTTATCTGTAGCCGATAAAGTTTTCATTAAAGGTCCAGTAGGTGATAATGATGATTTACGAATTGTAGGTAATACAAGAACTGATAGGTTATCAACTACGGGAGACTCTGTCGTTATAGATAGAAATAATACAAATAAAATTCAAGTTTCAGGTATTATACACACTGGGGATATACAAGCAACGTCTCACGTCGCCATAGCAAATACAAATCCACAAAATTTATTTACATTAGGAGCTGTTGGTCAAACTGTTATGAATGTACCAACACAATCTGTTTTCGCTATAGAAACGACGGGGAATATAAACGCACAATATTATCGTGGTGATGGTGGTCTTCTTTCAAATGTAACTTTACAAACTGTCACGGATAAAAGTAATATTACATCAAATACACTCCACCTTACAAACCCAACAACGTCACTCAAGGCATATAGTAATATAGTTGTCGATGATTATATATTTGGTAACATAAGCGGTTCCAACTTAATTACAGCAAGTCAAATTACTTCTCAAGGTCACATTCAAGGTCAAACTACTATTACTGCTCAAGGTCACATTGAAGGTCAAACTATTACTGCTCTAGGTGACATTCAAGGTCAAACTATTACTGGGACACTGGGTGTATATGATCAAATAACAACAACTCACGATATAATAGCAGATAAACTTGTTGGAACAACAGGTATATACGGTGAAATATTAGGATCTAATAACATAACAGCGAGTAAAGTTAGTGGAATACTGTACGGCGAAATAGTAGGATCTAATAACATAGCATCGTCGGGTATATATGGTGAAATATTAGGATCTAATAACATATCAGCTTCAGTTATAAATGCGTCATCATTTTCCGGTGATGGTTCGTCTATAACAGGTATAGATACGGGTAATATAACTGCGGGTATTCTCCCCATAACACGTGGTGGTACAAATATTGATACATATACTGAAGGTGATTTAGTATATGCCAACGGAACAACATCACTCGCAAAGTTAAGTACATCTTCCGCGTCCGCGGGTCAGTTTCTCCGATTAAACGCGGGTAAAACGGCACCCGAATGGTCCGATGTTCCACTTACGTTAGATGAAGTTCTTGCATCACAAACAGGTGTATCTAACGTTTCCGACGAAGTCATAACATTAAATAAATCTTCGGGTGTAGCTCTAGAAGTAACGAGTGGACAAGTTGCATTAAACGGTTCGGGAGTTGTATTAGATGCACCATTCGGTGATATAACGGCATCTACTTTTACAGGAGCTTTTAGTGGGAACGGTTCAAATATAAGTGAGTTAAATTTAGGTCAAGGTACTAACACCGGAAAAGTTCCTATTGCTCGGGGTGGTACGGGCACTAATTCGTTAAATACTTTGAGTATACCATACGTGAACAATTATGGTATTTTTGAGGAGAGTAAAATTGAGTATAACCCATCTACACATATTACATCTATTAGTTCAAACGTGGCGATTTCTGGAAACTTAACCGTTGCAGGTAATATTACAGCGCAGCATACAACCGATCATTACATTACCGATAAAATATTTGCAGTCGCACACAACAATACCGTAGACGCAAAAGATATGGGGCAACATATGACAAGACCAACCGCGAATGTATTTGCAGGTTTTCTGGGTCAAACCATGGGTAAAGAATATACAATCGCTTTTACAGAAAGTAATTCTGAAAGTGAAACCGTTGTACCTACAAACACAACAACGGATGGATACATCACGGCAAATGTGTGGGGTAACGTTTTATCCGGTAACGTCACGACGACGGGTAAAATGACCGCGGATTCGTTCCATGGTAATTCAATTAACGTAGTATCGGTTGATTCAGGAACTCTATCAGGTGACGGTACAGCTATAACAGACTTAGATTTGGGTCATGCTAGTCATACCGGTCAAGTTGCTACTGCACGTGGTGGTACAGGTGTAACTACAGGTCTAAGTGTACTAAATGCAACTAACCTTACGACTGGAACAGTTGCTACTGCTCGAGGTGGTACGGGTGTAACGACAGGTCTCACAGTACTCAACCCCGCTAATTTGAGTTCACAAGTTTTACTTGCCAAGGGTGGTACCGGTTTAACTACAGTAGCAGAAAACGAATTGTTATTAGGTCCAGCATCTGGAACTGCTTTGACTAAACTTGCACCGTATGCACCAGCTGCTACTACTGTCGAATACCCAACGTCTGCACTATCATCAGCAGCTAATTCAGGTGAAACCATTGCAGGAGTGACATACACAACGACTGCAAGTAGTAATCAATATGGTGAAATATGGAGAGCGTTTGATAAAACTACCCCGGGGCATAGCACTTTTTGGCATTCTGATGAGAATGTTTACGATAGTACTTCGGGTGCCTATACGGGAAGTAAAAGTTTAGGCGGTGTATCCGGTGAATGGATAAAACTCCAACTTTCGACTGGAATTGCACCAACATCAGTTAACATTACGGGGAGACAAAGCTATGATAATCAGGCACCAGATTCGTGGGAAATATTGGGAAGTAATGATGATACAAGTTGGACAAGTCTATTATCATCTACTGTACACGCTACTTATAATGGTGGTAGTGGACATACAGTTTCTATATCGGGAGCGAGTGCTTATACATATTTAGCCTTAGTTGTAAAAGCAAGGGGTGGTACTGGTCAAACTGCAGTAGTTATTAGTGAATTGAGGTTTTTCGTTAGTGTCGCAAATTTATCTAAAAAGTTTCTTCGAAGTTCCGGGACTGGAATAGCGTGGGACGACGTTTCTTCGACTTTACAAGCAATTACAGATGGAGGGGCAACAACAACACAAACAGTCGCGTTTAATAACACAACCACGGGTTTAACATCCGCGGGTGATATTGACATTGCAGCTACGAAACAAATTGATTACGCTGGTGATGTTTTACTTAAATCGTCAGCAGGTGCAGTAGCATCTTTGAAAGTAACGAACGCGGTAAAACTTGACCCGGCTTATGCATCACCTTCGAATAATGTTTTATCGTTCAACACAACAACGGGTGAAATCTACGATTCAGGAGGGCAAGGTGGGTCTACATTAGATAACATACACGAAGAAGGTTCGAATGTAGCAATTGGTCCATCAGCGGCATCCGCAAATCTTACAATAAACACGTACGGGTCTAATGTACTTACAGTTTCAGGTAACGTCTCAGCCGATAATATTACAATAGGAGCTTTACACGTCGCCGCATCACCGTTCAATTTAGACGATGTCGCGAGTGCAGGCGCGGGTGCAAATGTTACGTCAAATGTTATTCAGTTTACAGGTCCACATTCGAGTTATAACTCGGATAATGCGTTTGTTACGACAAATAGTATTAAAATTGGTTCAAATGTAAATGTTACAGGTAATTTAATATCACAAAATATACAACTTACAAATCCAGGTATAACCGCATCAATGTCATCGACAGATACAATAACTATAGATGCTAAAAATAAAAGTTACGGCACAGCACCACTTGTTCAACTTGCAGGTGATTTAAATAGTCTCGTCTATTCAAATCTTATAGATGGTGCTCAGGTAGTCGTACCTATATTTGCATCAGGTGCAGATAGAAAAATATCAAAAAATCTTACAAATGTAAACTGGTACGTTCAGACCAGCGACCTCACTATAACACAAAACGATCACGGACTCATGACATTGTCAAATGTTGCAGGTAATGTATATATGAATTCAATATCTTTTACACAAAATTAGTAAATTAAATAAATCAGAACACATTTTTATATTATATATGGGCTTAAAAATAAAAAACCTTAGTATAATATAAAATATGTCTGGAGGTATTGCCCAACTCGTTGCAATCGGTGCCCAAGATGCGCATCTCGTAGGTCAACCTGAAGTTTCTTTTTTCAGGTCCAACTACAAACGTCACACAAACTTCGCCCAAACTGTCGAAAGACAAACTATCCAGGGCAACCCAGCTCGATCTGGTATGTCAACTATCCGATTCGAAAGAAAAGGTGACATGCTTGGTTACGTCTATATCGCCAATAGAGCGGGTGATGTCACGGATTGGAATGAAAATGTCGCAAAGGTTGAACTTTTGATCGGTGGTCAAGTCATCGACGAACAAGATTACACATTCTCCACCTCTCTTGCACCAACAGTTATGAACCAAACGTACTCGAAAGCTAAATATACAGCGGAAAAATTCTACCCACTCAGATTTTCGTTTTGCGAAAATGTCCAATCCGCTATCCCATTGATCGCACTCCAATACCACGATGTTGAATTGAGAGTTACATGGGCCGATAATGCCAGTATTGTCGGAGACCTCGAAGTGTATGCTCAATTTCTTCACCTCGATACAGATGAACGCACGGCACTTTCCAACGCACCACAAAACATGCTTATCACACAAACACAAAAGGCAATTGCATCGCTCAATAAAGTCCAGGAACTCAGCTTCAATCATCCAATGAAATATTTGGTCGCCGTGAACGGTCAATCTGCATCCGATAAAATCAAGCTCCAAATTAATGGTACGGATGTTTCTGACGCGAAACCAGTCATTCCCCACCACACCTCGGTACCAGTGTATTACCATACACAGGCTGCGGATATTGTTGAGAACATCTTATTGGTCCCATTCTGTCTCGACACTGCTAAACTCCAACCAACGGGTTCGCTCAACTTCAGTAGACTCGATTCCGCGAGACTCGTTTCCGATAACTCGACGTTTGATAATACTATCTACGCCGTGAACTACAACATCCTCCGTATCGAAAATGGTATGGGTGGTTTGATGTACTCTAACTAATTCAATTTTTATAGCCACTTAATATAAATGTTCTGGCAACTAGTTTTTATCACAGCTTTTATATTTATAATTACTTACGATCCCAAGTCCGGAACTTTGAATCATCTCGTCGACTCTAAAAAACAAGAACCCACTCAGAATTCTGAGTGTAAAGAGGGACATTACCAGGAGATTCAATTTGCTCAAATGGGGTATGATTGCCCAAAAGAAAACGGTGTTCAAATGGGTGCGATTATACATACTTAAAAAATTCACTCTACATTTTAATATTATATAATGTTTACCTTTGATCGAGATATCGTCACAATAATAGCTGTAATCGTATGTATTGTAGCCACTGCATATATGTACAAGGAACTCAAGAAAACCAACGAAGAAATGGAAGGTGTAAAGGGATTTAATGGAAAACTTGTTTCATTTTTATCCAGGCCCAAATCACCCCCTTTTACAGAACCAGAGTCAGAAAAAGGAAACGCTTTACAGACCCAAGTCGAAGAAAAGAACCTTGAAAATCAAGATTCTGAGGAAGATTCATCAGAATAATCATCTCCTATAATTATAACTTGCTAATGAGCAATGAAGAAATACAAGGCTATAGCTGTACCTGTAACGTTTACGGGTGATAAACCAAAGTTTCTCACTGTCCGAGACCGACGATTCAAAGATTGGATTTTCGTTACCGGAGGGTGTAGGCGAAGAGAAATAGTAAATCCAATACGATGTGCTTTGAGAGAACTAGAAGAGGAAACAAGAGGAGTCATTTCTCTCAAAAAAGGTCAGTATTCAGATTTCAAATTCATAGTTAAAGAAAGTCCTGGCGTTGATTTAGAATACAATGTCTTTATATTTTTCGTAGATTATACACCGCAACAACAAACCGAACTTGTCAAAAAATTCAATGATGAGAAACAAAAAACAAATCTTAAAAAATTACAAAAACAACCATATAAACGAACTTACGATGAAAATGATTTTATGAATTTTGAAACATTAACAGAATTCAATACAAAAAAACAATGGGATAGAATAGTTAAAAATGTTCTCAATAACCCAGAGTTTTATTCATGCATAACTTCTCTCAATAGAAAAACCTTCTCTATTAAATAATGAAGTCCAAAGCTTACATACTCTCACAAATTTCACATCTTCTCGTTGAAAGACATGGTTATACGCAGGAAAAAGCAGATAGGTACGCAGAATTACACAAAGAAGATAAAGTTTATGAACTTCTTGTTTTAAAAAAGAATTTATCAGAACATGAAGAGTATCCAGAAATATCGTATAGAAAATCAATTTGGAGACATCACTACGATAGTGATTAATTAAATCAATATAAAAAAATAAAACTACTACTTGGTAAGTAAACCATGTTTAAAACATGGTGTAAAGAACAGGGATTCTGGAACAATACCAATGTATCACATGTGCTCATGGATGGAGGTGTCCTATCAGTGCCATTTGATAGATTGAATGATTTCTATATTAAATACACAGATTCCTATAATTCAGGGGAAAAAATATTTGTGGTCGAACAGAAAACTGAAAATTATAACTTTTTCGTGGATATCGATTACAAGGATGAAGATGAAATAGAATTTTCAGAACTAGAAAACTATTGTAAAATAATATGCGAAAGAGTTAAAAAATTGGGGGGTAAAGAAGCACTCATTTCCGTAGCTCAACCAAAACAAGTAGGTCATCTAGTTAAGACGGGTATTCACATAAATTGGCCAGATTTTATCGTAAATCAGTCATCAGCTTTAGCAATAAGAGAAATTCTAGTACGAATAATGAACGAGTATTACGGTTCAAGAAATTGGAATGATATAATCGATGAAGCCGTTTACGGAAGTTTAAAAAGAAAAGCCAAGGGAAGTGGATTTCGGATGCCATGGTCACATAAAAAGGGAAAACATGATGAGTGTTCCGGTAAAGGGTGTGTAGAATGTAATTACACGGGAAAAGTAACACAAAGTGAATACAAACCAATATTTATATACAGGTACGGTCCGTTTCAATTACTCGAAACTATAGATGGTCAGGTCGCAGATGTTAAAATAATGAACATGGCTACTTTACGTACAGAGAGAGACGATCCCGTCATAATAGAAAATAAATATTCGAAACAACCAGAAGGGTCTTTTACAAACGCACAAATAAAAAACGAATTCAAGGATCAGGAAGCTATTAGTCTTGTAGAAGAATTTATAAGAAAAAATTTAGAGGGTCAAAATTTATCGAGGGTAACAAAAATTTATGAAAATAAAAACCAGTTTCTCGTTTCAACGAATTCATTTTATTGTGAAAATAAAAAGTGTAACCATAATTCTAATCACGTATGGTTTCATATATTAGGAGATACTATAGCACAAAAATGCTTTTCGACTACCGATACAATGAGACATTTTGGGTTTTGTAAAGATTTCACCGGAAAAAGACACCAACTCTCGTCTAAAATTACGAATATATTATACAAGGACGGTAAAGTTGAAAAATATAAACCAAAAAACAGTGTTAAAAAGACAGAACCCGATGGTTTTGAACAAACTATTGAATTATTGAATCTTTTCATAAACAAAAACGTTTTCAAAAACAAAAACCTTAAAATAAAAAATATAGAAACTAAAAATACTAAAAAATATAGTGTTTTAACATCGTATTCATGTGAAAAATGTATAAGTAATGTAAGTTTTGAAATAGAAAATAAATTACTTATACAAAAATGTAAATGTAAATCACCACCTAAACATATATTAACCAATAAAATATTACAATCTTTATAAAATGTTAGTTTTGATAATAATGAGTAAAATACTTAAAAGAAATATGTTAATACTAATTAAAGCATGTCTATAACTCGAAAAACACGCTCAGGACGATTATCAAAAGTACCAGAAAGATTAGAATTATTTGAAGAAATAGAAGACGATTTCAATGACGATGAATATGATACAGACGTTGATCTTCTTCAATCAGATGACGAAGATATATGTTCAGACGACGAAGACTCTGAATGTGATTCGGATGAAGATGAAAATGGTAATTTGAAAGGATTTGTTGTTGATGATGAAGATGAAGAATCTTCTGATGATGAAGAATATTCAGATAATGAGTAATATCGAGCTTAAAAAAAAGAATTCAATTTATATAAATGGAAGCCGAAGTTGGAACACCTATTGAATATAACCCAGAAGAGTTTTTAAATAAGGATAACGACTTACATGAACAAGAACCAGAAAATAATGAACAATACTATGTTCAACCACAACAGCCAATGTATACACAACAGTTAATACACTCGGAAAAACAGGATATATTTTCTAATTTAGATAAAACAGGGTACGTTATTATATTTGTTGCATTTTTATTAGGATTTTTTATGGGTAAGACTATGCAACCTGTTATTTTAAGACCTGGATAAATTTTTACCACCTATCCAATATACAGTCGATGGGGTTTGTTGACCCACAAATTCACCGATTTCACCATATGATGATTCAGTAAAATAAGATCTACTCGTAACTAGTGGATCATCAAATGTATTTTTCATAACTTCAGACGCAGTTACTTCGTCGTATGTCGCTTTAGAATCACTCGATGTTTTTTCTAATTTATTTTTTTGATTATTATACAATCTCAAAAATAAAGTTAATACAAATATCAAAATAAGAATGGTGATTATATTCAATATAATACTCAACATACTTACATTTAAATAACAAAATTAATTTACGCCTGTTCATTTTCTTTATCATCAGACGTTACTTCCTCTTCACCGTCATCCTCAGTTTCTTTGACCTGACCTTCCGTTGAATTTTCAATAGCGACTTTCGTAGCTTCTTCTTTCATTTCCATTTCTTCTTTCTCAATTTTTTCCTTGAGTTCAGCCTCGCGCTTAACTCTGATCATTTCCATTTCTTTAGCAACAATATCATCAGCTTCCTTAACCAAATCTTCCATATCAGCATCTGGTTTTTCTTTTTGAAGGCGTTCCAAAACTTCACCGGGGTGACTCACGGGAGATTCATCGGGTTTGGTATAAAACTTGGAATTCTCGTCTCCGCCTTTAAAGTATGTATCAGTTCCCGGAGCCTTGACAGACATCATATCCGCTTTACGTTGTGAAAACATGGCGGCGGCTTGAGCTTGATTCTCTTTGTACCCGGTTATGAGTTCCTCGAGCTTTTCATCCGTGTAATGTACATCTTCAATTTTCGCCGGGTCAGGTGGAATCAATAGCCATTTATACATATCGACAACATAAATATCAAAAGTTGCGTCTTCCTTTTGAAGACGTTTAGCATGAGAAGCAGCTTCATCACGCGTATTAAAAGCACCCCTAATTTTAATTCCAAACTTATCATTCTTTTGTGGTGCTTCTGGTCCTACTACAGAAAGGCAGGCATAAAGTTGACCTGGTACGGTTGTGTAATCTTGTTCAAGAGACATTGTTTATATATACTTACATGAACTTAAAACTTTAAGTATATGAAATTGTAAAGAATGTATTGGAAAAAACAACCTGTGACACGTGAAGAAGTAATAGAAACGGTGGAGGGGGAAATAGATTCATCAGAGAACCTTAAACTTGAAAAAAACGCGTTACCAGAAGGGTATGAGTGGGATTCGTGTTATTTAGAAGAATTGTGTATGTTTCTTAAAAAATATTACATACGAGATTCACATTATGCTTTCGATTATCCACTTGGATTATTAAAATTGGCAACTGATGAAAAATTCATAATATCTATACGTAATACCGAAACTAAAATCATGCACGGGTGTATTACAGGTGTTCCTTCAACCGTAAATGTAAACGGAACGTCATTAAAAATGATTCAGATAAACTTTTTATGTGTAGATAATGATTCGCGGTCAAAAGGATTTGGACCTTTACTCATAAACGAAATATCGCGTCGTGCTCGAGAATATAACATTAGACAAGCTATATACACCATAGTTAAACGCGTATCTCCACCACTAACAGAAGTACGGTATTGGCACAGACTTATAAACGTAAAAAAACTAAATTCAATAGGGTTTTCAAAAGCACGCGAAATACCAAATTTAGTATTAGGATCATCAAGGTTTAGGGAAATGACGAAAGAAGATATCCCACGCGTTACAAAAATGTTACAAAAATACCTTCTTAAATTTAAATTGTATATTGAAATCGATGAAAAATATGTTGAAACATGGTTATTACCACGTAAAGATGTTATGTATTCCTATATAAGCGATACTACCGATCAGTTTCTTTCTTTTTATAGTATACCTTACGTACACTTAGAATCTGGGACTGTAGTAAAACAGGCGTACACGTTTTATAACGTAGGAAACTGTTTGAAAGATGCGATAATAATGGCACGCAATAGAGGTTTCGACGTTTACAATTGTACAGATATAAGTGTAAGCGAAGAAGAACTCGTTTTGAATAGATTTATGAAAGGTACGGGTATAAATAATTATTATTTATATAATTGGAATGTTGGTGAAAAAATAATACCAAGGGATATTGGATTTACATTAGTTTAAGGTTTCCATTTAAGAAACGATGGTAAAGCGGCTAAACCACCGAGTACTATAACAGTGTCTATGAAAAGGACTTTATTCTTAATTTCAGGACACCAATTCTTATACTTGATGATCTGTTCTGAATCTTGAGGTTTTATCCAATGGTAAAACATGGCGAGGTATGTTGGACCGAGGTTTCTTTCACAAAGGAACCAGTGATCGTAGTAGGCGAGTGCCACATAAGGTACATATAAGAGTACTAGAAGGACCCACTTATTTCTATGAGGCAAAAACCAGTAACCACCTGATAATGCTAACGTAAACCATATACACTTCCAATTTGCGACGGGTTGAGTATTATCACACTTTTTATCTTCGATTTCCATTTATACTTGTATTTCTAAAATGAACCGAGATAAAATTTTGGAATGGTTTGTTCATGTTTTTCATAATATTACGTTTAAGATCAGTTAACTTTAATAAATTTTCTAATAAATATTTAATTTCTTTTAAAGTATTATTAATCTTTTTTACTATTTTTTTTTCATCACCGTTAATCTTATTTCTGTTTTTTTGAGGTATTTTATTCTTAAACATCTTAATCACTAAAATATATTCATACTGTTGTTGATATTCGGTTAGAAGTTTTTCAAGTTTTAACTTAATTTTTTCTATATTTTTAATTTCTTTCTCAATCTTATTAAGTAAATTTTGTTTTTCTTTAGAGTTTTTCTCTTTTTTCTGTAGTATATTACTTACCATTTCTATAATATGTGATTATTTTTTGGGTTTTGATTTTTCCATTTCTTTTTTCTTCTTGTATTGTTCAAGTCGCTTCAACGCCGCGTTCATTCTCAATTTTTTCAATTTTTTATTGGTCTCTTCACGAGTGAGTTTTTTGGGACTGGGTTTGGAATTGGAATTAAATTTTAGTTGTTTTCGTACTTTTTTAGACTTATCATTCTCCATTTTCATCTGCTTTAACGCGTTTGCTAAAGATATTGTTTTCAATTTTTTATTGGAAACTTGGTTAAAATTTTGTAACAAGTTTCGTTCGGTTCGCCAATCTGGACGAGGGGAATAATTGGAATTGGAATTAGATGACATTTATATAGTCTGAGATTTTTACCTTAGTAAACCATTTAAAAAGAAAAAATTAAGTTAAATAAATGGAGGAGATACGCAAGTACCATAACGAGTCTAAGCGTCTCCTCATCCAATCGGCTACCCGCGAAGGCGACAGTATTTTGGATGTAGGATGTGGATTCGGTGGTGATCTCCAAAAGTGGAAACATGCCGGTGCAAATATAAGCATGTGTGAACCAAACCCAGACTCACTTAAGGAGGCTAAGTCGCGTGCAAAGAACATGAAAATACGCGTCAATTTTTACGAAGGTGATATATTTGCGTGTCCACAAAGGAAATACGACGTCGTATGTTATAACTTTGCGTTACACTATATATTCGAATCACCCAAGTTGTTCGAGACATCTTTATTAGCAATTAAAAATAGACTTAAACCCGGTGGTCAATTCATAGGGATCATACCGAATTCCGACAAGATTATCATGAACACACCTGTAAAAGACGAATTAGGAAACTATTTTCTAATGAAACATACAAGTTCGGGAAACTTTGGGGAAAAGTTATATGTCCATTTAGCCGATACACCGTATTATGCCGACGGACCAAAAGTCGAACCCATCGCACATAAAGATATGTTATTCACGCGAATGGAAAATTTGGGGTTTACTTTAACACTGTGGGAAGATCTTAAAGGGAACCCGGTTTCGGATTTGTATAGTAAATTTAGGTTTGTGTATAAGAAATAATTACTTTTTATTAGTTTTAATATATTGGGTCGTGGTTCGGGTTTCATTAAAAAATCAATAAATTTACGTATTATTTCTACTTTTTTTTCAATTTGATTTTTTATATAGGTTTATGATAAGATGATACTCGCTATACTTCTACTTATCATAAACGTGTATATATACATGGGTACGAAACAAAACGAAAAGGTAAAAGAAATACGGGAAAAATATAGAATTCTCAGGGGACATATACAAACAACTGGACACAGTGAGTTTAAAGTTTTACGAGACGAAGTACCAATAACAATGTATCACAGGACAAATGGACACATTGGGTATAACACGAATAAAGGTAATGAAATTGGTTTATGCTTAGACGGTGATACGAACGAAATATTTCACGTTTTAATACACGAACTCGCACACTCAACGGTCGACGAGTATTCACATAGTAAAGATTATTGGACAAATTTCAAAAAATTGAGAGATATGTGCGTCCAACTCGGAATCTATAAAGAAATACCAAACAAAACTAAATTTTGTGGTAAACACGTCCAGGATAAATAATCTAAGGTAAATGTAATAATGTCAGCGACAAAAATTGATTTAGCAAAAGCTATTTTATTATGGAATGGAATTTTATCTTTATCGAGTATACCACTACTCGCGAGTGAATATTGGTCTAATGTGATCTTTTTATTGCTTATTATACCTAATGTTTTGGGTATGATGCCAAGAGGTGGTAAAGTATGGGGACGTCTTTCCCTTGATATGCCTTTCCTTTTGATATCGACTATAATAAGTTTAGCTTTTACACTCTTAATTACAGAAACGAACGAAAATATAAAAGAAGATTTTGTTAGGTTCGGTAAAAATACACGGAGTACAGTGACTGTTATTGGACTTCGAGCATTGGGATTAACCATTGGGTTTATAATTTCTTATTTTTTGTTTGGTGGTGATAAAATGTATTCCCACTTTAATTCCAATTAAGCGTATCTTTTATACAAAAAGAATGCTATGGCGGCGACTGCACCAGTCGAAGCCAAACCAACGGCACTTCGGTTCCCTTGGTCGTTAAGAAATTGTGGTACGAAATTTGCGAGTTTTTCTTGAACTGGCTTACTAATCGCTATCGCAGTACAAACAGCGACCACGAGAGCTTGAAACTGGTCATCAGTTAAATTAAATGGGTTTTGACTAGAATTTTTTTGTCTAGACTCGGTTGGTTGTTGAAGACCCATCATTGGTGATTGCGCTTGCGCCTGTGTCATTCGTGGGTCAACTGCCATCATTGGTGGTTCGAGGGGTGATTCTGCTTGCATAACATCTTGAATTGGAGTAGAGTCCATAGTACTTTGTTTAAAATCAATATTTTTTTCCGATACAATATTCGGCGGTTCTATAATAGGTTGTTGTCCTTTTTCTATGAAATTCGTAGACATGTTATTATTTAATGCTACCATACCATCACTATTCTCAGAAAGATTTAAAGTACTCACGTCAGTTGTCATTTATATGTGCAAAGTTTTTTGGTTTTTTACGTTTACGCGTTAGCCTGATTATTTACCTATCTGATTATGTAAACTATCAATAAAAATATTAAAATTAGTAAAACTAATAATTTTATATAATTATAATTAGTATTAATACCGTATCTTTCTAAAGCTGCTTTAGAAAAATCTCTTCTATATTTATAATGTCCTGTATCACTGCTTATAGCGTTATTGGTCTTTAATTTCTTTACATCACCATTGGTTGGTTTCAAATAAATTGGGGTTTTGTTATAATTTTTAATGTAAATTAAATTTAATAATATATCTTCGCCGTTCCACACTGGTTTAGCTTTCAAGGCGAAGTCATTCATCTTATGTTTTTCGTTCATGAAATCTTTACATATCGATTTGTTTGTCATTAAAATTTGAGTTAATACAATTTGTTGATCGCCCATTAAAAACTTTTTATTTGAATACCCTTTGGTTTCGGAAACGTATCTGTTTTGTGAACCTATAACCACATTAGGATTCTTTTTATACTCTTTGTACATTTTGTTAACGTAATTTTCTGACGGTAACATATCGTCATCAATTATTAAAATACAATCGTTTTTTGCATCGCACGACCTAGAAAATCGTAAAGCGACACCTAAATTTCTGTTTATATTTTCATCTCGATAATGTTTAACAATTTTTAGTTCTGGTGTTTCAAAGTATGTTTTACTGTTACCGTGAGATACGATAACTTCTGAAACTAGTTTGTAATTAACAATTTTTGGTAATATATCGTTTATTATATTATCGGGACGTTTCCAATTTAATATGATAACACTTATCATTTAATGTAACAATTTAAAATAATTAACTGATTAGTTTGTATTTAGGGTATAAACACCCAAACGTTTTTATAATTCGTGGTAAATCGTTTAACTTATCGTAGTCACACATGTCTTCATCTACGTATATGGTTTTTGTACTATGACAAATATCAACCAATATACGGTATCCTTCATCACTTTCACCACCACCTGGTGTAATTTCATTATATACTGGATAAACTAATGGTGTAATAATTTTTTTATGTAATAATTGTTTCGATAAAATTCGTAAACTATTCATTTCTTCTTAATAACTTTTAATGCTGTCGTTTTTTTAACTGTGTTACGATCACCCAATTTCATATTACCGTGTCTAGGATTAAACATCTTTTTGTGGGTTTGCCAATATTGAGGTGCACCCACTTTAAAATTCTTACGAAGTGTTGCTTTATACCAAAAAACACAATCTTCTATTCTATTACTCTTAGACGTATTATCTAAAACTAAACACTCGTAGTTTTCTGTACACGAATCCATGACTTTATTAAACATTTCAAACGTTGGAAAAATACCAAAGAATGATTTATACAATTTCTCTCGATTTTGAATTATATTTTCACGCAGTATAAAAATGTAATCAACATTTGCTCTGAGAGCTGGAGGAAGATCCATACAATATTGCATGGTTAACATGAAAAATATCTTCCAGTGACGACCATTCATAAAACATTGTCTGATACAGGTATCTTTCATGAATTTGGAATCATACATACAATCATCTAAAAGAAGAAATGCACCACAGTTTGACTTACCGGCACCAACAAGCTTTTTCTGTCTATCCATAACGCGTTCGATAGCTTCTCTATCGTAATCACCGTATATGAAAAGATCGGGTATATATTGTTGATAATAATGATTACCTTCCTCTGTAGCAGATAAAACTATTCCTGCTGGTAAATGCTTTTTGTGATACAAAATATCAGTTACGAGTGTAGATTTACCAGTATTACGTTTACCTATAAAAACACATACTTTATCATCAGCCATGCTTTCAGGTCTGAACTTTCTCAATTGAAGATTCATCTATCATAACGCCTCGTTTTAATTTATAAAATTTTACTCACATAAAGTAAGAATGGCTGGTAAATTGAACCTTGCTGTCACTGGTATCCAGGACCAATGGCTTACTGGTGAACCTGAATTTTCATATTTCCTGATGAATTTTAAACGACACACAAAATTTTCAATAGAAGCCATAGAAACACCATTCAATGGTGATCCTAATTTCGATAGCTCCGTTGAGTCTAATATACCAATGAATAAGGGAGATCTTATTAGAAGTATGATGCTTAAATTTACTTTACCTAGACCAACGGCACCGGATAAAACGTTTACAGTTTCAGAATCAGGTGGTAAATACTTTATAGACGGTGTTCAACAGGCGACACTCACACTTTACGAAGGTACGACGTATACCTTCAACAATGCAAGTCATCCAACACACCCGTTTAGATTTTCTACAACGGATTCACCCAGTTATTCCGATTACACAACTGGTGTTACGAACCCGGGTACAGCTACGGTTACTTTTACACCAACATATAGTTCGAGTACGCCATCAACTTTATACTATTACTGTTCTTCACACTCCGGTATGGGTGGTCAAATAGACATTAAAATAGTAAGTTATAGAGAATCTATAGGTGCTCAAATAATAGAATACGCTGATTTACGTATCGGTGGTCAAACTATACAGCGTTTGACTGGAGATTACATATACATGTATAACAATATACACAGTAACGAAGATGATATAAAACAAACCCTTTACTTCCTAGCCGGACACGGAGATTATATAAACGTATCATACGATTGGGATTATAATATTTTATTACCCTTTTACTTTTTAAGGCACCCAAGTTTAGCAATACCTGTATGTGCACTAAGTAAACAACAAGTTCAAGTCGAAATAAAATTTAAAAAACTGGAAGACGTTATTGTAACATATACAAGGTCTATCAATGCAATATCAGATCCACCCCCAAATGTTTCATCGTTGATCAAAAAAGTATCACTGGTTTCTGATTTCTTTTTCATAACCGAGAATGAAAAAAGATTCTTACAAACGCGACCAATCGAATACGTTATATCACAAATTCAAATGTCACAGTTTAAGTTTAATCCAGGTGTATCTAAAAAATCGGGTATGTTAAATTTTAAACACCCGGTAAAGGAAATGTTTTTTGTAGCGATAAGTGATGATGTACATAAATACGAAACAATAAAACAAGTTACCATGAAATTTAATAATAATACAATCATCGACGCAGATACTTTAATGTTGTGTTACGAACAACCATTGAAATATTACACAGGGATAACGAACGGTAATTTTGGTGTGTATAGTTTTTCAATGAAACCCGAAACGTATTACCCGACCGGTCAAGTTAATATGAGTAGAATAGCACACAATTTAATAGAAATGGAACTCGATACACCGGACTCTAGTTTTGGTCACAAAGTGTATGTGTATGGAGTAAACTATAACGTGTTAAGAATAGAGAGCGGACTTGGTGGTTTAAAATTTTAGTGAGTTATACTAGTAATGGCTGGTCGTGTTCAATTAGAAATATCTGGTCCACAGGACGCCTTTTTTACGGATGATCCAGAATACACATACTTCGTAAAAAATTTTCAAAAACATACTAATTTTGCACCTTTTTTTACAGATTTAGACGTGGAAGGTGAAGTGGAATTTGGTAACACTATAAGGTGTACTATACCACAAGATCAAGGTGATCTTCTTAAAACAGTGAGTTTTAAATTTGAGTTATCGAGTATACAACAGAATTTAGTAGCTGGTATCGGAGGTATAGGATACGTCGAATCTATAGGACACGCTATTATAGAGTATGCCGAAATACTAATTGGTGGTAAAACAATTCAAAGAATACCGAGCGATTTTTTAGCGATTTATTTCGATAATTACATATCCCATACAAAACAAGAAAACCTCGCTAAACTTATTGGAAAGCCCCCGGGAGAACTGTCAGGTACACCCGTTTCCAATAAAAGTATAGCAGGATATCTAGGACTCGCTACATCTAACCAGAAATTTTTCGTCGATATTCCTTTTTACTTTTATAATAATCCCGAACTTGCCATTCCTGTATTTGCGATAGATAAACAGGAAATTGAAATTGTTATTAAACTTAGAGATCTAAAAGATTGTATTTTTGGGTTCGATACAGCCAACCCTGCAAATAATTCAATTTATTATTTAAGTGACTATGTACAAACAAAAGGTCTAATAAAAGGAACGAAAATAACGACCGAAATGGTATCGTTAGTACAAGATGAAAAGGATAAGATAAAATCTAAAAAAACAAATTACGCAATCACACAAATTCAAGAAGTTAAGGATATAATACCCAAAGATGCAAATCTTAACAGCGTGGTAAATACAACACATAGACTTAATTTTAAACATCCCGTAAAGGAACTTTTTTTTATAATTCAAAGACTTAGAAAAGAAAATCTTTATTCAGAGAATCCTCATTTTGTTACCAATTTTGATTACGATTCCCTTTTTCAAGTATTTAATACCACTAACGAATATACGAACTATGAGAATTTACAAAAACTTTCTTTAACATTAGACGATACCGATGTTATTAGTGGAGCGGCTGGTGAAGTTATTAATTTACGCGCGGTTCAAAGCGGTATACATCATACAAGAACACAACTATTTAGAAGGTACTATTCGTATAGTTTTGCTTTAGAACCCGAAAGATGGTACCCAACAGGACAAGTTAATTTCAGTTTAATTAAAGACCAGATACTAAAAATTACAACAACACCGGATAATAAGGCTGAAAGAGAACTTAGAGTTTTGGCACAAAGTTATAATATACTCCAAGTGGAGAACGGTATTGCAAATTTACTCTATTAAAATGACACTTCAACAAGAAAATGATGCAAGTCTACTTATACAAGAACAAATACAGGGTTCAGCATTAAATATTATACAACCAGTTTTAGAACAGGCAATGGTACTTGCAGCAGGGTACGCAAAAGCGTGTGGTAGAGATATACTTCTTGGTAAAGATATGGAATACGCTATGAAGTACTGTGCTATGAACCAGGTCGGTAAAAAAACAGGGTCTATTTTCCCAGAAATATACGAAGAAGATACGGATAGTGAAGATGAACTTGAAATTATAGATGAAGAGGAAGAAGATATTGAATTTACAAGGTATTCAGGTAGAGAATACAAGTTTGTTAAAATAAACATGGCGTATGATAGTTGGAAAGAATGGGTGCCGAAAAACCCGACAGAACAGATGTTAAAAAATGCTATAGATAGTAATGAACACCTCTAATCCAGAGGGATCTAATATCGAATCATCATTTTTCAAAATATCTTGTGATAGCTCAGATGAAAGTGAAAGTGAAAGTGAATCCGATACTGAAACTGAATCCGAAACTGAATCCGAAACTGAATCGTCTTCTTCAGGAGGAAGTAAACCTAAAATGCTTAAAGGGTATTTAAAAAACACTAAAAAGTATAAAAAAATTTTATTCGAGGATACTTTGTTCCCAGAATAAAATCTACATTTATAGTATAAAAAATGTCTGCCCAAGAAACTGCTATGCTCATCGCCCGTGAACTCGAAGGTCAATCCCTCAACGCTATCGTTGCTGGCTTCTCATTTGCCGCCGCCCTTTCGTGGGTCGACTTGGTGAGATGGGTCGTCAACCAAGTTGTCAAAGTTAACAAGAACGGAGGTATGAACTACACGCTCACTGCCTTGTTCACCACTCTCTTGTCCATCTTCGTCTACTTGGCGGTGTCCAGGGTGTCTTCTAAGGTACAAAGACCACAACAACCAGTCTTCGCTATTACGAAGTAACTTTTTGGGGTTTTTTAATAACAAGTAATAAAAATATTGCCATAGAAACTAATAAAAATATAGATATAAATGCATCCCATTTATGACTATCCTCTTCTTCTTTTTCGAGGATATTCATAGGTGTTTTTAAAGTCTCGGATATAATTTCTTCATCGGTTTCTTCATTAGATAATCTAGGTATATTAACAAATTTATCAGTCGAACACGTAACTGCAAGTTTTAATATATGATTTGCATTTCTAAAATTATAAGGTATTAAACGATTATTACTACTATAATAAAATTGAACACGTAACTTCGATATCGTTTTATGTTTACCCGAATCAAAATTGTGTTCTACAGCATCGTCTACACCCGAATAATTTATAACATCACCACACAAAAGTATTCGACCAGTGTAAAAAGGTAAATCTGAAAATATAGATTTATTAAAATCGTCAGAACCACTACTCAATTTGACTATAATAGCATCTGCACCTTGTAAATTAACGCTACCAGTTTCCATTTTATAAGGAGAAGTGGATGTAGAAAATACGTTACTTGCAGTTAGACCTAATACATCGTGTGGTGTTGTTTTACCACTCACGGTTGATTTATACCCATTTTTACCGTTATAAAAATCAAAACTAAACTGATTTGGACCTTCAAAGGTTATAGCATTCGTATCTTTATCATACGTAGATCCAGATAATATGCTATTTGAATTCACAACAACATTCGAAGCTAAATCTTTACCGTCATAGTTTCCATTTGGTATCGTTATATCATAATTAGTAGATGAACTATTAATAGTGAATGTATTGTTTCTATCGTTTATGAGATATTGACTATTATGAATACGTGCTGATATTAATGATATTTTACTAACATTGTAAATAGGTGTTTTTAAATTAACAATATAATCACTTGGATTAGGATAAGATACAGGATCACGTTCTCCACTATCTATATCTAAGGTATGTACCTTCATTAAAATAACGGAGTATTATTTTAATGAATGTTTAACTTGATGTTTTCATTTTTATTTAACAGAGGCTATGCGAGAGTGGGTTATTTTGGAGTTGTCTTTTAGCAACACCCAAACCATCCTGGGTACTGTTAGGGTTAAAATTACCTTTATAAGCATTGAATTGATGATAATCATTGTTTTTGTAATGTTGTGTCCATCCACCGTCTGCTGAGTTTACACGACCATCTATACGTGTCGTATCAGAACGAACGCTCGTCACCATACCACCTTGGTTAAGTGGATCGGCACGAACATTCATACGACCTGGACCAGCTGCGCGACCCGCTTTACCTCTTCTATCGTCTGGTCTAAATCCGTATTTACCAAGTTCACTCGATGTGTATGCATCCCCATATACACGCTTTTCACCGATTTTAGAACCTGGCGAATTCAAGTAACCGTGGCTGAATTTATGAATACCTGGTGCTGGGTTATTTTGGTATTGGTAAGCTTCCATGTTACCATCCTTTTTGTTTCTAGTTGGTTCAGCAGCTCTAGTAAGTGCCGAAACTGTTCTTTTTGCTGATGCTGTAGAAAGTGTATCTGTTCTAGAACCAGTTTCTGATCTGTTTGTTGTTCTTTTTGTTCTTTCATGTTCATTTCGCACTGTTCTACCGGAAAATCCCTGTGCTCTACCACCCGTATTTGGAAGACGATCTGGGAGATACGCAGTTTTCTCAGGTCTGTTATGACCTAATTCTCCAGCAATACCTCTTCGACCACCTTTACCGTCAAAGGCGGGACCACTTCTCCCTGGTAAAGTTGTTAATCTATACGCACCAACATTTTCTGGGTTAATACGTAAAAGTTGGTGATGTCCACCTATAGCGGGTACATCTGGACCAACACCAAGGGCTGGACCTACATTTGTTCTTTCAATTGGTGAAAGGTTATTCATAATTCCTCCATCATACATTCTATTTCTCATTTCTAAGACTTCACCACCCGATGATCTACCTTGTTGAGATATATCACCAAACGATGAAACTTCAGTTTTAGACATATATTCTGATTCAACAAGGGGTGAAGTTTGTCCCAAAAAATCATCGTCTATAGTTAAATTTCTATTAGATTCTGGTCTAACGTCGACTTGGTCTGCTATTTGAGCAGCTTGAAGAGTATATTGTTCGTCTGAACTTTTACTGAGTTTACGACCTGCATAAACTAATCCTGCAATAGCAAAAATCGATAATGGGTCAGCCATTCTTATTTCTTATTAACATTTTTATTCATGTACCTTTTACCGAACATACCATTTTGTACATCAGCACGTGTACTCGCGGGTTCGTAACTTTGAGTTCGGAGTGGAACTTTACACTCGACATGTTGAAGTGGATGAAAATTTTTTTCGTAAGTCTTTGCTAAAACCTTATTGAATCTCGTCGTTGATTGTGGACGAAGTGTGTCACTTGTCTCTATATATTGGGCTGGGGATCCCTTACCTGCCATGTATGGGGCAGTTCCGTATAACATGGTATTTGGTCTCGATGAACCATAGTTTAGTGTACTGGGCTGGGGGTATAAAAAAACCTCTTCAGTCGCACATGTATTTGGAATAGCTTTGTCTTCGACTATTTTCAATCCTGGTTGGAGTTGGTACGCCATTTACTATTACAAAAGATTTTGTTTAAGCAAATCGAGTATCTACTAATAAGTAAAAAAACAATTTTTAAGGAGAAAAGCTAGCCGGTGCTCTACTTCCATGGACACGGGAATCTCCATCTGGATCTAAACCTCTGAATGCTTCGAGTTGTACACCTCTTGCATCTGGATTACACATGCGTGGGTTTTGTCTACACGTTTGTTCTCTCTTACCGTGTATGAACTCATAGTGAGAGTCGGCTGTTAACGCAACGTCTGGAACAGATACAAATTGTCTAGACATGGCATTTCTGTGATGTTCTGGTGCTGAAGATCTCGATCGAGCTGGTCCATATTTAACACCGTCGGTTACTAAGTTATTAACACTTGTTTGTACTGTTGGATAATAACAAGATGATGGTCTATCTGGTCTGTCTCCAAAATCCGACATGAGAACATTTCCCATGGGATTATCTTTTGTTGGCATTTGACACTGTCCATATTTGTATTCTGGTTGGTTTGTTCTGTTAAGGGATTCCTTAACCATATTAGATTTTTCCATTATGTAAAGTACACCTAGTGCAGTGGCGCCTATAACAAATATACGCACATCTCTTTTTATTAAATATATTATACAAGTTGCATAAATTATAAAACGTGCTGCCGAATTTACACGTTCTTCTGATGATTGTGTACTGGATGGCCAAAAATTTAAAACTTTATCTGTACGAATGAGTTGTTTGGGATCGTCGAACCACGATGTCATTTATATAATAGGAGTTTATTTTTTACCGTTACCTAACATTCCACCGAGCATACCTTGCATTGTTTTCATAAGTTGAGCTTCGTCCATACTATTGGCATCGTCACCCATATTATCAGCACATTGCTTAGCAACTTTTTCAATCATGTTAAGTGTGTCGGCTGGTATAGTTTTAATAGTTGTACCGAGCATATATAGGGTTTGTACATACTGCCAGATAGCGTTTTTTGTGTTTTCAGAACACCCTCCCCAATGTTCTTTCAAGTTAACACCTTTCATAAAATCGAGATTTTTAGATTCGTTGATAAAAAATGTTTCATCTTTCGACGAAATTTTATCCGCATACGGCATTACATTGGACATGAAACCATCGACGACTAATCTTGGATTGGTATCTTTCATAAGATCAAATGCAGATCTACATTTTTTTAATCCTTTCTCTTCTGGGAAAGTCTGTTGTAATTCATCGATGAACTGACCCATCATTTCATTGAAAGCTGTTACTGACGTCATTTTTGTAATAAGTATACTAATACTATCTTTAAGTTATATTTAAAATGGTTCAGATGATATAGTCTCTTTCTTACCCAAACCGTTAGATACTATCAAAAAAACTAATATTGCGACAAGTGCAGCTGGTTTTGTGTATGCACTCATGGCGAGCTTACCTTCGTTATTTAATTTTGCTTTAAAATGTATATATCCTGCTGTGATAAAACCAGCAATTATTCCGGCCCATGCTGGGTCTCTTAAATAGTCTTCGAACTCCATTTAATATAATTGAGGTTTTTTTCTATGAGCATCGGGTGCGTCTGGAAATAAAACACCTTCGTCGCGATTTTGTACCTGTTGTCTGTCGTTAGTGTTTATAGTTTTGAATTCGTTATTGTAAAAAGAAGATGGTGGTTGATTTGTGTTTGTTTCCATGTCTTCTTCGTCATCGGACATTTGCATGGGTTGTTCTTGTTGTTCACCCATATTCATATCCGTTTCCATACCCATACCCATTTCTTCTGATTGGACACCTTCCATTGGTATTTCGTTTTGAGTTTCGCTTTCAAATGGTTCACTCGCAACTTCTTCTTGATTACCTTCCAGAAGTTCTGGATCTTCAGAATCACCCACTTCGGCATCACCCAAATCCAAATCTTGCCCTTCTTGTGTTTGAGACATATAAGTCTGTAAAATTTGTTGAACAGGGATGAGTTCTTTTACAGCATTTTCTATACATACCGAAAATCGTTCAAAAAGTTTGTCGTTTCTCGAATGTTCGTTTTGTTCTTCGTGATATATATACGGATCATTGTATAAGGATTCTGCGGCTTTGTTATGACACATCTGAATAAACACTTCATTTGTAGGAAGTTTAAGTGATATTTTTTTATTATCTTTGCTTAATCGAACAGCTGATAATATTTTTACACAACTTACAAAAACTGCTGCGAGTAAATCATTAAACCACGCGCATCTATTCGCAATGTTATCCGAGTGTTGTTTAGACATGGCATCACTCCAGTTGGGTACTTCCTTGAGAAGTTTTTGGTACATTACAAGAACCTTTCTCCCCTTAGATAATTTGTATGCTTCTTCATACATTTCTTCAAACGTCTCTATCATAACCGGGCACATGAGAATGCATAGCTGACCGAGATATTCTCTTTTAGCTTCTACGAGTATGTTAAGGTTATCCATTTATGATAAAGGGGAATTTTTTTATGAACCAATTATCGCGCTGTCCTGTATTTATTTGCAGCTTTTTTTAAGTTTACGAGTGTTGGGAAATCTTCGTACGATTCATCTTCTTGATTATTTTCTTCTTTAGACTTATTCTTTTTTGTAGGTCGCCAAGATATACATATTTCAAATTCACCAACCATTTGTACCATGAAACCACCTATTTGAAACTGTCTAATTATATAATGCATGGCTTTTATTCTATCAAAATGCGGATACCCCATAACAAACGAAGGTATTTGTACAAATAGATATTTGTTCCCCATATCAACAGATTGTCTTATTTTCTTAGTTATCTGTTCATATATTTTCGTATACGTTTCTTTTTTCAGTTTATTTCTTTTTTCAGCTATTTTTGATATATCATCTATACTGATCATTACAATAGGACCGATTTATTTTTTTTGACAGTATCCCTCAGTTTTTCGATCAAACCAGTTCCAACTCTTTTTTGTGGTATTACAGGGACGTCAACCTTTTTCGGGGTACCATACATTTCCTCGGCACTCGTGACTTGTTTTTGAATCAAATCTGTATTTTTAATATACTCTACCTCGTTACCCTTTACACGTAAATAGTCTTCAAATTCTTGTGGTTTTGTTGGGTTAATAAACGGTTTATCATTCTCTGGTAAAAGTACATCAATTGGTTGAGAACGTATAGATAATATAGCAACCTTTGGTTTATCTTCAATCTTGACTTTATTAGCAGATTTAAATTTCATTAAATTTTTCTGATCCTTCTTAAGCATAATCTCTTCCATTTCATTTAAATTTTCTAAACCCTTAACTAATTTATCTCTAATGTTTTTTTCAGTTACTTCTATTATATCTTGTGTTTTTTGACCAACACCTGAAACTTCCAACCGAGGACCTTCGTTTATAACGCGCACGTCAACGACTATAGAAAAACCGAAATCAAAACCCTTATTACCGTATTTTGCAACCATAAACATACATCTAAAAATTTTACCGCCAGTAGTTTTGTGTTTATATAATTTCATACTTGTTGTTTCGATGATATAAGTACATAAACCCGTTCTTTTAGAAATGGCTTTATTTGATTGTAAAACGATTTCGTTCATTAGATCGTGTGTTATAACTATAGCATCCTCACTCTCTTTGTATTCAGCCAATCGTGTTGGTTCGTCAGATTCAAACAAGTCATTTTTACCACCGTATTTCTCCTCTCTCCTGGATACGTATAGTACTATCAGGAGAAAGACTACAACAACAATGATCTTATTCATTTAGTATTAATTGTTATTTTTATTTTTTAATTTATTGTGATTTTATTCACAATATTTTTTTACCACGTAATTTTAGAATGTCACTTTTGATATATAGCCCACATTGTAACCATAGTTTAGATATAATTGATTATATACAAAAAAATAATCAACTGAAAAACATTGTATCTTATCATAATATTAATGAACGTGGTATACCTCCTCAGTATAGGAATAAAATAAGCAGGGTACCAACAATGTTAACTAAAAATGGCAAACTTTTAGTGGGTAACGAAATAAAAAACTGGTTAGATTCGTTATTACCGGTTAAAGAACTTGAAATGTGTGGATTCGGTGAGTGTAATATGACAACTTTAGAAGAGGGTGAAAACACAAATGAAATGTTTGGTCTTGATGATTATGGTGTTTCTTTACAGCCCCCAATGACAGCTGAACTCGAAGCTAAGATAAACAAGAGTGTTAATGAAGCATACACTTCGCATACACAGGATACTAAAAATTAGTATAAAGAAATGATTACACTTTAAATCTAAATGAAGTTAGCCACTATACAAGCTTCTGCTATTAAATCAACTTTTGAAGTACTCAAGGATATACTTAACGATGTTAATATATATTTCAAACCAGATGGAGTGTATATAGTCACTCTAGATACCGCACGAACATCTCTCGTAGATATGTTTTTATCAGCTGATAATTTTGAAGAATACGATTGTGATAGCGAAATTATAGCCGGTATAAACGTATCAAATACATTTAAACTACTTAAATCTATATCAAACACGGATGTTCTTGTATTATCAATAAATTGTCGGGAATATATGCATATAGAAATACATAGCGAAACTAAGAAAACGTGTACGAAATTTGATTTGAAGCTTCTCGATATAAATGAAAATCAAATTGAAGTACCCTCTATGAATATGACAACTATAACACCAATGCCATCTTCCGATTTTCAAAGAATATGTAGAGATATGTTCAATATAGGAAACGATATCGAAATAACAAGGGTAGGCAATACTATGAAATTATATTGTAACGGTGACTTTGCAAATCAAGAAACTATAATCCAGTGTATAGAAGAAAGTCCCGAAATATCGGGTATATATTCACTTCGATACATGAACATTTTTACAAAAGCAACCGGTATGTGTTCAACGGTTCAAATTATGCAAGAAGATCAAAACAGGTTTTTAATTTTAAAGTATAATGTTGCAAATTTAGGAGACTTAAAATTTTATTTGGCAACTAAGGTATCCGAAAATCTGTAATATACGATGAAGATGTCTCTAAATTTTTTACAAACCCAATAATATTTTTTAAACGTATCGTTGGATACTCTTCTTTTAAAGTTTCTTCGTCGTAATACAACATGTCTTTAATCATAACTTTCTGATTATGAAAATCGTTCCTTGGTCCGGCGTATCGTCTAATTTTATTTAATAGGTCTCTTACAGGTTTATCGTGCGAATCAAGTAGATGTACACTTGACATTGGCATGTTAAATGTAATACCAGATTTTTTCATAGGTGGCCATTCGTGGTTCATATCATACGTTATGTATTTGTACACTTTATCCTTGTACCAATATTTTATCCTAATAATCGTTTTTTCTACATTTTCAGGTATAGATGTATTTTTATAATCTATCCCATTCAAGGATTTGTAATGTGACATCGAATAACCATCCCATTCGTTATACTCTCCATACCAAAAGTCGTCTAACGTATCTTCATCCGGTATGATTTCGTTAGTGAAATATTCCATCGACGTATTTATAATTTTATAATCCGGTTTACTCACGATAAATTTAAAACAGTCGTATACCCAAATAATAACAGTAGTTAAAAGATTGAATATCATTCTATATAGTTATTATATGGAAGGTAATTTTTTAAGTAGGTATAACAACAAAATTCAAAAATGGAAAGAACTAATAGAAAAAGAACCAGGTAATAAAAATTTATATGAAAATGAAATGTCACAGTATATAATACAATGTATGCCATATATGAATCAATATACAATCGATTCAAAACAGGAATGTTCTACTGATAACATATTTAATTGTAAAGAAACCGTAGGTTTACAAAGAAAAGATATATTCAATGATTATCTTATCGATGTTGAAAAAGTTAACGTTGATAGACCGATTGTTAAAAAATCAGAGGAGTGTCCAAACTGCACCGGAAGTACAGTTTATCATTTAAGAGATACTAGCGATCTCGTATGTGAATCGTGTGGTTTGATTATAGCATGCCTTATAAGCGAAGAGTTGACGTATAGAGAAGAACAGGAAACTTCCGAAAAAATCGTAAATTATTCATATAAAAGAGAAAATCATTTTAACGAATGGTTATCACAGTTTCAGGCACAAGAAACCACTAATATACCCACTGAAGTTATAGAACAATTACGAAACGAATTGAAAAAGATAAAAATAAAAACGGTTGAAGAAATTACACACGCCCGAGTTCGAAGTCTCTTAAAAAAACTTAAACTTAATAAGTATTACGAACACGTACCTTACATAACAAATATTTTAAGTGGTTTATCACCGCCGAAAATGCCACAGGAACTTGAGGAAAAATTACGAATCATGTTCAAGGATATACAAAAACCGTTCGATGATAATTGTCCGACGGAACGTAAAAATTTTTTAAGTTACTCTTACGTGCTCTATAAATTTTGTGAACTTTTAAGCGAAGATAAATACTTAAAATATTTTCCACTCTTAAAATCAAAAGAAAAATTATATCAACAAGATGTTATTTGGAAAAAAATGTGCAAAACATTAAAATGGGAATATATACCGACCATATAAAAAATATCAGTATACGATAAATGAATACATTTAAAGTTCGTAATAACAGATCTAAAAAACTACAAAAGAATACCAACAACAAACACCCAAATAGCCCAGTCATAATGGGTAAAAAAATGCGTACACCCACAACAAGTGTTCGTAAGCCAGTTAATCGTAAAAATATCCGTATTGCTGGGTTAATGATGAAAAAATCGGAACTTCAGAGAGAAATGAATATAATTAACGGTGCTATAAAAAAAATAAGGGCACAAAATTAAAATATCATTTTATAACAAAATGCAAGCCGATAAAGAATTCAGAAAAGCTTTGTCAGCCATTCTTAATCAACTTCAAAAGGAAGGAAAAGCTCTCACGCGAACCCAAAAAAATATGACAAACACGCTCAGGAAATCGACAAAAAATGTTAGAACTATGGTAACACCATTCAAAACGAAAAAGAAAGTATCACCAAAAAAGAAAACTTCCAAAAAATAAATACGTGTGTATAATAAATGGGTGGTAAAACAACTCGTACAAAAGTTCCAAAATCTCTCTTAGTACCTAAAAAAAATATAACTAAAATTGATCCAGAATTACGTAAAAGATCAATGACGAATATAAGGATAAACAAAATGATTAATAGTTTTTTAAAGAACATAAAACCAGAAGCTAAAAAACAAAAGTCCAAAAAGTAAGTTAAATATTTAAAGAAACGCGTTTCATAATAAGTAATGAACGACCCATATTACAATTTCTGTTTAGAAGAAATCAGGTTCTACACAGAAAAGATAAATGAAATTATAAAAGAAGGGCTTAAGGACCCCAAGGCATATTACGAAGAGTCTAAAAGTGAATGGAAAAAAATATACCAAATGATACCTATTATGTATATGATAAATCAGATAGAACAGGATACCGAAACCGAAAAATAATGTAACTTATATTAATGAGCTCGAGTAATAGTCGATCAGTACCATATTACGGAAATTATAAAAAATATTACAATTATACGAATCCAGCTAGAAACTCAAACGAGTATCAAAATAGACTTAGAGTTACACCTCCGTCTAGTCCATTTAGGTTTGGGGTTGGTTCACCTTCACCCATGAGAACACAATCACAATCACCTCGAATAAGTAAAAGGAGACGAGAAGAAAATGAAAAATTAGAAGAAGCGAGAAAAAGAAATGAAAATAAAAGACGAAAAGAAGCTGCAGCTGCTAAGAAAGCAAAAGAGGAAGCTGCTAAGAAACCAAAATCATTAGAACAACAACTCAAAAATGCAAAAACACTTTCAAATTTGAAAAAGATATACAAAAAAGGCGCGTTAATAAAACACCCAAATAAAGGTGGTACAAAAAATAACTTCCAAAAATGGAAAAATCTATTCAATACACGTAAAAGTATTATTAATTTAAAGTAACATATCTAATTTCTAACTCAACGTTTGGTGTTGGTGGGAAATTTATAAGGTACGAATGTTTTAACCCCGTAAGTTTCAAATAATTTTGTGCTTGAGTTACCATTACGTCAGTCATATTCTTAACGGCTTTGAGTTCGAGTACGATTTCACCATCCAAAATCAAATCCGCACGTAAATTACCTACATTGTGTCCCATAAAATCTATAGGAACTATTCTTTCCGTTTCGTATGGAATATCGTTTTTTCGGAGTAAGACTTCAAATGCCTTATGATATACAGACTCGCTATAGCCGGGACCCAAGTTTTTGTATACAAGTTCGGCATACTCCTTTATTATCATTTATAATTTAAACAATTTACTCTTTAATTATAAATTTTAAACCAAAATGTCAGATTCGCCGATTGGTTTCGATGGGTGTTGGCTATAGACGGTTTCGATCGATGCCATTTCGATATACGGTGAAACCCAAAAAGGTTTGTAACGTTTAGGGTTGTTACATCGAGCGCACATGGGCACAATATAGTCTCTGCCATCGTTTTGGCAGGTGACATGAGCCGATACTTCGAACCCAGCTTCACACTCATAACGCGCACATTTCAATTTTTTCTTCAATAGTTTTTTCAACTGTTTTTTTTTGTTGCCGTGGATAAATCGCTTGTGCGTTGTTTTACCAGTCCCTTTCATATTTGAAACCGTAGTATAGCCTCTTTTTTCAGGCAAAAAAACACTACCAATCTTAGCGCAACGCTTCAGTTTTTTGTTTTTTACGATTTTCGTGTGTGATCTTGTTTTTACCATTTTTCTTAATTTTTTATTATTTTGAATATGACGATGCAACTTAAGTCTTTTTCAAACCTTTTTTATTCTTGTGGCGGTGTTATTTTTATTTCAGGTGCATCTTCAACTATATCTATAACATATCTACTTTCATCGTTTGTAGGAGATACCGTTACTATTTTACACATATCGGTACTAACCATGGTTGTTTGATCGGAAAATTTTAAGGGTATAATTATTGGTCGACACAATAGCATCCACATACTTAACCTTAGTTAATATTTTAATTTTAATATTTAAAACACTATGGCTAATAATTTACCACCGAACAAACACCTTCATAAACACATTATTGAAGGTATAAAATTTGCCGAAGAAATGTTAGACGCTTTGGATGAAATATCACTAAAGTATAACACGCACATATCGGATAGTATAAATTTAGGTAACTTCGAGAGTCTTGATACTTCTTTAACACATTCATCTAGAAAATTAGTCGAATATAAGCAGAAATATGAAAATATTTTGAAAAAATATAATGAATATTCTTTGGAATTTAGACACAGGTTATAGAAAATATTGGTTTAAAATACGTTTCAATTATACCGTAATTTTAAGAATTTTTAAGAATTTTTAAGAAATTTTAACTCATATATATATTTTAAATAAATGTTTAAAACATTTATTTATTTCATTTAGTAATAGTAGTTTAAATATTGATTGAATAATATAAGTGTATATGTATATGTATATAAAATTGGTTTTCTTTTGTGTACCACGGAATTTGGGTCGAAAAAAAAGTACGAAAAAAAAGAGCTTTTTGAAAAAAAAGTGAATGTTTTAAATGCTGAGAATACTGAGAATACTGAGAATGTTGAGAATGTTGAGAATGTTGAGAATGTTGGGTAAAAACATTTTTTTCTCTATCAAAAAGACGTGTAAAAGGCATCGTTTAGCCCGTCAAGGCTAAAATCCGTGAGACAGGTTTGGAAACCTTTGTGAAACCTTTTAACATTTTTTTCTAACATTTTTTACTCTATAAAAAGGGTTTGAAAAAGACTTAAGTTGTATCGTCGTATTCAAAATAATAAAAAATTAAAATGAATACGACTAATTTTGTTTCAAACATTGTCCGAACAACTATACCTAACACAAACAAAGATTGTCACATTTGTGTAATTGTCACGTATGAAGAATGTAACGGTGGTATACCTGGACCAACCGAACATATCGAGATTACAGCCACACCAGTGATTTCGTATAATTATGTAGCTGTGTATGACAACAAAAATTCACGTATTCCGAATGGTGGTGGGTATATAGAACCTATATCTCTTTTTAACATGTTCAAGAATAACGTCATTCTCGGAGTTGATAAAAATTCAAAATATGTTGATGTAGATATGAGTTACGTTTCACAATTGGACGGTACATT
>Ga0255755_1000096_pt1 | contig 85403 bp, 51 predicted proteins | sample 011ome_18_FD_179955 | JGI IMG/M metagenome (GOLD analysis project Ga0255755, IMG submission 179955) | Coastal salt marsh microbial communities from the Groves Creek Marsh, Skidaway Island, Georgia - 011501BT metaG (version 2) | ecosystem: Environmental > Aquatic > Marine > Intertidal zone > Salt... | reverse complement strand
AAGAATTCAGCCCATTCCGGCGGGTGGTCAACAACAAGCGCCGGCGCGATTGCTTTTAACGCCACCGCCGGCGAGGCAACAAATGACGGTGCAAGTGTCGCAGCAGCAGCAGCAGCAGCAGCAGCAACAGCAGCAGCAGCAACAGCAACAGCAACAAGCGCGACCGGCTGTCCAGCAACAAGCAGCGCGTCAAATTATTCCAGTAGCTCCGATTCCGCAAACCGTGCACGCCAAACTAGTCGCCGAAGACGCGATGGTGGCGAACTCATTTGATGACCAAGATAACATTCCGACGGCGCCAGTTGTGCTCGAGTGCAAGAACGATTTTCAGCGGAACGCGAGTGATCTCGTCTGCTCGCGTTCGGGTGAAGAGTTATGGACAGATCGTCTCGATGCGAGATGTTCGCACATCACCGGGAACGCGAGGTACTCGTGCGTCGCGCTCGAAGACGGGTCGCTTCAAATTTATACCGAGACTGGAAGACGGCAGTTACCAACGATTGCGTTGGAAGGTGGGAAAGTATGCTTTATCGCGTGCGTAAATAGTAGTAAAACGAAAGAAGAAGAAGAAGTACAAATTGAAAGTTCGGAGACAAAACTTTTAGTTGTAACCACCGACGCGTCTTTGTACGTGTGGGATTTGGAGAAGGACAACGAAAGGTGCGTTTTGGAGAGTTCCATCGCGAGCATTTGCTTCAATCGTAGAGACGGAGCGCGAATTTCTCGCGTTTCGTTGAGCGAAAAGGGTGTTCCGCTCGTGACGTTATCGAACGGCGTAGCGTACGCGTTCCACAAAAAGTTGAAGGCCTGGGCTAAGGTTGCGGACACCTCCTTTCAAAAATCCGAGTACTTTTCGAGATTACGGTTCGGCTCTACCGACGGTTCGGGCGGTGAAGTGCGAAAGTTGCAAACATCTGCCGCACGATTAGCGATTGGTGCTATGGCTAATTCAATGCGTTCTTTCTCGTCGTTCCAGACGCCAAAGCGCGAATCTGGCCGTCATCTCGAGCAAATATTGCAATCGTGTAAAGTTCTCGGGAGTGAGAAAGAATTCAAAGCTTGGTTACGAACGTACGCCACGCACTTGGCTTCAGAATCGATCGGGAACGATCAGCGCACGCACTTTGCCGGCGCAGAGAAGCAACTTCGCGAGTTGTGTGAAGAACTGTTAGGTTCAATCTCGAAGAGCGATAAGGAGATGGAGAAAGACGGCGAACACGGTTTGATCCTCGGCATGAAACGAAGAGATTTATTGAGAGATGTCGTCATTCCCGCACTCGCGAGCGACGGTTTGTGCCAGAGATTAGTCACCGAAACGATCGAGCTTCTCGAAGCTGCTGAAAAGGCGAAATAACGACACGTAGTTCATTAAACTAACGCGCAATACTACAAAATCTGTTGTAACACAACCAATCTCTACTTAAAAATACTATATAGCTTCGTTCGCGGCCATCCCCCAATGAGGATCTCGAGCAACAACCACTTCACCCGGTTTAACGACTGCACCAGAAAGCCATTGCACAACGTCTGGACTCGTTTTATGTTCCTGCAAATGCTTATCTGGATACCTCCCGCTGCTCGGAGCGAACGGCTTCGTCGGGTCGGCCTGATTCTTCAACCAACACTCGTGTTGCTCGTGGTCGTGAATGTCCCCACTCCAACATTTTCCGTCCCGCTTTTCATTCGGGGGACAGTATACCCAAATGTTGCACAACAACTTCTTTTCAAACGGCGCGGTTCCGCAGTTCCCGCGCACTCCAAAACTAGTGTTGAAAAACATCGTCCCGGAGTTTGAGCCTTCCCCGCCGCATATCTCCGCGTGTTTTCGACACGCGTCGCAACACTCGCTCGCCGTCTTTGTCCGAAACGTCATCCCCCAAGTCAGCGCAAACCCATCGTACCCGGAATGCTCGTTCGGCCAACACTTTTCGTTCTCCATTGGAAACTCTTCCTCACCGTATACTCTCACTAAGTTTGCGTTCGCTTCGTTTTTCTCTTCAATATCAATTTCACCTTTCATTTCCATCATTCTCGCGTCCGCTCGTTCCGCCGCGTTCAACAAATTCTCTCGACTCGCTCGATTCTCTCTCATCCCTTGCAACGTGCTCGTATCACCCTCTCGATATTTTGAGGCCACGTCCCGTATTCTCTCTCGGGCGGCTCGGATGGCATCGCGCGGATTTCCCACTAATCCTTCCTTCTTCTTCGCGCTCATCTTTTCTCCTCTTGAAAAGGAAGAGGAGGAGGCAGAAAACGCGAAACGTTCGGACATGAAGTACGTCGAGTTATACGTGAGAAACAGACACAGTGCGAGCAGAATCGTCCCGAGAATCATCTGAGACGACTTAAGTTTCATCGTCATCTCGCGTTCGTTGTGTAAAGAAATCTTTTTCTCCCCCGAGAAAGGAATTTTTTTTGCGCTTTTTTGTGTGCAGTCAAGAGAGTTTTTCTCTACTAAAAATACCTCTTTATCACGCACATAGTACACACACACACACACACACAACACACAAGTAATGTCTACGGTATCACCTGATATCCGCATCCAAAAAGACGACTCGATCGTCCGCAACATAGAAACGGCGATGGAGAAAGAAGCGAGTCTGGACGAAGACGCGACGACATCCATTAAGAAGAATAAAACTTCAACTTTTTCTTCTTCAGGAGGAGGAGGCGTTTTGTCCGCGAGAAGCGCTTTGACGAGACTGGAAAACCATCTGGTGGATGCGAACGAGAAAGAGCTCCCGCACACGAGGTCAGCGTTTTCGCGCGATGGAGATATTTTGCGCGCGAATGAGGCGAAGGCGTTGGTTATTTTCGTTCGCATCGTTGTTCGCGCGTTTTCTTTCGCATGTGATTTTGAATTCAAATCTCTTCATTTTCTTCTTCTTCTTCTCTCTTGGTTGCCTCGCGTTAACGCGTTCATCACTTCAATGAGACTAAAACGAAGAATTTTTTCTTTTAAACACAACACAGGGCGCGTAAACCGGCGGAACGCCTCGAGCCGACGTTTACGAGGTCGGAACCGAAGAAGAAAGGACGCGCGAAGAAAGCTACCGTCGTCGTCAAGAAAGTCGAGAAGAAGAAGAAGGTGACGAAGAAGAAGCCGGCGAAGAAGAAGACGAAGGCACCGGCGAAGAAGAAGAAGACAAAGGCGCCGGCGAAGAAGAAGACAAAAGCGCCGGCGAAGAAGAAGGTCGCACCGAAGAAGAAAAAAGATGCGAAGAAAACGCCGACGGAGAAGAAGAAACGAGCGTTGTCCAAGAACAAGTTGGTGACAGACACCGTTGCGCCGGTCGAGAACAAAGTTCAATCGAAACTTCCAATCGTCCAGGCCGCATCACCTGCGGAAGAAGGCCACGAACAAGAGAAAGAAAACACTCCGGCGGTGGAATAAAAGAAAAAGAGGAGGCATAAATCCTGTAAAGGACATGTATTACGATTGAGAGAGACAAAGACGATATGGTTATTATTCATGCATTTTCGTTGTTTATTTTATGAAACACACATACACACGCGCTAAATATTCTACGTGATCCGTGATCTTATTCTGGTTTGCGTGGCATGGTAATCTTGAAGCTCATCCCACCACCATCACTATTTTTAGTATTGATCGGAGCTTCTTCGATCGAATCTTCGTCGTCGTCATCGTCGTCGTCGTCGTCTTCTTCGTTCGTCAAATTATCTAAATTGACATCCGTGAACGACGTGTTCAACGCCACATCGTCTTCTTCGATGTTGCCGTAATCTTCCTCTTCGTCTGAATTATCGAGCATCACGAGCGGTTCATCTTCTTCTTTCCCTATCTTCGGCTCTGCTTCGCCAGCTCGCTCTCGCTCTTGTTCTATTTCTTTCTCTTTCTCAGCCGCTTGAACTTTTGCTAACTGCGCTTTTTGAAATGGTAACAAGGCTTTGGTCGTAGGTATCGCAAACGCGTCTTCCTCGTCGCCGCCTTTGACTTTACTCGACATTTGCTCGGCGGTAAGATTGCTCGACTTCAAACCCGTTTTTTCGACAAAATCCTTTCGTCTATCGTTGTTTGCGTCAACGTCCATGCCGTCAAGAGAGATTGCAGAATTAGCGATCAACTTGTTCATCGAGCGACCACCGCGTCCAAGATTCGAGGCATCCACGGGTGCGATGATTTCACCAGCCTTCGATTTTGCCGTCATCTCTATCGCGTCGTCTAAATCGTACTTTGTGTATCGAATCCAATCTGGGCACTCCTCAGGGCCCATGAGCGAAGATGGCCAATTCAACGTATCGTCGAGTTCGTTCCAAGTTTTCAACTCGTCTTCTGATCGACAGATCTTTTCGTTCAATTCGCGTACACTTGGCACGTTCGTTTCTTTCCTATTTCCAGCAGCTTGCGCAGCCATGAGTTTTTCAAGTGTTTCGCGTCTCTCTGAGTGCGTGGTTTGTCCATCAAAACGACCGGCATTGATGACTTCGTCTGCCATTTCAATCTTCTGTTGCTGAATGACGTTGCGAACGACCGATTCCACGGATTCACAATATGATCGGTCGTTACCACCCCAACCAGCAGTCGATGTATTTTCTTGAGTAGCCGCAGCAGCACCCGTGACGCTGGCTATTTCTTTATCATCTACGGCTTCCAAGTGTATCACTCGTACTTCTCGCGTTTGGCCGATTCTGTGAGATCTCGCGATGGCTTGTTCTTCATTCTTCGGGTTTGGGTCCGGATCGTACATCACAACTGTATCGGCAGTTTGTAAGTTCAAACCTCTTCCGGCTGCGCGAATAGAAAGCAAAAATATGAACTTGTTCGAGCCTTTTCGGTTGAAATCATTGATGGCGACTTCTCTTTGTTCTAACGGTGTCGTGCCGTCGATGCGGCAAAACTGTAAATTTTCGCCGTCCTCTGTAGTTTGTCGCCACTTCAGATAGACTTCCAAGAGATCTAATAATTTCGTCATCGTGGAAAACAGAAGAACTTTGTGTCCAGTCTTGGAAAGTTTAATGAGTAATCGGTCCAAAATCCACAACTTGCCGCAACTTCGTATCAAGTTAACACCTCGAAAATCGCCTCCTTTCTCGGGCGGGTACGATAAGCCCGGATGATTACAAATCTTGCGGAGCTCCATGCACCTATTGTGAAGGGGCAAATATCCACGAAAGGTTCTTTGCGCGGCTAAACCGAGCCTAGTATACGGTTCAACTCGAATAGACCCCGTCGCGTTGATCCAAGAATACGCGTTCGATTGAAAGGCCGAAAACGGGCAATGAACGACAACGCTCTTCCTCGGCGGAAGTTTACTCTCCACGTCTTGCACTAATCTTCGAAGCATAAACGGTTCTAAAATTTGGTGCAGTCGAGAGATTACGATGACTTTCTTTTCCCGTTCCATCCAATCGTCTTCTTCTTCGTCCTCGTTTGCGTTACCGGCGCCACCACCACCACCACCACCAATGACTTTTTGCCCTTGATTATCACCCGCTTTTGTTTTCCCGAACCACTGCTGAAACACTTTTGCCGAATCAAAAACTTCCGGCAACAGTAGGTTCAATAAACTCCACAGTTCGCTGAGATCGTTCTGTAACGGCGTTCCAGTCAACAGCAAACGTCTTTGCGCTCTAAACTTGTCTAAATCTCTACTTAATTTTCCTTCGCGATCTTTCAATCTCTGCGCCTCGTCGATTATGATGTACTTCCAATTCACTTTCGCCAGCTTGGACCGATCGCGCATGATGAACTCGTACGTCGTCACTAAGACGTTGAATTTGAGCTGCAACACTTGCTTCTGAAATATTTTCGCGCGTTGCTCGCGACTGCCGACGTAATAGACGCAATTTACGTGCGGTAACCATCTCTTTAACTCTGCTTTCCAGTTCACGATTACCGCATTCGGCACGATGATAATGTGAGGTCCAAAGTTTTGCTTAGACTCCCAGAGATACGCAATCAAAGAGCAAACTTGGACGGTTTTACCCAATCCCATCTCGTCTGCTAAGATACCGTTTAAGCGATTGTTGTGTAAACTCACCATCCATTGCAAAGAAACAATTTGGTAATCGCGCAACTGACCAAACGTCAACATCTTTGGTTGTTCGGTAATAATTTCCTGTTCGCTGTGCGCCACGGCGTAATATTTCTCCGTGTTTTGAATCCCGTCCTCTTTCGTTTGCGAAATCATCTTCTCGCCGTTTTCTAACGTCGCCTCTCTCGCTGCTTTTTCCGCCGCTTCTTTGATTTCATCTTCGTCTAAGCCTTCCGCTGCGGCTTTTGCAGCCGCTTCTGTCGCCGCTTCCGAACGCGCCTGCGATATCTTTACCGACGCAATCTTTCCTCCGAGTTTTTCTAAATATCCTTCCGTTTCCGAAAGGAACTCTTGTAGCGCTTCGTACTTATTACCTTCGCCTTCGCCGTCTGCGCCGGCGGGGTATCCCTCGATGCTCTCTTTCGTTTTCGCTGCTTCCGCTAAAAGTTTTTTGTATGCTTCTATGTCGTTCGATTTTAACGCTTCCATTCTCTTTGCTCTTTCTGCCGCGTCGTCTCTTGACTTTACCAAGTACGCTCTCGCCATCCTATCGTGCATCTTCACCATTTGGCGGTTTCTCGTTTGCAACACGTCTGCTCGTTGATTTGATTCTTCGTTCAATCTTTTTCTCGTCGAAAGTATCAAACGCCACCGCTCCGATGACTCTTTCTTCTCTTTCTTCGACCGTAACTTGATCTCCAACTCTCTTTGCTTCTCGTCCATCTTCACCATCTTCTTGTACGACCTCTCCGGCAAAGCCATAATCTTTCTCTGCTCGGCAATCATTTCTCGTCTTAACTTTCTCTGTTCCTCTAACAATCCTAAACTTTTAGTTCTGATATTCTGTCTGATTTTCCACTCGCCTTCGTCCACAATCTGTCTTTCTCTCATCATCCCGTCTTCCTTACCATTATCTTGAGCGGCGGCATGAAACGTATACTTTTGTTTCACAACTCTTTCACGAAGAAGATCAACGCCTCGCGTCACTCGCGCGTCCACCTCGCCTTCGAATAGACGCTTCAACTCGTTACACTTCGAGTACTGACGTTCGTCGTCGTCCTTGTCCTCGTCGAAGCCGTCGTCGTCATCCTTGTCCTCTCGTTGCACACTCTCCGTAAACTTCATGTCTTCTTCGTTGATCGTTTTTGTCGTCGTTATCTCGTTGTTGTTATTACTATTTCGAAGCATGGTCAGCGTTGGATCTTGCAGCAACCTCGCGTTCAATCTCCACGGCAGCATCTCTTTGCTCATCATCTCGTCTCGGTCTTTGTTCAAATCAATCGCGTTCGCGAAGAGCGCGTTCGGGAAGCTCGTCCAGATCTTCGAGTGCGAGTGCGAGTGCGTGGACGGCGCGATGCCTACCTCGCGCAAGAGCAGAAATCGAAGCTGCGCGTGGAACGCTTTCGTTTGCGCGTCCGTAAATAACACCATCGTTTCTTCTTCCTCTTTCTTTCTCTTTTCTCCCGTCATCATCATCAATTGGGTTCCTCCATCGTCGACTTCTTCCATCGTGTGTTCTTCTTTTGTCGTCGCGTCGACGGCGAGACCAACTTTTAGGCTCCAAACGACAACGAGACAACAAGAACAACACGACAACCAAAAGAAGAGAAGAAGAGGAAGAAGAGGAAGAAAAAGAGAGAAGCAGAGAGAGAGAAAAGAGAAAAGAGAGAAAAAGTTTTGAGAGAGAATCTGCTTTTTTTGTGTTTTTTGGCTGCTTTTTTTTTTGTGTCGTTTGTTGTTTTTTTTGGGACTTTCGAGAGAAAACTCTTTTTACGTACAACAACGACGCTTTATTATCATTTATCCTCTCTCTATAGATATCCACAACACAAACGCAAAAAACACGACCACCGAACACACTGCTGCGATACACAACAACAACTTTACGGTAACAGTATTAAAATGGGCAAAATTAACATCGAAACGGAAGTTGAATCCGTCCTCTCGGAACAATCCGCCACGTGCGAGAAACTCAAAATTCGAGTCTCCGAGACGGTTGAAGGGGTGAATTTGTCGGCGAAATTTGTCCTCCCGGTGAACGTGGAGGTATCCTCCAAAGGCAATTTGGATGCGAACATGCAGACGAGTAAAGTGGACTTAGAAGCCGCGAAGGATTTTTGGAAGATCAAGTTAGACGACGTGGACCAAAACACGCAGAATATTATGGATGTGTTGAAAATCTCCGTGAGAGAGAAAGTGTCGGCGATCGACTCGACCGCGACGTTGGAGTGGAAGGCGAAAGGAAACGCGGTGAAAGGCATTTTGGAACCACCGGTTTTCGAAGGCGTGAAGTCAACGCTGGAGTTTGATAACTCCAAGAAGCAATTGACGGTGACTGCGAAGAAGAAAATCGATAAGATTGACGTCTCCGTGAAAGCGGACGCGAACGTCAAGACGCAAACGTTCAAGGGAGGGAAAATGACCCTCAGTTATCCGCTTCCGGAAGGCGTGAAAGGAAGCTTGGAAGCCTCTACGAACGGGAGCGGTAAGATTACTTTGAGACGAGGTAATTTGAGCGCGAAGATGCCGTTGAAGAACTTTACGAGCGCGCCAAATATGAACGACGTGAAGTTGGAGTTCAACTACTCCACCGATATCGCTTCGTTTTAAGAACGGAAAATAGCGTTTATCATCCTCAAAGGCAGAATGAACGACAGACAGTACTAAATACAATAGAGAAAACGATGACGACATTGATGAACTTATACGGAGAAGAAGAGAGGAGAATTACGGGAGTGTTGTTCATTTCTAGTCATTCTTTTTTTAAAAAACACACATACTGGTACGTGAATATAATTACTTCAATACTTTTATCCAGACTAGAGGGCTTCGACGAGTTCTTTGAAATCCATCACGAACCAATCCGCCGTTTTTTCCACGTTCTCCCTTCTTACCGTTCCACCGTACCCTATAACAATATCTGCTCCATTCTCTGCTCTCGCTTCCACGTCCGTCGCGCCATCGCCAACCATCACGACTGTTTTGAAATTCCCGGTTTTCTTCACGTGCGCGACGGCCAAAGCCTTTCCGCCCGCGCGCCACGTAAACTCGTTTTCGTCGTCGAATGGTTTCTCTGAATTCATCGATCCATCTTCTAAATATAACAAATTATTCGCCCAAACGTTCGTAGGGACTGGGATATCTAAACATTCCGCAATCGGATGGATCATTTGTCGAAACCCTCCGCTCACTAAATACACCGTCTTCCCTTTTTCTTTCAACTTGTCTCTCAGTTCTTGGAATCCGTTCGAAAGTTTCACCGGATACTCTTTTAAATACGCATCCATCTGCTGTCTCGAACACTGCATCGCGTTTAATCGATAAAACAAAGCCTTCTCGAACGGAATTTCTCCATTCATAGCTTGCGTGGTCACCTTCGCCACCTCTTCGCCTTTGCCGAGATACGCCGCCAACGCGTCGATACCTTCGTGATCGATGACAGTCGAGTCCACGTCAAAACACACGGCATCGCACATGCGCCAAATTTCCAAAGCTCTCGCTTTCTTAGAAGAAGAAGAAGAAGAACCACCCATCGTTGATTCTTCCGCAGGGGTCGCTTTGGTCGAACCACCCGAGCTCCTTGTTCGTTGTTTTTGAGGTGCAAAGCGACGGCTGTCGGTTTTTACGCGCGCGGAATAACAACAGCAACACGACGACGACGAGACGAATGACGACATTAATAATTACTTTTTAATGTTCGACGACAATTTCCGGTCGCAGGCTAAACTTCTTCTCCTTCCTTTCCAATCGTTTCAGAAACGCGGTTTCCGTTTCCACTTTGACTAAATGTTTGATCTTTTCGATCTGTCCTCGAGTCGTGCTCGTGTTCGGGACGACTCTCGACGCTCGAGGTTTACGCAATCCTAAAGCTATACAGGTGAGTTTAATCGTGTCTCGCTTTCCAGCTAACCCGCGACGTAAGGTGACGACGAGCTTTTCAGTCGCCGTTTTGTGCAAAGACATAAACGAAACTTCTTCGCGTGCAAAGGAGAGAAAACTTTGTGAAGAATGCGATGAGAGCAGAGAAGTGATTTTGTGCGTCTTTCTGTGAAGAAAGTTCTTTTGATAAAACTCTTACTGCGAGCGCGCAGAGATACATACACAAACCGTCGTCTTCAATTTTCTTAATTAGATACTCTTACGTTATTATTATTAAAGTTTTATGAACTATGATTTTAATGCACCGCCCCGTCGTCCGTCGTCGTTTAGGATCGATCCGGGATGGACTTGGAATCCGTCGCTACGCCCATGCAGTTCAAACCATTGTCGACGTATATGGTGCTCCCAGTAATCGCCGAGGCTAACGGCGAGCACAAGAACGCGGCCGTGTGTCCAACCTCGATGGCATCCAACGGCTTTTCGCTCAACGGCGCGTTCGTCATGGAGTAGTTGATCATATCGTCGATGAAACCGATGGCTTTAGCGGCTCTCGAGCCCAACGGACCGGCGCTGATGGTGTTCACGCGAATGCCCCACTTTCTCCCAGCTTCGAACGCCAACACTCTCGTGTCAGACTCCAAAGCCGCTTTGGCGGAAGACATACCACCCCCATACCCTGGGATGATTCTTTCACTCGCCAAATACGTCAAAGAAATGCACGCGCCGCCTTTGTTCATCAACGGACCAAACTTTTGCAACATCGCAATGTTCGAGTACGAACTCGCGGAAATCGCCCCCAAATAACCTTCTCTCGACGTCTCCAACAACGGTTTTGCCACTTCTCTGCCGTTCGCCAACGAGTGGACCAAAATATCAATCTTACCAAAATCCTTCTCCACGCATTCGGCGACTTCGCTCACGGTCCACTTTTCGTTACCTGCGTATCGCTTGTTCGCCTTCACATCTTCCGGAACGTCATCCATGGTGTCAAAAACCGCGTCCATGGGGTAAATCTTCGCGAATTCCATCAAACTGCCATCCGATAACTTTCTCGACTCGTCGAACTTACCTCTTCTGTACGAAGTCTCGAAGATATTCAACGCCGGCACCCATGTGCCGAGGATAACGTCCGCCCCGGCTTGACTCAACGCCTTGGCGATGGCCCATCCAAAACCGTTGTCGTCCGCCACGCCGGCAATGAACGCCTTCTTACCTCTCAAATCAATCGGTAACGTGGTGCTCGACGCCATCGTTCGAACCACTCTGGCCGCCGCACTCGGAGAAGAACGCTTCGCACTTTTAGAGATGCTTTTCCCCAACGCGTTTCCGCCGCGAAGGATCGTTTTTTGCGCGAACAATTTCGAAGTCGTCGTCGTCGTCATGATGATTGATTTTAATATCGCTGTTTTTGTTGTCGTGATAATACTAACGATGGTGTATAAGCGCGTTTAGTAGATAATACTATGATCAAACTTTAGCGCGTGTAAAGTTGTGTGTGTCTTTCTTCCGCGCGTAGTAGTACTAAAAAGTGCGTCTGAAAATGTGGTTTGTTTGTGGATAAAGTCTTGGAACTTTTTTGTTTTTCTTTTTGGAATCAACCTTTTTTGACGACGAGAAAATTTTTAGGAGGAAAGAGTGCATAATAAGTGTTTAAGTGTGTTTCTACTCCTGGACGTGTTCATTTTTATAATACAACGCGCGCGTGAGTAGACGCACACAGGAGGAACCGACGCACGCGAGATAGACGCACGGCGAAAAGCAGGTTTTATTTACAACGACGAGTTTCAGTCTCAAAACTCTCGATCGGGCATCACTTTCGGGGCGATGAGCGACCAGAGATAAAGAAACGCGGTGAAATACGCGCACGTCGCTTTAATCCAAAAGCTCTCCGCCGTCGTCGAGGATATCGTTTTTGTACCGCCGCTATTTTCTTCTTCTTCTTGCGTTACTTTTACCCACCCGACTAATAAACACGCGGCGTGCATGCTGGCGACTAAAAACACGCCGTGGAAAAACGTATACGCGGCGCTGCCGTGCTCGTCGTCGTCGTCCGTAATGTGAGCGACGCCTTGGAAACGTTTGTGTCCACTCGCCGCTTTGAAGGCTGATAAGGCAACCACTCCTAATTGAACGACAAAACCAACGATTTCGATAATCTCTTCGTCTTTACTCTGCATCGTCGCGTTGTCCACTAAATTGCACGTTTTCGATCTTTCCATGCTCGCCGACGCCATCAAATACGCCACGTACAAAGCGACAATCGCGCTGGTAAATAAACCTCCTCGGATATCTTCCATTAAACTAAAGCCACAACATATGACGACGAAAACAATCGCCATCGAAAGTGCCGCGACTGTCGTCTTATCTCCGTCGCAATCGTACCGCGTAAAACTCAACGCGAACGTCGCCACCGCCAACGCGAACGCGACAATCGTCCCCACAACTAACGCTATCGCCCCAGCGCGTCCCTCTTCCGCCTTCTCCACCAAATACTCGTTCAGCTCATACACCGTGGCTATGATTACAATCATCTGGACGAGTAAAAACACCCCGGCGCCGAATCGAAACACTTGGAAGGCGACGTCGACGCTCTCGCTCGGCACCCACCAAAACGAGACGCAAAGAAAAGCCAACCAGAGTAAAAGTTTAAACGGCCAATACGCCACGTGCACGCGATATCGTACGTTTAAATTCTCGAATCGGTCTCTTCTCGATTGTTTTAAAGCTCGTCGTCTTTCCTCGTCCTCTCCTTCTTCTTTCTCTTCTTCTTCCTCCGTCTCGGGAACGTCCGCTTTAAAGGTGACCAAAAGCATAAACGAAAAGAAGAGCACGTTCGTGAGCGCCACTCTCATTGCGCTTTCGTACGCGCACCGAGAGCCTTGGCATCCTTGCATTTCCGTGTGCGTGAACTTTTCGATCGAACTCGTTTCCGCGGGGTAGTTGTCTCGCATCTGCCACGCGAGAACTTGCGTGAGGAAATAGGAAACGAAGTAGACGGATTTGAAAGATTTCTCGCCTCTCTGGTGGATGTTTAACGCGTTGGCGCAACAGTTCAAGGCGGAACATCCCGCCCAGGACGCGCAGCAAAGAAAAGCAGACATAATAATAAAGCTTTAGTTTAACGCGACGATGATGATGATTTTGTTCTCTTGAGAGAGAGAGAAGAGTGTGGAATGTAGTCGTTGTTTGGTTGTTTGCTGCTCTGTGAAAATCCTCTCGGAAGACCAAAAAATGAAACAAAGAATAGCTTCGTATGTGTGTTGTTTAGTAGTACTGCTGCTGCTGCTGCTGCTCTTAAAGTTGTTCAAGTCTACACATTATTCTATCGTTCTATTCTATTCTATTCTTCGCTATTTTGCTCCTATCATAAAAGTCATGAATACTTTTACAGTAAACCTTCGGTGAGACGAGGCGTTTTTTTCTCTCCTCCCGCGCTCAAGAAAGGAATCGCTTTTCCTTCATCTTTGTCGTCGTCGTCGTTTCCATCGCCTGGTTTCCTCTTCCCAAATCTGGCGGAAGTCGATGGTACCATATGTTTCATCGAAGGCGTGCGATCGCGAGCAGATAGAGATGGAGTTCGTCTGCTTGAAGTCATTCGTCGTTCGGATTGACGCATGGCGCGATTCACGTCCATCCTCAAAAAGTCTTCACCGGTATTGCCACGTCCAGGCGTCGACTTTCGAAGTAGACGAAGCGCACTTTCGCTCAAACCACTCGTCGTCGATGGCGTTTGCGCTTGCTTGCGCAGTTTCCGCTTGACTACGTTGGCTTTTTCTAGCTTTCTCGCCGCGAGTTCGCGGACGTCTTCGCGCGCGAATCTGTACAAATTTTGTTCCTCCACGCTTTCTCCAGCCGCTCTCGCAACGATATCTTCTCCTCCTCCTCCTCCTCCAGTCGATGATGAAATGCGCACAGGCGTTGCATCTAAAACACCCCAAGTCATTATCGGCGTAAAATTGTCGCGACCAGGCGTGAAACTTGGCGTCGTGATTCGCGAATAATTCACGTTTGGATTCATCTCTTTTTCTCTTTGTTCTCGAAACAAAGCCAACTCTTCCTCGTCGACTTCGTTCACTTCTATTACGTGACTGTTATTCGAGCTGTTGAATCGAGTGTTACGCGCAAACGTTTCTTTCGGAGCTGTTGTCGCGCCTAAATTTGCCAATTCGTTCTTCGATAAAGCCAAAGCCGAGTCTGGTCGGAAGAACAACGCGTTCTGTCCCGGTTCCGCGAGCGCCAAGGCTCCCGATTTTGTCCTCGCTCCTTCGCTGCCATCACTGAGCCTTTGCACATTCATCGCGCTGTGAATCTTCTTTGCGTCGAATAATTTTGCATTCTTCTCTCTTCTCTTCTTATTTATCTTCTCCAATATATCCTCGAACGATTTGTTATCTTCGGAAGTGTGCGAAGCGAGAAACTGCGTGAGCGTCTTGTTCGAGTCGAGAAGTTTTGTTGTTGTTGTTGTTGTTGTTGTTGTTCTTTCCTCCTCTTCCTCATCATATTCTTCCTCTTCCTCTTCCTCTTCCTCTTCCTCTCTCCTTCTTCTTCTGGAGGAAAAGGAAAATCCAATTCCAGAAGTATCGCTCGTCGTCGGCGTATTCCTTCCTCCTTTTCCTCTCTCGGACGTGCTGCCGTAATAAAAACTCGGCGTCAAACCGTTACTGGTCCCACTCCTCGCCTCTTCCTCCTCTCTCATTCGTTTCTGAATGTTCCTCTTCGCCATTAAAATCTCCTTTTCGTTCCCTTTTCGTTCCGCGCGGAGTAAACGCAGTTCATCCTTCATTTGTGGAACGTTCGGGAAATAATCGCGTTCGATGATGTGTTCTAATCGAGCCGCGAATTCCTCCTCCTCGAGGACGATTTTTGTTTTCTTCTTTTGTGGTGGTTGTTCTCGTCGTCTGATGAATCGCGGAGGTGGTGGAGGCATCGTCGTCGTCGTCGTTTTCATCGTCGCCTTCTTCTTCTTTTCTTCTTCTTTAAAGTCTTCCTCTTTGTCTTCGTCCTCGTCGTCGTTCGGCCGAGACCGAAAAGACATCTCACCGTCAAAACAATTTTTACCGACGAGACGAGAGAGAGCGGTGTTTTTGTGTGCACTTCTTTTTCTTTTCTACAGAGGAGAGAGAAAAGTGTGTCCGGTGCCTCCTGGACTCGCGTTCGTGGTTGACGAGTGGCCCTCTTCTTCTCAAAAGTGGTGAACCAAAAGAGAGGAAAGATTTTTTCACCAGCAGCCAAAAATGCCAGCGCGCCGCCGAAAAAAAATTTTCTCGAGGAAACCTTCACCTTCTTCTCTCTCGTTTTCTCCGCACACCTTCTTCCGTTTTTGTTGCGTAGAATTTTAGTATACACACCCGTATACATAATAAAACCACCACACGAAGACGCGAATTTCCACACCGGTTTCATCTCGAACAACTTTAAAAAAATGTCCACGACGACTGCGAATCCACCAGCTTCGGCTGCGGCGACGAAAGGTACGAGAGATGAATTTTGTGTTTTTACTCGCATCATCGAAATAATCTTCGGGCGTTCTCTCGGTGCATTTTTACGCCGCAAAATTGTTTTTCTCCTTCTCGGCGACGGAAAGGAGGGAGAGATGTGGGGATGAAAATGAACGCTTTGACCGCAAATGAACGATGCGAAGAGAGCGACGCACTTTTGTTACGGGAAGTGGTCTCAATCGCGGTCGCAAAGGTCGTTCCTGAGACGGTTTCCGAGAGCGGCGCCGATTTTTCTTCCTCAATTGTGGCTTTGGGCAATTGACGGGACTTTTGCCGGGAAAAGAGAAGAATCTGTTGCATTTGTGCGAATAAATTCTTCTTCTTCTCTTAGCTTTACTTTCTTTTCACGCAATCCTTTATTAAAAACTGACTTATTAATTACTCTTTCTCAACAAAACGACAGCGCCCGCACCAGCTGCCGCTGCTGCCGCTGCCGCCGCCGCCAAGGGCGCCGCGGCTGCCGACGAGAACGCCTCCAACACGTCCTTGTACGTTGGCGACTTGGAATCGAGCGCCACGGAAGCTCAATTGTACGAGTTATTTTCCACCATCGGTCCAGTTGTCTCCATTCGCGTGTGCAGAGATTTAATCACGAGAAGATCGCTCGGATACGCGTACGTGAACTTCTCGCAAGCGCAAGATGCGGCGAGAGCGATTGACGTGTTGAACTTTCAAGTGGTCAACGGGAAGCCGATTCGTATCCTGTACTCGCAAAGAGATCCGACTATTCGTAAGTCCGGTGTCGGGAACATTTTCATCAAGAACTTGGACAAGGACATTGATACCGTCGCGTTGAGAGATACGTTCGCACAGTTCGGTAACATTGTTTCGGCCAAGGTTGCCACGGATGGTCAAGGCAACTCCAAAGGTTACGGCTTCATCCAATTCGATACCGAGGCGGCGGCGAAGGAAGCCATCGAGAAGGTCAACGGCATGGAATTGAACGACAAGGTTGTCTACGTCGGTCCGTTTCAAAGAAGAGCGGAAAGAGGCACTACGGAAACGAAGTTTAACAACGTTTTTGTCAAGAACTTGGGCGATGAAGTTACGGACGAAGAGTTGAGAAAAGTTTTCGAAGGCTTTGGACCGGTGACTTCGGTTATGATTTCGAAGGACGAGGACGGTAAATCCAAAGGCTTTGGTTTCGTGTGCTACGAAACGCCGGAAGATGCGTCCAAGGCGGTCGAAGAACTCGATGGCAAGCACGGCGAAGAAGACAAGAAGTGGGTTGTCTGCCGAGCGCAAAAGAAGGCGGAGAGAGAGGCTGAGTTGAAGGCCAAATTCGAAGCTGAGAGAAGAGAACGTATGGAAAAGATGGCGGGCGCGAACTTGTACATCAAGAACTTGGAAGATGGCGCGGACGACGAAACGTTGAGAGAGCTGTTCAAAGAGTTTGGTACGATCACTTCGTGCAGAGTCATGCGCGACGCGTCTGGCGTTTCCAGAGGGTCCGCGTTTGTCGCGTTTTCCTCTCCGGAAGAAGCCACGCGTGCGGTGACTGAGTTGAACGGAAAAATGGTTGGCGCGAAGCCGTTGTACGTCGCCTTGGCGCAGCGTAAAGAAGACCGCAGAATGCGTTTGCAAGCGCAATTCGCGCAGAGATCGATGGGTCCGGGCGGTGTCATGGCGCCGATGTACGGTATGCCCCCGCCGGGCGTTCCGGGCGGTGGCATGCCGGGCATGTACTACGGCCAACCGCCGCCAGGTATGATGCCACCGCAACCACAACCAGGGTTTGGGTTCCAACCGGGTATGCCGGGTGGGCCGAGACCGATGCCGGGTTACAACATGCCGGGCGTTCCGAACATGATGAGAGGTCCGGGTGGCATGGGCGGCAGAGGAGGCAGAGGCCGTGGCCAGCCGGGTATGGGTGGCAGAGGTGGCCCGCAAAACGGTCGCCAAAACTTCCGCCAGCAACAGCCGATGCCACCGATGCCGGGACAAGCGGCGCCGGAGCCGCCGGCTGCGGAATCGAACCCGATTGCGCTCATCGTTTCGCAACTCGGCACGGCCACCCCGGATCAACAAAGAATGATTTTAGGGGAAGCCTTGTACCCGTTGGTTGATGCCGTCGACTCTGCGAACGCCGCGAAGGTGACTGGTATGTTGTTGGAGATGGACCAAGCCGAAGTCTTGCACTTGATTGAATCTGCGGACGCGTTGAAGGCGAAGGTTCAAGAAGCGTTGGCTGTTTTGGCCGCCGCCTCGTCTGATTAAACGGATGATGATGACCCATCTTTTTCACACAACCATTCGGCCTTACAACCGACACTTTATTATATATTTAGAAGAGAATAGGAGATTTACTACCAGTGTTCCAGAGTTCACTGAGTAGTAACGGGACTTGACAGCGGGAGTGATGCGACAGTATATTTTTTCGTTGACGCGCTCACCCCATGCCGCTGTTTCGCTCGAACGAGCCGCAAAGAAGCTTTGCCCTTATATGAGAAGACTTTGCGAAGGCTCCAGTCATGGGACTTAAAAAAAAATGAAAAATTAGGAGATGAATTACAATTCCTCTCCGCGAAAAATGCGCTCTCGCGTTCTGGTGGTTTTCGTAACCGCCGACGGAACGCGACAAATTAGGAAATACACACACACCACCACCACAACACCACTACCACCACCGTCACCACCACTTGCACAGAAAAACCAAAATATTTGTTGTTAATACACAATCTTTACTAAACTTTTATTATCAAACGTATTAGTAAGCACTAAATCTAACAGGAGGCTGAGAATAATCATCGCTATTTCCCTTGAAGTATATCTATTGCGGCTGCGACGTCGTTGTTTGATCTCTCCAACGCCAGTTTGCTTTCTTCTTCTGGGAAGCCCATCTCTACGAGTAACGTGATGAACTTTTTATTGTACGGAAACGCTTTAGTATTATTGGCTAAACCTGGAGAAGAAGACGGCGATTGTTGTTGTTGTTGGTTAAATAACGGCGGGGGAGGAGATGGAGGTTTACCTTTGCCCAACTTTCGTCCGACGCCTTTGATGGTCGGCGTTGACGTTGAACTTTTTTGACTCTCTCCGCTTTCCATTCTTGCAACGACCGGCACTTCCCACCACTTGAGTTTTCTCGTGGTCGTTCTCGCGGTACCTCCGGGCGATATGAATTGCTGCCCGCTTTCGACATCGCCTTCTTCCCTGCGCACTCTTCTCGCCGATTTGGACGTATTTTGTACGAATCCTTCCAAGCGTTCAATCGAAATCCCGGATAATATGAGATTCTCAATTCTATCTACAGCTCTCTCAGAGGGAATCAATTTGTTCAAATACCCTTTCACGTACAACGAACCTACCACCACGCCGCTCAAATGACCTAAAAACGAACTATTCGGCGCTAACAATTGCACAATCGCAATCAACGCGAACGGATACATATACGCGTTCACCACGAACAAGCCGAAAACGTCTCTTTGTCTAATATTCGAGAACGCGGTATCTAAAACAACTAAACTGAAAATGACGCCCGAAAAACCAACCGCGCATTCGTTTTGATACCCGCTCATTCCTAACAGGTACCACATCCCGCTCGCTAAGATGACGTGCGTCGTTCCGCATAAAATCGTAAACAAGAACACGAGTAACGCGAAATTCACGCTCCCTAACTTCATCTCCAACCCGAACGCGCCGATCTGAATAAACGCGCACATGTTCACCAACAGATGAAAAAACGACCCGTGCGTGAACGCGGACGTGAAAATTCTATAAAACTGCCCGAGAAAGTCTTTGCCTCGCATCAAAGCTGGTATCAAACACAACGTGGAATACGAAAACAATCGCAAGATTGCGTTGAAGAGGAACGCGAAGACGTTGATGGTGAACACACAGCGAGTGGTCATCGGTAACTCCCGATATCGGGAAAAAAGCGTCATTTGCTGCCGATGCTGCTGTCCACCACCGTCCATCGCGATCGTCCTTCCGAGAGAGTTTTGTCAGTCGTGTGGTCGAGAGATATTCAATGGAGAGATTTTGAAAAACACATTCCAAAAGTGCTTTTCTTCGTCGTCATTTTTGTACTCGTCGCACAACGCATCGCACTAAAGCTGAAAAGATAGATGTTTTCCCCTTTGGTTTCTGCCGCGCGAAGAACTGCCCCCGCGACTTCCTGCTCGACGTCCTCGTCTTTTCGAAGCGGACACCACCAAAAGCAGCAGCTCAGAAGAAAAACTTTGACGACGACTCGTGTGCAAGCGTCCAAGTTCGAGAAAATCTCCTCGTCGTCCTCGTCGTCGTCTGAACAATCGTCTTCCGATGATGAGAAACAAAGAGACGACGAGAAAGACGAGGAAGAGAACAGCGATAAGGAACTCCCGAACGATTTGTTCGACGCGGTGAACACGGCGGCTTCGGCAACCTCTCGGGCGATTTCTGCGGGCCAGTTAGGGATAATCGTGGAGTTATTAATCCCGGAGTTGTGGGACCCGATATCCGGGAACGTGATGGCGAACCCGGGAGATCAGTTGAAACAGTGGGAAATATCGAGGCAATTCGCGCAGAAACTGTTAGAGGAACGACCGGAGGGATTGGAACTAACGGTGGTGTTCCCGGACGCGGGGTGCGCGGCGTTGTTGAAAAACCGATGGGGCGACGAGTTGAAGTTTAAAATAGCCTCGGCGAACGATCGGATGTTAGTGCCGGATGATTACGAAGGCGTTCTGTTGTTCGCGGCGGCGGATCCGATATCGTTGGACGTGGTGGTGAAATCGACGAAGAAAGCGAACGAGTTGCAAAATCCGGTGATTTTGTTGAACCCTCGATTAGCGAGTGGGGATGCGGGGATTGGGTTGACCGTGAGACGATGGAGAGATCAGTTTTTAGGAGTCATGTGCGTGGCGTATTCGTTGAGGCCTTTACCGTGGTGCAACGGGACGGTTTTTAAGAAATTTCCCGGGCCGTGGAAATTGTACATCGAGAAAGAAAACGTTCCGGGAAGGTTTGAGTTAGTGCACGAATCGAATTCCAGACCGGCTGGGGATGAGTTGGACGATTTAGTTTCCGAGGTGTATCGAGGCCGCGACGTCGGAGAGGACGGGGAGATGAGAGAGAAGAGCGCGGTGGAGAAGCTGGCTGGTTTCGCCGCCTCCATGGCGCGCTTCGCGAAAAGTTTATCGAACTAATAATATTATTATCGTACGTGTGCGTTGTTGCTAATAATACATTTTAGAATTTAGGATATTCCGAACTTCTTCAGGCGCGCTTTAATGGCATCTAAGCGTTTCTCGAGTCGTATCTGTTCCTCGTCTATTTCATCATCATCATCATCATCATCTTCTTCTTCTTTGCTATCGTATTCTACGCTGGAGGTGGTGGTGGTATTTGCGTCGTCGCTAAAGTCCTCGTCGCTTTCGTCCGTGATATTCGCGGCGGATATGAGCACGCGTCCATTTTTTGACTTTGCAATCGTCGGCTCGCTCTTCGCGCTCCTACCTTTCCTTCTTTTTCCTCTTCCTCGTTCCTCTTTACGCGTTCCTACCGATACGAACGGATCCTCTCGGAAGAAGGACGTCTGCGCGCTCTTGTTGGTGACCATATCAACCACCTTATTCGCGTCGTCGTTCGAGCGATGACGATGATGGCTAAACATCATCGCGCCATTATCGTCGTTAAAACTACCGCCGCGACGATACTGATTCGTACTCGTATCGTAAAAAGAAGAAGTCGTCCGAGCGCCGCCACCACCACCTACATTCGTCGTCGTCGTCGTATTCATCAACTCGTTCTCGCGTCGTCGTCGTCGCCAAACCTCTAAAATATCCACGTCTGTGTCTTCCTCTTCCTCCTTTTCGGCAAAACCGGCGGCGGCGTCGACAAACGACAGCGAACGCTTTCGTTGCTTTTCCTCCTCCTTTTCCTCCTCTTCCTCCCAGTTTTGGTGGTTGAGCGGATGATTTTGCCGGTCGGTGTGCGGCTGATGGGACAGACGATGATGACTTCTTCTGCAGTCGTCCTCGTTCTCTGTCTCTTCATCCTCTCGCCACCAAAACGATCGGTCGATCATCGCTTTCACGTTCTCTTTCTCGTTCTTCTTCTTCTTCGTCGCGTTCGTTCCGTCGGTTCGTTTTTGCGTCACGAAAGTCTTCGTTGTTTTTGAAAATGCATCTTCTTCCTGCTCGATGATGGTAAAGGCATCGCGTTCGTCGTCGCCCGAATCGTCTCGCTCTCGAAACTTCGCGATTAAAGCGCCGATGAAAGACTCATTATTCTCTTCTCCCTCTTCTTTGAGTTCTTCTTTGAGTTCTTCTTTCATCCTCGTTTATGTCGGAGTCTTTTGGAGCAGTTGTTTTCTCGCACATTCGTTCTCTGGGGAAAAGGAAACTCCACACAAGAAAACAGAGATATAAAAAGATACATCACTTCTAATCCGGTGGTTACATGTTTTCATCATCAACTCTGACTGTTGCGGCTTTTCAGGCGCCGAGAACGCTCGGCGAGCTGAACGAGAACAAACTTCGTCGTTCTCGTTCTCGTCGCTTTCGTCGCGCGGGGGGTCATCAAAATGAGAAGAGCAACACCTTTACGAATACCAAAAGCGCTTCGAGCGATGAAAAACGATATCTAACGACGAAGAAAGATGATGATTCCACGACGCGGGAGAACGAATCCACCACGGCTCTGAATCGAGCGATATCTATCGCGAGCCAATCGATGTGCTGCATCGCGAGCACGACCGGTGGGTTTAGCAACTTTGAGCTCGTCGCGCGTTGGTTCGATCTTGATACTACTACTACTACTACTACGAACAACAACAACAACAACAACGAAGAAGACAAAGATATGAACAACAAGATGGGAAAATTAAACGAACGATTGATGTGGAAAGAAGAGGACACGTACGAGGCGCAGATGCGCCTGGCGACGGCGTCGTTTTTAGCCGCGACGACGGTGGCTGTGGGGCAGCCGGCTTTGGCGTTGGATTTTGTCCTCGTCGATCCTTCCGGTGCGTTTCGTTTCGGTTCGTTTATCGTTTTTCGTTTTAAAATATCTTATCCAGTAACGTTTAGATTTTTTTCGCTCGCCTTCGCGTAAATCTACTACATTCAAATGAACACTCACCAAAGATCTCTGATACTCACGATGATGGACTACATACATGCAGTCAAAGAATACATGGACCAACGCGACGAGGCCATGTCTTTCAAGTGCAAAGGCGGCATGATGGACTGCGACGGTGACCGACGAGAATTCGCGCGAGCGCAAGCGCAAAGTTTGTCGGAGCGTTTGGAAAGAGGCGAAAAAAGGACGGACTGTACGGTGGAAGAGGCGTGCACGGACAACATTTTAGGCGCCGCGTTAGCTGGAACGAGCGGATTTACCACCTCGGAGAAGTTTGAGAAGCTTGGTCGACCGGAGTTGGCGGACGCTCCAAACGCGAGTAGGCCGAATCTCGGCTTTTAAAAACATCAACAACCGCGCGCGTTCGTTCGTCGTGGATTTTTTTACGCTCGCTCTTTTACTTTTGTACATTATTACTCTATTAAACTATTACTATAATTTTACATATCTATCGGTGCAGCTGCTCTGTTACTACGAGTGTTACTACTCTAGCTATCTCTTCTTCTCTACTACGCGAGAACTTGTCTGACAATCCATTCCGCTTCTAACACGATCTCCTCTTCTCCTCTTCGTCCTCCTTCTTTGAACATCTCGCACTCGTACGTCGTCTCCAACATCTCCCTCCCTCGCTTCCACGAAACGCTCTTGACTTTCGTTCGACATCCTAAAACTGAGTTCACCTCTACCGGTTTCACGAATTTTACGTTTTTCATCCCGCAGTTGATTTCGTACTTGCACCACGTCGCGCTCTTTCTCGGCGCGGAGGATAAAAACGTCAACAAGGACACGGTGAAGAATCCGTGAGCGATTGGCAGTTTAACGCCTCCCAAGACAGACGGAGAAGACGACGACGATGCACTACCAAAATCATCATTATCATTACTTTTGTGTATCCACTGTTCATCGCGAGTGACTTTACCGAATTGTTCGATAGACTCTCGCGTGATCACGTATCGTTTCTTTCTGTTCTCGAACACCTTTCCCGGGGAGGATATCCATTCCTCCGCGGATTGGATTTCTTCTTCTTTGTCTTCTTCGTCTTTTCCTTTCAAAGTTTTTGAGGACGACGCGAAATGAGACGCGAGAATACTCACTCGTGTTCGTCGTCCTCTGTCGTTTAGGGGAGGAGGAGGAGGAGATGAACGACGACTTTCGTCGTCGTTCATCATCGTCTTTCTTTCTTTTTGTAATGGAGAAATGTTTTTCCAATTCAGAGTCGTCATTGTACCGATGATTCTTTCCCGCTCGCCGTGCGTTTGTTCCTCCTCGACGGGAGGAAAAAAGCCTCAAAAACAACGAAGAGTTCGAAGACAAAGCCAAAGAGATCAGAGAGACCCGGCGGATTTCAACAACGACTACGACTTGCTCAGAGAACATTTGCAAAGAGAAAACGGAGGCCCGATCGCGAATTTCCTAAACTTCTTGAGCGAAAATTCGTTCGGAAACGCGTTGAATAAAAGTGATAACACGAACCCGTTTGCGTTTTGTTACAGCTGGTTTCTCGCGAATGTGATGCCCTTGAAAAGACAGAGACAAGGCTTGGCCGGTGAAGCGGTATCGAGAGCGACGATACGGGACGAAGCGGACCGACGACTGGACGAGTTTATTTTGAGATTAGAAAGAGACGAAAAGTTGAGAGAGGACGTGAAACGAGTGAAGACGTTTTGGCTGGAAACAGCGACGAATAGAAGTAGTTCTAGTAGTAGTTCGAGTAGTAGTAGTAGTAGTAGTAGTAACAACAACATGACGGAGAGATACGCGGAAAATCTCGCGTGTCGGACGTTGTCGCTGGCGGAGCGCATGGTGAGTTCGACGGAACAGAACACGTCTGAAAATCAAGACGAGGTTGCCGTTCGCATCAACGAGATTTCCAAAGCAATCACGTGTACGCCGAGAGAAGCCGTGGACGCGTGTCACGTGAATCCAGACGCGTTATCCACGCCTTCGTCGGCGTTTGTGAGTCGCCTGAGCAAATTGAAAACCGCCGCGCCTGGAGCCAATTGCTGCTCGATGTTCCTCTCGGCTCCGAAATTGTTCATGGGCGATACAGGCGACGAGTGGGTCTCTGTCGTCGGTAGAAACGCAAAACTGCTCAGAGAAAAATTCCCAAACGTAGACGTCGACGCCGTCGTCGAACACGATCCAGAGTTGTTGGTGTTATCCGGTTTAGAGGAAGCGGTGGCGGAGTTGTTGTCCTTGTGGACGGCGGAGGCGTTCGCGCTCTCTGACGTAGATAACGATTTCTTCGCGGAAGAGTTGAGCGTCGCTTTGAGAGCGTGCGCGCCAAACGGTGGCGCTTTGCCGGAGATGTTTTCTTAATGAATAATAAGAGAGAGTGATGTGTGTGTGTGAGAGATTTGGTACCACACGACGTGGTCTCGGATGATCGCGCGTAAAATTTTTAATACATTTAATGCATCACCCAAACAGCAAAGATCTTCACACAATTACATTACAGATACAAATTCGACGCGCGGTCAGCCTCTATATACACTACACCTTTTGAGACGCCGGTGACTCTGAAAAACGAAAGTATCCCCTCGACTTTTTCTCCTCCTTTTCCTCCTCCTCTAACGACGACGACAATCATAAAAAGCTCTTCTTCAAAAGAGCAGATGTTCATAACCGCGCATCGAGGCAACTTTGTTCACTTTAAGAAGAAGAACAACAACAACTCCGGTCGAGGAGGAGCAGCAGTAGCGGCGAATAAAAATAGTAACAGTAACAGTAATAGTGATAAGAACAACAATAGTAATAAGAAGAACTCTAAGAAAATCTCCATCGAGAAGTTAATACAGAAGCGAAAAGAGAATAACTTCCGAGGGGATTCGAGGACAACTTCCGAGGAGGAAATTCATCAGCAGCTTCAGCGAAAAGAACGCGAGTATTTCCGAAGAAGACAAGGACGATATTACGATCTCTCGCTGAGACTTTGGGTGAATAAACAACCTCACGACCATTATTTACATCAAATGTACGAAAAGTTAGACCGAGACATCGAACGGTTGGTCGTGTCTAAAGACGAAGAGAAGAAAGAGAAGCACGTGAAATACGTGACGGATTGGTTGACGGCGCTGGCGAAAGTTCCGGTCGAGCGTTACTTACCGGCTGGGTTGTATTTACGAGGCGGAGGAGTTCACGTGCCGGAGGATGTGAAGAGGCAAGTGGATTTGAACGCGTTTTACGGGGATAAGTTGATAACGTCCGTGTTGCTCGACAAGATTCGCAAAGCGGACGGGAAATACGGGGCGAATCGAGCGCCGAGGAATAAGATGGAAGCGAATAATTTTCTTTCGGCGTGCGTGAGAAATAAAACTTTCGCAGAGTTAGCGCCGGATATTTTACCGGACGTGAAGATTACCGCGGAGGAGTGGCGACATCACGAGCACGTGGCCGGGACGGCGGTGGAAGCGGCGATTATAGCCGTCGCAGATTTATCGAACGATACTTTGAGACAAGCGCAGAAGGACGTCGCGATCGATGCGGTGGCGAATTTGATATTAGAGGAAGGAATGAAATTCGCGAAGAGCGACGTGAAACCGGCGAGAGCGAAATTTAACGATACGCTGTGTTTGTATACGGTGAAGTTGTTGTCGAGGAGCGTGACTGGATTAGTGCACGATCCAAAATTTATAGGAACGGCGAGAGTGACCCACAGAAGATTGTATTTAGGAGATCAAAAGAAGAGGTATAAGAACGTACCTTTGGAATTCGGTACAATTGAAGTAGAAGCGGAAGGGACGAGCAGCGACAACGCGAAAGAGGCGGCGAGCGTGCAGATTTTGGAGTTGATGAAAAAGCTAGGATTAGTAGACGAGGAGTATCAAGCGATATACGTGTCAGACATTAAGCCCGCGTTGAATTTATGGAAGGAGCACAGGAGGAACGAGGGGAAAAAGAAAAAAGAAGACGGAGTAAAGGAGGAGTACGAGGAAGACGACGATGCGCGAGAAAAGCAGCGTCGTAAGATTTAGTCACCATGATGAGTGCATTATTAGATTTTTGAAACGACATGCGCATGTCCACTCGTTGCTGCTGCTATTTCGCTACTTTTCTACTATCGCCGCTGCTGCTATTTTTAAAATTTGCTTTTGCTCTTCTTGTTCGCTTTCTTTCGCGCCGTCGTGGCGTTCTTCTCGTACTGACTGTTGCGAGATTGTTGTTGCGGTTTTCGTTTACTTTTGTTCTTATGGTGCGTTTTGTTGTACGCCTGTCGCATTTTTTCAATCATGTCTTCGTCGTCTTCCTCGCTCTCATTGTCGTCTTCCTCGCTCTCGTCGTCGTCATCAACTTTATCCGAATCATCAATCGCAGCTTTTTTCCTGTCCTTTGCATTATTTTCCTCGTCGTCCACGATTTCCAACTCTGAATCCGAATCCATTTTATCGTAATCCGCTTTCGTCTTCTTCTTCGTTTTCTTCTTCTTCCCTTTTTCCGCGTTCTTTTGAGTTTCGGTGTTTACTTTCTTTTCTTCTTTCTTCCTCATTTCCAAACGGGCTTCGATATCGTCGATTTCAATTTCTTTCGGTTTCGCCGGTTTCGATCTGCGCATGATGTCGTTGTTGTTCATGACTACTAAACTCGTATATCGCCCGCCGCCTTCGATTCGTGCGATTGGCTCTCTGACGTTTCTCTCGTCCCAAACTTTAATAATTCCATCCGAAGATGCCGTAGCGAAAGAGTGTCCTCCGCGTTCTGGAATCTCCGCCATGCACCGAACGCGATTTTCGTGCGCGTTTACAATCGTCGCACTCGCTGTACCACCACCGACTCTCGCGTCAAAAATGCACACGTCGCCACCTTCGTATCCAATTCGGTAGATGTTTTCCGCCGAATCCTCTTTGCTTGTCGCGCACAAACACTTGCGATACCCAATCCTTCCTTCCCTTTGATCTTCCCTCGTAAACGAGCTCACCTCGCCGCCGCTTTCGCAATCGATAACGTCCAACCACTTATTCGTCAAAAGCCCGTACCTCTTCCCTCCTCCTCCCGATGTATCTTCTTCTTTGCTGCTAAAAAACACGTCAATTCCGCTTTCTTCCCCACCTCTCGTCTTCCCTTTATACGCAACCCGTCCTTTCTTCAAATCCCAAAGCGCCACGGACCGGTCTTCCTTTCCGCACGACACCGCCACTACCCCGGACGCGTGTACGCTCAACCCAGAAACGCCGTTTCTGTGCGCCAACATTTTCTTCAGTATTTCAAAATCGTACGTTTGCCAGACTAAAATCGTCCCATCGTCGCTCCCGGAAAGCATTCGAGTCGGCGACGGCACTTTTTCCTCCTCGTTGTTGTTGTTGTTGTTGTTGTTGTTGTTGTTCTTCGTAGTACACTTTTTACCATCATCATCATCATCTTCACGCTTTCCATAAATACTGGGCTTGGCAAACGCGATGCACGTCACCGTCCCACTGTGTCCCGTCAACGACCCCACGTCCGAAATCTCCCCTCTCGTATTCACGTGAAACGCTCGTATTCTGTCGTCGTGTCCTCCGCTGCAGAAAAACGGACCGGCGGCGGCGATTGATTTTATCGATTGCGAATGCGCGTCTATCGTGCACAGAAACTTTGTGTCGTTCCTTTTCTTCTCAAACTCCTCCTCGCCAGCAGCAGTAAAAGAGGCAGAGAAGTTTGGACCGTACGAGTGTCCGAACAGAAATCGCTCGTACGAGCCGGCGAAGATCGAGTGCGCGTTTGCCTCGAAGAAGTTCTTCGCCATTTTTTAAATGAGAAAAAGGAAAAAGGAAAGAGAAAAGAAGAGCCACATGTGACTCATTAGGGTTGGACACCCTAAGCAATTGACACGTCATTTTTGAAAGATATTTTCATTTCCTCAGTAAAAAGAAGAGAAACACAAATACACTTTGCGCGCGTATTGATTACCACAGAAACAAAAAAATGTTGTCCTCATCCTCCTCTCTTCTTTCAACCTCCTCTGGGAAGTTGGTCGCCGCGTGCCGATCTTCGTCTTTACTAAAAAATAAGAGTCGTCGTTCCAAAAGCGCGTTGGTGTCTTTTCGAGGAAAATCATCATCGTCCAGGGCGAATTCTTCGTCCTCCTCGAAAGTGACGATGATGATCTTCAACGAAACGTCGTCGTCGTCGTCAAAGGCAGAAGGAAAGAAATGCGAGCAGCGACGAAAACAAGAAACAGAAGAACAGAAATGGGAGAAGAAAGCGGCGTCTTTCGCGTTGGCGACGCTCGTGGCGACGTCGTTAGCGGTCGCGGATTGCTCGGTGTTGAATCAGCCTGCGGAGGCTTCCACTTTTGCGAATGAAATCACGCAAGTGGCTGGGAGAGGCGGCGGAGGTATGAGAGGAGGAGGCGGAAGATCGTACAGGTCTGCGCCGAGAGGTGGTGGGCAATACAGACGAGGACCGCCGCCGCGCGCGGGTTACGGACCGACGGTGATGCCAATGCCAGTGCCGATGTTTTCTCCGTTTGGGTTCGGTATGCCGTTTGGTTTCGGGTACGGCATGCCGTTTGGCTTCTTTGGTGGGGGCGGTTTCATCTTTCAGCTGTTCATGTTGGCGTTTGTCGTGAACGTGGTGAGTGGGTTCTTCAACGCCGCGGATCAATCTAGATACGATGAATACGAAAGAGACGAGTGGGAAAGAGACCAGAACAAATCCATCGACGAGGATGACTTTTCGGACGACTGGAGAAAGAGACGCTAAATATTATTGAATTCCACTTTTAATATACCTACTAAAATTGTATCGCACAACAGCATTTTTACGCGTTTGAATTCGAACGTAAATAATTACTTTTTCTTCAATCAGAAGAAGCACATCCACCAGATATACATAGAAGCTAAATTGACGAGACTCGTAGCTTCCTCGATCAAACGCCGGACTTGACCGCTCGTGCTCAAAGGTAAACTCGGCGCCGCGCCGACACCAACGACGACGCCTTCTAATCTCGCCCCGATATTTTCCAGAGCCTCTTTCGCTTTTCGTTGCGAAACCACATTCGTATTACTTTGGTTACTGCTACTCTTCCCGCGAGTCCACTCAACGAGTGGATCATGTACGAACGTTTCTAACACAGACATCAACGCCTCGCGATGATTTCGTAACACGTCTAAAGTAATTTCACAGACGCGTTCAAAGGCGCCTTCGTAGCCTCCAACGCCTAAACCATCAATCATGTTTTGCGTCAATCGAAAAGGAACAACTTCCGGCGTTTCCAACTCTAAACCTTTGTCGAACAAACACGAAAAGTCCACGTGGACACAATCACCAGTTGTCGCATCCAACAAGACGTTTTCCGCGTGCCGATCTCCCAAACCGACGATGTGGCCGACCATCGACCAGACCGCAGATGTGTGCGCAAATGCCTTGCGAGCGGCGAACCACTTCGATGGATCTTTCCAAGTGTCAAGGAACCATTTGTGGAAAACGGGTGGGAATTTTTGTAACACCTCCTTCCCGTACCCGAGTGGCGATCGTCCTTTCCACCTTTCGTAGATTTCTTTGATGTCGTTGTGCGTGTGACGTCCGAATATACCTTCGCGAACGTATAAGTTTTGCATCACGTGACGCAAACCGGTCGTGTTCGGGACCCATTCGATGATACCACAGTCCTCAGACAATGGAATAACGGAGAAAGTGCGCAAATATAATCGTCTCTTGCGACTTTGTTCGTCGCGAGATAACAAACGGTTCAGAACCGCACAAAATTCCATCATTCTTAAATCTTTTCGCAAATCGTCCTTTGGTTTACACAAAAAGGAGTATTCCAAACCATCGTCACCGATGACGGTTAGTTTTTTCGGCTTTTGCAAAGATTGCAACAGTTGCACGTCGTCGACGAAACCGTAAAAACTTGGCGTTGCGGCAGGAAACGGTGTATGGTCCGTAGGATTTGAATCTTTCGGCGGGAGCGCCGCCGTCAAGGATAATTGAATTGGAATCATAATTTGCGACGGTAACATTGCACATAAACCCGGGAATTCTTTCTCAAGCGAAAAACTCTTCGCTTGACGTTGTCTAGGCTCTGTCGGTGCTTTCGGTTGAAACGCGCACAGCTTGACGAGGTGGTCGCCCATAGCTTGAAAAGCGGCGATTTGCTCGCGATGGCTGCTCTCTTCGCGAATCGCTTTTTGTAATACTTGTAAAGCAGATCGTTTCCGATAATCATCACGCGAACGCAACATTGGTGCGAGTTGCCACAACGTTTGATCCGAGTACGCGCGGAACAGTCGCGAAACTAACGTCTGGACGACGTGTAACACGTCTTCATTTTTGTGGGTCAAGCGAGAGGTGAGCTGCGGTAAAGCGACGAGCCATTTATACAAAGGAAACGCGTTGCTGTAAGTCTTGACGATGAGCGTAATGTCTTCACAACACTTCTTGGCGCGCTGAAGTTCCTTCTGCATCTGATGCTGCGTCGTTGCAGACGTTGTCGAAGTATAAGTTGCGTGCATTCTCTCGTAGTTGTCTCCGGCATCGAACCATAACGTCAACATTCTCGGTATGGAGGCATACACGTGGCGATGTCCATTTTTTGCGGATGCTCCGTAAGCTTTCGCAGCTTCCGTGATCAAATCGTAACTGGAGGTCACTTCTCTACTATTCGCGAGAGCGTTTGAACCTGCGCGACCGCCACCCTGATTATTCGCTCGTCGACTTCGCGAGGACGTGTTCAAATTCTGGGCGGCCGAAACGCTGCCAATCCCACTCATCGCCAATACCGCTTCTCTCCTTTGTGCATCTTTGAGTAGCTCGTCCAAATACCTCGCGAGGTGAAAGTGAGCCTTTTCTCTCGATCCGTAGTGCGTCTTTGCGCGCTTGTACAGTTCGAGAATTTCATTTTTTTGCTTTTGACCGGTGACCGCAGCCCAACGAGCGAGCTTAAGCGTCGCTTTTGCCAAGATCTTGGCGTCTTCATCACCTTCGGCCAGTATGTCCTCAGTTATGGTCGTCGTACTACCTCCCGAACGAGAGCTGTTGTTGTTTTCATCGGTGAAACCGAGAACTTCTTGAATTTCGCTGACTGCTTTGTGTTGCTTGCCTTCCGCCCAGAGTAACTTTGCTTGCTCCAAGGCTAATCGAACGTTGTTTCCAATCGTCGTTCGTTCACTCGCACCACTTTCAACTTGTTGCATAGAATTTCTAGCCTCTAAGAGTGCAAGCTGCGCGGCGCCATGGTGACCAGCTGTTCGACATGCTCGCGCTTGCGCCAACCACGCGTTCGCTTGCGCAGGTGCAGCGTGAAGTAAACCGTAGATGCACCGTCGCAAAGCTAAGATCGGCTCTCGCGTCTGAATCGTAGCAGGTACTCTCTCTAAGCGCGCATCCCACGCGTTGAGTACAGTTTGAGTGACCACAGGAATACCCGATTTGGACTCTCGAGATATTCGAAATCGATTCGCGGTTGTTCTTGTATCGGCTAATCGACTTCTCGATGCGTTATTAGTGTTACCCTTACTAGAAGCGGGGATTTCGTTGTGTCGAGCAAGTTCAACTTGCATTCTACCCGTCTCTTCGCGGAAAGACTTGACAGCTTCAAAGCCAGCTGCGCACTCCTGCAACAAATGAAGCCGCACCAAACTCGGGTGCGCTCTTTGCCAACTCCCTTCCATCGCTGCTGCAGCTAATGGTGCCAAGACGGCATCGCGCGCAGATTTCATCGCACGGCGAAAACCTACTTCATCGCAATTGTTTACTCCATTTCGGTTATTATTTCGCGTCAAGGCGAGCATTATGCGTCCAATAGCGGCATCACCATCCGCAGGAGCTTTTGGATTAAACGCAGACGAGGACAGATTCGTCAATAATCCAGACACGTCGTCGTCATCGTTAAATACATTCACCGCTTGATGACGATGTAATCGCGAAGAGAGAATTCCTCCACCCGCAGTGCTCCGAATTCGTTTGCGAGAAGATCCGATGACGTGTTCTAACGACGCCGTCGTTGTGACAGTACCATCATATGAGTGCATTCCACCACCTCTTCTCGCGTTCTCGTTATCTAACTTTGTTAATAAACTCTCCAAATCATCCCATCGGCCCAATCGCCACGCGGCGTTTGCTCCAGATTCTGCCAGCGCTGCTGTTTCTTTGCGATTTCTTGAGAAGCGACGCGCCGCAAGCAGAGTTTCCGAATCTCTTTGCACCGTTCGTAAATGCCCAAGACCTTTTAAACAACGAAGCCTTCCCCATTCTGCAGGCGATAAAGTATCACTTGAAGATGATGATTTTGGCGTCTTCTTTGAAAGCTCAGATTCGTAGTGAATCAGTGCCTCCTCCCATTCCCCAGCTTCCTCGTGTCGTAAAAGCTCATCTTCCACTTTTGGTTGCGCGCGAAATCTGGGCAACGCCAACAACTGGTCCGGTTCAGCCAGGCCCTGATATACCGAGGCTAAGAATGAGACGTCGCCGTCTGCCATGTCGAGCTTTGTCTTCGAAAAATTCGCCGATGCAGGATTGGATACCGCACCCTGAGCACGACAATGGTCTTCAAAGTACCTGAGAGCACGAACTGAAGCGCCACAGTTCTGCGCCGCTTTTGCAAGTAGCGTTTTAGGAATATTCTCCAGGAACTCCTGAACAAAGTGCGCATTTTTGTGCATGGCATTTGCGCCATATGAATGACGTCTCGTACTAGAGATACGTACATTCGCAACCCACGTTTCGAGCTGGTCAAGCAAGTGGAATATTGCTTGTGCCGCCAATTCCGCGATACCACCAGAGCCTCCTGATGCAGACGACTTACTGTTGAGCGCGTTGTCTCTTCCCCTTTGCGAGCGCAACGCCGAAAATGCAACAACATCATTTGGGGATATTTCACCTCTGCTCGTATTTACCACGTGCTGCTCATTCTCCGAAACTACTATACCAGCGGCGTCTCTCAACACGGCTAAAATTTCGAGCTCGATGGAAAGTCTTCGCATTCGTGCGGTTTCATCTCCATCATCATTATCGATGACAATGGGGGTATCTTCGTTCGTATTGGCGTACTCTTCTTTGGTTTGCCCAGTCAGAGCATCTAAAACCATGTGCGGAAGCAAATACAGCGTCAGGCGTGTATCGTGTCGAAACACTCCCAAACAATTCTCGAATAAATCCGCACACGGACCGCGAGCTTCTATGGCTAATACGCGGCACCACTGCTGAATCCATTTCGAGAATGAGTTGACTGAAGAAGACGTTCCATATATCGGACGCGTCGAAGGGAGTTGCTTGTTACTACTTGAGGTGTAAATCGTCGTAAGATATGGAGCCAACGTGGTTCTCGCTTCCTCGGGTAACTCCGACCAGAATTTAGCCCCGTCCTTTGTTGATCCTTCCGGTAATATAGTGGTATCCATAGCGTAGTTATTACGCTGATTGTACAAAAATGTTGCGGCTTCTTCAATTTCAGCCGGTCTACACTCGCTCGTTATGAGGACTTTTTGTGCGCAGAATGCCGTGGCGTCGAGCATGATAGCATCGGTAGCACCGCGAACCATACGAGCTAAATGGTCTACGAGCAGAGTTTGAGAAACTTCTGTAGGTCTGGTATCCAAATGCAAGTCAACAGATTCGGTGGTAATTCCTAAACGACCGGGATCGATAGCACCGAGCTCGCCCAGGCATTTTGCCGCCATTCTTTGCGAGCGTACTCTGGCTTGCTCGTTTTTTGCACTGCCTGTAGATGAATAATCGTGCGAAAAAGACTTCAACAGCGCAAATCCGAGATTACCTACGACCGAATCGGCGGTTGCACCTTCGCTCGAGCCTTTCACGAGAGCATTCAATTCATCTGTGTTCTCGTGGTTGCTTAATGCGCGATATATTTCCACCAGCGCAGTCTCTCGGACCGCCGCACTTTCTGTTTGGGACAAAGAGTTCGTCAACGCTTGTAGTCGAATTCCTAAACTATCTTCGAGTAAATTAGATCTTCTGGCGTCGTCAAGTTTCGTGTTCGAGTCTCGCAGTCTTTCCAGTCTGGGCAAAAGAGGCAGCGAAGCCAAAATCGGCTTTGGTAAAATAGCCTTCAATACGAGCTCATCAAGAACAGCTGCCGCTAGATTAGCGTCTGTCGTCGCAGAGTTCGCAGTGCTCGATATTTTTTTCGATGCATCTCCGTTTCCTTCATCGAATTCAGTGCTGTTTTGATTTTCCTGATCGCTATTCTGTAAATACGGTAACATCGTGACCACAATTTGACCGGCGATTCTCGATAAGTACTCGTTGCTGTGCTTCGCAATCACTTGCACAAATATCAACCACGCTCTGAGAGCATCTTTGCGCAAACTTTTGCGCTCAAGCGCGGCTGAAAAGTGCGCCATGACTTTTGGTGCAAATTGAGGCAAATGATCTTGGATTAAAATGACCATGATCGCGAGCGATTTCAGAAATCTGCGATGGATCACTTCGTTTCTCTTCTCATCTGGTTCGTACATGAGCATTTCCACAGCGGTGAAGTGAGCTCGCAAGAAATCTGGTAAGGTGGTGAATTGCTCATCACCTAGTGCCAAACGGCCAATATCGTGGAGCATAGTTTTCAACTCTTTCGCGCAAACCACCGGTTCTGGTACTTTCTCATTAGCGCCCGCGGATTTGATCAAACACCTAATGAGATACAACGCATTATCCGCAATCAGAGTTTCTATTTCTAAACCTGTCTGCTCTTCGAGAAACTCGATTGCATTCTTCTTTAGTGCTTCATTATCTCGAGCTGAAAGAAAATCAGCAATGACGACGTATGCGAATTCAGTCACTATAGACTTGACAGATTTCTCTCCTCGAAGCTCTTTCGCGTACGCCCCCAACGTCTTGATATCCCTTTTACGTACTAGTGTCGGGAACGCCGCAGGTAAAAGAGCATCGAGTAACTCTCGTTCTGAGCACTCTACGACTGCCTCACAAAGAGTACGCAACATTTCTTTATTATTAGGGATAATACATCCGATACCTTCTGCAATTTGAGCGTCTCCTAACAAAAGCTCCTTTGGTCGAATATCACGTTTCTTTGCCAGAGTGTGCAAAAGAAGAGCAGCAGTCGATGCCGTGAGTAAACTTTCCCCAGAGTTTGGAACGATATGTTTTACGCAGAACATAGCTTCAATCGTCAACGCGTCCCGTCTTGCTGGAACGGTCATAGCAGCGGTCGAAAAAACACGCAAAGAAAGCTCTCGTGCAGTGTCCGTCGGCGCTTCGTCCACGACGATTTTCAGATGTCGGAGCAATTTTAAAGACGCCTCAATCTCGATTTTGTGGATTGGATTTTGATTCATGGCTGACGGCGCACCGCCCCAAAGTAAAGCTACATTCAAACTCGATTGCCTGCGCAAATTCAAGCTGTTCAGATTTTCCGCCATCATTTTCATCGCTCGAAAGGAAAACGTCGAAAGATCGATCTCCCCGTTTACGAGAGCATCTTCGAGGAGAATTTCACGCCGAGAAAATATACGCGTTGCATCAAGGACAGCTTTTCTTACGCTTGGGCTCTCGTGATGTGCTAATCGCCACGCGTATCCAATCAATTTATTGGTCCCAAATAGAGCAAAAGTTTCCTTTTCTTTTCGACGTCTTCGATCGAGAAAATCTGGACCGCACGTTAACGAGGTCTCTAAAACTCTTCGTAAGGAGGAAACCGCAACTTTGATTGCATCCGCTTCCCACTTCTTATCGACATTATTGTTCCTCCAAGCAGCCATGCGTTGCTTCTTCGCCTCTTCTGTGCCATCTTCTGCCTCATTAATTTCAGGACAGTCGTCGCAGACGAGAAAATTTGAAAAAATTTCAGAGTATTCTTCGATGCATAATTTTTCGAGCTCATCTCGCAAGAAAGGCATTTTTTGTACTTCGAGTTCACTCATTGCTTTTGCACGCGACGTTCGACCCCTCGATGGCGTCTTGGATTTGGATGGCTGATGGTCAACCATATCGGAAGATGCGATACGGAAGACATTGTTCTGAAAGTAGTGATTTTCTCGCGACTCTGTCGATCCCCTATCTTGCTGCGATACTCTCGCAAACAAGGCGTTCAGAATCTTGCGCCGAGTTTCTGAAGCGCTCACTAGGTTGATATTCACAACCGAATGAATGGACTCGCAAATGCATTCCAAGTCTTCATACTTTTTTTCCGAAGCAAGTCGAACGGCTGAGATAGCTTTAGACGTCAAGGAATTACGCAAACGCTCGAGATCAACTTCGTAGCTTTTATAAGCCGTTCTGGAGTTACTATTGTTGTTTTCGTTACTTTTCTCTATCAAAGTGTCGCTCAGAGATAGGGCAACTGCGAGAGATCCGAGGTCGTAATTAACACCAATCGCCATCGCCGCGATAGCTTTTGCTGCTAGAATTTCATACCGTTCTGCAGCGTCAGATACACCTTTATTCGCTTCTTCGCGAGTCATATCAATCGCTTTCTTCGTCAATTCCCCTAAAGCTTGACTCGAGGGTGAAAATCTCTCTGCAAAAAATTTGGCGAACGGTAAAGCCATGACAACCGTTGACTTCACTCGTTCGTCTTCGTCTACAACGGCGCGCTGCAACACGCGCTTTGCAAGTTCAGCAGAAACTATTGTTCCACTCGACTTTTCAGTCGTCGCGATGAAAGTGATCGCTAGCGCTACGGATGCAATCTTAGACTTTGTCGTACTATCAAGAAGTGCCCTAGCGTGGCGTCGTTCTTTGCTATTGTCCGTGAACTTGCTCGCGTTCAGCAGAACCCAGCTGACGTGCGGATCTTTCACGTACCTTGTGTACGGCCATAACACGACGTCTGGAGTAATATCATGCACATTGAGCAGCGAGAAATCGTCATCATTTATCAGCGATCCTCGGGTGGTGCTCACATCCATGTTTTGATTGGACTTATCTTCGTCATCGTTTCGTCGCTTCTTTGTCGTCGCAGCGAGAAGTAAAGCTGTTGCAGCATCGCAAAGCATCGTGAATGCGCAGAATTTTTCTCTCGCGAGAGCTACAGTTTCGATGTCGACGCTATCTCTATTAATCGCAACTGCTGCGCTCGAACTTTTATCTCTTGGATTCTTATTTTTTCCGAACCATTGCAACCACGTCGAGATGAATTTCTCAGAACACGCTCTCGCTTCATCGGCTGAATCAGACATTGCAGCTGATTTAGCAAGGGTTACAATGGCACCAATCCTTTCGAGCGTTTTTATATCGTTCGCACCGCTATTGAAACTTGTCGTTTCTGCCTGGACGCGTGCGTCTGGAATCCACACTCCGGGAGAATCTGGATCTGTGTTCTTTCGGGGTAAGCCGAGCTGTTCTAGCATTGATATCACGCATGACTCAGTCCATTTCGCAGCTGCTATTTGACGCTGCTTTTCTTCGTCTATAACATCCAAATTTGCGATATTCCCTGCTGCTTCTTCTCTAAAAAATGCTTGGTCTTCAAAATCGGTATCTTCGTCGCTAAATTCCTTCCCACTTTGTTTTCTGCCGACATTGTTGTTTCTTCCTATTTTTCCTGATTGATGTGGCGCTCGCATGGCAATTGCAAGTATTCCAGAGAAAGGCATCGAACCATCTCTAGTGACCGCGCAATGCATAATGGACGCACACGCTCTCGAGCATAACACACCGATTGTATCCGACGCTGAAGACGAGACTTGTTGTTGTTGATGATTCCTTCGTTTTTTGTTTTCGCTTCTCCTTCGTCTGAGCGAGCTCACTCGTTTTTCTTCTTTATCAGCGCAAGTGGCGACGAGTAAAAGAGCCTCGAGTAAAATTTCTCTCACCTCTCGAGATTGGCAGACGGTGATGCACTTTGTGAGCGCTTCCACGAGCCTCGCGACGTTGTCGACGATTGTGTGCGAGGACGGTTTCTGATCTACTACGCTACTAGTATTACTACTCTGCTGCTGCTGCAAAGTTTGAAGACACATTCGCACAACGTCGAGATTACTAGTATGCTCATCATTGGGATCAAAATAGTGTAAAACATTCAGCGTAACTGCAATTGCAAAATCTTCGCGACCGATATTTTCGTAAAATTCTACGGAAATCGACTTTGCGCACTTCAACGCGTTCGAACGAACTTCATATGAACCGGCATATGCGCTCAAATCTACAATCGCATCGATAGTTTGTGGCGTGATCATCGTGCTCGCAATTTGCGGCGATACCTTGAATGTATAGGAAACGACTTGCAAAGCTGCGTTGACAAAGAGATGCATCGCAGAGACGCCTTTCGAAAGGTCCAAAGATATACACGCCGAGCGTTTCAAACCAGAGAGAAACTCTTCATTGCGCAGCGCTTCCGCACTCTTCTTCTTCTTAACGGTGACATCACTGCTATTTTCCTTTCCTTCAAAATCAGCATCTATAATCTTCATCTCAAAATGTTCCACTATAGCCGCAAAAGACGAAGCGACGTACTCCGCCACGTTCGTATTGTTGTTGTTATTATAATATGAAGAACTCGCCTCCGTCGCCGTCAATCTTTCTCGCTGTAAAATTAACCCCTCTCTCGCATCTTCTACCGCCCTCGACGCCCCTAAGCATAAAGCAATCCACCCTTCCCTATCGTCCACGGCAATGAATTGCATCAATTTGGACGCCAACTCCAACGCTACTCTTTTCGTTTCCAAAGAAGACGATACTGCGCACGTCAGAGGAAACACGCGCAAAAACACCGTCGCCGCCGCCGACGACGAAAACGTGTCTCCGCGTTTGAACAAGTTTGGCCGTTTTTGTATCGCATCTCGCAACACTCGGAGTACTTCCACTGTTAACGACTCGTCGTGAACGCGAGAAGATGAAGAGGTCATCGCTGACGCGGAGGACGTTTCGGGGCCTAAAGAGAAAGAGAGAGGTTTTCGATGCGGCGAAAGTGAGTATTTTTGAAAACAAGAGAGAAAGAGAGAGAGAGAGAAACAATGCATCGAAGAACATAAAAAGAAAGACGACGACGACGTACCACCAAAAACACCTCCGCGAAAGTGCGTCTCCACGAGCTTTTCGAGCGCGCTCTTTGTTCTTCTCTCGCTGTTGTTCTCATCGCTCGCGTTAGCTCCTCCTTTTTGTTGTTGTTGTTGTTGTTGTTCTCGGTGCAACACCAACAACTCCTCGCGAATGGTACGAACGAGATTTCGCACCGACGACGAACCATCATCTTCCTCCCCGCGATGCTGATGATGAAGACGATGATCACCCCCGCTGCCTCCTCCTCCATCGCCCCCGCGTTTCGATGGTTTTTGGTGTTCTCCTGGTGGTCCCATCTCTCCCTCTTACGTATCTATTTAATATGAATTGCGCGCGTTGTGTTGCGTGCAAGAGAGAGAGAGCGAAGAAGAGTTTGAAATTTTGTGGCGAAAAAATCCGAAAGTGAACACGCTCTTTCCTCTGACGGACGACAAAAGCTCTCTTCTTCGGCTGCTGTGCGTTTGATTTTACTCGGATTTTGGACGACTTTGATTTGGCCCACGCCAGCAGAGCAGCCTATCTATCATGTGGCATATCATTTCGCGGTGCAGCAGAGGGCTCTCTCTCTTTCTGTTTTTTCCCTACTCTCTCTATAGATATATCTCACGGCACGCGCAGTAGTAGTATTCATCATCATCACTGAAAGAGGGAGACGAAGAAAAGAGATGTCTCATCACTCTCTCCGCGAGCTCGCGTCTTCGGCCTGCGTCGGGTCCTCCTCGTTCCCGGCGTCGACGTCGTATTCTTCTTCTTCTTCTTTTGATTTATTTATCCCATCGGCGAAGGAAAATTCCGGGGCGACGACGACGACGGGTGCGGCGGCGGTAGCAGCGGCTGGGAAAACAATAGGCGTCAGTCCGGCCATAAAAGCTGTTTCCGGGTCGTTCGGGGGTATCATCGAGGTAGGTTTAGTTGTCCTCTCGTCGTGGTCTTCGAGAGAAGAGTTGCTTTTTGTAAACGACGATACGATTTCAAAAATGGAAAAGAAGAGGCGACGCGTGAACTCCTTTTGCTCTCTGTCTATGTATCTCGCCTTAGGCGTATCTTTATTCACGACTCACCTGCGTTTCTTTCTTTCCTTCATTAATAATGTGTGTGTTATCTTAAAACAGGCGTGCTGTCTTCAACCCGTGGACGTGGTAAAAACGCGTTTACAACTCGATAAGACTGGACAATACAAAGGCATCGCGGACTGTTTCAAGCAAATACAAGCGAACGAAGGCACGAAGGCGCTGTGGAAAGGATTAACCCCATTTGCGACGCACTTATGCTTTAAGTATATGCTGCGAATGGGCACGAACGCGACGTTTCAAGCCGGTTTGAGAGACGAAAATGGGTACTTGAGCACGCAACGCAGGATGTTGGCCGGTTTCGGCGCCGGCGTGTGCGAAGCGGTGATGATCGTGACTCCGTTTGAAGTGGTTAAAATTCGATTGCAGCAACAAAAAGGATTAGATGCATCAAAGTTAAAGTATAAAGGCACGTTTCATTGCGCGAAAACGATTATTGCGGAGGAAGGTGTGAAAGGTTTGTGGTCAGGCGTCGGTCCGACCATCGCGAGAAACGGGACCAATCAGATGTGTTTGTTCACGGCGAAAGCGCAGGTGGATAAAACTTTGTGGGGAAAGCACGATGGGGACGGGATGGTATTGCATCCCGCGCAATCCCTAGTTAGCGGTGGATTAGCCGCAACCTTTGGCCCCATAGCCACTGGGCCGTTTGACGTCATGAAGACGCGTTTGATGGCGCAAGCGAAAGCGCCGCCCGGCACCGAGGCCAAGTATAAAGGTTTCTTACACGCCGGGGTGGTTATTTTCAGAGAAGAGGGTATCTTTGCCATGTGGAAGGGTTTGTTGCCGAGGTTAATGCGCATTCCACCTGGTCAGGCGATCACGTGGATGGTAGCCGACCAAGTCGTCGGATTCGTCGAGAGAAGACAAGAGGAGCAATAACGCCTACTACGCACGAATACTAATATATAGGGAGGATCCATAATAACGACCATTCCCACGCGCTCGTGCAAAAGTAACTAGCGGTTTTTAATTTATGATTTGTTTTTTAGAGTACACACAGTTTGCCCGTTGAAATACCACCTACATTCGTCGCGCGTGTCGCGCGTATTCTCCGCCTTCTGCTTCGCGCGGGAAGAGTCCCTCTGAGAAAAGATTTCTCTCTTTCTCTCCCTCGTATCGTCGTCATATTTTTGCGCACAAAAAGACCACTCTCTTTCGAAGGACGACATGCTCAAAAGCACATCAGGTTACTCCACTCTTGGTGGTCGCGTCGTCATTCATTTCAACGGAAGAAACGCCCCAATGACGACTACTACGTTCTTGCGACGACGACGTCTCCCGAGCGCCGCGCTCGGGAGACGTCTTCTTTCATCCGCAATTGGAGATGATAATTCTTCTTTCGCTTCCCCGTTTCTCCTCCTCCTCGCGAGGAAGAGGACGACGACGACGATTACGACGACTCCTGTTTTTGCATCGTTCGCGCGATCGAGCGCGAGGACGAAGGCGATGATGACCCGAGGGTATTCTCGAGCAGTCGAAGCAGTCTGCTTTTCGCGGGGAGAGATGGTGCAAAAGCGCAACTTCGCTCTGCAAAGAGGGACGACGAGCGCGACGACGACGACGCGCTTGGCGGCGTTGAGCACTTCCACGCCTCCTGCCACGACCTCCACTGCCGAAGAAGTTGGCAAAATGGAAGCGTCGTCATCGGCGGCCGCGACGAAAACCAAACTGTATTCGATCGAAGGTATGCGGTGCGGCGGATGTTCGGCGAACGTTGCGAAGACGTTGAACTCGCAAGATTTCGTCAAGAGCTGCGCGGTGAATCTAGTCACGAATACAGCAGCGATTACGTATGCAGAAGATGGAACAGAAGAAAAAGAAGTAGCAGCAGAAAGAGAAAAGTTAGCGATTGATTTGATTGCAAAGAAAGGGTTTACGATGCGCGTTCGCGAGAAAGGCAAGGCCGGAGTGCAGATGGCGCTCGAGAGTCAACAAAAGCGACTCGAGGAAAAGGAACGGACGACGAAAGACTTATACTTGGCGTGGGGGTTAACGATTGCGTGTTTAGGAACGCACGTTTCGCACCATCTCCACCAGTTGGGATTGCACGAATACGCGCACGGAGATGCGGTGACGAGTTTGGCGAACCCGTGGATTGGAGCGGCGATTGCGAGCGCTGCTTTGCTCGGTCCGGGGAGGCAGATATTGTCGGACGGATTTGTCGCGTTTAAGAATGGAAGTCCGACGATGAATTCATTAGTCGGTGTGGGCGCTTTAGCCGCGTTTACGTTGAGCGGAGCAAACGCTTTGCATCCGGTGCTGAACGAATACGGCATGCGAACGAATGATTTTTTTGAAGAGCCGGTTTTGTTGTTGGCGTTTATTTTATTAGGAAGGGCGCTCGAATCAAGCGCGAGAGCGAGAGCCGGGAGCGATTTAGCGAGCTTATCGAACTTGCTCCCGGCCGAGGCGAGAATGGAAATCACGCAAAACGATTCCAAGAAGTTGGATTTAAACGCAGTATTAAGTGATGAAAAAGATGAGGGCAAAGTAAACGATATCGAAACCGATGATGTTATGTATGCTTTCGTCGATCGAGAATCAATCACACCCGGCGATGTCGTCCGAGTGTTCCCAGGCGAAACTATTCCATGCGACGGCGTGGTCGTTTCTGGTGCCGCATCGGTCGACGAAGCTTCTTTGACGGGAGAACCGATTTTCGTCCCCAAATTTAGGAAATCGAAAGTGAGCGCTGGATGCGTCGTTCACGAAGGCCCACTTTCGATCATGTCCTTGAAAAACGGCGATGAATCTATCGTTGCTGGAATTCAAAAGACTGTCGAAGATGCGCAAAGCAGGCCAGCGCCAACGCAACGCATCGCCGACGCCATCGCCGGACCGTTTGTGTATTCCGTCATGGGGATTTCGTTGGCGACTTTTTTCTTTTGGGCTGGATTTGGCGAGACGTTTTTCCCCGGAGCGTTGATGGAGGCGGTCGGTTCGAACGCCGCGGGTATTCCCTGGTGGCTCGCGCCGACAAAATTGGCAACGAACGTTTTAGTCGTCGCGTGCCCGTGCGCTTTAGGCTTAGCAACACCGACGGCGGTGTTAGTGGCAACGAGTTTAGCAGCCAGGAGAGGTATTTTATTGCGAGGGGGCGACGTCTTGGAGCAAATGGCAAAAGTGGATTGCGTCGTGTTCGATAAGACTGGGACGCTGACCGTTGGGAAACCAAAAGTAACTGAAATGAAAGTATTTACTAATGAAGAGGATGGAAGTAACGAGGAAGAGAGAAGATTAAACGCTTTGCGCATCGCAATGGCGGTTGAGTCCGAAAGTTCTCATCCGCTCGCGAAGGCCATCGCTGCGTTTTGCGGCGATGAAATCGGCAAACTCGACGCATCTTCCTCTTCTTCGTTTAAGAAGCGTTCGGAGGAGAAAACATCCCCTGGCTTTGGCGTTTCTGCTCTGCTTGACGACGAGAGATGTTTCGTAGGCACGCCGAGCTGGGTTCGATCCGAATTAAACCTTGTGTCAAAAGAAACAGAAGAAGAAACGGAAAGTAGCAGTGGCGCTTCGTTTGCCGCCGTGGGTACTACATCAAAAGGTATACTCGCGCTCTTCCAATTGAAAGACGAAATGCGACCGGATGCCATCGAAACGATTCAAAGATTCAAAAATGAGTTGAACTGCGAAGTGCACGTTTTATCGGGCGATCGCCAAGCAGCCGTCGATGCGGCGGTTCGAGAACTGAGCGCTACTCCCCTCTTCGCGTCCGCTCGCGGCAATCTCTCGCCGAGCGATAAAGCAGCCATCATCGAGAAATTAAAAAGCTCCGGGAAAACGGTGGCCATGATTGGCGACGGCATCAACGACGCCCCAGGATTAGTCACCGCGGACGTCGGTATTGCTGCCTCCGGCGGTCTCGAAGCCGCCGCGGCTGCCTCCGGCGTCGTTTTAGTTTCAGAGAAGAACGAAATCGCCGCCTCGGCGGACGCCGTGGAACTCGGTCGCGCCGCTTTAGCAAAAATACGGCAAAATTTAGGATGGGCGTTAGCGTATAACGCCGTCGGTATTCCTCTCGCCGCCGGCGCTTTTCTTCCGGAATACGGCATCAGTCTCAACCCGAGTTTTTCAGGCGCGATGATGGCGTTCTCCTCGGTCGCCGTGGTTACCAATTCCGTCCTTCTCAAAGGTCCCACGGGAAGACTCGGCGACGTCCACTTGGGGTGGGGACTTCAAAAAAAAGAAGAAGAGCCTCCTAAACGTTCGTCGTTGTAGTAGTAGTACGTTGTAACAGTACGATATCATAGCGAGAAAAAAATGGAGGGGGACGAACTCTTCATCGAAGAAAAAAAAAAATTCATCATCTTCAGTAAAAGAATGAAAGCGATACTACCGGCAACAACGGCAGATACAGCTCCGGATGATACGAAGACGTCGTGGGAAAACTGGATGCGATGGAGTCATCATCACAACCACAACATATCGTCGTCTGAATCGTCTTCAAAATCGTACGAAGCGCTCTCAGAAGATTTGATAATACGAAAGAACGATACGAGCGTGGCACAGTCGTTGAAACAAATAGAATTAGACGTCACCCGAACCTTTCCGAACGACAAGGATTTCGTTCACAACGGACGAATGATTCCTCCTCTGAGACGCATTTTACAAGCTCTGAGCGCATCTGATGCCGTGAAAGGGTACACGCAAGGCATGAACTTTCTGGTTGGGTTTCTTTTGAAACAACAGACGATGATGATGCAGATGCCCACATCGTCAGCGAGCGAAGCGGAGTGTTATTCTTTGAGCAAAACGTTCATCGAACACGTTTTGACCGGGTATTATTTCATCAGCGAGAAGAAGAAAAGCGAGGAAAACGCTGATTGGTTCGCGTTAAAGAGAGATTTGAAAGTTTTGGACGAGAAAACGAAACGTCTCTTCCCTCGATTACACGAAACGTTGTCCGCGAACGGCTTCTCGGTGACGTTTTTTTGCCCGCGGTGGTTTCTGTGCGCGTTTATCGGGGTGTTGCCGGATGAGGTGGTGAAGAAGGTGTTCGATGCGCTCTTGTTTCACTTGTGGACGCAGAAACAGCAACAACAACAACAACAGCAGCAACAGCAACAACGGGCGACGACGAGTTCTTCGTCTCCTTTAGCTTCGGGATGCTGCTCGGAGATGCTCGTGGCGTTTAGCTTGACGACGTTGAGCTTTGTTCAAGATGAACTCGATGCGAGAAGGACGAGCGACGTCGACTGTGAAGCGATAGTATTAGCGATTAGAGATGCGACAAAAAGCATCGACGGTGAGGTGTTTATGAAACGCTTCGCGGAAATATCCTTTTCTTCGCGGTCGTCGTCGTTAGAGAATACGAAAGAGGAAGGAAGAAAGATAACAAAAACGAGGAAACGCGCGCGTTACGAAGAGGACGACGATGACGAAGAAGAACAAAAAGAGGCAAACACCAGAATGAAAACGCCAAAGACGGCGTCACTGGTGGGCAGTAAGAAATATAACCATCTGCAACCAACGCCATTAGCACCACCGATTGGAAGTGCGGTGAAGCGCGTCTTGACTCCAATCGCGAACTATTTCTTTTCCATCAACCCGAACGACGAACCGGCGCAGCCGCAACAGAAATCTCCTGCGATGAAAACAGCAACAACAACTGCAAAGACGCCACAAAGCTCGCGTTTGAAAGCTACGTACGCGATTTCGACAAATAAGAAACGGCGAATGGAAACAGTGAGAACTTTTGAAACGCCAATCGACGATCCGGAAGGATACGAACGAGATTTACTCGAATTACTAAGAGCCGAAGAACATCAAGCGATGACGCCGGTTAGAAAAATTACAATAGCACCTGTAGGCGATGAAAATTGCTGCGATACTATACCAACTATGGCGGTTGGATTCTTTAGCCCGAGAGCGGCTAAAGAATTAGGACCGGAAGCGAGGCGTTTGGAAACTATACGCTCGCCTTTGTCGCCTTTGATGAGCTTTCGCTGATAAAAAAACTTGACGCGATTTGAAAGAAATATCAATCAATCTATATAAAAGTAACTACTGAGATTCATATTTAGTTTCCACCGCCGCCTAATGAAATATGTTGGAGCATGCGAAGTAACTCGTGACTGCTAATCACGTTGCCTCCGCCTCCCAAATTCGTTTCTAAAAATTGCGAACGACTCGGTTTTGGACCGCACAATCCGCCAACTTGCTCCTCGTTCAAACGATCCAAACTCCCGCCGTCTTTATTCGCTTCCAACCATTTCGGATTGTTATTCAAATGTCTTCGCATCTCGCTCCGCTCTTCATCCGTGGCTTCCCCAAACTCTCTCAAAGCGTTCGCCAACACTACCGCGGATCCAACGTTTCCTTTTCTTTTGCTCAAGCGTTCACACAGCAAAGCTTCGTCCATAGTCTCCGCCACCTTTGTCGGCAATGAATTCTTATACACATCCCCCGAGCCTTCATCTCTCGCGCACACGACCAACGGTATCCAAAGCTTTTCGTGAGGACTCGATAACGCGGCTAAAATAGCTCTCGATGCCGCCGCGTGAAACGCGGACGACCACGGGTATTCGAACAACATAATCGCCAACGTTTCTAAAGTCATCGGTTTCTTGTCGTCGTTCGTTTCCTCCAATTTCAAATGCGCCATCTTCTCATCAATTTCCAAACATCCCAACTGTAGCATCATCGCAATAATCTCTGCTGCTCCAACGCGATGACTCCCAATCGCTCGCATCGTCGTCTCTCCCGGAATAATCTCGCGCGTTTTCGAACTCCCCGGTCTATACGCCATCCCCGGATCAATCGTCAACGCTTTTGCAAACACCGACAACTCCTTCGCCGCCAATTGAACGCACTTGGGTAAATCGTGCAAATTCAACCCATCTTTACTCTCGTTCAATTCGTCATCTTCTTCTTCCTCTTCTTCGTTTACGATGCCAAAAATCGATCTCACGCCGCCGTCCGACGACGACGCGCCTCCTTCTCCTTGCTGACTCTCAATCTCCTCTCTGTTCGCCAACTGCTCTAAAGCGTCGTTGCTCAGTTGCCACAACGTCGATCCTAACTTTTCGTACTTTTCCAGCGGATTCTCGTCCGCAACCGCGACTTTGACGTATTGCAAGAGTTCCGAAAAGTCTTCCTCCCGCATGCGTTCCGAGTCGTTTTCACCGTCTGATTCGTTTTCTCCTTCGTCTTCTTCTTCGTCGTCCTTGTTGTATAAGCCACTCCTCGTATTAGTATTAGTATTGTCAAACAACGCGTTGTTTCCACCACCACTCGTACTACTCCTCGCGCTATCATCGTTACCGTTACTATTAGTATTATTATCTTCATCCGGAGGCGTCGTCGCGTCTTCGAACACGTCCTCGTCCTCGTCGTCGCTCTCTTGGTTTTCATCCGAGTTCGAATCGATTTCATTCGTGTTCGTCAAATCGGTTTTGGGATTCGGCGTCGTCGTCGTCGTCGAAACCGTCGTCGTCGCGGCGTTTTTACCATCGCCATCGTCGGTATCTCCTCGTCCCTTTTTCGTTTCGTCGTCCTCTTTCACTCCAGAAGAAGAGGAGGACAGGTGCATCGATTCCAGTTGGTGCTCCATGATGTTTTTCGTAGATGTGTGATGGGTCTTTCAAGTGAAGTCCAAAAAGGAGGCGAAACGCTCAAAAGGAAAAACGAGTGCGCGCGATGCGCGTAAGGGCGGCGTTACAATTTATTTATTTCTTTCTCTCTCTCCCACTTCTATTCAAAGTGTACCATGTACACCAATGCGATTCTTAAAGACAGCGTATTGTTCATCCGTCGGTTCCGGGCACCCTTTTTCGAGCAAGTAGTTTACGCACTCGGGGTGTTCGTAGTAACGAGCGCAAGCGATGTATTGCCAGACGTTAAGAGGCACTTTCGCCTCTTCGAATAAGTATTTGAGGCAATCGAGTTGGTCATAGTTTGCAGCACCTGCCACACAGACGGTCTTTACTGCATCAGATATCTTTCTTTCTTCGACGAAATATTTCAAGATCTCCATGTGACCATTGCGTGCTGCTTCTCCTGCCGCTCCTTCTTCCGTCTCTCGCGAAGGTTTCTCTTTGTCGAAAAGAAATCGAAGACAGTCGAGGTTTCCTTCAATAGCAGCATATCTACACGCCTTTTCTTCATCATACGGACAACAATTGTCAAAGCAATACTTCAGTATCTCGAGATTACCTTTACGTGCTGCCTCAATAATCGTCCATTCATCCCACTTGCAATGTTTCACTTCTCTCGCCCACTTGAGGAACTCGAGTCTGTTCGTTCCAGTAACTTGCTCGGAAAACCAGGCTTGATCCATCACTCTTCCTCTCTCATCTTTCTCTCCCCCAAAGGGTATGTCATTCCACACCCATTCCAACGTTGAAATGGATGAACATTCGTAAACAGCCCCACGTAATGTCAATACGTCTACCCCGGCATACTTAAGCACATCCAAACTCTCTCTATTCACCTTTGAAAAGAAAAACCGATCCGTCGCATCCAATTTCGGCATCACATGCGAGACAAACACATCCTTATGATGCGTCACCAATCCCGTCCAAATCGCCGTCGGTCCGAGCTTCAACCGTTCCAAATTCTCAATATGCTCCGCTAAAGCTTTTTCTCTCTCCTTTTTCTTCTTCCTCTTCGCCGCCCCGGATATTTTCCCCATCGGTTATTGATTTTAAGTCAACCCCCCGAGAAGCGTTTTTTGTGAAGTGGTGTGGAAATTTCCCCGAAATCCCCTCAGTGTAAGACTCACACATCCTCGCGCGTAAAACGAGAGTCATCGTCACAAAATGTCGACAAAACCGACTTTTGCAAAGACCACCCCGAATGGTGCACGCCGCGCTGGCGTTGCAAACGATGGGCAAAAACTCGCGCGATTATGTGCTCGTTCTTCTTCTTTTTCTTCTTCTCAAAGTAAATGCAGAGGGAAAAGATGCACGAGCGGAACGTGCTGCACTAAAGCGTCGTCGTCGTCAAAAGATGAAGCGTCTTCAACAAACGTCCGATACGAAGGCATCGCGCTCCCGACGTTATTAAACAACATCCCACACACGAGAGAAATCCGACGTTTTTTTTACGACGACGCCACGGAGAGCGTTTTGAGAGCGATTAAAGATGACAGAAATGTGCGCATGAAAGTCTTTACTGAATTCCCGGAGATGAACGTGGAAGGGGACGTGTTTCGAGCGGGAACGTTGCTGGAGATGGTGCGAACGATGGCGACGGAATTAGCGAGGATGGAGAGGAAAGACGGGAGTGGTGGGAAGCAGAGGGTGAAACTGTGCGTCCAAGGGAGCATGGGGACTGGCGTCTTTCAAGGCTTGCCGCTGGCGCTGAGCGGGATATCTCGCTTGATCGATTTGATGGATTGGGAAGAAGACGTGGCGGAGAGAATTAGCAACGGGGCGATTGGGAAAGACCACGCGAAAGACGACGAGGACGTGTTTATACTCATTTGCCCGCAGAATATCGTCGGGTATAGCATATTACCGTACATGGAAGAAATGATGGAAGTCGCGGGTAATCGACCGATGATTTTGTTAAATCCAAAGCTCGGCGACATTCAAAGCGCCGGGAACGTCATGTCCATTCGAGGCAGGCAAGGACGAATGGAATTTGCCAACAGTTGGGAAGAAATATACCATTTCCGCTTGCTCTACCGCAAACCGTTCTTTTTCCCGATATACGGCGCGCTCCGGAAAAGCTATTCGAGCGCGGAAGAAGACGATACGTGGGAATTGTACAAACGATTCGGCAAAATGGACGACGAGTATTATCAGTTGATGGAGGTGTATAAGAAAGAACCGAATCCAGACCAGATGACCAAAGTTATTTGGGGGAAGCGGTAATGTGGTGTTGTCATAGTTTCATCGATGAGAGTGTAGTTTTGTTGTTAGTAGCGTGTTTGGGAAATTCTCGTCATAATAAACCTTTAACTCACGCACACACACACACACACAGATACTACATATTTACCCTCACGCGATGACATCCTCTCATCACGACCTCCCTTCCTCTTTGGAAACTGCCGTCCTCTGCGAGTCGGTCAAAATGCCCGACGACGCGCCGTTCATTCGAGGGTACGACTTTGCTCCCCCTGCTTCGTCGTCGTCGTCGTCTTCAGACGCCAAAAACGGCGCAAAAACGGGGAAAAGTGGTGGCGGCATCTGTTACGAAACCTTACTCGACTCTCTCTTAACGACTGGATTCCAAGCCACCTCTTTGGGGATGTGCATCGAGGAAGTGAACAGAATGCTCAGGTGGCGATTATCGGACGAAAAGAGAACGACGACGGAAACGAAAGAAGGAGGAGAGGAAAACACGTTCGAACCTTCCCGCGACGATTTGTTGACGGACGAAGAGAGAAGTGAAATTCGGACGAAAATTTTTTGCGGGTTCACGTCCAACTTGACTTCATCGGGCGTCCGAGAAACGTTGTGCTACTTAGCCAAGAACAAAATGATCGACGTGTTTTGCACGACCGCGGGAGGAATCGAGGAAGATTTCATCAAGTGCCTCGCGAAGACGTACATTGGGGATTTCGCGCTGAAAGGCGCAGACTTGCGAGAGAAAGGATTGAACAGAATAGGGAACTTGTTAGTCCCGAACGATAACTATTGCAAGTTTGAAGATTGGTTGATGCCTCTTTTAGACAAGATGTTGAGCGAGCAAAATGAGAAAGGCACGCACTGGACGCCTTCGTCGTTCATTAAACGATTAGGTTTGGAAATTAACGACGAGACGTCGGTGTTTTATTGGTGCGCGAAGAACGACATCCCGGTGTATTGTCCGGCGCTCACCGACGGTTCCATCGGCGACATGCTCTATTTTCACTCGTTTAAAAATCCAGGTTTAATCATCGATTTAGTCAAAGACATTAAAAACTGTAACGACGAAGCGTTTCTCGTCAAGCAACCTCGAAAAACTGGGCTCATCATATTAGGAGGCGGTGTCGCCAAACACCACATGGCGAACGCGAACCTGATGAGAAACGGCGCCGACTTCGCCGTCTACATGTCCACGGCGACGGAACACGACGGCTCAGACAGCGGTGCTCGACCGGACGAAGCCGTCAGTTGGGGGAAAATTACCTTGGACGCGAGACCGGTCAAATGCTACGTGGATTGTACCATCGGGTTTCCGTTGTTAGTCAGCAGGACGTTCGCCAAACCCGGAGGCGATTGGGTTCCCAAGAAGGCTTGAAATTTGTAGAGAACAAAAGTCCTCATTTATATTGTTTGTAGTAGTAAGTCAGTAGTATTCACATTAAAACCATGGCGTTGTCAAAAGCAGTCACTCTCGACGACGTCTCGTTTCCATTTTCTTCTTCTTCCTCCTCTATCTCCTCCGAGTCCGGGTTATCCTCCGAAGTTATCCAAGCGTACGAAAACATCGGCTTCGTCTGTTTGAATGGATTTTTACGCGAAGAGGAAACACAAACGCTTCTTCAGCGCGCGAAAACGCTCGAGCGAGACCATCATCGCCGCGAGAAAACGGAGAATACGTCCAAAAAAACCGTGTTCACGACCGGGGAGAAGAAACAAGCGTCGAGTTGTTCGGACGAATACTTTTTAAACAGCGCTTCGAATGTTTCGTATTTTTACGAGGAGGAAGAAGAAGAAGGAGAAGAGACTTTGAATAAAATCGGCCACGCGTTGCACGATTTGGATCCTGCATTCGGTGCATTTTCACGAAGCGAGAAGATGAAGCGATTTTTAGAACAGTTGGGTTTAGTCAAGCCGACTCCGGTGCAATCGATGATTATATTTAAAAACGCGCGGTGCGGCGGCGAAGTCGTGCCTCACCAAGACGATACGTTTTTGCGCACCGGGCCGGAAAAGAGTACGATTGGCGTTTGGGTCGCGTTGGAGAAGTGCACGATTGAGAATGGGTGTTTGCGAGCGTTGCCAAGAAGCCATTTGAATGGAACGAGGAAGCGGATGTTTGTAAATCACGATGCGGAAGTGAGAAAGGTGCAGTTTTCGAACGACGGCGACGGCGAGGAAGTTGAGTATAACATAGAAGAGTTCGTGCCGTTGACAGTCGACGCGGGAACGTTAGTCTTTTTGCACGGAGAGAACGTGCACTGGAGTTTAGCGAATACGAGCGATAAAAATCGAATGGCTTACAGCGTGCATTACGTGGACAGTGGGAAGGACTCGTGCGTATGGCTAAACGATAACTGGTTACAACGACCAGAGACGTTTCCGTTCAAATGTCTTTGATAAAAGCGGCTAGGGCAGGTGTGTAAATAAATATAGTGTACAACAGTAATGTATAAAGTAGCTCTCATCTATTCCGCGCTTTTTGCTCGACGGCATACCTCGAAACCACGTCGAGAGTTTGGTTTTCGATTATTTCCTGCACATACTCTTCCCCGCCGAGAAGTTTCGCGCACATCGTTCGCGCTTTCGCGGCTGCTTCTCGGAGAGATTCAAACGCTGCCGCATTTTTCTCAGATATATCTGTTATCGCATTGATGTTGTCGTGAATGGTATACGTATCTGGAAGGCGCACGGGGACTTGCGTGAGTAACGCGAGAAGAGCACTGGATGCGTCGTTGAGCTGCATTTCAGCTCGCGAGAATGCAGCCTTCAATTCTTCCTCGGTTATGTCCCCGATTTCATTTAGCAACTCTTCGAATCCATCTTTTTCTTTTTCTTCTTCTCCTCCGTCGTCGTCGTCGTCGTCGTCGTCATCTCCACTGAACGTGTATGCGCGCACTATCATCTCAATCGTCTCAATCTTCTTCGCAAGCATCGCCCTCGCTTCTGGTCGTTCGGCGACGAGTGCAATGAGTGTTTCTAAAATTTCAGCCTGTAAAAGGAGCGAAGCGTACGCGTCGTCCTTTTCCTCCAAGGCGTTCGATAGATTCTTCATCCGAATTTTATCATCGTGCTCGTCGCTCCAATCCGCATCCTTGGTTTTATCCCGCATATTCTTTCGAATGGCACCGTAAAAGTTCAAGAATGCGTCTTCTAAGCGCTCGAGTTCTTTCTTTTCTCGTGTATCATCGTCTTCCTCTTCGAGGTGTTGGCGACGACGAGGTCGCCCCGGGCGCGACCGCGTTGTCTGCTGATTTTCGAGCTCCCGGGTGCACACGTCCACGAGCATCTCGATAAACGATACGAACACATCGTGTTCGCTCGAACCATCCGTAATACCAACGGTGCCTACACAAAGCAACGCGCCGCGTGCTACTCTCGCCGCGTATCGCTTTTCTTTGTTACTACTCTTCACTCTCAAACTTTCGCCATCGTCTCCATCTTCCTCCTCCTCCTCGTCTCGATGTTGCGCCCTACACAGCGGCACGCCGTTGAAAGATAAGTTTAGAACGTCGCCTAAAATTTCAAAAAGCGTATTCCTGGGCATTATATCTTCCATCAAATACGCGAGCTCTTCATCTTCTCTCCTGTCACCTATGCTGCTAGTACTACCGTTGCTATTTTGACTCGCCCCGCCGATTTTCTTCGTCTTGTTCAAATTTCTCTCCTGCCCGCCCTCCGACGTAGTTATCGTTGCAACGTCGTACGCGCTCAGAACGTTCTCTCGCTTCCTCTCGCTGCCGTCCTTCCCTTCATCTCCAATCATAAAAGCCATTCGAAACAACCTCTTCGAAAATATCCGGTACCTGTTCGCTCTCGAGGACGACATGACGAACAACGTCGCCTCTCGCAACTCGTCCAGAGCTCGCGCGTAGTGCGATTCAATGTTATTGAAATAATTCTTCTTCTTGTTCTCGCTCGCGTCTTTCGCGTACCTAATCCTACCGTCCAAAGTACCACTCACCATGTGCATATTATTGACTGGAAACTTTAAAATCCCCTATAGTATTTTGTGAAAATAGAGGTCAGCTAAATACGAACGACGAGGAAAGAGCGCGCGAAGAAGATGCCGCTGCATCAAACGATAAAGTTAAGGAATCAGTTATCTGTTCTTCGATGAGTCGCGTCACTTTTACGACAGATGACGACGGAGGGGTTACTGTATTAGTCCATCCTTTTCTCCTCCCAAACGCCCTCGCTTTGCGCAGCGCGTGCGAATATATTTCAATCAGCTCCCCTCTCTTTCTCTTTCTCTCTCTCTCTTGAATTTCATATCGCCCGGCGCCTTTCGAAAAGGAAAGTGGACGCTTAAAGTCTCCTTTTCGCTACGATGATGTCATAAAGTCGGGCATTTTGAAGAGAGACAGAAGAGGAGAGGAAGAGGGGAGCGTCCTCTCGAAACGTATAACAGAACAACACATTTGCGTTGGCGAAAGGGAGAAAAATCCAGAGTAAAAACGTCCAAACGCAATCGTCATCCGGTCGGTATCAGACCTTTTACTACGTTGTTGAATACATCATTTTCCTTTTCACACATCGCGCGTGACAACGAGAGAGGAGCGAAAAGTAGCGCACCTGCGTCTGTTCTTGCGTCTGTAAAGTATCTATCTATGTCTCGCAGCGCGTCATAAAAAGCATGCACACTGAGGTAAAAAGTGTGCATCACGTGCACGTTTTTGCTCGTCCCACACCACGTCGCGACCACGGTCCCCGCATCATCCGCAGTCTCCGTCGAAACCGTCGGCGTCAAACTCGAATCGTAAGAAAAGCAACTCACGGAACGAACGACGTAAACGACGACGACGACGCAAAAGAGGAGGAAGAATCGTACGAGAAATTCGTCCACAAAATAACAACCCCGCGCGTAAAGTTTGGGACTAAAATCCATCGCACGTTACACCACCACGCGTTTTCAAAACACAAATCCTACGCGTACCAATGGCAGGCATTTTGCGCGCGGTCGGAACGGTACGATTATCGCGACGTCGTGAGCGAAGAAGCGGAGACATTTTTGAGCGCGTTTCACTTTAAATTGGAAGACGGGTGCAAACGATTCGAGCGAGACGTGAAAACTGGGAAAGCGGCGAAGGATTGGGACGCGGCGAGCGCGAACCATCCGACGTTAGGGTTAGTCGCGATCGTCGCGAGTTGGAAAGCGACTGTAGAAGCGGTGTGCGGGAAGCCTTGGCTGTTTGAAGATGAGGAAGAAGAAGAGTGAATAAAGTCTCGCGTCCGAACGTTATCGTCTTCGAGCGCTTTTAGTACGTAGCGGAGTAGTACATATAGCAGAGCATTTGCATTAGGTGTAGTAAATAAAAGTCGCGCATCCTTATTAAACTCGCGGTTCATAGAAAGCAACAATTTCACCCACATCCTCGTGTGCTCACTTTTGTTGATACGTGTGTCTGGTCGCGTACGCGCTCAAAAGCGTCGTCTCCTCTCTTTCTGAATTTTAATTAGACGAAGTTTTTCGATTTCCTTCGAATTTTTTCGTGCGTTCGTCAAATACACATCCTCCCTGTTCGGTTTGCGCGCGCGCGAACGACGGACTTCTCAAACGCGACGATTGATAAAAATCCATCATTTAAAGTTTGTTGCGCGCGCGCTTCACAAAGGTCGCGCGCGGCAGAGGTACGTTTAAAAAGTTACCCCTCGCGTTTGAGAGAGAGCGGCGAGAGAGAATTGCGCGAGAGATTCCGTTTTGCATTACTTACGAGAACGTTCGAACATTCGAATTCAAATAGACACGAGAAGAAGTATTCGCGCGTCGAATACTCGTGCGGGTGCATAGATTTGAAAAAACTCGAAAGTTGCTCTTCTCTGCGCGGTGTCTCTCAGTGCATGTAACAGAACAGAATAAATCACGACATGGAGGAAAACGAGGCGAACTTAACGGAGTACGAACTCGAGCGGAAACGAAAGATCGCGCGCAACCAAGCGCTCATCGCGCAACTCGATCTGAAATCGCTCGCGAGCAAAGTCGCGCCTCCGGAAAAGCCGAAGAGAGTTATCGATGCCACGGGTAACGGCGAGAATGCGAATAAGAGAGGGCCGAAAGGCGCGCACGCGAGGAAACGGATGAAACCGCAGAGGTTTTCCAGTCGAGCGGATAAATTGAAAAAGCAGCAACGACTGACGAGTTGGAAAGGGCAACGAATCGGGAGTTTGAGAGCGCGGTTACTCGACGGGAGAGTCGGGGCGAACACGAACGTGGTGACGACTGAAGTCATCGCGCTCGGGAGGTTAGATGCGAAAGAGAAAGAAAGCGATACTGTTGCTGTGGAGGATGGAGGAGGAGAAAATGGGACTCCGCGCGCGTCGTCGACGCCGACGGCGGCGAAAAACGACGGCGGGGCGCACAAGGAGTCCATGCAAACGTCGGATTTTCTCGCGATTAAGTATAACATGTCCATGGGGAAGAGTCACCTTAAAAATGTGCCGCAGCAAAAAAAGAGAGGACGACCGCGATTAGACGAGATGGAGTGGGGAGTTGAACAGAAACCACCGGCGTACGTGATGGCGGAGAACGCTTTGATTCCTCGAAGGTATTTAGCCGAAGGCGAGTATTTTGACGAACCGTACTCCGCGTGGGTGGATGAACATCAAAAGCATCACTTGATTTGGGGAAAAGACGATGCGAGTAAATCTCAAAAGAGCGTGCAAACGGTCGAAGAAGGCGTGGATACGCCGAGTGAAGCTGCGGTTCTTATTTTGGAGGAACTGCAACGGCGCGAATTTGAAAAGTGGGAATCGGAACGCGAGGAAAATTTGAAAACAGCCATCGCTCAAAAAATCGCCGTGAGGGAAGACATGTTAACGGAAGCGTATTATCCGTACGGACGAGACGCGTTACCGTCTCGTTATAAAAACATGAAACCAATCAACTGGTATCAGCAGCAGCAGCAACAACAACAAAGGAACGCTAGTCAAATGAACACGAAGAAAATATCGGCGATTTTCGCAGACCCGACTTCCGAGGAAGCGAGAAAGATGCGATTAAGGCAAGAGCTTGAAAAGTCTGAAACGACGACCAAAATTAATCCCTCGGCGCGTGACTACAGTGGTGTTTTGCAGTGTTCGACGTGTAGTAAATCGTACAAAGACACACCAAAAATGCGCGCAGGACAATTTGAGGGCATGGATCATCTGTGCACGGCGTGCGGATTGTTTTACGCGACGTTTGGAAGAAAGCGACCGATGGAGATGAAAGAGTTTGAGGAGTTGCCAATCAATGTTCAAAAAGAAAAGCACGCCGCGTTCGTAAAGCTAGAGGAAGAGGCTCGACTGAAAGCTATAGAAAAAAGTAAGCAAGAGGCGGCAGAAAACGCGCCGCCACCAGAGTCGGCTACGGCCGCGGCGCCGGCGTCGGCCTACGAAGACGCGAAACCAAAGTTAGTGTTCACGATGAAATCCCCGTCAGCAGGAGGAGAAGGAGAAAATGCACGCACACAGCCTTTATCCAGTGATACCGGTAACATCAATAGCATTAGCACGAATGGAATCGCTGAAGGAATTCAGAAGAAAGAAGTCAAAGCTGAGTTGGGGGAGACGACGAAAGTAGCAGAAGGAGACGCCCCAAAAGTCGTCGTCGGTGGCGAAGAGCAACGCCAGCCTCAACAACAACGTATCAACGAAACTACTGACGTCAAAGATACCGCCACTGCGGTCACAGAAGCCACAAAGCCGTCGCTGAAAATAGTCATGCATCGCTCGCACGCTGCGCCTGATGGCACCAAGGAAGGTGGGGAAAAAGAAGGCGGCGGAGGAGAAGATTCAGGCGCGACTGCGGTTGAAGTTAAGCGAGAAGCAGATGGAAAAGTAGAGGAAACGAAGACGCAAGAAGTGAAGACAACTGTCGTGACGGGCAATTGGATTTCTGCCAGGTTCATTGGTTTAAATCACTGCAGAAGATTGGAATTTGCCGAGCACGTTCAAAAAGCGATTCCTAAAATGGGCGAAATGACGAAACTTCTCACGTTGGTCGGCGCTGGATTGATGACGAAAGATATGGTCGAGGAAGGAGTCCTCCCAGATAAAGACGCAATCTCTCAAATGCAACCGTGGATTGCGCAGTTGAACCCGACGAAGCTTCCAGCGCGATATTTAGTAAACGCGAAGTTTCAGATGCTACCACCGGCGTGGTCGAATCCAGATGTCGGTTCCGATGCTTTAATGTTTGCGGCGAACATTGTACACACGACGCCACTCATGATCAATCCGACAAAGTTGAGAAAGTACGAGCCGAAAGATATCGATGGTGATATGCTATTCGGATACGGTCAGTATCACGTGCAAGATTCGTTGATAGCCTTTCGCGACCGCGATGAAGAATGGCAAACTCCCGTTCCCGCTTCGAACGAAAATAATAACGAAATGGATGAAGACGTACAAGACGAGTTGGATGCTATGCGAGACTACAAGGAAACCTTAGAGCGCGAATCGCTCTACGAAGAAGAGTGCGATCGGACGTTATACATTCAAGGTGTCAACAAAGCAATTTCTTCAATTCAAAAGGTCAGATTAAAAGAGTCGCGCGATACCGAACGCATAAAAGAGCGGAATAGACGCGCGAAAGAGCAAGAAAGCGAGAAAAAACGTTTACGAATGCAGATGGCGTTGCAACCAGTCCGGTTCATGACGCCGAGAGAACGCGAGAAGTATTTGCACGAAAAGCAGCGCAAAATGGATGCAAAGAACGGGAAGATACCTTCTGATGAGTCGGGTAAACCGTTATTAAAGGTTACGATGAAGAATCCGGCGGCGAGGCCGGTGAAAGGACGCGCATACACGCCGAAGGAAATTCCTATCATTTGTGGTAAATTAACCGGGGTGCTATTGACGAATGGTCGACCGCGCGTTGATTTGAAGTGTAGAATCGATTGTTCCGGCGAGCAAGTTGGGGTTACGGAATTCGAAAGGAAAGGAGGCTCAAAGAGTAAGAAGTGGAAGAACTCGATAAAAATGAGACTTGACGATGAGATTGATGATTCAACCGGGATCACGCTTGGTCATCACCTGATTAATTCTGGGAAGGAGTTAGACAACAACGGAGAGATCATAAATAAGAAAGTTGCCGTATATCGGTCCTCCGACGATGGATTTCACATTGGAACCATCACGAAATTCCTCGAGAGCTCTGGCGAACATCGCGTCGAGTACGAGAACGGGAAGCCCGAGGAGTTGTATCTATTCTTGATGGATTTGAAATGGGAACCGGAAGTTCTCGATGAAGAAGCAAACGCAGCGGAAGAGGCAAAAGAGCAAGCAAAGTTAAAAGAGGAAGAAGACGAGAAGAAGAAGAAGGAGGAGGAGGAGGAGCAGAAGAAAAAAGAAGAGGAGAAAAAGGAGGAAGAAGAAGAAGAAGAAGAAGAAGAAGAAGAAGAGGAAGATTTTGAAAACTTGTCGGACTTGGAGCTGGTTCAGAAAATCGGAAAGCCAGCCGGTGCGCCTGGAATATCTGGAGCAAAGTATCCCATTTCGATCGGTCCGTTCGAAGTGTACACCATTGATGATATCGGCGTGAGCAAACATAATCCAATGCGCATGTCAGAGCGAAGAAAATGCCTCGAGATTCTAAAAATCGTCCGCGGCGCCGAAGGGAAGGGGAAAGGCGGCGCAAACGCTTCAAAGCGCTTCCTCACAGAAATGTTTGAGCACCTTCCCCAGAAGTCACACCTTCCAGAATATTATAAAATTATTAGGTACCCAATTGACATAGCCACGATCGAATTCTCATTGAAGTCGGGAGTGTACGCCTCGCCGTGGTGGTTCTTCGTTGCCTTGGAGCTCGCGTTTGCAAACGCGCAGAGATACAACGATCCCGCGACTCAAATGTACGCGGACGCAGCGGCGTTGAGAGAATGCATGCATCGTGCTGGAAAACAACTTTTCGGATCAGATGTTCCGTTCCCTACAGCCGGTGGAGATATCTATGACGACGTCGAAGAACCGAGAGAGTACAGAGAGACTCGCATAGTTCCTTACGAAATCAACGACGAGGAAAATCCGTTTGCGGGAGACGATGTTGTCTATCGTGATCATCGAGAGATTATATCCGATACGTCAGGGTTATATCATCCGCCAGCACAAATTTCTCCAAAAGTCATTCGCGAAGAAATCGAGCGTGAAAAAGCTGCCATCGAAGAATACGGTTACGAAGCCGCGCATGAGCAAGAGAACGAGCAACCTGCAGGCGGTGGCGTAAGAGGTCGGACGAAAATCAGGTACGAGAACAAACCGATGGAAATTCCATCTTTGAAGATCGGTAAATACAAAAAGCGGCGCAGATCGAAGGGGGATACCAACGATGCATCTTCTGAAGAGGAAGAGTATGACTCTGCTGCTTCCGATTCTGATTTCACGGGTAGGAAGAAGAAATCGATCGGTAACGCTACTACGGCTGGAGGTAAAAAACGTGGTCGTCCTTTTGGAACGAGGAAAAACGGCACAAATGATACTACGATCGTCGCAATCAGTCTGTTAGAGAGATACTCTCAACTTGGAACAAACGATTTTATGGAAAAGATTGAAGCAAGAGGAGGTGGCTCTGGTAAAGAATGGGCGCGAGGCGGTCGAAAAACGGCGGCGTTCACTGCGTACATGCGCAACAAATCGGATATTTTCACGGAAGTCACCAGCGCCGGAGGCGGTATTTGGACTTTAGCGAAAGGAATTTCCGCGGATAAAGCGAGAGAAAAACTTGAACCGCGCCATCTACCGAGCCGTGCGGCGAGAAGACAACGTTCCTCAGGCGCCGAAGGTGACGACGATGACGACGACGATTACGACGAAGAGGAGGAAGAAGACTACGGCAGAGAAGCCAAAGTTTCGAAGAATGCCACCATCGCGCACACAAACGCAGATGGAGGAAGTGCATGGGAATGGAAGAATACCGATGGTACAATGACGCAGAAAGCAACAACCGCGTGCCATTCAGTTCTTCGGGCGATTCGCTCCGCTGTCGAACCGGAAACCAAGCGTCTTCGAAGTGAACTCTTCGAACTCCTTCCTACGCCAAAAGTCCTTCCAGAATACTACAAAGCGATTGCCAATCCCATCGATTTGCGAAGCATAACGAAATGTTTGAGAGAAAATGGTTACCCGACCATCTGGTCATTTCTTCTCGCTATCGAACTGTGCTTCTCGAACGCTCAAAGCTTCAACGAAGAAGATTCACAAATTTACGAAGACGCCGAAGAGATGCGTAAAGTCGGGAACGACGCGCTGAGACAACTCGTGCCTGGCCATCCCGTTCCGGTCAGAGATTCGTGTTACGACATGGCCAGTGCAATTGAGCCACCGTGGGAGAATGTCAAACCAAAATTGACGTTTACCATGAAGCAAAAAGACCAAGACGTCGCCAAAGCTCTCCACGCGCTCCAACCAAGTGGAAAATGCGGAAAGTGTTCCGTTTGCGCGATTAAAAAATCACCCTCCAAAAGTAAAGGAACCGCCGCCGCCGCCGCCGAAAAGTGCATCACGAACCAAATGCTTCAAGTCGCGCACGACACCAATTTAGACCTAGCGCTCCTCGCCGCGAAAGGCCAGAACGCTGTCGGCGTCAAGCTCGAAATCTTCTGGCCTGGAGAAGACACGTGGTACTCCGCCGTTATCAAAAGCTTCGACGAATCGACGTGCGAACACGTTTGCGAGTACGTCGACGACGACGTCGAGGAAAAGCTCGCCTTGTGGGATGATTCCAACTGGGAAGAAGGAACGAAACTTAGAATTCCATAATAGTAATACTAAAACATCAGATAATACTACCGTTAGAACACGCAAAGCGTTACTAAATAAAGAGTCTTCTTCTGTGCGTTTTCTTTCGCATTCGTTCTTGGGTTTCCTGGGTGCCCAGATTTTGGATCGATTTTTTTGAATTTCTCCTCAAACATGTCAAAAAAAAAAAGAGCGGTTCCGGTTCTTTTGAATACCTACTCTACTACACGTCACACGACTTACTCAAATAATGGGATTCAAAGAGATCTTCTCCGCGCAAAAGAAGAAGCCTCCATCGAGGGAGGATTTGGCGAGTGCGAGTGCGAGTGCTGCTGCTGCTGCGACGACCGCGACAACAACGAGCGCGAAACAGAAGAAGAAAAAGAATAGGAAGACGAAGCAAAACGAAGAAGAAGACAAAGAAGAAGAAGAAGAAGAAGAGAAACGAACGACGAGGACGACGAGGACGGGTGGTCGAGGTAAAAAAGCGCAGCCGTCGTTGCCGACGTTGGACGTGCGCGATGATATCACCTCGAGAAGAGGAGGAAAGACAGCAAGAAGTCCTACGGCGGCGAAACTGGCCGAGATGAAAAGTTCTTTGCACGCGAAAAAGTTGAAGAAGACGAACGAAGAAGAGGAGGAGATGGAAAGAGAGAAGAAGGAAGAAGAAGAAGAAGAAGAAGAAGAAGAAGAAGAAGAAGAAGAAGAAGAAGAAGAAGAAGAAGAGGTATTGTTGACGAAACTGTCGCGAAATATGCGCGAACTGAAACGCGCGTTGGACGCGGCGGATACCGTGGAAGATCAAACGGAGCTTTTCGGTAGGTTGAGAGACGTAGAGATCGCGCTGAAAGCGATCGAGGTTTCCGAGGACGTTTTGGCTGCGAGTACGACAGAGAAGGAAAGGTTGAATTCTTTGGACGACGAGGAGTGGAGTCGGAAAAAGTGCACGTATTTCTCAAAGTGCATGATTCGATGCTGGAACGTCGCGGTGGTGAGCGATGCGAAAACGACAAACGTTGGGGCCGCCGTTGTTTCTATAAACGTGCGCGAGAAAGTACTAGAATTGCTCACAGAGGCAAAGAGCGCGTGTGATGTAAACGGCACCATCATCGATGGAGACTTACTGATATCTTTGAGTGGGAAATTAGCGGAGACGTGCTACGAGTGCGCTCGGTTTTCAATGGCAGAGAAGTACTTCAAAAAGGCGTTGGAAGGGACGCGATTTGATTGTGATTTCTCCGAAGACGAGTCTCCTTCGAAAGAAGAGTTGAGAGATCACGAGGAAGATGAAGAAATTTTCTTCTGCAACTTCAAAGTCGCATCGCTACGAGGAGCGAACTTTATTCGCTTGAACGACTTATCGAAAGCGTCTTCGATGTTTGCGAAGTGTGCGAGAACGTTACTGTTCGCAAATGCGATGTCGTCGAGTAGCGAATCAGCGAAAAAGGCACGCATGGTTTCTATATTTTTCGGCGCCTTGGAGAAGTTGGCAAAAGACTTGGAGGATCTCGATATATCGAGCAACGAGGATGGGGATGGCGAACCGACAAAAAGGAAGATGATGGACGTGATTAAAGTAGCCTTGGAGAATTTGATTGAAGTCGCAGAGACGATTGATACATCAGTTTTCCCGCTCGCGACCAAGAAAAATATGCAAACTCGAGCGGCGAAAGTTTGCGTATTCTTAAACGAAGATGCTTCTAAACATCTCAACCTGGTTGAAGATGATGATAAAAAGAAAAGTAAAGATACGATAAGTACGATTGAAGACGCGCAAACGTTACTTCTCTCGGCGCAAACGTCGCTTTTGAACGATGGGAAAGTGGATTATGCAGAAAAATGCGCCCTTCGCGTACTCGGCGAAGATGGCGACGCAAAAGACGAAAGATTTGAGAAGACGAGAACGTTGCGAACGTTCGCTTCCGCTGCGTTTGTACTTGCGCTCGCGACGAAAAACGTTAACGCTGGCATAGAGCGGATTGAGAAACGTTTGAAAGCTATTCAAGCTGTGAAAGACGACGAGTGCAAGTTTGCGCTCATCGCAAGCACGTTCTGGGCAGCGTTTTCAATCACATCTTCAGCATCGTCAACGTCACTAACGAACGAAGAAAACGAATATACCGCAATCAAATACGCCGAGCGATTACTAACTCCTTCTTCGCTCATAACGCAAATATTGACGTCCAGCGATTCGAAGGAGAGCTCGCCTCTGCTCGCCCGAGCTCGCGCCTTGGCGTGGAATTACGCGGTCGATCTCGAACTTATCGCTGAAGCGGCTTATCGAGGGGAAAATGCCAAAAAATTGGCTAAACTCGCGCACGACGCATTTGACAACGTCGTAGCAATCGATAAATTATGCCGCGAAGCAGGGTTTATCTCAGAAAATAAGGAGTCGATTGAATGCCAAAGCTTTCAGAACGACGAAGCAGACGCGCTCAAAACGCGAGCATTTTGTGCTCTGAGCGCGTCGTCTCCTTCTGATGATTCGTCGCTCGCATTGGCTTCTCACGCAGTGCAAGCGCTCGAGGCGCACGAAAGCCGAGAGATGCGTTTGGTTTCAGCATCTACCGCATTACTTCGACTCAAACTTTGCAGAGCAGAGTTGCAAAATTTACGTTGCAAAGAAAAAGACGCCACTCTCCAAGAGGAGGAAAACACCATTACGCAAGGCAAATCTGCTCCTGGTAGCAATAATAAGACGATGATCGTCTCGCGCGTCAAAACTGCATTTCATACGGTTTGTCGGGTTGGAGACCCAAATGCAATCATTTTTGCAGCTTCCGAGCTCGATGCATTGGCAGATGCGGAAATTATCGCCGACGCATTAAGGTCGGCCTGGGACGCGTTGATAACTTTTTGTGAAAAGAAGAAGTTGAACGCACCGCAGCAACAACAACAAAAGACGACGATAGAAAAACAAGACGAAGATAACATAAAAAGTTTGAAAAACGAAGCGATGGTATTTCGTGCGTATCTCGCGCATGCGTGGAGAAGCTTGTCAACTACCGGAACGATGACAACTATCGATCCATCGAAATTTTTCGTAACGTTAGTCTCCGACGTGACGCGCTGGCTGGCGAGAACAGCAAAGATTCCAATGCTCCTGAAAATATTTCCCGAGAGCCTCGTCATAATCGATATTGTTTTCGATTTGGTTGATTTATGCTTACAGCGCGCCTCGAAGGAAAAATCTACATCGTCGTCGTTGTCCTCCTCCTCCTCCTCCTTGATTGATTGCGTCAGACGTCTCTCTTTCGCCGCCGCCCAACTACTCGAACGCGTCCAATCTTCACAAGAATACGACAAAGAAGCGTCTCCGGCATCCAAATTTCGCGCAAGTTGTATGAGTTTAACTTGCTTTCAGATCGCGATTGCTGCCATGCTCGACGGGATGCGCGAAGATGATGAAAAAGCGCTCTCAAAGACGGAAAAAGCGGTTGCTAAGTTTCAAGAGTGCATCGAAAAAGCGAAGGAGGAATACTCAAGTGACGTTGGACAGATGGAAACAATACGCAAATACGAAGACAATTTGATTGCGTACGAGTACGCTGTGCTGAACTTGCAGAACAAGCGAAAAGGTGCAACGTCTTTGAGTGCGGAGGAAGTAAAAGCGTTTTGCAATGGACCGGGTTCGAAAGTTTCCTCTCCGCGAGTATTACTACGATTATGCGAAGACTACCCGGATAACAAAGCAGCCGGTTCCGTAATTAACAACATCATCGTCGAACGCATATTAGAAAGTGCAAACAAGCGAGAAGCTTTTGATGGTATCACGCTAGCTGCTGCCTTTCGCAGACTCTTCGCTGCAGAAGAGCAAAACGAAAAAGCGCTACAACTATTTTCCTTACTCTCTACATTGAAGCCGCCTCAAAGTGGTACGAATACATTGGTATTCCCCACCGCTGAAGCAGAATATTTAGTTTCGTTGGCATTCAATCGAGCAACGCACATGGAAAGATTGGAAGAGCCGGAAAAGGCGTTAACGTGGGTAAAATCCATCGAGAAAGTTATTGAAAAGAAGAAAGACACGGAAGAAGAGGACGAGACCACTTTTCTCTCGAGATCCTTACGTCCGACTTTTGTTGAAATATTGGCCGAGAGGCTTCGAGATGCGGAGGCAGACTTACAAGGAGAGATTGAGGTGAGAGTGTGAACTGTTGAATACACATATTAGAGAGACACAGAGAGAGACGCAAACAACTCTTAAAATACATGCATAAACATACAATCGAAGTGAACTACGTTATTAGCCCTAAGTAACCATCGCTATCCCAACTTTAATCATTTTGGCAAGTTCTACCGCCGCATTCAAATCTAATCCGGAAACGATCAAGCCTTCGGATACCCAAACTTCCGCGTTAGTCCATCCCACTTTTCTTTGTCGAACGACATCTGGGTTTACATTCCTAAGGAAAATCGTCACACCCACAATGCTTTCATCAAATGGTAAAAACTGGACCGTGTATCGATTAACGCAGATCTGGCCGTGGCATTTTGATCCGTTGGTTTCTTTTCTATACACGTCTTCGAATACTTTTAGCTGCGGATCACTATTCGGTAAAAGGTTGAATTCGCGTGGAGGTGCTGGGATAATGGACGACTGATACGAAATCTCGCTCTTGCTCCCATCGTCACCGTTGTCTTTTATTTTCTCCCTACGCTTTCCACCTTTCGGTGCGAACTTGTCGTGAGTTCGCAACGTCGTTACGAACATGTCTCGTTCGATCGCTCTCTTTTCCATGGCATACGAAATTTCTTCGTCGCCAAACTCGGATAAATATAGAGACGTGCGATCGTCGAGCTGCATATGCACTCCCGGAGTCCCGTCTTCACTTTCGATACGTAACAGTGCGCACATTCTGTCCACTTCGCAAACCCATTCCCTTTGATGCAGGTGCTCATGCGCAATTTCAGCGCTCTCGAAACGAATACCGAAACTAAACGTGGTAAATCCAACCGTGCTTGACGTAACGAACACGCAACCTCGCATACCAAAATCTGAGCGACACGGCCAACATCCGAGCAAAGCTTGATCGCCTTCGTGTTTCGAGCTTGCATTGTAAGTCTTAATGACGCGAGCGCAAAGCGAACGCGCAAGAGATTGAGAGCCGCTCCGGACAACATCTCGCGCCCACTCGTCTTTGTCGCCTCTCTGTTTCAGGATGCGAAGTACGTCCATTGAACTCACTCGCTCTCTAGTCTCTTCTTCTTCTGGAACGAGATTTGCAACCTCCATTGTTGGCGTGTACCACAAATCCAAAATCCGGCGAGTGCGTCTTTCTGATTTCTGCACATCTCGAAGGATCCGTGCAGAACCTTCACCGCCGCTTTTCTTTTTGTATTCTGCTTTGAAAAAGTCAGAGACTTCGTCGCAAAGTTGCACGCAACGCGAATGCGTCGATTCCGTAATTTTCGTTCTAGAGGGATCGAAAAAATCGCGGTTCACATCGGAGAAATTTCCAGAATTCTCGCGCGTCAAATCAGCTTTGCTAAACGGGTCAAGTCTTGTACTCAAAACAATTCGTTCGACTGCGTCCAATATCCCAGCATGCAATGCTTTTAACAATATTTTGCCACATCCCGACGACAACGATGTGTGAGCACGGGCGATCTCTGCTTCTATCATGTTCAAGCACCGCGAGGTTGCGAATTTACGTGAATCGTCGTGTGCGTCGAAAATGGCAACCTTCAGATCTCTCGAGACGCGTTGTGAAAAGAGTTCTGCCAGAGCATGGAGCATCTCGTCACGATTCGATTTGAGCTTTTTGTATGCGCTGGATGCGACGTACTGAATTTGCGCGTTCACACTTGAGATGCTTTCCTGATCGATCTCGGCAGTGTTCTCGTGTGCTTCATCATCGTCCTTCTCTTTAGCAATCTTTTTCCAACATCGAGGATACTCTTCCATGAGATTCATAAACCCTTCAAAACACTTATTCGCGTTTGATATTCGCCCGTAAAAGGACCCATCTTCGAACACACTCGATATGCCAACCGACAAGTCTTCATCTCTGGATAATCGCTCGACTTCGCTCTTCCGCGCTCGTTTTATGAGTACTGTGGCGTACAACTTTTGCGCGTCTGAAAATTCCACCAAACTCTCTTTGATCGCGAGAGCGATTTTCTCCGCGTGGAACCTTCTCCTATACTTCGGCTGCATTGAGAAAGCCAATGCCTCATAAGTCTCTGCGCACGCACGCAAAGCGTCTTCAGAGGCTGCAGAGTGCATGTCACCGGTGGTGTGGTTCATCGGTATCGGCTTTGGAAAATCGCTGGGACTACCTATACAATGACTCGAAACGAAGCGTTTGAGCTCCTCTGCGGCACATTCCACGGACTCTTGAATGGAAGGATGTACCGCACACTCATACTTTCTGTACGCAGATTTAACAGATTCCGAATAATAACAAGGCACATCTGATGTGCTCGCGTTTAAACCATCACCTTTGCGAGAGAAGAAGGAAAAGCCGCCATTGGGAGGAATCTCTTCTTCGTACGCTTTCGCTAACAGAAAGAGTTCCGTATCGATCGACTTTATAACCTCGTCTTCATACTTTGGATTCAGTCCTTTTTCGCCACATGCATTCAGAGCACCCGCGGCTAAATTCAGCGCACGCGATAAGCTTGCTTCAAATGCAAAGAATACCGCATTCGCCTCGCTCGGAAAACGTCCGCGTAACTTTCTGGCGTCACTTTTTGAGTGTTCTATTAAGCTCACAATCAATTTCAAAGTTCCAGAGAGCGTGACGCGACCGATAGCGTCAGAAATGTTCGCATTGAAGCGGTTACGGAATAGATTTATTCCGCATTGACGTGCAATCTTCGAAAGTCTCAAGGAAAGAAAAGTATTCTTAGAAATTCCTCCCAAAGGTTCAGAAACAATCGCCAACATCTCCACGATCAACATCATTTTCTCCTCCCGCGCATTTGATTCCATATCATTCTGGACGTTCTCTATTTTGACACTTTGCGAAACGCCATCATCATCCTCTACATCTTCGTCGTAATCCATATTGTCGAATCCACACGTTTCGAGAGTTCGAACGCACATATCGCGAGTTTCCTTGGCTAGTTTTGTAAAATACACTTTTTCCAATTCGCCGTGCCTCTCCGCTACAATCGCCGCAGCGACGTTCGCCAACGCGTCCCTAAAAGCTTCTGCTATTCTAATATTGATATCTTCTACATATTCGGCTGCACCTTTCCTTTCGTTATCACTATCGTGGTACAAAAGTTTTTCCGGACGCCACTTTTCGAACAGTGCGAACGCCTCGCACACGGCTACTCCAGAACGCGGCACAACATCCTTCTTTTTACAGTGCGTGCGAGCTATATCTCGTAAAACCTCGCCAACAAACGCGCGATAGCTTTCACCGCGACCACAGAGCGCAAAAAATCGCATCGTCGCTATGCCAATTTTCGCGTACTGTAAAATGTCCAAGTCGCCATTCGCCGGTATCAGCGTGAGCAGCCCTTTTTTCGAGAATGCGATGGAATTGTTGCCGTTTTTCCTTTTCTTCTTCTTCTCGTAGGATACGAACGAGTCTACGCTCGCATCGACGGTTCCAATCGAAGTCGTCGCTAGCGTGTCACTGATTGACTCTAAGGCTAAGGTAAGATCACGAGATACACTCTTCAACGACGTATCGCCGATGGAGCCGATTGGAAGGAACACGCGACCAAGTATAGGATAGTTGCGCCTTGGAATGATGGATGCTTTCACCATATTTGTTTCTGTCAATCCAACACCACCAGAAGAATTAGGAACTCTGAAAGAAGGTGGAAATCGATCTGAATCAAATACGCTCCTCCCGAGCTCATCCCTTTCCTCTCTATCCTCAGTAGAAATCAATGCCTCGTTTGCAGATATCTCGTTACCCGCAGCAGTGACGTCAACTACCGCAATTTCGATCGAATGCATTCTATTCGCGACGAAAGACGGCGTCACTGCATTAAATATCGCTTCTTTCATTCCATCTCGCGAATCAAAGGAGGAGTGTGGATACGTCAGCGGCGTCGCTTGTGTTGAAACAAACATTAATATTTTTGCATTGCTTTCGTCATACAGCGTCATCGTCACTTTGACGAGCTTCTTTTCACTCGCGGTAGTATCCTCGGAAGTTCCAACCTTATCGCCTCTCTGCTTCGTTGTCTTCTTATCCTCCGATGCTGCCATTTCTTCTCCCTCGTTATTTGAATTCCCGTCATCATTATCGCTCGCTACGTCGTGGTCAAACTTCTGCTTCTGCTGTTGTTGTTCCTTCTTTGATTTGCGCAAGCCAGCTTTCAAAGCTGCTTTCGAAACCATCCTGGAAAGGCCTTTTAACTTTTTCGGGTTTTCACCAGCTCCATTGTTGCTCCCTATACCACCACCCCTACTACTCATACTATTTCTATTATACTCAACGCCATTAAACTTAAACTTGGAATACTCGCCCGCGTCTGCATACTTGGCGAGCACCGTCACCGCACGAACACCTAATCGCACGACTTTCCTCTCTTCCTCGCCCGCGTATTCTTTCCTCATCCACTCCACGCACCGGTTCATCGCCAATCGTGAGCACCTTTCGTGTTTCTTCCACTCGACCGTCTCCTCACCGGTCCCATTACACGCCATCCGCAATTGCTTCATCTTTCTCATAGCGCGCTCCACCTCGTTGTCGTTATCGCCGTCTTCCGTAAACGCCGTAAACGCCAACGACTCGCACGCCACATCATACGCGCGCCCTTGTATCCCACCTTCGCTCGGAAAAACTTTCTCTCCAGCTACGGACGCCAATAATGTATTCACAGAAGAACTCGAAACGCCAACCGCGGTCGAGGATTGTTCCACGCGCAGCGCCACGTTTGCGATATTTCTCCCGCGGTTATTCAGAGCAATAGGCATCGTCCTCGCCACCAATTCGTTGCTTAAAATTGAAGAAGAAGAAGAAGACGAAGACGAAGACCGCCGCCGCCGCCCGGAGATGGATTCCACCGCACCCTCTCCCATCGTCGTCGCGTTCGATGATTCTTGCAACAACCCCGGCGGTTGCACGACATCATTATTCATCTCTCGTCTCTTTTACTCCTCATCTCGTCTCCTCTTCTTAACGTTGTTGTGTTGTTCTTGCGCGCAAAGTTGTCGTCGTTCGAATTAAATCGCAAAACGCTTTTGATTCGCGTTGTGAAAGATCGAAGATGATGCACGTTTTTCCTCCTCCTGGAATCTCTCTCTCTTTAACGCGTTCGTTGTTGTTCTTCTTCTCTTCTTGTTTTCCTCTCGTCTTTTCACTCGTTTTGTGTCCAATTCGAAATGGAGAAAAAACGGAGAAAAAACAACACAAAAAGACGCACTCATAGTGAGCAGCTTGGACGACAGTCGCGCAGCGAAAGAAAGAATGTCCGACGACGAGGCAGACGAAAACGACGAGTACCTCTCCCAATTCGTGGTGGCAAAAGTCCTCGAGATTACACAAATCCCGAACAAAGACAACTTAAAAGTGATCAGAGTCGATGCAGGAGGAGGAGGAGAAGACGACGTTTTATCCATCGTGACGAACGCGAAAAACGTCTCGGAAATAGGATTGTTGATAGCGATAGCGAGAGTAGGGGCGACGTTGAAAGATGGGACGGTGATTAAAAAGCAACTGGTTGGTGGGGAAATGAGTTCTGGGATGGTTTTAGACGCGCCGCTGTTGAATTGGAAGAGCGGGAGTCACGGTTTAGCGGCTATTTTACCATCGGATGAGATGAAACCTTTATGGTGGAAAGCGGGGGACAAAGTACCGAAATCGAGACCGAGGAGCGACGGGTTAGCTGGAAACGACGACGATACTAACGGGAAGAAAGAGGAACCAGTCGTCGATACGATGTTTGCGAGAAAGTTATCAAAAGAAGAGAAGAAAGCGGCTTTGGAAGCGAAGAGAGCGGCGCGAGCGGCGAAGAAAGCCGGAGGAGACGAGTAGGTAGCGTAAATACTTTTAGCAAGCGCAGCGTCTGATCAGTCATCGACTTCTTCTTCTTCTTCTTCTTCTTCTTGCATCATAATCCATTCGGCCATGTCGACGTTTCTGTTTTCCATCGCAACAACGAGCACTTTTTTCTTATCCCACTTCAATCCGTTCGCTCGCATCCATCTCAACGTTTCGAAGTGGTTTCCTCTCGCGCACGCCGTCGCCGCCTTTGCGTCGTGCGGCCAACCCGCGTCAAGAGCAAAACCTAACGCCTCCACGTTTCCAACGCGAGCGATGCTCGCGAACGTTCTTGTTGTCATCGGTACTCCGCACCACTTCGCGTACGCGACGCCTTCTTTACTCGACGCAAACTTGCGAACGCACAGTTTCGCGTATTTCGTTTCGCCGAATTCATTTCGAACGAGCCTGCGTATTCTTTTCGAGCATCTCGAGAATACGGCCACATCTTGATCGTCCAGTTTCGTCAATATTTTCGTCGCGAAGAGGTGTGGGACGTCACCGAGTAAACGCTCCGCCAACGAGAACTCCTCCAACTCCTTTCTTCGAGAAGAAATAGGAGGTAAGAACCGGAAATATTTCTCGCGCAGCTCCTTCTCTTCTCTCTCGATTCTGTGCGCGTCCACGAGAAGATCGATTTCGTCCGGCCCGAGAAACTTCCCGTTGTTGTTCTCTTCGCTCGCGCCGGGGACGTACGTCCTGTTGTGCTTTTCCAAACGATCGATCGCGTCGATGTTTTCCATCATCTTCAGGAATATTTGACTTTTTTTTTCACATTTTTTCAATTTTGAGCGTTTTTTAGAAATTAAGAAAAAACGCCTGAAACGGCATTTTGTATCTAAAAACCAATTAAAAAATACTACTCGAGAGACGATAATGATGTCCTCCTCCTCCTCGATGCGACGTCCTCTCCGAAACAACAAGAACAACGGGGCGCTTCTTTTCCTCGCGTGTCTTTTAATTTCTCTTGCCGCGGTATCTCTCGGGGTCGTCGGTGCCGAAGATGGGGACGACCAGCAGCAGCAGCAGCAACTGTTATTGGAAGCTGTCCTGTCAACGAACCCTTTTCCTTCTTCTTCGTCCGTGAAGTCATCGATGTCATCAAACCTACCGCTCGGTTCGTCGTCGTGGGCGACGAGGAACGAGGTCGTGGGCGACGACGACGAAAGTTTTGAGTACGACGAATTAGGTTTTGATTGGTTGACAGATAACGGTGATGATGGCACGTTTGAAGAAGAAGATGAAGAAGTTCGAGGTTTCGAGAAGACGGAAGAAGGCGTCGACGGGTACGAATGGCTCGGGGAAGAAGGCGAAGAAACAGAAGAAGAAGAAGAAGAAGAAGAAGAAGAAGAAGAAGAAGAAGAATACAACGGTGAGTACGACGACGAGGACGAGTTCCATCCGACGTATTGGGAAGTCGCCGGCGTGATGGATGAAGACCAGGATTCTACCCCCATCGAATATCCTCCTCTTCCGCTGTTGCGAGGGAAAGAGGCCGACGAGCACGAAATGTGGGCGTCGTTTCCGACTTTTTTCAAGTCCACAGAAACACACGTTACGTACGTTATACCGAACGATATTCGTCCTCACATTGAGTCTGTTGTTCGGCGCGAAATTTTGAAAGTGCTGTATCTTGGTCTCACCATGTTCGTGCTCGTCGTTTTCGTGCTCGACACGTGCTGCGGAGGCGTTTTTAACGAAAGCTCTCCCAACACCGAAAGAGAGCTTGAGCGTAATTTTGGCAGAGACGAGGAGGAGCGCGGACATTGGGAAAAACTTCACGATCGCTTCGAACAACCTTTATATTTTGATACAGAGTATAAAACGTTTCGAGAATTCCCGCCGCCGACGCCGCCGACGAAGAACGCGAAGCAGGCAGCGACGCAAACGTCGACCGTTTCTCGCGTCGTGTAAAAACAACGGCAACAATACAAACATCAACAACCAACTTAGACGAATCTCGCGGGCTGTACATATACGCGAACAACAGAGTTGGAATAACAAACAAATCAAACAAATCTCATCACATAATAATGATAAAAAAGCACATAGTATTACACGCATCTAAGCTTTGGCTCTTCGTTCAACAGCCTCTCCGCGATGAACATATCCTCCGGCGTCGTCACTTTGATGTTATAATAACTCCCCTCCGTAATTTGCACTCTCTTCCCCAAATGTTCGACGACCGAAACGTCGTCCGTTACCTCCAACCCGCTCTCCTTCACGTACTGAAACCCCTCCTTCAACAAATTCGGTTCTATAACCTGCGGCGTTTGCATCTCCCACAACAAACTCCTATCCAACGTCTTATCAATGCTCCCATCTTTATTCGCTTGCTTAATCGTCGCTTTACACTTCACCGCCAACACCGCCGCGCCAAACTTCGCGCCGTCCTCGAAACATCTCCTCGCGTCCTCCAAATCCGTCAACGGCCTCGCGCTATCGTGTATGGCTAACAACTTCGTCTCTTTTCTCGCTTTCGTTATCCCGTTATACACTGAATCTTGCCTTTCCGCGCCTGGTCGTGCAATCACTAAAGGTTTCGAAATCTTCTCAGAAGTAAACACGTCGTCGTACTCTTCGTTACACACGACTACGATTTCTCCGATTTCCCTCATGGTGGCGAATTTTCTCAGCGAGTACACCGCGATAGGCACATCGAGTAAAGGCAAGTATTGTTTCGGCATGTTCGCGCCCATTCGTTTCCCGACGCCGCCGGCGAGGAGGACCAAGGTGACTGAATTGTCTTCAACATTATTCGCATCGGTTGAAGAGGCGTTCGGTTTGAAGGCTTTCATCGAACCCGCGCGATATCCGAAACCGATTGGTGGTTTCCTTCCACTCGACGGGGAGACCTTGGACGGGAAAGAAGAACTGTGTTTGCACATCGCGATATTAATACTCATCGTCGTCATCGCAAAATAAAGATACCAGTCAGACTCCTCGCGATACACAAAAAAAGGTTGGTTTTGACTATATACTGAGCGTGCGTTGCGCGTAAAGAAAACAAACTCGAGACGAAACCCGGCGAACGATGATATGCAAAAAGTGGAGAAAAGTTTTTCCATTTTATCCACTTTTGCGCATCGAGAGATGTCGTTGATGTCGAGAACAACAATGACAACAACAACAACAACACCATCATCATCATCGACGATAGCAAAAAGAATGCGTTCGTGCTCTTCGTCTTCGAGCAACAAAATTTTCGATGGAGGATGTTTTGAAACTCACAGATCGCGACGACATCGTTTTCGTCAACATCATCGTCATCATCATCATCCAACAGCGGACAGAGGAGAAACGAGAAGAGGAGTGCGAACAAAAGCATCGTCGTCATCACCGTCGTCTCCGGAACCAAACCCGAACCAGATGCTGATATACGTCCCCCCGCACCCTTTGTTAAAGCACTGGCTCGCGGTGGCGAGAAACGCGGCGTCTCCGTCCGCGCTTTTTCGATCCGCCATGGCGGAGATTGGGAAAATTTTACTCTACGAACTCTCGCGAGACTGGTTGGAGACGTACGAGGCGCAAGTGCAAGGCCCGCTCGCGGTGGCGAACGTGGAAGTGGTCGACCCGACGAAACCGATATCGATCGTGCCAATATTGAGAGCCGGGTTGACTTTGGTGGAGAAAGCGCACGAGGTTTTACCGACGACGAAAACGTACCATCTCGGGTACGCGCGAGACGAGAAAACGTTAGAGGCGACGAAGTATTTGGACAAGTTACCCAAAGCCGGGTTCTCGAAGGAAGATAAGGTTTTGATTTCGGATCCGATGTTAGCGACTGGAGGGACAATAGTCAGAGCCGTTCGAGACGTTCTGGATAAAGGCGCGGACGTGAAGAACGTGCGAGTGATGTGTTGCGTCGCCGCGCCGCCGGCGCTGACAAAGTTGAGCGAAACCTTTCCCGGATTGGTCGTGTACGCCGCCATGATCGACGAGAATATCACCGAGGAAGGATTCATCCTCCCCGGGTTAGGGGATGCCGGAGACAGAGCGTTTGGAACCACTGATGATTAATTCATGCATACGAGAAGAAGAGTTGGGTTGTTGTGAGTAGTAAAACCGTTTCAATCGTCATCCGTCATCGTCGCGTCGCTTTCTTCCTCTCGTAAAGCCGCCGTCAAGTCTTCATTCTTCTTTGTCTTCTTCTTCTTTGTCTTCCGCTTTGTGTGTGACTCCTACCTCGAATACATTCAGCGAAGAGTACTACGCGATGCCTCTCAACAATCTCGGTAAAACGGACTACGTGCGTTTCACCGGCAGCAGAAACCTTCGCCACCGTTTGGTGTGCGCGACGCTGACGAGTCGCGCGGTTCGCATCGACGACATTCGCGCGCAGGGAACGTCGAACCCGGGTCTCAGAGCGTACGAGGCTTCATTGTTACGCCTTTTGGACAAGATAACGAACGGGTCAGAAATCATTATTAACGAATCCGGGACGAGTTTGAAGTACAAACCCGGGGTTATCGTCGGCGGGAAACGATTGACGCACGATTGCGGTTTGGGGAGAGGTTTGGGGTACTATGTAGAGGCGTTGTGCGCGATTGGGATTTTCGGGAAGAAACCGATGGAAATAACCTTGTATGGTTTGACCAACGACGACGAGGAGGTGAGCGTGGATACGTTTCGGACGGTGACGTTGCCGATGTTGAAGAAACGGTTCGGATGCGACGACGGGTTGAGTTTGCACGTCGCCAAGAGAGGGTGTCCGCCGGACGGCGGCGGCGAGGTGAAGTTGTCGTTTCCAATCGCGAAAGAGTTACCCGGGGGAATCGATTGGGTTACCGAAGGGTTGGTTAAACGAGTCAGAGGCGTCGCCTTTACGGCGAGGATTCCACCGCAAATGGCGAATAGATTAGTCGATGGCGCCCGAGGCGTTTTGAATAATTTTTTACCGGACGTGTATATTTTCACCGACCATCACAACGGGAAGGAAGGAGGGAACTCGCCGGCGTATGGGATATCGTTAGTCGCGGAGACGACGGAAGGGTGCGTTTTAGGGAGCGATTGTTCGAGCGCGAGCACCAGAAAGGAGCGAGAGAAGGAAGAAGACGAAGGGCGGTTGTTGTTGGATCATCGGGGCGGTACGAATACTAAAGACCACGAAGAAAACGCCGAGGAAGAAGATCAATCGCAAAAAACCCCGGAAGATTACGGTCGCGAATGCGCCGAAGCGCTCGTTTCCGAAATCCAACGCGGCGGCGTCTGCGACTCTTCCCACCAAGCTTTAGTTTTAACCTTATTAGCGTGCTCTCCAGACCAAATATGCCGCGTGCGTTTAGGCCAACTCACGCCGAGAAGTATTCAGTGCTTGCGCACCATCCGCGCGTTTTTCGGGGTCACGTTTAACATCCAGCCGGAACCGGAAAGTGGGACCGTGTTCTTGAGTTGCGTCGGTGCCGGGATGCGAAACGTTGCCAAGAGAGCCACGTAATAGTTATATATATATATTCGATAGCATTTTAAAATCATAGTTCTAAACAAAAAATGTGCGAGCGCGAGCGTTCATCGCCAAACTCTTCTTCTTTGCTTCGCGAAAATGACGCGCGCTATTTTAACGTACATGCACATGAATTGGTCATTAATAGATAATCTCTCTCTCTCTCTCTCTCTCTCTCTCTCTCTCAAAAAACGAGGAAACCTCCGAGGAATAAAAGAAGTAAAGAGAACACGGTATTCAGAGGAAGAAAAGTAGCGGCGCTACCCACGCTCAAGAGTCCCGGGGGTGGGGGGGGGGCGGCTTCGCACGCGTTGGGCGACGTCGTCGCTGCTGCGTTTATAAACTCGGATCGTAAGGAGTCGACGCTGTCGTCGCTTTCGAGGATAGCGGCCAAGTCAATCGCGGATTTCACCTCGCCGTTTGGCGCGACGAACTCTTCAAAGTCGGCGTAAAACGCTTCGACGGTTGCGTAGCCGGTGAAGTCGCACAGAGCTTTCTTCCAACCTTTTCCTTCAGGGACTTCGCTCGGCCAGTGCACCATGTCGTCGAAAACATAGTCGTTGTCGACAACGTCGATGCTGTGCCAAAATCCTTTCCTCGCAACCGTGCTTGTCCAAAAATCGATGAAAGTGCGACCACCGTTCGCCGTGTAGTTCGCGTTCGCTTTGTTAATAGCAAACGCGACGGCTAGCGCGCCGACGTTGTAATAACCAGCATCTCCAACGTCTTCGTTTGGCATTATGTTTGGAGGCGGGTGCGGATCGGAGTCGCCGCACTTTCTATCTGAGCCGAACTTCGTCAACCAGTTTGCGAAGTTCGTTTGGTCGGAATATATATCACGAACATTCGGCAATATGTGCGAATTGAAATACCCGGAAAACGTTTCTCTCGAAGCTCTCGAATTATCGTTCGAGAAAACAGCTTCCAAAAAAACCGCGCCACCTTCCATCAACCAGGTCGGAATGTGCTTGCCCCAGTGCATTTGAAACGCGTGCGTGTACTCGTGTATCGCAAAAGTAGTCATTTGGTTCTCGACGTCGTCGTAATACGTTCCATCCTCTTGCAATCCACTAGTGATCACCATTGGCACCGCACCTACCGCACCTTTCCCGCAGTCTGATTGACACGCGTCTCGGTGCGACGCGTACACGTTGTTCGTCCCCGCCATCGCCTTCTCTCTGTTCGTTGAATCGTTGGAACAATAGCCCGTAATCTCCGAGCGCGTGGCTTCGCACCACGCCGAATCAATATCCGTATACGCCGACGCGTCTTGCGCGGTAGAACTTTGCGACTCGTACAAAAACACGCTCACGCCGCTCACTTTCCCGAGTAGTTTTTGCGCCATATCGATGCCGGTTTCGACCGATTGCTTCAAATTCGAGGGAAAGTTTTCGCTTTCTCGATAGGTGATCTCGTTGCTCCCGACGGCGGCATACGGCGCGATAGTCAAAGTCGAGTGTTTAAACCTCGGCCGGTTGCACCCGGATTCAGACGGGCAGGTCAGCCCTGCGACGGTGGCGGGACCTGATATTGAGACGATCGCGGATACCGTCATCATCATCACCGGGACGAGACGCACCGTCTGCCTCATTTTCGATACCTCGGGAGCTTAATTCTCTCTCTCTCTCTCTCTCTCTCTCTCTCTCGCGCGCGCGCGAAGACTTTATTGAAAAAAGAAGACCGTGAAAGAAGCGTTTCGCGTTTCGTCTTCTTTTCGTTACGTATCTCTTGAATCTTCTTATGCGTATCTTATGATGATGATGATGTGTGGTAAGATTATATGTCGACCACTGAAACGGTCGAATTTCAGAAATCACAAAGAAAAGTGGAGGAAGAAGAAGAAGAAGAAGAAGGTTTTAATAATGACTTTAATTGACTTTAAATGTACAAAGCGTGAAGATGACGTTCTAAATCACAGATCCATAACTTGTTTGCTTCCCTGCGATATATTTTCCGTCCACGCCGCTCGGGGAGGGGAGATTTTCCTCCTTTGTCGGAGCCTCATTTCGTACCATCAAGTATGATGTTTCAGTGCCTTCCATTTGCTGTTGACGCTCGCCTCCTTGGAAAAGAGAAAAATAATTGCCTTCATTTAAAAACTGGCGACGTTCGCGACGTCTGAGTGCGAAGAGAGCGAAGAATGCCGTGCCCGTGGCAAATAAACTATACAGTTTCAAATAGGCGTTTCCTGATGAGTCAGTATTTATCCAGAACGACTGCGACCACGACGTTGACGAAGTAGCAGCAGTGGTTGGAGAAGAAGAAGATCCGAGTGCCGTTTGAGCACTAGTAGTAGTGGCACATCCAATCGTTGTCGTAAACGTCTCCTTCGCAGCTGCATTATCCCCAGCGTCAACTAATTTACTTCCAAGCATATCTGCGTTGACCGTGATTTCATAAGTACCCTCAGTCGCGTCAGAAGGAAACGAAATCATGAGAGAATTTTCGTTTACGCACGCAAATTTGTAATGAAAGTACACGTCGTCCTTATCGACATCTCCGGAATTTATATTTGTTCCTGCACATGTCTTGACACGCTTTATCGCGTACGCCATGTGATCGGCTTGGAGCTGAGGGCAAACAATTGGCTCAGAGTAATCAATTGTGAAGCGATTGTGGCGCTGGCGCCAATCAATAGGTTCAGGTTTGCTCACATCAACATTGACGTTCAAATTTTCTTCCGTCACGGAGCCTTTCACTTCTGTGGTCGCAAATGAGTCATAACCTGAGCAAAACACTTTTGCTCGAACTTCGTATGCTCCATCCTTCAAACCATTCAAGAAGTATTGACGTTCAAGATTCCATTTGAATTTGCATCCTTCGCCGCGCGCCGAATTGCACTGTGCATCAGCGTCTACCACATCGCGCTTCCAAATATTAGAGTCTGTTCCAACCATATCCCAGGAATTAATCCACTCACCAACACCGAGAGATCTCCACTGAACTCGAACGAATTCAACGTTTGGATGAACCAAATGATCCGTCGCACCGTTATTCTCACCGATATCTTTCGACCACAGGTTCATAGGATCTGGATTCATTAGGGTAATGTTGATGTACGGCGACGATTCTTTGGATACCACAGTGTTCAAGTAATTGTTGTACGTGGTTTTACCCCAGTTAACTTTCGGACACTCGCGCTCCCATGTAAAATTGCCGAGGAACGCCGTGGAAGAAATGGGTGATCTGTATAACCAGTCTCTCGACATTTCCCACTCACACTCGGACACTAATTGGACGCCAATCGAGAAATACGTATGAGCAAATTGTCCTTTCATGACATTCAAGGACAAACGAGTATACTTCAAATCTCCGTTGGAGTCAACCGAAGGCACGTCGTGTAACGGTACCAAACTGTGGAATGGAGCCAGAGAGTCCGCGCCGTTGATGGTGAACGACAAATCCATCATGTTTCCGCCAAAGTCGCCGGTGTACTGTGCTCCCGAGGTAAGCAGCAATCCATAGATGTGCCCCTCTCTGTACGGCGATTCGTTGGTGATCACGAGATCAAACAAAGCTCTGTGATGAGGAGGAATGAAATCATTGTTTGCACCGGCACTCCACTCCGTTTCGATGATGAGGCCACCTTCTCTCCACATCGTATTGGGCTCTCCCGGACATTTCGATGCACCGCCGATGGTTTTGAAGACCGGGGTTCCAAACCGTTTGTCACTAGAAACATGAACCACGAATTTATCATAAGGATCGCCGTCACCGAGAGTATATGTAACTTCCATTTCACCGTATTTTGCAAAAGCCATAGCTTTCTCTTGCCCGACACTTTTTCCGTAAGTGTCTGCAAGCTCCGCTTCTGCTTCGAACACTGATAAAGCAACGCTAAAATCTCCGGAAGCAGATACGCTTCCTTCGGCTTCCATAGACCACGAATAGCCATAACTGTCGATGTTACTCTCGATGGAAGAAGAAAACTCGAGGTTATGGCCACCGCCAGAGAACGAGAGATACACGTCTTGCTTTTCACCTCTAGAAATCGTAGGATCAGAGTTATGGCTACCAGTGAACCCAAATTGAGCTTCACTACCAAAAACGGATGCATCAACCATTGAGGAAACTTTCTTGTCCTCGAACAATTCATCCATACTGGACGGGATCTTAAAAGTATTGTTCATTTCTTCCTTAGCGTAAGTGCTCATGCCACGACTCCAAAGACCTTCGTCCTTGTCAGGATCATCTTCGTTAGAGTTAAAAAGATTTCGACCGTCGTCGTCGGTTGAACCGGGTTGGTACGAACTCAACCACTTATCGCTCTTCGTCGGGAACCACCGTCCATCAGGGTCGTGTGACTCTTCGCCTGAACCTTCGACGATAATTTTCTCAGTATCATCCAAGTATGCCTCTGGATTTGGGTTTGCCATACGATCGATCACGCCTCCAGCGATTGCACCAACCAAAGTTCCGACGCCGGGCATCAAATACGTCCCGACGCCCGCTCCGATGCTAGCTGCTTTTGCGTTGGCTTCTTGACCTCCATCATTTTTGAAGGCATCCGTTCTCCTCACTTTGGGAATTCCGTGAAGAGGCGCGTTATCAGACGGAATTGAATCCCACACTTCGCTCAACTCATCCCAATCCTTTTTCGCAGCATAACTACTATCCTCCTCTTGGGTGTACGCTCCGAAGGCAGCATCGATGAGAGGTTTTGAAATCTTACCGTACACTGATTCGTCTGAATTGAACGGCGAGCTCATTTCATCGAATCTTGTTTGAATCTCCGTTGCTGTCGTTTCTTTATCTTCTTTCGACAAAGCATTGAATCCTTCTGGAGTAAAATCTGGGGAGGACCATTCAAGCGTTCGTTTCCAGTCATCTAGCGCATTCTGAAGACGTAATTTCCACGCGGCTCTGATGTACGCATCATCTTTACCATCCATAGCTTTATCGGTATCTTTTATAATAGATGTTAAATTCTCTGTAACTGAAATCAAATCTTTCAGTTCTGGTAAAATTTTATACTCAATCGAGAATACCGCCATGACGTACGTCGTAGGTTTTCGCGGATACCACTCGATGATTTCAATCACTTGCAAACATTCTGTGCTATGCTCTGCGTTAGATCTCAGATCGACTTTATCAGATCTTACGTACACGATTTCGAATCCTCCACCTAAAATGACATCTCCTGGACGTCCGGGAAGTCCTGGATCTTGTGAGGATTCCAAATTTCTATCCAAAGTCATGTGAAAGTCCCATCCGTTGTCGGTTTCAGCACTGATCGTCACAGATGGACCTTCAACGGCGTATCCACCATGACCTCCTGCCTCAAGCCTTGCGGCATTTGTAACAAATTCAACTTCGCCATTTACATAGCTAGAACCTGCCGAAATTCCAGCTCCCATTTCAAATTCAGCCTCGACTCCAGCATTAAAATTCCATTCGCTCGATTTCTCAGCCGCCCGAGTGGTGACCAAACCTAATTCCAAATCTATTTTTGTTCCTTTTGAAATAGAAGAGAATGAATTACCACCGGGCGGATCGTGCACTACTGTGTACACTAAACCCTTGATGGGCGCTGTGGCGTAAAACTTTGTGTCTGATATGTATCGATCTTCTGGGTTACCGCCGCCGCCGCGGATTTTTGTCGCAATTGTTACCAATTCTCTCTGAATTGGAAGCGACGTGACTGCCCACCCATCGTTCCTTTGAACTCTCGCCAATACTTTTCGTCTGTGAGGCGGCACAAGATTTGGAACGGCATCTTGGGTAGAAATTTCATACGTCGAAGAAGATGAACCCGAGCCGTATAGCAGTAAACCATCCGTTTCATTTACTGAGCCGAACGAACACAACTTTGACGGCTCGTTACTTGAATGACACGGATTTGAACCTTGCGGTCCAACATCCTGCTGAAATTGAACTGTTACGGCAAGACGGGTTTGTGCATCGTTAATTGTTTGGTTGAACTTCGAACAATACGTTATCTCGCTGGGGCTCGTTAAGTGTGCCTCAAAGATTTTGAGCGCATAAAAACTATTCGTTTTCACGTCAGTGTTCTGATCAGAAGTTCCCACGAGATGGTTGATCGTTAAGTCCTTTGCAGCCGTATCCGTTCCAATACATTTTTCGCCGTCGCGAACTGATGTAAAGGGCGTTCGAGCGCTATCTGCTGCTCTTCCAAAGAAAGGAGTGGCACAAAACCAACCGTGATAGACGTATTTTACTTCGCCCAGAGTTCGTTCCAAAAGTAACATTGTCTGCACGAGAGTGTTCCGATCTCTGAAAAACTGCATTATATTTGTTCCCGGAGGCTTGCAGTCGGTACCGGGATTCACTTCTTCAATTGCTTTCAAGTTCAACGATGAAACATCCGGAGCTTGTTCCAACTGAATGTAGTAATCCATCGCCGCGTAGGGCCATAATCTCAGATTAGATGATTCATCGTCCGGATCGATAAGCTTCCATTGATCGCTTGCGTATCTAGATCCCGTCGCTCCGACGATTTCTTTATCGCTGATAATCATCGTAGCACCACAACCGTTAGCAGGAGTGATTTTGAGAGTGTACTCAGTGTATGGATTCCCGCACGCTCCCGCGTACAAGCCAATATCAACCGTTCTCGCTGTCATATCGAAATAAACCAAATTTTCTCCTCCCATTATGCCAACGAGTTCAATTATATTGTTTGTACTAATCATGTCTTCGTGCATCTTAATTGGCTTCATCGTATCTGAGTATTCGCACGGATAGTCGTCCAAATTTTCCCCGCCATAACATATACGGTGACCATCATAGGTGGCGATAAATGCCCAAGTTTCACCTGGAGTGACTGCTATATCGAAGCGACCGAGTTCATCTGCAGAATATTCTTCCGCCGCAGTTTCGTATTTGTAATGATTAGGACTGCATCCAGTTTCATCAAAATCGCATTTGACTCCTTTGTAAGCTGAAATTGTCGCAAACTGCAAACCGCAGATAAACTTTTGAGTTCGCTCTCCGGGAAAGCGAACCATCCCGGTGACTTTGACCGCAGTGGTATCTTCAATATCTGCGCCAATAGTTCCTAAATGCTTCGCTGCAAGCACTTTCTCAGACGCTTTTGCATCGAACGTATGGACCACATCCTCAAACTGCTCAATGGCATGGAGCTCTATTGAACTTGAGACTCCAGGAAACAACTCGTTGCTAAAGCCTTGGGTCGCATGATTAAAATTCACGCGCTCAGATTCGCTAATATGCTTCTGAAGAGTAAATTTGTGTTTCTTTGCGAAGGTTACGACTGGTATGGCGTAATTTTGCGATTCTGGCGTAGTATTGTTTCCAGGAAGTGCCAATTTCGATCTCGGTGAAATGTCAGTCGGATAATCAAGAGAAAACCCGCGAAGGGCAGTCGCAGACATGTTGCCGTACCAGTACTGCCACTGTTCGCGAGTGAAAGGCAAAGAAGGGGTTGACGAAGGAATTGCAGACATGTACGCATGCTTTTCTCCATTTTCTTGGCTATCCAAAGCGTAAAACTCACTTTTATCTTTTGTAGCGACCGCAGGAAAGACGAGCCAAGGGACTCCATAAATGTGACCCTCATCTAAGGCTTTGACAGCATTATGAAATTCAACTGCGTTCAACTCGCCGTCATCATCCTTATCTAGAGTAGACCAGAGATCCGCTGAGAAAATCACATTCGCATCGGAAAACTTCGTTCTTTCCTCGCAGTATGATAGAAACTCCATCATGTCGATGACGTTATCATTGTTTGAATCAACATCTGCAATATGTGGTGGCGGCGGACTTGGAGGCGGCGGACTTGGAGGCGGCGGACTCGGGGGAGGCGGTGGCGGACTTGGTGGTGGCGGACTTGGTGGCGGTGGACTTGGTGGTGGCGGACTTGGTGGCGGTGGACTTGGTTGCGGCGGTGGCGGACTTGGTGGCGGCGGTGGCGGACTTGGTTGCGGCGGTGGCGGACTCGGGGGAGGGGGATTCGCAGTTTGCTTACCCATAACACAATAATCCCACCCTTGTTTACCACTTCCCGAACACCCGGGAACACTCTCGAATTTATCTCTCTGGAAACACTTGAGACCGGCATCGCAATCGGAATCTTTGTCGCAATCGCCTTCGCACATACCATAGCCGGTT
>Ga0255755_1000093_pt1 | contig 86124 bp, 75 predicted proteins | sample 011ome_18_FD_179955 | JGI IMG/M metagenome (GOLD analysis project Ga0255755, IMG submission 179955) | Coastal salt marsh microbial communities from the Groves Creek Marsh, Skidaway Island, Georgia - 011501BT metaG (version 2) | ecosystem: Environmental > Aquatic > Marine > Intertidal zone > Salt... | reverse complement strand
AGTGTTGATGTGGTCCGAAAAGACATACGGTGAAAGCCTCGACACGATTTCTCGATTGAGGCCTTCAATGTTAGAAAGGCCGCCACCCAAGATGATGCAATCAGGGTCTATGACGTTGATCACGGTGGACAGGCCGAGGGCTGCAAGTTCGCAGTAAAGATCAGTGACCATTTGACGATAGGTGTTAGGGACCGAACCAGAAAAAATCTCTAAAGCGGTTGCTGACTGCCCGGTGATCTCCCGGTAGGTTCTGCTGACTCCCGGCCCTGAAAGCCAAGTTTCGATGCAGTCAGTTTTGCCACAGTAGCAGGCTCTTCCTCGGACCAAAGCGCTGGCTAGCTCTTGAGGGAGGCGGTCGAGGGGCATCAAATTATGTCCCCATTCACCGACGATCGCGTTGGGCCCGTTGGCGATGCGCTGCTGTAGGCATATGCCGCCGCCAACACCGGTCCCTAGGATCACTCCAAATACTAGATCAGCGCCTGCTCCAGCGCCATCAACAGCTTCTGATAACGTGAAACAATCCGCATCATTGGCCATTCGGATCGGCTGCTGACAGATCTTTTCTAAGTCCCCCAGAAGGTCCTGCCCATTGATAACGGTTGTATTGCTGTTCTTCATCAAGCCGGTTTTGCTTGATCGAGCGCCAGGCGTGCCAATGCCAATCGTCGTTGTCTGAGAAGAACCTGCTGCCTGTTGTGCCGCAGTAATGGTCTTACTTAGAGCATCTAAAATTCCCTGGTAACTTGCTTGCGGTGTGGCTTGCCGTTGCTGATACAGGACTTTGCCGGTAGCAGAGAGCTTGAGAGTTGCGATTTTTGTGCCGCCCAAGTCAATGCCAATTCGATCTGGGAGTTGCGCAGAGGCTTCGGTTGGCTCGCGCGAGGCCTCAAGTGCCACAGAAGGTCCGACGAACAATTTGATCTGGTCCCGGCGCCTGAGCGAAGATTGAGTCCGCCCTTTCAGGATTGTAGGGATCAGTGACCGCAGCTAACATCTCGGAAAAATGTTCGAAACGGTCATGCTGATACGCCTCGGCGATGGCAAATTCAATTTGATGATTTCTTGGAATAACGTAAGGATTACTGGTCATCATCAGGGCTTCGGCTGCTGTAATATCATCGATTAAAGATCGCCATCGCTCGGTCCAGTGTTGCCAGTCAGGGTGCTCAAAAATGGCTTGGTCTTCGCTTAAATTTTGGACTAAAGCATTAAAGCTCAAGGTGAAGTCCATTTTATCTCGCTCAAGCAGTCGTAACATGTCGAGATATAAGGACGTACTGGCATCGGTTGCGGGTAGGCCCAACTTAGCCGCACTGTGTCGCCGCCAATAGCCGTCAAAAATCTCCGGAAAAGCTTCTAGAGCAGTTTTTGCTGCTGCAATTGCGAGATGCTCATCATCATCAAGCAGTGGTAACAAGGCCTGGGCGAAGGTCATCAGATTCCAATGTGCAATGCTCGGTTGATTTTGAAAGGCGTAGCGTGCGCCTTGATCGATAGCGCTGTAAACGGCTGCCTGGCTGAACGTGTCCATAAAGGCACAAGGACCATAATCAACGGTCTCACCGGTCACCAACATGTTGTCTGTGTTCATCACCCCGTGGATAAATCCCAAAGATTGCCAATGACTGACAAGGCACGCGACTTTGTCAATCACGGCCTCCAGCAACTTAAGGTAAGGATTGGTGGTAGTAACCAGTGCTGGAAAATGCCGAGCGATCGTGTAGTCAGCCAATTCGCGGAGGCCTGCATGATCTTGCTGGGCACTGAAGTATTGGAAGGTACCAAACCGAATATGACTTTGAGCGACTCGAGTGAGGATGCCGCCCGGTTCAGGCCGCTCTCGTTGAACCAGTTCCCCGGTGCTAATCGCAAAAAGGCTCCGAGTTGTGGGTACGCCAAGGGCGGCCATTGCCTCAGAGACTAAATACTCTCTCAGCACGGGACCTAAAGGCGATCTACCATCGCCGCCTCGAGAATAACTGGTTGGACCCGAGCCTTTTAGCTGGAGATCGAATCGAGCATCTTCAGAGAGGATCTCACCCAAAAGCAAAGCACGCCCGTCGCCGAGGCGAGGGTTGAAGTTTCCAAACTGAAATCCCGCATAAACTGTAGCGATGGGATCAGACCCGGACAGCGACTCGTTCCCAGCGAAAACCGCGACGGCCGACTCGGAGCGAAACCAATCTGGGTCAATACCAAGGGATGCAGCCAGTTCGATATTGGCGTGGACCAATGCTGGAGAGGCAACAGGTTGGAGCGGTTGCCGGGTATAAAAGGTGTCCGGTAATTTGCAATAAGAGTTGGAGAAACTTATAGGTGCACTCATGGATAAACTTTAGCACAATGGGATTCGATTCCCACTGATGTTAAATGGATAAGGCTCTATGTTTTTTGACGAGCGCACGAGTTTTGAATCTTGGCCAGAGTTTGTCCGAGAAGTCCTCACTGAAGACCGTTATGGCTGTCCTTGTTGTTCGATAATCCCTGCGGCCCTTGCAGAGGAGAGCAGACACGCGGAGCAGCTGACAGAGCCTAGCCATTGGGCCGAACGATCGCCAGAGATCAGTCAGCGGGTCGATGGTCTTTGGGTGAACGCGAAGATTTACACGATGGACGACTCAAAACCTTTCGCTGAGGCTATGGCAATTAAAGATGGTCGAATTGTTGCCTGTGGGTCGACAGAGGCATTAGTCGCCGCTCATGGACAGGAATTAGAGGTCATTGATGCCGAGGGTAGGGTGATATTGCCTGGTTTTATTGAGCCACATATGCATTTTCTACCGATTGCGACCATTGGACAGCTAGAGGATATTGGGCCTTTTCGGTTTTCCAAAACGGTTGATGCGCTTGCACATCTAAAAAAGTTGGCCGAAGGTCTGGGGCCTAACGAGTGGTTATTGGCGCGACAATTTGACCCCTCGTTGCAAGAAGGTCTGACGGAATTAACCAAAGATGCACTTGATGAGGTGAGTCGGTCAAATGCGGTCTTGGTCTACAATGCTTCACTGCATTTTGCCTACTGCAATTCGAAGGCGCTTGAACTCGCAGGCATTAACGCCGCTACCCCAGATGATCCAGCATCGCCATATGGGCGAGATCAATGGGGTGAGCCCAATGGGGTCTTAAAAGGTAACCGAGCTATTGGCTCCGTCGCGCGTCATAACCCTGCCCGAGGCGATTATGATCTTGCCTCAGGTGCTCTAGCGGTCTGTGCCCGCGCTAATCGGCAAGGGATTACCACGGTCTGTGATCAGGCGACTGGTATGACCCAAGGGGTCAAAGAAGTCGACATCTACGAGGCTTTAGCCGCCTCCGGGCGGATGACCGTGCGGCTAAGATATTCGCTCAGTTATGCGCTGGCAGAACGCTGGGATGCGACTGATGTGCAGTTTGGTCGAGGCGATGATTGGGTTCGTGCATCTGGCTGGAAAATTGTCTCTGATGGTTCTAATCAGGGGTTTTCAGGGTTGCAACGTGCGCCATACCTTTATAAAGAGGATGCTGGTCTGGCCTATGTAGAGCCAGAGGCGTTAACCGCAATGGTCAAAGACAGAACAGAGCGGGGTTGGCCGCTGGTCATACATGCCAATGGAGATTTGGCTATCGATCGGGTGTTGGATGCGTTCGAGGCTACTGTGGCTAGTGGGCTGCCCCTAGTTGAGCCCTGCCGGATAGAGCACTGCAGTATATTGCACGACGAACAGATTGTAAGAATGAAAGCGCTAGGCGTGTCGCCGAGTTTTTTGATTGGTCACGTGTATTATTGGGGCCACGCGATGCGAGACCAGGTCTTTGGTGAGGCTAAAGCCGTGCTACTGGATCGTACCAAAGCTTGTGAAGATGCGGGTATTCGTTGGACTTTACATTCTGATGAGCCGGTCACCAACATGAATCCATTGCGATGTATCGAAAATGCAGTCACGCGTCGTTTATGGAAAGAACCTGACAACCAGCTAGCACCCTGGGAGGCTGTACCTGTCATGAGTGCGCTCCGGGCAATGACGATTGATGCAGCGTGGCAGTGCCATTCAGATCATGAAATTGGATCTCTTGTCGCAGGCAAGTGTGCAGATTTTGTGATTTTAGGGGAGGATCCGCTGACCGTTTCTCCGGATGCTATTAAAGACATCGCTATTTTTCAAACATGGGTTGCGGGTCGACGGGTTTATGATCAAATGAAGGCGATCGAGGACGAGTTGACGGCCTAGTATTCGATTAAGGTTAGGGTAAGTTCGATCGGAAGGCTCGTCTCAGGCGCAAGATGGCAGAGACAATCGCTGTAGCAATGCAAAAGTGTTCGCGTTGATAACGCATCCGGCGCAAGTCAAGCGCTGAAGCGATCCGTCATAGGCTCAGAGACTCAGTATTGCAGCTAAGCGCAAAAGAATAATCAAAGGAGTGAAACCTTATGAATGGTGCTGAGAGCATGTTAGAAACGTTAATCAACGGAGGCATCGAAGTGTGTTTTTCGAATCCTGGTACCTCCGAGATGCATATGGTCGCCGCCATAGGCAAAAGCAGTAAGATGCGATCGATACTCAGTCTGTTTGAGGGCGTTTGTTCAGGTGCTGCTGACGGGTATGCGCGGATGGCCGGTAAGCCCGCTTTGACGCTACTCCATTTGGGTCCAGGTCTGTCGAACGCGTCGGCAAATCTGCACAACGCGCGCAAGGCGAGGTCTCCGGTGATTAATCTAATCGGTGATCATGCAACCTACCATAAACAATATGATGCGCCGTTAAACTCGGATGTCATCGGCTTGTCTGGCCCGGTTTCTCATTGGGTGAGAAGTGTCGAGAGCGCAGAAGCACTGCCCGGCGATACCGCCGAAGCGGTACAGGCGGCGATGCTTCGTCCGGGTCAAATCGCAACGTTGATAATTCCTGCAGACTGCGCTTGGGATCCATCAGGAGAGCCTGTTGGGGCTTTACCGATTCCTGAAGATGGCATTGCCCATTCAGAGGCTATCGAAGAGGCGGTCAAGTTGTTAAAAAACGGCCGTAAAACCATGCTGCTTATGTCGCATCGGGCGCTAACCGAAGAAGCGCTCGATTTGGCCGATCAAATTGCTCAAGTGACGGGTGCTTCGCTGATGTGCGACACCTTCACTCCGAAACTAGCCAGAGGGCAGGGCAGGTGTGATATCGAGCGGCTAGGGTATTTTGCCGAGCAAGCAATGGTACAACTGGCGGAGGTCGAGCAACTGATAATGGTCTGCACCAAGCCACCGGTTGGTTTTTTCGCCTATCCAGAGAAACCCAGTGAGTTTTATCCGGAAGGTTGTTCGCTCCATACCTTGGCAGCTATTGAAGAAGATCCTATAGATGCGCTTTCTCGATTGGTCGATGCCTTAGACGCTGGGGCTGTAAAGCCGAGGCGATTGCCGTTGGATAAGCCTGACTTGGCGACGGGCGCGTTGACTCTTGAGAGTATGGCCAGAGCGGTCGGACATTTTTTGCCGGTTGATGCCATTGTGGTTGATGAAAGCGCTACATCGGGAGCTTTTATACCCGCGATGACTCGAACCGCTGAACCGCACGACTGGTTATCTTTAACGGGCGGCTCAATTGGTTACGGATTACCGGTTGCCATTGGCGCAGCAGTCGCTTGCCCGGATCGAAAAACGCTGTGCTTGCATGGAGACGGCGGCGCTATGTATACCATCCAAGCACTTTGGACGATGGCAAGAGAATCGCTTGACGTTTGTGTGGTGATATTTGCAAACCGCAAATATCAAATACTGCAAGTGGAGCTTGCTCGGGTCGGGGCGCAGTCGATGAATAAGCAGACGTTAGATATGCTGGATTTGAGTAACCCCGATCTTGATTTTGTGAAAATAGCAGAAGGGATGGGCGTCCGGGCATCCAGAGCCGACACCGCTGATACGTTTAATGAATTGCTCGGGAAAGCAATGCAAACCCCTGGGCCTTGCCTCATTGAGGCGGTTTTCGACTAGTTGAGCAAGCTCGTCAGAGATGACGCATAAAGATCGAGTTTTTTAAGGACCTGATCGGGTGCAGCCGCAGGCAGTGGTAACAAAACTCGGTTGATGCCAGCCTCCGCAAAGCGCTCGAGGGTCGCCAGATCCGAGGGCGCACCAAAAACTGAGGTGCTAACTTCAGAGAAGTCGCGACCTTCTTCCTCGCATATCTGCTTGAGTCGAGCTAGGTTAGGTTCCGCTTCAAAGCCATGTCGCGCGCGAGGTAACCAGCCACTGGCATAGCGAGCGATCCGGCGCAGCGTGTGATCGGTTTCGCCGCCAATCAAGATCGGCGGTCCTTCAACTTGAAGTGGTTTGGGGGAAGACACTGTCTCCTCAAAGCGGACGTGCTGACCCTCGTAGGCATAGGTCGGTTGGGACCAGAGGCCTTTAAGGGCAACCATTTGTTCTTCGAGTTTTTTAAATCTTGATGAAAACACCGTGCCGTGCTGAGCCATTTCTTCAGCGTTCCAGCCAGCACCGACCCCAAATAATAGACGGCCCCCGGACAGTCGATCTAAGCTGGCAACCAATTTGGCTGTAACCAGGGTGTCACGCTGGGGAAGCAAGCAGATGCCCGTGCCCAATCGCAATCTTTGGCTCGCTGCAGCGGCAGTGGCCAGCCAGACAAAGGGGTCAAAAGTGTGGTAGTACTCCTCGGGCAATTCAGCACCACCGGGCCAGGGGGAAGTTCTGGCAGTAGGTATTTGAGTGTGCTCGGGCACAAACAACGATTCAAAGCCTCTGGCCTCAAGGGCTTCGGCTAATGGTTTCGGTCCTATCGTGGTATGCGTAGGAAAAATCATGACGCCAATGGCAAGCTTGCTCATCGTCCGATGTACCCCCTATTCCAAGTTGGACTAATGGTAATCTCGTTTAGGCAAACATGCGCAGGGGTTTGGCAAACGTATAATATGAGATCACCTAGATCTTCGGGTTGGACCATTTTTGCCCTATCTTCAGTGCTAACGGGGATTGGCCTAGCGTCAAGAATTTCGGTTGCTACCTCGCCAGGGCATATGGCGCAGGCTCTGATGCCGTCAGCGCAATATTCTTGGTTGATGCTTTCTGTCATGGCGTTTAGTCCATGTTTTGCCGTTGAGTAAGCAGCTCCTGAAACTCTGCTTACAAATCGACCTGCCCAAGATGAAATATTCACAATGAGGCCGTCTTGCTGCGCTTTCATGACCGGTAAAACCGCGTGACAGCAATAAAAAGCGCCATTCAAATCGACATCGATGACGGTCCGCCAATCGTCAGTGCTGAGCTGCTGCCAAGCTCGATCTTTCACGTTTAGACCTGCACTATGGACTAGAACATCTATTCGACCAAAGGTCTGCATGATTTGGTCAACGACTGCGGTAACAGCGGTCAGATCGCTGACGTCTGCCGGCGCAATCATTGACTTTCCTGGGAGTTGTTCAGCGAGTGTTGAAAGATGGGCCGTGCGTCGCCCGGATAAAATAACGATCGCGCCTGCATGACTGAGCGCACGCGCGGCTGCCGCTCCGATACCAGATGACGCTCCGGTAATCCAAATGACCTTGTCAGATATGTCCGATAACATAGCCCGCTCCAAAACTGTCATCTTTCCTTAGATGATAAGATCGGGTCAATAGAATCTTTGGATCTGGAATGCGCATTATGGGTTCGAGTCAGCCAAGACAATGAAACAGCATGTCGACTACCAAATGTTACTGGCTGACAGCAGGGGTGCGAAATGCCAAATGTCTGTGGACTATACCGTGGCAGGCGGTAGCCAGACGGGGGAGGTTTGGATCCCCGTCGGTGAGCCACCGTACCCTGCCATTATGTTTGTGCATGGCGGTTGTTGGTCATCAGCCTTTGATCTAATTCATGCGAGAGGCATGTGCCGAGCCTTCGCGGATTTAGGCTACTGGGTGTGGTTACCAGAATACCGGCGCCTCGGAGAACCCGGAGGTGGCTGGCCAGCAACTTTCGATGACATTGCGTGCGCCGGAGAGTGGCTGAGGCAAAGATCTTCTGAGGATATTGATCCGCATCGGCTTTATCTGGTCGGGCACTCCGCAGGAGGGCATCTTGCGCTTTGGCTTAATGGTGCCTCGGTTCAAGACGGATCTAAAGCGGAGTGGCGTTTCACCGCTCCCTGGCAGGAAATTGTTGGTCTTGCTGCGATCACCGATCTCGATCGTTACGGCATCGGCAACGCGGCTTGTCAAGTTTCGGCCGCCCAGTTGCTGCAAACCGCGCCTCCGGCGATCCAGGCGACGCTGTCGCCGATGAATCACGTCATGCAAAGTCCTGTGACACTATTTTTTAGCGAAGAGGATGATATCGTGTCTACCGATCAAGCGCTTTTGTTTGGTGAGCGCCATTTCTGTCAATTAGAGCAAATTGCAGGCGCAGGGCACTTTGATTTTATTTATCCAGAAAGTACTGCCGGGTCGGCTGTGCTTGAGTATTTTGAGCAGCGATTGCAGTAGCAGGATAACACTATGTCGAACTTGCAGGCAGAGGCTTTAGATGCGGCAGATCCACTCAGGCCTGTCCGTGAACGCTTTGATCTCTCTCCGGATTTGATCTATCTCGACGGTAATTCTCTAGGACCACTACCGATGGGGGTGTCTCAGGCGGTTCAAACCACACTGGATCAAGATTGGCAGTCAGGATTAGTCCGTAGCTGGAATCAGGCCGACTGGATTGATTTACCTGAAATGGTAGGAGAGCAGATCGCGCCCTTACTAGGCGCCGCCGCCGGGCAAGTGATTTGCTGCGATTCAACTTCCGTCAATTTGTTCAAGGTCCTCGCGGCGGCAGTGCACTTAATCGATGGGCCCGCGACGGTTCTGACCGAGACTGGAAACTTCCCCAGTGATCTGTATATAGCCGATGGTCTCAGACAGCTGATGGGTAGTGACCGCTTGACTATACGGTCTGTGCCAGGTGAACAACTCTTTGAAGCCTTGGATCGTTCGGTTTCAATCTTAATGCTAACCCACGTCAATTTTAGGAACGGTGCGCTCCATGATCTTCGCGCATTCACGCAAAGGGCTGCATCGCTCGGGATACTCACCATCTGGGATTTGTCTCATTCCACTGGAATTATAGATCTTGAGTTAGACGATGCGGGCGTTGATTTTGCTGTGGGGTGTGGTTACAAATACTTGTGCGGGGGCCCCGGCGCACCAGGCTATGTTTATGTCGCCCATCGTCATCAAAAAAGCGCGAGGCAGCCTTTGTCAGGTTGGATGGGGCACGCTGAACCTTTCGCTTTTTCTCCGGAGTTTACGTCCGCGCAGGGCATGAAGCAGTTCCTGACTGGCACCCCGGCAATACTCTCGATGGTGGCGCTGAGTGCGGCCTTAAAAATTTTTGATGGCATCGATTTGCAAGCGGTTCGTCACAAATCTAGGCAGTTGGGTGACTTCTGGGTGTCATGCATGAATGAGGCACATTTACCCGTTCGCTTGGCCTCACCCAGTGATGCTTCTGATCGCGGTGCACAAGTGTGTTATCACCATTCCGAGGCTTATGCCGTGATTCAGGCCTTAGCTGACATGCAGGTCTTAGGCGATTTTCGGGCACCAGATGTGATGCGATTCGGATTTCATCCCTTATTTACCAGTTTCACAGATTTGGCTCGTGCAGCGTCAAGATTAACTGAAGTGATACAATTAGAGTCCTTCAAAGCAGAGCGATATCAGGCACGAAAGGCCGTAACGTGATGTCAATCTCGATACGGTGCCAGAAGGTAACTGATTGAATAGGGACGCAAATGATTGATTTCAGTAAAGTGACGACGCCAATGCCGACACCGGAGACAGCACATTTTTTTCAAGGAACAGCGATTGGCGAACTTCGCTTACAACGCTGTGATCTTTGTCACGAGGTGTATTTTCCTCCGCGGCCATTTTGCCCAGCTTGTGGTTCAAAAGCGGTATCTGTGTTTGCAGCCTGCGGTCAGGGTCGCTTGCTCAGCTATGTGATCAATCATCGACCGCATCCTGCATTTGAGGGCCCCTATGCGATCGCAATTGTGGTGTTAGAAGAAGGCGTCAAAATGATGTCGAATATCATCAACTCAGCGCAAACTCCCGAAGCTTTGAGACTAGATATGCCGTTACAAGTGGTCTTTCGAACGATCAGCGATGACATCGTGTTGCCTTACTTCGAGCCCGTTGGAGGTGATTCATGAAATCAGCTGCCGTCGCCATAGTAGGGGCTGCCGAGACTACCGAGCTCGGAAAAATACCTGGCATGAGCCAAATTCAACTGCATGCTGATGCTGCACTGAATGCGCTCCAGGATGCAGGACTGACATTGAGCGATATCGATGGTGTAGCCACGGCAGGTGAGTCACCTACTGCGGTGGCACATTATTTGGGGATTGCGCCGAATTGGGTAGATGGGACCGCTGTCGGCGGATGCAGTTTTATGCTGCATGTCCGCCACGCAACCGCAGCGATCGAAGCGGGACTCTGCCATACGGTTCTTATAACCCATGGTGAGAGCGGTCGATCGAATGTGGGGCGCGCAGGTCGAGCCGCTGCGCCAGCCTCATTGTCTGGGCAGTTTGAAGCGCCTTATGGAGGTATGGGCCCAACCACAAGCTTCACCTTGCCGGTGTTGCGCTTTTTGAAGGACACTGGGACCTCGATTGAGCAGTTGGCTTCTGTGGTCGTCAGCCAACGCCAGTGGGCGATGAAAAATCCTCGTGCAACGCTGCAGACACCGATCACCATTGACGAAGTTTTGTCCGACCGAGTCATTGCTTACCCCTTTACTAAGTCGATGTGTTGCCTAGTGACCGATGGCGGTGGCGCCTTGATTTTGACGACCGCGGAACGCGCTGTCGACTTTCCTCAAAAACCGGTTTATCTGTTGGGCTCAGGAGAAAGTACCGAGACACCAATGATTAGCCAAATGCGGGATGTCACCTCATCGCGCGCCTTTAGGATGTCCGGTGCTCGCGCTTTTGAGTCTGCAGGGATCACCCATTCAGATGTAGACCATCTGATGATTTACGACGCATTCGCTCATTTGCCACTGTATGGGCTAGAAGACTTGGGGTTTTGTGCCCGTGGTCAAGCCGGCGCCATGATCGCCTCGGGTGAGACGTCACCCGGTGGGTCTTTGCCGTTAAACACGAACGGCGGTGGTCTCAGTTACATGCACTCTGGTATGTACGGTATGTACGCCTTGCAAGAGAGTGTACGTCAGGTTCGTGGATCGGCAGCGGCACAAATTAAAGACGTTAACATTTCAGTCTGTCATGGTGTTGGCGGCATGTTTGCCGCAAGCGGTACGATTGTCATGAGTGGTTCTCGGTTCCGCTAGCATTTAGCGAATCTGCCACGGAAGTTTTTATGAGTAATCTAAACTTGGTCAGTTACGAATAACCTCAGTACAATGTTATCGTCTTTGCGTGGACACCCAAAAAAATCAAAGGAGAGAGGTATGACGACTCGTCGTTCGTTTTTGAAGCAAAGCAGTGCGTTGGCGCTCATTCCATTGATGCCGGTGGCCAGTTTTGAGATTGCCGCAGCCAATAAGGTACCGCTTGACGATCCTGCAGCCAAAGCATTGCGTTATGTAGAAGATGCAACTTTAGCAAAACGAGCTGATAAAATGGGAGTTGCAGCGGCCGATCAGGTTTGTAGTAACTGTCGATTTTACATAACGGATGATGCCACCGCGGCATGGGCACCTTGCCAATTGTTTCAGAATCGGCTTGTCGCAGGCCCTGGCTGGTGCGCTGGATGGGTTCCCAAAAGCTAAGCGGCGACCGCGATGCCATGGTAGGAGGGTGAGTGGCTTGTGCGCGCCGAAAGGGCTGGTGCGCTGCCAAGGACGGGGAACTTGAACAAGAGCTTACGACCTGTGGTAACACTTCCCCAAGGGCGTTTTCAAGGGCGAGCTGGCGACGGCTATAATGCCTTTTCAGGAATTCCCTACGCCGAGCCACCGGTAGGTGAGCGTCGGTGGCGTCCTCCCGAGCCTCGAAAGCGAGGCGGTGCGTTTTCAATTGATGCTACGCGATTCGGTCCGATCGCACCCCAAGCAGTAGAATCTAAAGACCATGCAGCGCAAATGTCCGAGGACTGCTTAAATCTGAATGTTTGGGCGCCTCAAGGCGCTAGTTTGGCCCCGGTCATGGTTTGGATTCACGGGGGCGGTTTTTGTCAAGGGGCCAACAGAGTCCGAGGATCTGTTTTTGCCAAAGCTGGGGTCGTGCTCGTTGCGCCGAATTACCGTCTGGGGCTGCTTGGGTTTATGGCGCATCCGAGCCTACCGGATCAGAGCGCCAACTTTGGGTTGTTAGATTTGGTGGTGGCCCTTCGATGGGTGCACGATAACATCGCCGAATTTGGCGGCGACCCGAATAACGTCACTGTGTTTGGTGTGTCAGCAGGCGGTCAAGCAGTCAACTTGTTGATGACTATGTCGACAGCGGCTGGGCTTTTTAGTCAGGCGATAGCCCAAAGTGGCTATGGGACCTGGCCATTACTCAGGGCCTCACCGACCCTTGACGATCCTCAGGATACCCTAGGAGACCTGGCGCATGCTGCAGAACAAGCAGCTGAGCAAACCCTCCATCGTGCCGGAGTTCGGGGCCTATCGCAGAAAGCGTTACTCGCGCTTCCGCCAGCTGAAATCGTGTCCGGACAACGGGGATTTCAAAGGCCCATTGTGGATGGCTCGGTGGTGATTGAAGAGCCGGGAATCTGCTTTGCTCGCGGCGTCGTGCATAAAGTCCCCTACATCGCAGGCGCTAACAGTTTTGATGGTTCGGTAATGCCGAGTTATCAAATTGATCCTGAGTCCTATCAGGCTTACTGGCAGACCTTGGCAACGAATTGGCGCGATGCCTATACGAGCGATGAGCAACAAGCGCTGCAACGACTATTTGGTGATGATCGATATCTGTTTTCAAGTTGGAAATTGACCAATCTAATCGCTGCTAGCGGAACCTCTGCCTTTCGCTATTATCTGGATATACCTGCAGCCGATCCGCTGCACTGGGGTACGCCGCATGGGTTCGATGGGTTTTTGTTGTTTGATGCCGAAGCGCTCTATCCGAATTCTAACTTTGCGGGTTGGGGACAATCTCTGATTCGTGCTTGGACTGCTTTTGCAAAAACAGGGAGGCCATCGAGTTTGCAAGGGGTCGGTGATTGGCTAGCCGTGGATGTCGATCCGAGTTGGCACCGTTTAGGGGCGGCATCAGGCACTAGCGAGGCAGAGCTGACTGCGCGTATGACGCTCCTGGATCTGAGATATCAGAACCGGATCCGATCCGGAGCGTCAGCGGTCTGATGTATCAAAAAGCCAGATTCGCCTCAAAAAAAGGGCGCTGACGTTAGAGGGCAGTGCTGTAAACGGGCCCAAGAGAAAGCGATTAGGCGTTCTGCCCAAAGGCTTTAGGAGCGCCTGGAGCGGCTATGGTAATGCGTTCGCCATAGCGTCTGAAGCCTTGATAGTCGAATACTGCTTGATGCTGGACTGCATAGTTATCCCACAGGGTGATCATATTTGGCGACCATTTGATACGGCAATGAAGCCTAGGATTGCGTCGTATGCGATCGAATAAGCCGCTCAATACAAACTCACTTTCAAAATTAGGCACTGACAGCAGGTGAGAGGTGAAGCCCTCGTTGACATAGAGTACGGGCCTGCCTGTGACGGGGTGCGCGATCACCACGGGATGATCATGGGCCGGATAGGATTGGCCCGCTTTGAGTTTGATGCCATAGCGCCTTAAGTCTTGCTCGCCATCATGGAAGGCTCGCTTGGTCATAAGATACTGCTGCATGGAGGGCGAAAGATCCTCGAAAGCTTCCTGAAGGTTGGCAAAGAGTGTGTCTCCACCAAAGTTGTCGGGCACCTCGGTCAGATAAAGTGAAGATGCGAAGGGCGGTACCGCCTCGCAGGTGACGTCGGCGTGCCAGACCTCGCCATTGCTACCTTTGGCATCAGGCTGAATATCAATTAAGAATATTTCTGGATCACCCCTCGGTTTAAAGTGTCGCTGAGAGGGATGGATGTGGATTTCACCAAAATGCCGGGCGAAAGCCTTGTGGTCATCTCTAGACAAAGTCTGGTTGCGAAATACCAGCACATGGTGTTCAGAAAAGGCTTTTGCTAATGCCTCGAAGGTACGCTCATGCAAGGGTTGACTAAGGTCAATACCCTCAACCTCTGCCCCGAGACTTGGCGTGATAGGGATCAGGTTCATAGGCCGAACTCCAAGGCTGTGAGGTCATTCGTATGTTGAGGCCCCGAAGTCGTTAGCTCAGGCTGCGGCTTTCTGGTCCGGTGGTGCAATAGCTTGGATCATGTCCTCCCGACTGGGGCCGGGCACAATTCGGATATTTTTGTTTGCTGATCCATCACGTAGTAGCGTCCAAAAAATTAAGCACTGGGTTTTAAAATCTTTAAGGAAATATCCCGGCGGTTCCATTAGATTGAAGGTCCTAAAGGCGCCTCGAAAAACTCTGATGTGCTGTTGGGAAGCTTTGGTGATGGCATCGCCATAAGCTCTGCTAAGCCGACTTTTTAAAGATTTTTGCCTCGAATTTAAATCTGATTCGGGGTTTAAAATGAGGTTTGCTCTTTTAATCGCTGTCCTGTCTTCATTCAGACTTGCTTGCCAGATGGGTCGCAGTTTTGTTTGTGTTGCTTCATGGAATTGCTGGGCTGCACTAATGGGGTCCTGCCACTTGGCGATGACATCGGTCAATATTTTGCTGTGAATGGCCCCAGTGCTGCACCCTCGGCCATAAAGGGGGTTAGTTCGAACGGCTGCGTCACCTACCGCAAAATAATTTTGGAGTAAGGGTTGGTCAGCTTTCATAAAATTGTGCCAGACCGCTTTGATATTGCCCATGCCTAGCGTGCCTGTTGTGGGTGTTGCTTTATCGTTTCCTAACCATGGCACGAGGCCAGGGATTTGTTGGCATATGGTGTCGAAGGTGGTTTCATCTTTTACCGCATCATGCAGGATGGAATCCTCACATGGGACGCACAGAATAACCGAGAAATGGCCACCAGCCCCTGGGAACACGCCATACTTCAAGTAGCCTAAATCGCCAGCTGACCGGGTTTTACCGTCTCTTTCGGGTTCTTCAACACCCGGCTTAAATTGATAATGGCGGGTATAGTAGACGATTTTCGCATCATGACTCTCGGTTTCGATCTCAAGACCATGATTGTGAAACCAACGTTTGAACGGACTGCCACGACCGGCAGCATCAACAACAATGTCAGCGCTGATTGTAATCGGTGGCTCGGTGCCAGAACGCTGCTGGGTCACAAGCCCCGTGATGGTTGGAAGGCGGCCGTTGCTATCGATCACCATGGCATTGATTCGAGTACCAGATTCAAAGGTGATATTGGTTTGTCGTTCTGCATATCGTCTTAACACCATTTCCATCGTGGCGCGTCGACACATCATTAACCACAAAGATTCGTCTTCTGGCGCAGGTCGATAGCTATTGCTCAGGTTAGGCGGCAACATGTCCTCGAAACTCACACGTCTAGCGCCAGCGGCCCAAAATTCATCAATCAAGTCTGGAAATTGCTCAGACAAGAGATTACTCATCACAGCTAGGAAGGCGTGGGGGTGCTTAAATTGTGAAGCGCCACGACGCAGCCAATCGAAGAATATGTCATCGGGATTGCCCTCTGGCATAGCGTCATCGCGCTCATAGATCGTGATGTCATGGCCTAGTTGCGACAAGCCCAAGGCGGTACAAAGTCCGCAGATACCCGCCCCGACAACTGCGATTCGTTTTGGGGCTATCTGATTGCGCATAACCTATCCTTATATCCAAAGGGCGTTCGAGGCTTGCCCGGTCGATTGCTCAGCCCCTAATGCTAGCAAAATTTCTCTGGGGTGTGGTTAAAAGGAAGGCGAGCAAACTTGGGGCAATGCAATCGTTTTTGTTTACGAAAGCTTTGCACTAGCAAAGCGATTTGTTAGCGCTACACCGCCCCCAATGCGGTTGTACGACTCGACCCACTAGGGTCGATCAAACTTAGGGTCGATCAAACGATCTTACCTGTTCGCGCCTCGCTATAGCCGTAGGTTTGGTCATAGGCAACGGCGCCACTGATTAATACCTGACTGACACCTTGAGCATCTCGAACATAACGAAAGCCCTCTCCGGGCACATCTTGAACGTAGTATTCTTCTCCTCGAGCAATTGTGGCGGCATCAAAGATCGTAATGTCAGCAATAAAGCCGGGCTTTAACTGTCCTCTTTCGGCAATGCCCCAGATTTCGGCAGGCTCCGAGGTGATTTTTTGGACAGCAAGCTCTACTGACATTGCGGCACAATCCCGAACAAATTTAGAGAATAAATATCCGGTGTCACCGTAGGTAGAAAATGACAATATGTGGGCCCCGCCGTCGCTGGCGCCTATCATGACATTGGGTTGCTTAAGCAGATCGGCCACGGCCAGGTCATCATTGTGGCCCATACTCGCAGCTAGAAAATGCGCGTCCAAATCCTCTTCAATCGACAGGTCAATCATAACGTCCAGCGGATTGCTATCCCGTTCACTAGCGATGGCAGCAAGGGTTTGCCCAACCAGGTGGGCATTTTTTTCTGTGTTGACTCGCCGTAGCGTCAATACAGACCAAAGGGGCATCATGGCGCTGGCTTCTTGGACCAAAGCCGCCCGTTTTGCTGGGTCTTCGAAGGCGGCTTTAATCCCATCGTGATCACTAAATCGCATCAGGGCGTACCAGCTAGGTAAGCGTATGAACAGCAAGCTGGGCACTGCAAAAGAAAAGCTAATATCGATGGGTCGAGTTTGGACTTGTGGCCAAACACGAGCCCCCCGCTGCATTTGTGCGTCCACTCGTTTCATGATCGCTTGGACACCTTCTTGATTGTCGGCATTGAGAAACAGCGGTGACAAGGTGGTCGTGATATCAAATTTGAGACTTAACTCAGCGAGCTGATCTATTCGTGCCAAAGTGAGATCAGTGTCATAAAATTCATGGACTACTTGCAATAGCTTGCCGGTTTCAGAGAGGACTTTGCAGAGACCATCGAGTTCAGTGGTGCAAGCGTATCGGCTAGGCACAGGTTGTAATCGTTCGTCCATATCAACGAAGCTGGTGGACAACCCAACCGCGCCAGCAGCAATACAACGGCTGAGTAAGTCTGCCATATCGGAAATTTCTTCTGGTGTGGCGGCTCGGCTCATAGCAGCATCCGACATGACCCAAAGTCTGAGCAAGCTGTGGCCCACGAGGGGCGCTACGTTGATGGATAAGTCTCTCTGGATTCTCTCGATGTATTCTTCAAAGGTTTCCCAATCCCATGTGACGCCCTCAGAAAAGGCCTTATGAGGCATTTCCTCGATTTGATTAAACATACCAACGAGCTTCATCCGGTGCTCAGCTTTCAAAGGCGCCAGTGATAACGAGCAGTTGCCTGGAACAATGGTGGTAATGCCGTGTTCGATTGCGGGTTTGGCTGCGCCGTCCCAGAGTAACTGCGCATCAAAATGGGTATGAGGATCGATAAAGCCTGGACTGACGATTTTACCGCTGGCATCAATTTCGTGATTGGCTTGGCCGGTAATTGCGCCGATCTCAACAATTCGGTCGTTAATAATACCGATATCGGCTGTGAATAACGGTTTACCTGTTCCGTCAGCAATCATGCCATTTCGAATAATAGTATCCATGAGTTAAGTGTCTCCTTGAGCCCAGAGGGCCAGATAGGGGTTATCGTATCTCCGAATTATAGGCTTCAGATAATGCATCTCGTATGTGGGTCCAGCTTTGGCCAATCAGGTCCTGCGCCGAGGCCGCAGCGCACCGCGTCATTAAAATATGGCTGACTTCAGGCGCTAGAGGAATGTGAGACTCGCCGCCATTGTCGTAGGTTAAGGTTACCACGAGTTCAGCGACCCCTTCATGGGCAGCTGCTAGGCGCACGTCTGATACCCATGCGCTCATCTTAGTCAGCCGGATCTGCAGGTTTTGGTGGCTCAATAAAAACGATATCACTTGGCAGAATAGGTTGTTGCAACTCGCCGTCTTCCGTTAGCACTCGTCGAGCGAAGATGTGCAGATTCCAGCTTTGCAGTTGGGCAATAGCAACATCTTGATTGAGTTGGCCCAAGTTACGTGCTGCGATACTTTCCCAGGTGTCATTAGGTTTCGGTAAGATTGACTGACGTAAGGGTTCCACCGGTGCGGTTCCTTTGCTGTAGAGTTAACGCCTTTGTAACGGAAATCTTCCTGAGGCACAACTCGATAGGTGCCTCATCGAAATTTGTTATGATGCGTCCTTGGCTTCGACTTGGATCAGTTATGGGGCAGTGTGGTTGTAGCGGTGATCTGAATATTGCCGCGCTCGCATCAAGACAAAAGAGAACGCTCCTTTGGGTCATGATGATCAACTTCGCGACCTTTGGCCTTATGGTCACGGGATCACTTCTGAGCGGTTCTTCGGCTTTGTTATCGGGCACCTTAGATAATCTAGGCGATGCGAGCGCTTATCTTGTCAGTCTTGCAGTGGTATCGGCGTCTGCTCGGGCGAAAGCGTGGGCTGCGCTATTTAAAAGTGCGCTCATTGGTTTGGCCGCGGTCGCCGTATTGGGTCAGTTGCTGGTCAAGGGTCCAGAGCCACCAGTACCCATTGTAGGAATTATGGCGGCTGCAGCCTTAGCAAACTTGATCGCCAACATCGCTTGCTTAGTGTTGCTTACGCCCCATCGAGGGGATGACGTCAATATGGCCTCAGTTTGGGAATGCTCGCGTAATGACGTCTTTGAGGGCGTGGGCGTTTTGTTAACTGCGGGCCTGGTGTTTTTGACGGGGTCAACGTACCCAGACCTAATTGTCGCTGTTATTTTATTGGCGCTGTTTAGCCGGTCAGCGTTTACGCTCGGCCGCAACGCCCTGTCCCAGATGCGTCAACAACCCGCTTAGGGTTTGATTTGCATGGGTTGGCGGCCAATCCAGAGGGTATGGGCATAGGCAAGTAGGTTTTGGTCAGAATCGAAGAGGGCACCGCCCGCAAGATGTTTTTTACCGTTAACAGAGATAGTCCAAGCGGTCACTTGTAATGTGGTTCCAGCTTTAGGCCGAGTAAGAATTTCGGCGGTCATTCGGCCGAGTAGGCCGGTTCTGATGCCTTCTGCAAAGAATGCGTACTGCCCTGGACAGTCGAGTGCTGTCCAAAGAAAGGCTTCTGGAAGACTGCCATCGGAAGTGGCCCATGCCTCTTGTGTTTGCCACAGGCCCGAAACTTGCCTGCCAACGGGCGCGACAAAAACCTTGAGCCCTTCAGCGTGTTCGGGCCCGCAGCAAAAGCAAATTGGATGAAAGCCAAGACGCCCGGGTAACAAAGGGTTGAGATTGGGTTTTAGGGCAGCAGATTCGCTTGCAGCTGCCTCGGTCTCCGCCCAAGTGGGTGGCGCGGGGACCTCACAAACCAGTTGGGTGCCTTTTATTTCGGCAATGAGCGTGGTCCCAACCTGTGCGTGCTGAGTTGACGGCTCGCCAGCAGCGGGCGCTATTGTTAGTGGTTGATCGAGGGGAATAGGTGCGCGTAGGGTGATTTCTGGACTTTGCCCGGATGATAGGGTGGCAAAGGGTGCGAGCGCGCCACTGACATAGCCACCATTGCCGGAGGCTGGCGGTCCCCGAAAGCGTTCTGGGATCGTGAGGCTTTGGACGTTAGAAGTTTCAGACATGGTGGTTTATCGTTAGGGATTAGCCGTTAATGAATGGAAAGCCGATGCATATTGATAGTCTGTGGATTTATCCCATCAAGGGCTGCCGAGGCCATGAGATCAAAGCTGCTGATATTACCACAGAGGGTCTAGCTGGGGATCGTCGGTTTGTGGTGACCTCAGAGGGTCAGCCGATGGGCCAAAAAACGCTTCCGGACTTAAAGTATTTGTCGGCCCGCTGGCAGGGTGCGAATCTACAGTTGAGTTTCAAACAAGGCACAATCTTCGAATTACCGGATGAAGCCGAAGGGCTTGATGATCGGCTACCTTTAATCGGTCGTTCAGTTGGCGTGGTCGACATGGGGCCTTCGGTTGCCTCATGGTTATCATCTCAGTTTGGTCGACCTTTGCGCTTAGTCTCCGCCAAGGCGCCAGAGCCAGTGGTGCTGCCAGTACCAGCGTTCGCTAGCCTCGAGGATCAAGGCCAATCAAAAATGGTCGACGTCGCGCCGATCCTGCTGGTTAATCAAGCTTCGCTAGATGATCTTAATGCCAGACTCGATGAGCCCGTGCCGATGGATCGATTTAGAGCCAATGTTGTGGTTTCAGGGCTTAAGCCCTACGAGGAAGATAACTTGCAAACGCTCACCTTAGGGCTGCTAAAGCTGAAGGTGATCACCCCTTGTGAGCGCTGTGCAGTGACAACTTTTGATCAGCGTCAAGCAGAGACCGCGCCGAGCAAAGAACCCTTGCGCACCTTGAGCACCTACCGGCGGTTGCCGACGGGCTACGCAGGCGGCGTTATTTTTGGGAGCTACTGCACGGTTGTCTCGGAGGGACGGCTTGCAGTTGGCGATCGCCTTAAGCCAGCGAGTTGACGCTAAGTGGTGGCAATTATTGAGCCAATATCAGTCATTGAGCCAATATATCGCCTTGTCGCAGCCCGTCGTAAGCTCTAAAAAGATCTCGGCATTTTTAGCACGTGCTCTCCGATAAAACTTAAAATCAAATTGGTTGAAATGGGGGCGATTTGGTAGAGCCGGGTCTCCCGAAATTTCCGCTCGATGTGGTATTCCTTGGCGAAGGCAAATCCACCATGGGTTTGCATGCAAACATCTCCGGCTCGCCAAGAGGCTTCGGAGGCAAGCATCTTGGCCATATTCGCTTCTGCGCCACACGGCTCCCCGTCGTCAAACAGATGCGCGGCCTTTTCTACCATTAGCCATGCGGCTTCTACCTCTGCATAGCACCTTGCAATCGGAAATTGTACGCCCTGGTTTTGTCCAATAGGTCGGTCAAAGACAACCCGCTCTGTCGCGTAGCGACTGGCTTTATCGATAAAATAGCGCCCATCGCCAACGCATTCGGCGGCGATCAGAATCCGCTCGGCATTCATGCCATCCAAGATAACTTTAAAGCCTTCGCCTTCGACGCCGAGTAAGTTGTCTTTGGGAACGCGAAGGTCATCAAAAAATAACTCACAAGAGTGATGGTTGATCATCGAGTCAATAGGCGAAATCGTAAGTCCGCGTCCGACCGCCTGACCCACATCAACGATAAAAGCCGATAAGCCCTCGGTCTTACGTTGAGTATTTTCTTTTGGGGTTGTTCTTGCGAGTAACACCATAAGGTCAGAGTGTTCGATTCGGCTGATCCAGACTTTTTGGCCATTGATGACATAATCATCGCCATCCCTTTTCGCCGTTGTCTTGAGACTCGTGGTATCAGTGCCAGTGGTTGGCTCGGTAACGCCAAAACTTTGAAGTCTGAGTTCACCAGAGGCAATTTTGGGTAGATAGTGCTTTTTCTGTGCGTCATTGCCATGTCTAAGCACCGACCCCATGACATACATTTGAGCGTGACAGGCACCTGCGTGGGCACCAGACCGGCACACTTCTTCCATGATCACCGAGGCTTCATAAACCCCAAGCCCCGAGCCACCATAGGTTTCTGGAATGAGGACGGTCAGAAAGCCGCTCTCGGTAAGTGCCTGCACAAACTCAGTTGGGTATCCACGGTCTTTATCGAGCGCTAACCAATAGGATTCACCAAATGTAGCGCAGAGCTGTCTGACGGCTTGGCGGATGTCTGTAAGTTCGCTTGATTCAGCCATAAGAGTAGACCTTGTTATTGAGGTTGAAGGCTACCCTATCTAACTCTTCGCAACGGCTCAATGCCTCACAGAATCTTGGCCTGGCTTAAATGATTGATGCGATCTTCCAGAGGCGGGTGGCTTAAAAAGAGTTGACTGAAGCCTTGGCGCTTGCCAGAGATGCCGAAGGCTGCAAATTCACCTGGTAAGTCATCGGGTTCGTTAACCTGTTGTAATTTTTTTAAGGCACTGATCATTTTTCGCTTGCCCGCGAGCCGCGCGCCGCCCTCATCTGCCCGGAACTCTCGTCGCCGAGAAAACCACAAGGCAATGACAGTGGCAATGCAAGACAGGAAGATCTGAGCAACAATAGAGGTGATGAAGTAGCCGATACCTAATCCTCGCTGATTCTTAAGAACGACTTTATCGACAAAAAAGCCCGCTAAGCGAGACAAGAAAATCACAAAGGTGTTCAATAGACCTTGCAACAGCGCCATAGTAATCATGTCGCCGTTGGCGACGTGAGCGACTTCATGTCCTAGGACGGCTTCGACCTCATCGCGATCCATGGTGGTCATGAGGCCCGTTGATACCGCCACCAAGGCTGCGTTTCGAGTCATACCCGTGGCAAAAGCATTAGGCTGAGATTGCTGGAAAATACCGACTTCTGGTGGGGTAATGCCCACTTGCTTAGCCTGTTTATGGACGGTTTCAACAAGCCAGCGTTCGGTTTGGTCGGCAGGTTGTTCAATAATGCGCACCCGCATACCGCGTTTTGCCATAAATTTTGACAGCGCTAGGGATACAAAAGCACCACCAAAACCGAAACAGGCGGCGAATGCCAAGACGCCTGCTGTGTTAAAGCCCGCGCCAGACTGAACAAGCCAGATATCGAGACCGATGATCTGAAAAACGACGCCCATGACGAGCAGGATGCCAAGATTGGCACCTGCAAAGATTAAAACTCTAAACATTTCGTAAACTCCCGTTGTTCATTATTTAGTGGGGGCGGTGGCTTGAAATTCAAGTTTTCTCGATGAAACGCTAAGCTCAGCATGGACCGAACCCTAAGGTAAAGTCACAGCCGCTTGTTTTTGTGGCCGTATTGTACTTAGAGTACGGTAAATGATCCGGATTGACTCAGTTCAGGGGACAACATTCTAGGCAAAAAAGGGGGCCGCTGATTAAACAAGAAACATTTAAATCGCCTTTTGGTTTCCTAATGGCTGCCGTGGGGTTTGCCATTGGGCTCGGCAACATTTGGCGCTTTCCCTATATTACCGGTGAAAACGGCGGGGCTGCGTTTGTGCTGGTTTATCTGGGCTGTGTGTTACTGATAGGCCTGCCGATCGTGATGGCAGAAATTGCCCTCGGTAGGCGAGGCGGTGGAGATCCCCCTCAGACTTTTAGGACGTTGGCTCACCAGACGCAAGCATCGAGCCATTGGCGTTTCGTGGGGCATCTCAATCTGTGGACAGCCTTTTTGGTGATGGCGACCTACGCGACCGTCGGTGGGTGGGTGCTTTTTTACCTATGGTCGGTGGTCGGTGGCGCCTTCGTCGATATCGATCAACTGGGCGCGAGGCAGCACTTTGAGCAACTTTTAAGCAGTCCGGGGGTCATGTTTTTTTGGATGGCTGCAGCTTTGACGGTCACCGGTAGTATCATCGCACTAGGGGTTGTAAACGGCATCGAAAAAGCAGTCCGCATTTTAATGCCGTTGCTGTTCGTGCTGATGGTTGCGTTGGTTGCTTATAATGCAATGGATCCTAGTTTTGCGACGGGTTGGGCTTACTTATTTGAAGCTGACTTTAGCAAGATTGACGGAGAGGTCTTTCTTGCAGCTATTGGTCAAGCCTTCTTTTCTATTGGCGTTGCGTTAGCAGGTATGATGATTTTTGGGTCTTACTTGCCCCAGGGCCAGTCTATTGTGCGTTTTGGATTTTTGATCATTATCGCTGATACGGCGATCGCCCTGCTCGCGGGTTTGATGATATTTCCGTTAGTGTTTCGCTACGGGTTAGATCCAGCCGGAGGCGTTGGTTTGATTTTTGAGGTGCTGCCGATTGCCTTTGGGCAATTGCCTGCTGGTATCTTCATCGGATCTTTATTTTTCTTGTTGTTGGCGGTTGCCGCTATCACGTCAATGGTTGGTTTCATTGAACCTCTTGTTGCCACCTGGTCAAGGTTGATGAGCCAGTCACGTAAAACGAGCACCCTACAGGTTGTTGGCGCGCTTATGCTTGTGTCGATTGTGAGTATTCTGACCTACAGCCATTGGTCTGAAAACCAAGTCTTTGGTCGTGACGTCAACGGGCTAGTCGATTTTTTATCGAATCAAATTATGTTGCCCTTGGGGGGGCTTCTAATCGCGCTGTTCGCTGGATGGGTGTTGCCATCAGCGGTGTTATCGGAGGAAATTCGGTTTAGGCAGGCTTGGCAATTTAATGTGTTTCGAGGATTGCTGAGATATGTTGTGCCTCTCGCAATTTTATTGATATTGGTTTCAGGCCTGACCTAGGGCGGGCTGATCGCGACTGAGCAAAGCTGTTTTTTGATAGACAATGAGATCCTATATGCTTTGAAAAAAAGCTTTTAGATGCGGGTACGACCTCCCTTAGGCCTTCGACCCCGAAAAGTTGATTCCACTGATAAACCCACAGAATTGATTGTGTTCAGACGCATTTTCTACCAGACTGCTCGCTGATGGTTCTTGTTATAGTAATAGATGGCAACCGAAAAACTTAAGCGCTCCGTCGTAGTCAGCTTCGGATTCGGGCAATTAGCCGAGGCCGTCAAGAATTCGGGTTTTAACGTTTTTTTATTGTTTTATTACAATCAAGTGCTCGGAATTTCTGCGACCCTGTCATCGATCGCCTTAGCGGTGGCTCTATTGTTCGATGCGATCTCTGATCCTGTTGTTGGCTCTTATTCTGATAAATTGCGCACCCCCTATGGCCGTCGACATCCGCTGATATTGCTGGCGGCGCTACCCCTAGCCGTCAGCTTCTACTGTCTGTTTAATCCTCCGAGTGGATTACCTGATTGGATCTACTTCATTTGGCTCTTAGTGTTTGCAATATTAGTCCGTGGCGCATTGACCCTCTATCATGTGCCGCATCTTGCCTTGGGCGCTGAGCTGACTGAGGATTACGATCAGCGGTCTTCGCTCTACGCGATGAGCACGTTTTTTGGGTTCATGGGTGGGGCGTTGGTTGTGCCGATCTCCTATACCCTGTTTTTTCCGACCACTCAGGAATTTAATCCTGCACTACTGAACCAGGCCGCTTATCAGCCCTGGGCGCTGTCCGCTGGAGGGGTCATGATCTTTGCGATTGCTGTTTGCGCTCTGGGCACGTGGCGGGAGGTGCCTCGTCTAGCGGCGCGAGGCGACTCCTTACCCCAACAGCGTATGCGATTCGGCGAGCTTCTACTGGAATTTAAGGGCGCATTTCAGAATCGTTCATTTCGAGCGATATTCTTTGGCATGATGTTGAGCACGGTAATTCTTGCTGTTGAGGGTGTGTTTAATCCCTTCATGGGATTTCATTTCTGGGGAATGACCACCGAGCAGTTACGTTGGATCCCCTTGTCGCAGTTAGTGGGGTTGTGTCTGTCGGTTATTTTGCTGCCACCTTTTACCCGTTGGCTTGACAAAAAAATGACTTTGATTGTTTCAGCGTTGTTAGTCATCGTGAATATTAATATCCCAATCGTTTTGGCATTGATGGGGGTCACATGGTTTCCTGAAAAGGGTAGTGATGCACTACTGACCCTGTTAATCGTCAGCGGATTGGTAACGGCCGCCCTAGCACCGATCATTTTTGCGACTTTGAATTCGATGTTTGCCGATATTGCTGACGAACATGAATTAGACACGGGCTATCGCCGTGAAGGCGTGATATTCGCCGCCCGTTCATTTGCCGTAAAGGCCACAAGCTCTCTAGGATTAATTTTCGGAGGTGCGCTGCTAGATGTGATCGCTTTCCCACGGGGTGCGCTTATGGGAACGGTTGACAGCGATACAGTCTGGTTGCTGGGTTTCATAGCAGGGCCGGCAACCTCTGTGTTTACGATTCTGGGCGTTTTGATGTACGCAGGCTATCGCATTGATCGGCATCGACACGAAGAAATCAAAGCGCTACTCCAGAGGGCAAAGGCTACTGAGACCATTGATTGAGATTCTCCTTAGGCTTAAATGCAAGAGCCAGGCCGGCGAGCAAGTAGCAGCAAGATTGATCCGTGACCGTGAGTAGTGTCTGTAGCCGCGGGATTCGTCCGGCTGTTCAGGGTATGTCATTGTTTGTCTGAAAGCCCAGCAAGTTAGGGTAAGAGCGATATCTTAGGATGGCCTGCTTGGCTTAAATCTTGAGGTATGATGATTGGGGGAGAGAACCCAAGCCGGTAAATCATCCTATTGCGAATGCCGCGAGCGTTTTTTGGGTCAGCTCGGGCTGGATTAGGTGGTATCAGGAGTGCCGTTATGATCAATCAAGACAATGGGACGATAGTTTTAACCTTAGGCCTTGTCCTTGCGTTGGGAGGGGTAGTCTTGGTGTTGCAAAACGACCAGGGGCGGTCGATTGACGCGACACCAAACTTTTCGACGTTTCAAGATGTCAATGCAAAGAAAACGGCTTTTTTTCAATATCTTGAACCGAAGATTCAGGCGGTCAATAGCGCAATCGCCGAAGAACGGACAGAGCTCTTAAGGCTGATTGAAGCGCTTGATACTCGGGCCAATCTAACGCGAAAGCAGCAGCGATGGCTTCGCGATCGGGCGATTAAATATCGTGTGCCGGACCGTGACGCGTTGCCCGATCAAGTTCTGGCGAGTCGGTTAAGGGAGCGTATTGATGAGATCCCAGCTGCCTTAGCCCTCGCGCAGTCTGCGAATGAATCGGGCTGGGGCACCTCGAGATTTGCGGTGAACCAGAACAATTTTTTTGGCTTGTGGTGTTACACCGAAGATTGTGGGGTTCGCCCGCTGGCCGCAAGCAGCGAAACTCGACATCAAGTGGCTGGGTTTGATTCAGTGCAGGGAGGTGTGCAGGAATACATGCTAACGCTCAATAGTCATCCAGCCTATGAGACCCTAAGAGCCATTCGTCGAGATCTGAGGATTGCCAGCGCCCCCGTGACCGGCGATGCATTGGCAGCAGGTTTGATCCGTTATTCGGAACGGGGCGAGGCTTATGTTGAGGAGCTTCGGGCAATGATCAGAATAAATGGTCTCGATGATCGGGATTCTTAATAAAATTGTCTGAAAACCTTGAGGACGCCTGAAAACGACAATATTTTTTCCTCATAATTTTTCTTGCTTTCGTGCTGTTCACGGTTTTGTGAGTGCTATCCGTTAGGCGTAAGTTGCGTGCGAGAAATGACACCTGCAGTCATCCTTCAGGGCACTAAAGAAAGAATACTTTTGGATAAAGAAAGAATACTTTTGGATAAAGAATCACAATTGTCTGAAATAAAACGTTGAACGAGTGCAGATAGTGCAGATAAAGGAGATATTTCGATCATATTGAATACTTCAAAGGCAGTTGTGGTGGGTTGCTCAAAACTCGTAAGAAGCAGAGCAGCGATCGATAAAAGCAGTGATCGATAAAAGCAGTGATCGATAAAAGTAGCGATCGATAAAAACAACAGTCGATTAAATCAATGGTCAATTAAAGTGATGATTCATAAGGTAACGAGTTATAGCAGTGACAACTTAAAAGGTAACGAGTCATAAAAGTGACGATTCGTTAGGAGTGGCGCATAGACAGAATCGGGCGCAGAAGGGCTTGTTCCAAACGGTCGGACGTTTTGCGACAGGTAGCAGTAAAATTCTTGTCCCACGCTAATGAGCATGCCTCTGCTGTGCAGCATCGATCATAAGAGGCAATAGCAACGGGCGATGAAAAGCGTGTGACGAGTGTTCGGCGCTTAGAAGTTACAGGTTAAAGAAAACGAGCAGGTGAGCGGGTGAAAATAACAGAACTTGAGGGTGTCGGCGCTGAAGTCACCGGAGTTGATCTCCGACAATTGACAACTAGCCAGGGGGCGGCGTTAGAGAGCGCTTTCGCGGAACAAGGGTTGCTCATTATTCGAGACCAGACGTTATCCGAACGGGATCACCTGGCTTTTGCAGCGCGTTGGGGAAGTATTAACACTAATCGGTTTTTTAAAGCTCACCCAGACTTTGCTGAAATCGCTTTGGTGGGTAAAGAGCCTGACCAAGTTGTGAATATAGGTGGTGATTGGCACACCGATCATTCGTATGACGAAATCCCTGCGCTAGGATCAATACTGGTGGCCAAAGAGCTACCCGATGTTGGTGGCGAGACCTGGTTTGTGAGTATGTATCGAGCCTTTGAAGGCTTGTCCGATGGCTTAAAGAAGTTGCTCGTAGGTCTCAGTGCAGTCCATTCCGCAAAGCATGTGTTCGGGGGATCTGCCCCTTACATGCAGGAAATGCAAAAAGTCGCTCGGTTGGGACGGCCGGAATTGGCTGATGCATTGAGTGATCCGGTACACCCGGTCGTTGTTCGCCATCCCTTAAGTGGCAGGCCGGCGCTTTATGTTAATCCAGCGTTTACGCTCCGCTTCGACGGTTGGACAGAAGCGGAATCTAAACCATTACTTGATTATTTATACGAGGCGGCGGTAGCTCAGCAAAAGGTTTATAGATTAGTGTGGCACCCAGGAACCATAGCATTTTGGGATAATCGAGCGACTTGGCACTTCGCCCAGAACGATTATCACGGCCAGCGAAGGATGATGCATCGAGTCACTGTTGAGGGTGTCCCCTTAGAGCCGTTTACAGGTAGGCCCCACAAAACACCCGTAAACCACCGAGGCCCCGGTGATTGATCGCCAATTCAGACGATAAATAATTTATTTTCAGAGCGATTTCTACTAGAGTTAGCGCTCTTTTTTGTCCTGGGGCGTCTTATGGCCAACTATTTTAATTCACTTTCACTCCGTGAACAGCTCGCACAACTTGGTACCTGCGAATTTATGAGTGCGGCTGAATTCGAAACGGGTGTTGATTACCTCAAAGGTAAGCAGTTGGTGATTATCGGATGTGGGTCTCAGGGTCTGAACCAAGGACTCAATCTTCGAGATAGCGGTTTAAATGTGGCTTACACGTTACGAGCCTCAGCAATCGCAGAAAAACGGCAGTCTTTTTTAAATGCCGAGGGCAATGGATTTCAAGTGGGTACCTACGAGGAGATGATTCCCGGGGCAGATTTGGTCTTGAATTTAACGCCTGATAAGCAGCACAGTTCGGTGATTGCTGAAATCGAACCGCTGATGAAAGAAAATGCTTGTTTAGCCTACTCTCATGGTTTCAACATCGTCGAAGAAGGACAGAAAATCCGTGAAGATTTAACGGTCATCATGGTTGCGCCAAAGTGTCCAGGAACTGAAGTGCGCGAGGAGTACAAACGGGGTTTTGGCGTGCCTACGTTAATTGCGGTTCATGCTGACAATGACCCAAGAGGCGAGGGACTAGCGATAGCCAAAGCTTATGCAGCGGGCACTGGCGGCCATCGAGCCGGGGTATTAATGTCATCCTTTGTCGCCGAAGTGAAATCAGACCTGATGGGTGAGCAGACCATTTTGTGCGGTATGTTACAGACAGGTTCGTTGTTGTGTTTCGACAAAATGATTGAGAAAGGCCTTGAGCCGGGGTATGCCTCAAAGTTGGTGCAATACGGTTGGGAAACCATCACCGAGGCGCTAAAGCACGGTGGCATTACCAACATGATGGATCGCCTCAGTAATCCTGCAAAAATTAAAGCTTTTGAGCTATCAGAAGCCATGAAGCAGCTCATGCGGCCGCTCTATGAAAAGCATATGGACGATATTATGACCGGCGCATTCAGTGGGGGCATGATGTCGGATTGGGCCGATGACGACGCCAAATTACTCGCTTGGCGGGCTGAAACCGGTGAGACCGGTTTTGAACGGACCGAGGGTTCATCCGATGAAATCGCCGAGCAAACCTTTTTTGATCAGGGCATCTTGATGGTAGCAATGGTGAAAGCCGGCGTTGAGCTGGCTTTTGAGACCATGACGGCTGCTGGCATAAAGGCAGAATCAGCTTATTACGAAAGTTTGCATGAAGTACCGCTCATCGCCAATACCATCGCTCGAAAGAAGTTATATGAAATGAACAGCACCATTTCTGACACCGCTGAATACGGCTGCTATTTATACAATCACGCTTGTTTACCATTGCTTCAACCCTTCATGGCTGATCTGGATACTGATGTGATCGGTCGTGGGCTGGGATTGAATGACCAGGGTGTTGACAACCAGACGCTAATTGCCGTCAATCAGGAGATTCGTAGTCATCCCGTTGAAGCGATCGGTCAGACCCTGCGCGGATACATGACCGCTATGAAAGCCATCGTCTAGATTATTTGCCAATCGGATGGTGTCTGCGGTGTCTGAGGTCACAGGCGCGATAGGGTTTCGGGATGCACGGGTCCTTCTCCGTCAAGATCTTATGCTGGGCCCCTTAAATTGGCTGATCGAACCCAACCAAAAATGGCTCATTGTTGGCCGCAATGGTGCGGGCAAGTCTGCGCTGGTCGCTGCCCTTCAGGGCGAGGGCGAGCGGATTTCCGGCGATATCTGGTACAACGATGACGAAGCGGCGGTTGTCTCAACCGAAATTCAAAAAACGCTTCTTGAAGAAGAGCGCATTCGATGCGAAGGGCAAGACGAGCGCATATCAGGAACCCCCGTCTCGGCAGTGCTCCGCGCGCTCTCGCCAGATGAGGCGGAGTTGTCTCGATTTGTTCAGCGCTTGGGCCTCTCAGGTAGAGAGACTCAGCCTTTTAGGTCTCTATCGACGGGTGAAACCCGAAAAGTTCTGCTCGCTAGAGCGCTTGCTTCGAATAGATCATTACTCATTTTAGATGAACCCGCCTCAGGGCTTGATGCCGAGAGTTTAGAACGGCTTCATCAAATCTTAGAAGATGTTAAGGATCGAACCGTGCTCCTGCTATCGAATGATTGGTCTCGATTGCCGAGCTGGATTGATCACGTCGCTTTGGTCGATGCTGGCGAGTTGGTATTTTGTGGGCCGCTTGCGGGGGCAGATATAGAGCCATGGTTAGCACAAATGATGGCGCTGAGCGATCGAGCCGGCCATTTGCCAGAGGCTGCTGCCAGCGATTTACCAGCACTTGATGACGATGCACCGTTGGTAGATATGCGACAGATTCATGTTGCCTATGGAGACCGGGTCGTTTTGACCCAATTTGATTGGCGGATAGAGTCTGGTCAGCACTGGCAGGTTACTGGCGCAAATGGATCTGGCAAGACAACCCTTTTAGAGCTGATCACGGGCGACAGTCCTCACTGCTACACTAACGATTTGACGGTCTTTGGCTACAAGCGCGGCACGGGTGAGAGTATTTGGCAGATTAAACAATATATAGGCTTGGTCTCATCAGCTCTTCATATGGCTTATCGAGTTAGTAGTAGCCTTGAGAACGTTTTGGTTTCAGGTTTCTTTGATAGCATTGGGGTGTACCAAAAGCCTAGTGAAGCCCAGCGTCAAATTGTCGGGGCCTGGTTGCAGAGGCTGGGGTTAGACGCGGTGCGGCAGCAGCCGTTTAACCAACAGAGCTATGGCAACCAGCGATTACTGTTGATCGCTCGGGCGATGATCAAGCAGCCTGCGCTATTGATTCTCGATGAGCCGTGCTTGGGGCTAGATGCACCGAACCGTGCGTTGGTACTGGCTTTGATCGAGCAACTCATCGCGCGTGCTCAAACTACGGTTATCTATGTCAGTCATGACGCAAGAGACCGGGTAGATAGTATTTCGAACACGTTAGCACTCTCATAATCGCCCCAGATTCTGGCTTCAAGCATCGGGGGTTCGACGACGCCACCAGCCTTCCTCTGCTCGAGAAAGATCAAGTATGTCTGCTTCATCGGCAAGGAAGCGCTCGTAATTGGCATCGGCGCCCTGAAACACGCCCTGATTACTATAGATAGCGGCTAGCGAAAAACGCCCATTGCCCGCTTGAAAAATTCGGCCAGTAGGCGCATTAGCACTTGCCATATAAAGTACTGCAGGCGTGACTAGGTGCGGCGCTCTCGTGGGGTCTGGTTCATCTAAATTTTCATCACGACCGGGAATGGTATTGGTGAGTCGAGTCGCAGCAGCTGGGGCGAGCGTGTTGACCTTGATGTTATGGGAGGCACCTTCAAGAGCCAGAACATTCATTAAGCCAACCATGCCCATTTTCGCAGCGCCATAGTTTGATTGTCCAAAATTACCAAAAATACCGGAGGTAGAGCTGGTCAAAATGATACGGCCATAGTTCTTTGCATACATGATGGGCCAGGCTGCGTGAGTGACGTACGCAGTGCCGTTTAGATGCACTTTTATGACGATGTCCCAATCATCTAAGTCCATATTTTTAAATGATTTGTCTCGCAATATGCCCGCGTTATTGACGAGGATATCCACGGTGCCAAAGGCTGCGACGGCATCGTCAATGATGCTTTTTGCTCCGGCGCGATCGGCCACTGAGGCTTTATTGGCGATGGCTATACCGCCGCCCTGATGGATTTCTTCGACAACTTGATCGGCCATGTCACTTTGCCCGGAACCATCGGCGGAACCCCCAAGGTCGTTGACCACGACTTTAGCGCCGCGTTTTGCAAACTCCAAGGCATGAGCCCGTCCAAGTCCGCCACCAGCACCTGTAATCACAACGACTTTATCTGCGAAGGTTTCCATAAAGTATGCTCCTAAGTTTGGGTTACATTGATTTCGAATGTCGGTAGCAGCTGCTTAATGTTCGCTGCGTCGATCACTTTGCCATAGATGTAGTCGTCGACGTAAAAGCCTGCTCCGATAGCTTCAAGAACTGACTGAAGATGATGATAACCAGCTCGGTGGTAGGCTTTTATCGCTTTTTGATTGTGTTTGTTTACATTGAGAGTGACGAGTTCAGCGCTCAAGGTCATTGCCTGGGCCTCTATGTGATTTAGCATCCATTGCCCGAGACCAAGTCTCTGATGACTCAAGGACAGGTAGAGTTTATCTAAATGCACTTGGCCTGCTTTGATGAGCCGAAATCCGGCGAAACCAATGGGCTTAGTGTTATCAGTAACTATCAGAAATTGGGTGCCACTGGCGAGGGTATTCCTGAGGTGATCAAGGTTATAATCTTTTTCCAACATGTAGTCGATCTGGGTTTGGGTGATAATACCTAAGTAGTGTTGATTCCAGATGCTATGTGCCAGCCGATGGATGTGAGGCAGGTCTTCAGTAGTAGCTGAGGCTATTAAAATGGTCATGTTAAGAGCATAGCTCAAGGAAGAGGCTTACGACCATGGTCGAAGATGTGCAAGGCAACGCGCTTACAAGCCAAGAATTTGATTTAATCATTATTGGTGGCGGTATCACCGGTGCTGGGTTATTCAGAGAGGCGGCTGGATTAGGTTGGAAGGTACTTTTACTAGAGAGTAAAGACTTCGCCAGCGGTACATCAAGTCGGTCTACTAAACTCATTCACGGTGGAATCCGGTATTTACAAAATGGGCAGTGGCAATTAGTGGCTGAGGGCGCGAGGGAACGCAAAAAAATTGCTCGTGAAGCGCCGCACCTAGCCCAACCCATCGATTTATTGCTAACCGCATCCAATTTGTTTCAGGCTTGTAAATACTGGTTAGGGGTATCGTTGTATGAGTGGTTGGGCCAGGTCGCCAAAGCAGACCGGCATCGTCTGCTTTGGGGTGCTCAGTTGCGGGCGCTCGAGCCGGAACTAAATCAGGAAAAATTTCCTTACGGAATCGTCTATCGAGAATATTTGACCGATGATGCGCGCTTGGTCTTGGCGAATATTAGGGCGGGTTTGGCGGCAGGCGGCATCGCTTGTAACTATACCCCGGTCGTGGGGTTGCATCACGACGAAAAGCGGCTAGTGGGGGTTCAGGTCGACTCCGGCGGCGTGTTATCAACGATCAAGGCCGAGCGAATTGTAAACGCAGCAGGACCCTGGGTGACGGATATTCTGGCGATGGATAGCCCCAGTGACCGTCAGCTGATCTTAAGCAAGGGCGTACATTTGGTGGTTTCGCGTGCGAGCTTGCCGCTTACCCAAAGCTGTATGCTTGTTGCCGACGATGGTCGTCCAATTTTTGTGATACCAAGCGATGAAACTGTCTACGTCGGTACGACAGATTCCCTGTGTGAAGGGACTGACCGTTATGGGCCAACGGTAGATCGCAAAGATGTGGACTATTTGCTGAAAGTGGTCAACCACTACTTTAAGTCGAGCTTGAGTGAAGCCCAGATTATCGGTAGTTGGGCTGGTGTGAGACCTTTGATTTCAGAAGGTTTCAACACCGCCAAGTCTGATGTTAAGACTGAGATAAAAGCCGTCACTAAAAGAACCCCAGAGTACAGCGCGCCGTTAAAAACCAGCGAAATATCTCGCAAGGACGAAGTCTGGTTGAGTCCAAATGGACTTTTGACCATTGCAGGTGGAAAGCTCACCGGTTACTTAAAGATGTCCGAACGTGTGATTGCGGCGATCTGTAAACAAAGCCCTCGGTTAAGCTTATCTAGGGCCGTGCCTGAGTCAATATTGCCCGGGGCTAGGTCCGGCAAAACCAGGGATCAAGTGTTAGCCGACCTTCAAGGTAGCATGAATGTCGAACCGATGGCGCTCAAGCGACTGGCTCAGCGTTACGGTGATGAAGCGCCTAGGGTGATTGGGTTAGGAGAGACTGTAATCGCCCCAGGGATACCAATTTTTAAAGGGGAGGTCATTTGGGCATTAGAGCAAGAGTATGCAAAAACCCTTGAAGATGTGATTTATCGGCGGCTTCGATTGCCGCTCTATCATCCGCTCATAGCGGAACAGAGCTGTGAGCCGCTGAGCCAACTGATGGCGTCTCGATTGCGCTGGGATGAGCCAAAGCGCATAGAACAAGTTGAGGTGACCTTAAAGCAGCTGAAGGCTGATCTGATGTTTGGTGACCCGGTCAGCTGAAGAGGTAAATGCTTGCCTTGGGCGCTTTAAGGTCAGGTCTGTGTGGCAGTTTGCCGAAGAAATTTTCGGTACTGATAGTTCAGCTGAGGCGTTGATAAGCGAACTCGCTCGAATGCAATTCGATTAATTTGTAGAAACTGAGTATCCGTAACAGCACTTGCAGTCCCGATTAATTCCTGGGCAAAAGGAGGGGCGCCAAGCACCTCTGCGCTTTCTAGGGTTGGATCATCACTTCGAATGTCTCCGTGCACTTTAAAATACACATTGTCGCCAGAAAATGTCATGTCGCTACCGGCAGGGTAGTCAAGTTTCTCGGCAGCTGCGGTTAGCTTTTCGACAACGGTGGCATGAATCCCGCGAAAGGCCTTCACGGTTTTGATGACTGGACGCAACTGCCAACGTTTGGTGAGTTCAGTGCGAAAGGTTGCCCCGGCCGCGAGGGCAGTAAAGACATCTTCCGAAAACTCGCATAAAACAACGGGCGTTTTGGCTATCACAGAGGCGTTACGGGCGCCCAGGTCTGTTAGCACAGCCATCTCGCCAATCAAATCTCCGGCTTGCAAAGTCGCAACCGATCGCGGTGTTGAGGTGTCGTGATGAACGACTGAGCAGTAGCCTGTAAGGATCAAATAGACATTCCCGCGAGAGGGCTGCCCTTGAACCAAGATCACATCTTCCAAGTTGAAGTGTTTAATTGTGGCATTGGTGACAAGGTTTCTAAGCCAGCGGTCTGAACCCTGCTCGCCGATCCAATTGGATAAATAGTGCTGGATTAAAGCACCATAAAGACTGTCGCTGCCTTCAATTAAATTATAGCGTTTGCCGGCAGAGGCAAGAGAGAACGTCGCCGTGAACTCCTCGGGAAGCTGATCGATATGTACAAATACCACGCGTTCGGCGAGCGATGTGATGAGTTCTTTTGGATCGCCGTGTAAAGGTCCTGCGCCGCCATCGGCAATCAGCAGATCAAAGGGTTCTTGGTATATCGTTTCAAGTCTGCTGAGAGTTTCATGTCTCACAACACTGGTTTCGACTAACGGTTTGATTTTTTTGAGCGCGTGGTTATCTCCGATGACACATATGCGCTTATCTTTGCCTGCATCTCTGACAGTAAAGGTCGCGCCAATGGTCGGAACGCTATGGACTGTGGTGTGAGCTTCTATGATTAGGCCATAGTGATTGAGCGCTTGACCGATTGCGATTGGCACAAACGAAAAATGTTCGGCCACCACCTCGATTGACCAATCAAGGCTGAGTGCGAGCTTCTCTAGCGCCATTTGATAGATTTCCAAGGTCGTAATGATCTCTACCTTGTGACCGCACTGCATTAACGGGAAAAGCGCGCAGTGGTCATCATGGACATGGGTTAAAAAGCAACTCGATATCTGATTCTTAGAGATACCCCGCGCAATGAGATGCTCATCGAGAAAAGGAATCACGTCGATCAGTAGATACTCACCGTTATAACAAAGGGCAAGACCGGTGCAAGGTTCGTTAGGTGAAAACCCAGATGCGCCGCCTAACACCTCGAGAGAAAATTTGGCCAAAGGCGCTGCGTGGTTATCTCGTTGAACAGGGTAGCTTGGTGTGATGCGCTGATCTTCATCGAGATTGAGGTCAAGGGCGCTATCCCCGTGCTTGATCGTGTATTGGTCCCAGCCGGTATGTTCTAAAGTGAACCCGTCGATGGAGACGCTTTCCTCTTGAAAAACGTGGGTTTGAAAAAAGTCATCAATAGTCAATATCTGTTGATTTGCGTCTTTGAGGGCAGCGTCTTGGCTGACTGCTAACCATTCTTTAGCAAGCGCAGGGTCTGTATCCCAGGTATTGAGTTGTTCAGGGTCTGGTCCGAGCAGACAAAGCTTCAAAACCCGTTTGACTTGCCGAATGGCGGTCTCGTTACCAATTAAATGGAGTTTTCGACCCTCGCTATAGCCCCCTAGCTCAAACAAGAAGTAGTAGAGTAGAAATTCAACATGATTGAGCAGAGACCCGTCTCGCTCTCGAGTGTCGATGATAACTAGGCCATCAAAGTGGTCGATTTGGTGTCGCAAAAGCCCTTTTAGTGCCTCTGGAGGTTGGCCAAAAAGCAGCGAAAGGTCCTGAGTTTTAACCAATCGGCAACCGGAGGCAGGTGCAATAACTTCTACGTCGTCCATAAATCCTGTTGCCTTGGTTTCGATGCTAATAATGAGATAAAAACCCAATCTGGTCATTCTGCGCCGCTAGTGAGATTAAGACAAGGCAGCGATCGCGATCCGCTGAGTCAGCGCTAAGACGCCAGCCGGTAAGTCTTACGGCTGCGGATGTGTTCGACGATGCAACTTAAGCGGCATATAATTGGAGTTTACCCAAGAGCAGACACGATGAACCAGATAGCAAACCTAGACCAACAGGACAAAGATTTATTTAGGGATAATCTCAAAAGATTTTTAGCCGATGAGGTTGCGCCGCATTACGATGAATGGGAAAAAGCGGGTATTTGGCCCAGATCACTTTGGCGCCAGTTTGGCGAACAGGGGTTTTTGTGTGTTGATGTGCCAGAGCAATTCGGCGGTTATGGTGTATCTTTTGAATTGAGTTGCTTGGTTGTTGATGAGGTGTCTCGTGCCGGCTTTGGCGCGCTCGCGAGCGGCCTGTCAGTGCATTCAGATATTGTCGCACCTTATATCCTTAATCTTGGTACGGATGCGCAGCGAGAACACTACCTTCCTAAGATGGTCTCCGGGGAGATCGTCGGGGCGATCGGCATGACGGAACCGAGCGCCGGGAGCGATTTGCAACGCATCAAAACAACTGCGCTCCGAGATGGTGACGACTTTCGTATTAATGGCCAAAAGACGTTTATCACCAATGGTCAGCACTGTGACCTAATTGTGCTTGCCACCAAAACGGATCCAAATCAGGGCGCCAGGGGCATGACCTTGTTTACAGTGGATTGCGATCTCCCAGGTTTTAATCGTGGTCGAAACTTGGACAAGATGGGCTTGCACAGCGGCGATACGTCAGAACTATTTTTTGACGACCTTAGGGTGTCTGCTGACGCGATCCTCGGCGGAGAGGGGAAAGGTTTCGCGAACATGATGAACGAGTTGCCAAGGGAACGGCTAATTTTGGGCGTCGGATGTGTCGGGGCGGCGCAAGGTGCATTGGATATCACCGTTGAGTACGTCAAAGAACGAATGGCGTTCGGTCAATCAGTAGCAGACTTTCAAAATACTCGATACAAATTGGCTGAAATGAAAACCGATATTGAGTTAAGCCGTGCTCTGGCCGAGAAATATACGAAGATTTTTATTGAGGGTACGTTGTCATCTGCGGAGGCATCGATGCTTAAGCTTGCTGCCAGCGAAATGCAAGGACGTATTGCTGATCAGTGTGTGCAGATGTTTGGTGGTTACGGCTATATGAGCGAATATCCTATCTCCAGAGCTTATCTAGATGCTCGTATCCAAAGAATTTATGGTGGTACCAGCGAAATAATGAAAGAGCTGATCTCGCGGAGCGTTGTGGCAAGCTAGTCCGCGAAAACAAATGCATCACGACACCGTGCGTATTGAATTTAGCCGTGAGCTGATTTCTCAATAGCACGGTGTCTCGGCCAAGATGTGCATCCCCTAAACTGAGATCATGAGGGTTGTTGTTTTTTGTCAGCGAGTTGCCTAATTTGTAGGCTGGCAGCTAAATGCCAAGCGAGAGTTGGTCGTGGCGGAGCGGGCGGACGAGCCGTTCCGAAATGGTAAATAGAGCACGCAAGGAGCATGACGTGAATGTAAATATTGGATCTTTTCTTGCGCGGCGGGCAGATATTAGTCCAGAGCGCGAGGCTTATGTTGATGTAGCCACCGGGACTCGACTGACCTTTGCGGAGCTCAACGCGCGAGTTAATCGGCTGAGCCATCAACTGCGAGCAAAAGGGGTCGATCATGGTGATCGCGTCGCGCTTTGCTTGATGAACAGCATCGAATTTATCGAGGGTTTTCTCGCGATCGCCAAGATCGGCGGTGTGGTTGTGCCCCTCAACTGGCGCCTAGTGGCAGATGAGTTGGAATTTATCATCAAAGACAGCGGTGCAAAAACCATGATCTTTGGGTCAGAGTTTCAGGATGTGGTGACTGATCTCCAGGGTCGTGGCGATAAAACGGATGTGGAAAACTGGCTGCAAGTAGGCGGTGCATGTCTGCCTTTTGCTGAGGATTACGCGGCCTTTTGTGAAGCCGGTAGCGCTGATGAGCCGAAGATATCAGCGGCTGGCGATGACCTCCTCTACATTATGTATACATCAGGTACCACCGGTTTGCCAAAGGGCGTCGTGCATTCGCATACGACCTCTTTTTGGGCTTTGCTTACTTTCGAAGCCAGCTGCGATCTTAGGGATGGCGATCGCTATCTGGTGGCGCTGCCGTTATTTCATGTGGGCGCTCTGACACCCGTTGCACTCAACATTTATCGGGGCGTCACCAGTGTTGTAATGCGAGAGTTTGATCCTCAAAAAGCATGGGAGGTCATCAGTAAGGAGCAGATAGGGGTCTCATTGCTTGTGCCCGCCATGTTGAATTTTATGTTGCAAGTCCCTGATGCAGCGATTGGCTATGACCATCTAAGATGGATTCAAAGCGGTGCGTCGCCGTTGCCGGTGAGTATTATCGAGCGCTATGCCGATTTGGGCATTGAGATCCATCAAATCTATGGTCTTACAGAAACTTGTGGACCTGCTTGTGTGATCAGCGCTGATGATGCGATGCGAAAAATTGGTTCAACCGGTAAAGCTTTTTTTCATACCGAGGTTCGAGTCGTCGATGACGCCGGTGAAGATTGTAGCCCGGGTGAGCAAGGCGAGGTCTGGGTTAAAGGTGATCATATTATGCGGGAATATTGGCATCGTCCCGAGGCGACCGCCGAAACCATTACTCAGGAAGGTTGGTTGCGAACCGGTGATGTTGCGTCCATCGATGAGGACGGTTTCGTTTTTATCCAAGATCGGATCAAGGATATGATTATCTCGGGCGGTGAAAACGTTTATCCGGCGGAGATTGAGAATGTGATTTTGACCCACCCGGAAGTGGTGGAGGTCGCCGTCATAGGCCAGCCAAGTGCGAAATGGGGTGAAAGTCCGTTTGCCGTTGTGGTGCCAAAATCTGACGCAGTGTCAACAGCCGACATCCTGGCGCACTGTGATGGCAAGCTAGCGCGCTTCAAATTACCCAAAGATGCAGCATTTATTGAGGTCATACCGAGAAATGCAAATGGCAAAGTGTTGAAGCGAGTACTTCGTGAGTCGTTTCCAGGACCGGCCAAAGCTTAGGCAAAGGCGTGGTGGCTCCAGGTAAAGTGACCGATGCCACCACAACAAAGCAGTTGTTTAAACACCTCAGTGGTATGTGTAGGGCAGGTCAAGGTCCCAAAACACTGCAATTAGTGGATTTGCCAAGACGAAACTACGGTGCCAATAAGACGACCATAAAGTGCAACTGAGGATCCCAGCTATGCGGCAATGCCCAACCATCATAAAAGCAGCTGTGATGCTCGCCTTTGCCTGGGTTATCGCCCCTGCTGGTGCTCTGCAGGTAACCGTCAGCCAGGATCAGGTGCTGCAGCTTGCATCGAGCCCGGCAAAGTTAGCGATTGATGGTCGACTGGATGAGGTTGTCTGGTCAGAGCTAGACTACTTCGATGAATTCAAGGTTGTAGAGCCTGATACACTGGTTAAACCTAGCCACGAGACCCGCGTCAAGCTTTTCTACAACGACAGGGGCCTATATGTCGGTGTTGATGCGAGACAGCCACCGAGCACTCGCATTGCTCGGCTATCCAGCCGAGACAATAGGCAGATCAAACGCGACAATATTGGGCTGGTGCTTGATACCTCCGGAGAGGGGCGGTACGGCTATTGGTTTGCGGTCAATCTAGGTAACACCCTGATGGATGGGACGCTGTTGCCGGAAAAGCAATTTTCAAGCGACTGGGATGGCGCTTGGGAGGGCGCCACCAGTGAAACGGAATTAGGCTGGACTGCTGAGCTGTTCATTCCATGGGGGATTGTTTCTATGCCGCAGCAGCCGGGTGATCGGCGAATCGGTCTGTACATGGAGAGATTTGTCGCCTACATCGACGAGCGATGGAGTTGGCCCGCATTACCAAACACAGTGCCTCGTTTTATCTCAGCCTTGCAGCCCATCGCCGTTCAAGGTGTAGCCCCGAAACAGCAGTTTAGTGTCTTTCCCTCGGCCGCGCTGACCCGAGATCGAATAGATGGCAACACTGAGTATCGCGTTGGCGCAGATTTCTTCTGGCGGCCATCTACGAACTTACAGTTAACCGCCACCGTGAACCCTGATTTTGGAATCGCTGAGTCGGACGATGTCATCATCAATTTGTCTGCCACTGAAACGTTTTTTCCGGAAAAGCGGTTATTTTTTCTTGAAGGCCAAGAGGTGTTTACAGCCTCACCGCGTGCCGATACCCGGGGGCGTGGGGTGGGTAATCAAGGCGCGCCTTACACGCTTGTGAATACTCGACGGATTGGGGGTAAGCCCCGTTTGCCTGCGGTACAGGGCGCGGGCGACATTCGAGTGAAAGACCAGATTCAGCCCACGGATTTGCTTGGTGCCGTCAAAGTGACGGGTCAAAATGGTCAGGTTAGGTATGGCGTACTTGCCGCTTTTGAAGATGATCCCGAATTCCTAGTCACAGACGATGAAGGCAGTCGGCGAATGGTTGGGCAGGGGAGTCAATACGGCGCAGCGCGTATTTTATTCGAAGACAAACCAGGTGGTGCCTATAAGTCCTTTGGCGTGCTATCAACAATGGTATTGCATGACGCTGGGGATGCCTTAGTGCAGGGTATTGATGCCCACTACCTTGGAGCCGACGGCAAGTTCAAGGTCGATGGGCAAGTGTTCACCTCAGACAAAGATGGGGTTGATCGTGGCTTTGGCGGATTTATTGATTTTGAGTATGCCTTTCGACAAGGCGTAACCCAACGAGTGGGCATTGAGTTCTTTGACGACGTTGTGGACGTGAGCGACTTTGGTTTTATTGAACGAAACGATAATTTTCGAATTCGCCAGGCCCATACCCGAACTCGATCTGATTTGAGTTGGGCGAGAAGTAATCAGTTCGATGTAAGAGGCTTCGTCCAAAAGAACAAAGCCGGTCTCTTCACCCAGGGCGGTCTCTTTTTATCAAATCGAAGTGTACTGAATAATTTGCATGAATTGGTGTTGCGTTTGGAGGTGTTTGCAAGCAGCTTTGATGATCTTAATAGCTTTGGCAACGGTGCGTTTAGAGTTGAGGCTCGGCCCATGGCAAGCATTGGATGGGCGTCTGACCGTTCAAAACCCCTAAGCTTTGGCGGTAAGTTGGGGTTTATGGGAGAGGAACTCGGAGGAAATAGCTTCGTGCATAGCCTTTATGCTACCTGGCGCCCAAGCGACCGATTGAATGTGGATGCCATGCTCAACTATCTGAATCGAGAAGATTGGTTGCTACATAGCCAGGGCAGCACAATGGGAACCTATCAGGCCGAACAGTTTGCGCCGGGCTTTGGGCTTGAGTACTTCATCAGTGCCAAGCAGCAGCTCAAGTTAGTCGTTCAGTGGGTAGGCGTCAAAGCCAGGGCGCATGAGGCTTATTCTATCCCAACACTTCCTGGTACCTTGGTTAGGCGAGCAGATCTCGATAATACGATTCCTGATTTCGCGGTGTCCCAAGTCAGCGTTCAGGCGCGGTATCGTTGGGAACTAGCGCCTTTGTCTGACCTTTTTCTGGTTTATACTCGGCAGTCTAATCAATCGGGACTGCTACAAGATAGAAGTTTTACCGAAGTATTTAGTGACAGCTATCAAACACCAGTTACCGATGCCTTTGTCATCAAGTTGCGATATCGCTTCGGTTCCTAATTAGAGACCGTTGGGCTCTGATTAGCGCTGCGCTCTGCCAGAATTTTGTCAATCAGGTAGTCGGCGACCTCCAGCATTCGGTTTGGGCCGACATCTCGGGTGCTGCTAATGCGATAGCGCCCCTGCACGACCAACTGTGGCACTGAGGTAATCCGAGCTTGCCGAGCGATTCGGTCGGCAAGGCCCACCCGCGTCATAACACTAGGTGAATTCAGCTGCGTCAGATAATCCTCCTGAGAGATGTCAGAGTTGGTTTCAACGAAGTCAGCGAGTTTCCCAGGCGTTGATAAATTTCGTCCAAGATCGTGAATGGCTCGAAAAGTGGCTTGATGCAAGACATCAGGGGCCTCTAAACGCTCGAGTGCATAATAATGCTGCCCCAGTAACCGCCATTGATCGGATCCTATGAGTGGCGTTCGAACGAGCGAAATTTTATCGCCGTAGTCCTCGGCCCAGTCGCTAAGATCGTCATCAAAGCGATAGCAAAAAATACAACCATAAGAAAAGAACTCCATGACTTCGATCGCATCCCCACGGATCCGCCTGGGATCGTTCAGCTCCACATAGTGGATGCCCGCGACAAACTCACCCTGGGCACCATCATCGGTAACGGTTTCAATCGTCAAATAGCCGATAATCGCAGCCACTAGCAATGCGATTGCACCCAAGACGAATTTTTGTCGTTGAACGAAAGTTTTTCTTCTGACCATTGGTTTGTGTCTCCCCGTGAAAGCCGATTATAGTCAAGGTTGAATCCAGCGCCTACTTTATTCTTTTAGGACCACGCGATGATGAATGAACAAAATGCGATTGAACTGACGTTGAGTTGTGCGGCTGAAGATTGCGAAGACTTCAATCAGCGTTTTTACCAAAAGTTTTATCAGCTTGAGCCACATGCACAATCCCTGATGTCGCATATAGATGAAGGGGTCCAAGGCAAAATGATGGCAGAGATATTTCGATTGTTTCTAGCGCCTGCCGTGGCGGAAACTGAATCGGAGTATTTGTTATTTGAAATGAAAAATCACACCCATGCCTATTTTGTGCCGCCAGAAATGTATCGCGGGCTTAATCAAGCCTTATTTGAGACGCTAAAATCGGCAGCCAGTAGGGTCTGGAGCGATGAGATTGAGCGAGCGGTACAAAATCGGTTGAATGCAATGTTGACTGCAATTGCTTCAGCGCTTGCCGCCGGCGCGCCTTAGTCCTACCCTTAAATCTATACGATGATCGTCTTCAGGAGAATGTCATGACTCGATTACCAGCCTTAAGCCTAGCGGCGGTGCCCAACCGGCGCCAAGCAACCTTAGAATTGGCTCAAGAAATTGAGCGTAAAGGTTACCCAGGTATCTATGCACCAAGCCTAGGAGACTCTCTTGCTTTATGCCAGTCGTTGGCACACGTTACCCATGAAATTGAAATAGGCACGAGTATTATGCCCATCTATTTTAGACAGGTAGTGGATTTTGCGAGTACTGCTGGCTATCTGCATGAGGTGTCGAATGGGCGATTTCGATTTGGCATCGGTGTCAGCCATGTGCCGGCACTCAAGTCTCGAGGTTTAGCGGCAGGTAAACCCTTGTCGGATGTGCGCGACTTTGTAGAGGCGCTCAAAGCGGTACCTAGAGTCGGCGAGATGCCTCCGATTATTTTGGCAACCTTGCGACAGAAGATGATTCGCCTAGCAGCGGAAATCGGAGATGGGATGGTGTTTGCCAATGGCGCTCGATCTTATATGTCAACTTCATTGGCAGAGCTGAACGATGACAAAACAGGTGGCACCGAATTTTTTATCGGAAATATGATCCCGACGTGTATCTCGGAAGATATAGAAGCGGCCAAAGCCGTAAACCGTAAAACGTTAACGTCCTATGCCATGCTGCCCAATTACAGAAATTATTGGAAAGCGGCGGGATACGTTGAGGAGATGGAAGGCGTCGAAGCTGCCCTCGCGACGGGTGATCGAGACAGGGTGCCCCATTATCTGACGGATCGATGGTTAGCAGACACGACGCTGTTTGGTTCTGCTAGTGCTGTCAGGGAGGGCATCGAAGCCTGGTTTGATGCAGGCATTAAAACCCCAATCATCGTGCCCTCTTCAGCCAACGGTGGCCAGATGGTCGCCTTTAGCGAATTTCTCAAGGTATACGACTAACCCCTTTGGGAATCGTGGTTACGAACTAAAAGGTAACGGGCTCTTTCTGCGCTAATGGAGGGTGCTAGGTTTGCAATATGGATTGTGCATTTTGCGCAAACTTTTGTTCCGCTTCGCCCTCGAGGATTTTTTTCGGTGCAGGTACTGGCACCTGAATGCCTTGCTGGCAAGCGGGCCGAGATTTCATTTGATCAAGCCATCTGTCTAGATGGGGTAGACCCTCACGTGACACGCCCGACCAACGGTATGTTCGAACCCAGCACCAGTTTGCGATATCTGCAATGGAGAACTCACCTGCGAGCCACTCTGAGTCAGCAAGCGCGGTATCGAGTACTTCAAAGAGTCGGCGGGTCTCATTTTGATAGCGGTCGATCGCAGGTTGTATTTTCTCTGGAAAATAGCGATAGAACACATTGGCCTGTCCCATCATTGGGCCGATGCCGCTCATCTGGAACATGAGCCACTGTAGTACTGCATAGCGGTTCGGACCATCAGATGGGAGCAACCGGCCCGTCATTTCAGCCAGATAAATCATGATAGCGCCGGATTCGAAAACCACTTGCTGGTTACGAGTATCTTTGATGACCGGTATTCTGCCATTGGGATTCATTGCCAGAAAATCCGGGCGTCGCTGATCTTGCTCGGATAGGTTAATGGAATGGACTCGGTATTCTAGGTCAAGTTCTTCTAGCGTAACCGATGCTTTGTGACCATTCGGGGTTGGGGCGGTATACAGTTCGATCATACGATTGCTCAATTCTGTTGGACCCCATCATAGCAATGGCCGGCCCGGGTACAAATACATTCAATATAATTCTAGGTCAGGTCATGAATAATGCCTTTTGTAACAGAGAGATGATCATCCCGTTAAGCTTTGGATGACTCGACATCGGGTCCTCTAATACGCTGATTTTAGGCAGTTTATCGAGTGTGGGATCGGGTCAAGGCTTGAGTCAGCTACTCAGAATTACTCGAAATTCATCAAATTTAAGGTATTTTTAGACTTTAATTTTTTAAGTTATGCACATCTGACCCTTACTTCGCGGTTTACCTCCATAAAGCAATATAGTTTTTATGAATGGCTTATAAGCTATTGAAAATATTAACTTTACTAGAATTTGTTCAAATTTTGACCAATCCCTCGGCTGCGGGTTTTAGTGGGTTTCGCACTGAATTTAGGCATTTATCACCAGACTTATCCACAGTTTTTGTGGACAAATGCGCCGTTGACCAGCGGACTGGCCCGGAAGATGCTGTCAGCCTTCGACATTTGTCTGCTCAAGATTCGGGCTGGGGGCTTTGGTATGTCCAGATGTGGCTGTAGCGAAGTCCGTACCAGAAGATGACAACTGATGCGAGCATGCCTGGGATCAGCGCATTGAGTTCGCCAAACTGACCAATGACAAAGCCCAAGACAAGGCTGCCCATCGGTGTTGCGCTCATAAGTCCGAGAGTAAAGACAGACATTAGGCGAGCCCTAAATTCGGGTTCTGCGATCTCTTGAATCATAACCCTGGACATTGTCGTGGTGACGCCCATGTTAAACCCCCAATAGGCGGCGGCCAGCCAGAGCCAATTTAGGGTCGGTTGGATCCAAATTAGGATCAAGACCAATATCCGGCTGAGCTGCATAATAAGATAGAGCCTGCCTGGCCTAAGGAGCGGCATAAACTTTAGCAATCCAAAGTTCGCAAGGAGCGAGCCAAAATAAAAGACCACGGTCATATTAGCGAGCAGTAGCGCATCGCCGGCATAAACCCGATTGATAATGAACGGGATGGCGACCATCCAAGCACCGGCATTAAAAAAACTGGAAAAAAAATTAAGACCAACGAGATCGCGTGCCAGTTTGAATCGCCATGTGTATAAAAGACCCTCTTTAATGACAGCGATCATGCTGGGCGCTGGCTTCTCTGAAAGGACCTGCTGGGTTGGCGGCTTGGAAGGTTTTTTTAGTCCCAGTACAAACAAGCCACCGATGGCAAAGCAAAGGCTTTGGGCTATAAGCACCTCGACGAGCCCGATTGTATCGATGCCCCCGGCAATCCTGGTGCCAGCCATGGTGGCGATAGAGCCAATCCCAGTCGATAAGCTAATCGCATACTGTAAACGAGACGCGGCAACTTCGTTCAAGATCGTGTTACGCGCCGGATTAGAGGCGCTATTTAAAATATTTGCTAGCAGTGCGGTCAAAATTAAGATCCAAAATCCCAAATGGTCAAAATAGACAGCAACTGCAAGCACGAGAGGTGGAATGGCGCTAATCAGGTGGGTTTGTAGTAGCAATGTTCTACCATCGAGACGATCGCCTATGACGCCGCCCCATAACATAAATACCAACGCAGGAACGCCGATAATCAACTGCGCCAGTCCGACCGTTTCCGGAGATTGGTTGAGGACACCGACCAAAATCCAGGTAACCAGCAGTTGCTGGATGCTAAAACTGATCATCCACAGACTGTTGCTGATGTTGTACCAGGTGAGCTGAAGTCGCTGGGTATGGGGCATTTCAGTCAGTTTGCGGGGGCGACCCTGATCATAGGCGTAATCGGGTGGTTGGGGTCAAGCAGAATTTATGGTTTCGATCTGCGTCGGATGTCTAACGCGGTATACTCACAAGCGCGGGGTTAAGGCCCCGTGCCTTGCCATAATAGCCGCAAAGCTTTTAAACGCAGCCAAACCATGGGTAGCCTTGGAGGTGTACCATTGAGCAGAATCGAATTTGTCGTGCGCTGTCGCAAGACGCCCGTTGACCCAAAGCAGTTTCTTGATGGTATCGACCAAGATGCTCATGTTGAGTTTATCCCCGGGATGATTATTAACGCGCTGTTTATCGCCAATGGGCATCGGCAAGATGTGTCTTTGCATCTGGTACTTGAAAAAACCCAAGACTATAGCCGCGTCTTAACTTTTGATGGCGAACATCTTGGCAACTTAGGCGGCTTTACCGAAGCCGCTTTATTGGCAAGTTGTGCCTCGGCGTTATCAGAGGGTCGGGGGCTCGGAAAGGAAGAGGGACTGACAGCAGGCAATGGCATCACAGTGACAGCAAAAAGTTTCGAGCGTCTGATGGATGAATTGATGCAAGACAGTTCGGCTTACTTGTTGGACCCGAAAGGCGAGGCGCTCAGTACCATTGCGCCGATTGAATCTGGTGTTTTTGTATTAACCGATCAATTGGCGATGCCAAAAAATGCGCAAAAGGGCCTTGTTCGCAAAGGCTGTAAATTAATTTCTTTGGGTAAGAGGGTACTTTTCGCGTCCCAGTGCATTTCGCTGATCCATGGAGCGACAGCGCTAGATTGATGGCTCGCCCGGCCACGAGGTGGTTGCGAAAACCCATTCGTCAACGCGTCAGCTTGAGCAAAAGCGTCGAAATTTGAGTTCTGCGAAGTGATGAATTGACAGACAATCTGTTTCATAATGCCTCGCCTGAGCAAATGGCTGAAATTGCAACAAGCTTCGTACAAGTCTCGACTGACCTCAAGAAAAGTCTAAGGCTCAGAGCATCGGATCCTGGCCTTAGTCAAAAATAGTCAGGATGCCATCAAAAAAACAGCACAAGGATAAATTATGACCGACAGTATCAAGACCATCGCAATTTTAGGCGGAACCGGTGATTTAGGTGGCGGATTAGCGCGTCAGTGGTCGAGAGCAGGTTATACGATATTAATCGGCAGCCGAACCCTTGAAAAAGGGCAGGAAGCCGCCGCCGCGTTATTAGCAGAATTTTCCGATCTAAATGTCACGGGGCTAGATAATCCCTCTGCTGCAGAGCAAGCTGATTTGGTCGTTTTGACAGTGCCTTTTGCCCATCAGCTGAGCACGCTCGACTCCGTAAAACACGCGCTCGCAGGGAAAGTGTTGATCGACGTGACAGTGCCTTTGGTCCCACCGAAAGTCGGCACAGTCCAGCTGCCCGAGGCTGGATCGGCGGGCCAGCAGGCTCAGGCGCACCTAGGGGAAGAGGTTTTTGTTGTATCAGCATTTCAGAATGTGGGCGCGATGCATTTGCAAGGTGACCATGGTATTGCATGCGATGTTTTGGTTACGGGCAACAAAAGAGCGGCCAGAGATACGGTCATTGAGTTAATTGAGGCGCTGGGTTTGAAGGGCTGGCATGCGGGTCCAATCGCGAATGCAGCTGCTGCAGAGGCGTTAACCTCAATTTTGATTACCATCAATCGGCACCATAAAATTAATGGCGCAGGATTGGTCATCACAGGTGAGCCGGCAGCAGACTAATGGAGCTCTCGCTGGTACCCATTGACAATATTCCGATGGTCGAACCCGGGGACGACCTGTTAACCCTCATATTAGCAGGCCTTGATTCTATGGGCGCCGCGCTGGCAGACGGCGACGTGTTGGTATTGGCACAAAAGATCGTGTCTAAGGCCGAAAACCGCTACGTCAATCTCAACGACATCGTTCCGAGTGAGGCCGCTATTAAATTAGGGCTTGAGGTCGATAAGGATCCCAGAAAAGTTCAAGTCATTCTCGATGAGTCAAACGAAGTGGTGCGTAAACGCCCGGGGGTTTTGATCGTAGAACATCGATTAGGCTTCGTTGCTGCCAATGCTGGGATCGATCAGTCTAATATTCATCAAGCTGGGATTGATGGCGACGATCTTTGCTTACTGTTGCCTTTAGATCCTGATGCCTCCGCTGCGGCGCTTCGACAGGCGATCTTGGATCGGTTAGGCCTGCAAGTAGCGGTTATTATTAATGACTCAATCGGAAGAGCCTGGCGCATGGGTACGGTTGGGTTGGCGATCGGCGTTGCTGGCATGACGGCGCTGGAGGATTATATTGGTGGCGAGGACATCTATGGGCGAGAACTGCTGGTAACCCAAGTCGCTGCGGCGGATGAGTTAGCGGCCGGGGCTTCATTGGTGATGGGACAGACCACCGAAAAAGCGCCAGTAGTGTTGGTACGAGGTTACCAGGCCAAAGTACCAGCCGGCCCAGAGGGCGTACAACCTCTGTTACGGCCTAAAGCCATGGACATGTTCAGGTAGGAAAGGCAACAAAGTAATCGAAATCAGACCAGGATTTTTGGATTGATCAGTGTTTAGTGAGGCATCGAAAGGCTTGGCAAACGATGCGTCCACCCGGACAGATCGGCGATGTAGGCGATGTGATGCGATGTAAACAAAAGCGTCTGACGGCATTAGCATGTCAGCGAACGCGTAGAAAGCGCAGCCCAAAGTCAGCGCGATTCGAGATCTGGTCTGAAACCTCAAACAAGGTGTAACCGTCATGAGCACAACGCCACCAAAAGTTCTAGCCTTATCGGGTGGTGTCGGTGGCGCCAAACTCGCGCTGGGTTTGCAGGGGATCTTAGACCCAGCTCGGTTGGCGATCGTGGTCAATACCGGCGATGATTTCGACCACCTCGGGCTGAGAATTTGTCCTGATCTAGATACCCTCATGTATACCTTATCGGGACTGTCCAACGAAACCCTCGGATGGGGACAACACGACGAGAGTTGGCAGTTTCTAAACGCCCTTGAGCGCTTTGGCCTGGAAACTTGGTTTGGTCTCGGAGATCGAGACCTTGCGACCCACGTCGTTCGCACAACCAAATTGGCGGCGGGCGAGACCTTGAGTTCGGTAACCGCATCGATGATGCAGGCACTCGGTATTGACGTGACGGTTATCCCTATGTCGGATAATACGGTGGCCACAGAAATTCAATGTCAAGATGGAAGAACCTTGGCATTTCAACACTATTTTGTCCGAGATCGCTGTGAGCCGCGAATCGCAGATATCCAATTTAGTGGGATAGACACAGCAAAACGTGCGCCGGCGTTAGAAGCGTTGCTGGCAACCGATGAGTTGTCGGCAGTCATTGTCTGCCCTTCCAACCCCTTTGTTAGCGTCGCGCCTATTTTAGAGCTCGACGGGACTTGGCAGATACTCAGAGATTTAGCCTGTCCAGTGGTACTGGTCTCGCCTATTGTAGGTGGTCAAGCCCTGAAGGGTCCTGCTGCAAAAATGATGCAAGAATTGAATATGCCAAGCTCAGCTGCCGCAGTAGCCGAATTTTATCAGGCGCGATATCCCGGTTTAGTTGCCGGGTTTGTTCTAGATACGGTGGATTCGGCGCAGTCGGATGCTGTTAGAGCGCTGGGCATGACGCCGTTGGTCACGCAGACAGTGATGACATCGGTTGCTGACAAGCAAGCGCTAGCCAGGGACGTGTTGGCGTTTAGCGAGGCGCTGTAGCTGTGAACACCTGTGCTGTAATCCCAGTTAAAGCCTTCGATAACGCCAAACAGCGGCTAGCGCCGATATTATCCTCTGAGGAACGTCAAGCGCTAAGTTACGCAATGCTTGAGGACGTGCTGACTGCGGTCGAAGCTTGTGCATTGATTGACGAGATGGTCATTGTCACCAACGACCCCAAGGCAGTAGACATGGCAGCCCACTTTCAAGCTCGGACATTAGCGGAGCCAAGTCGGCCGGGTTTGATCGCGGCGGTGACAGAGGCTGCTGAGTCGCTAGAAGCCGCCGGCGTTGAGCGTATGGTGTTTTTACCGGGCGATGTGCCGATGGTTACGCCAGAGGAATTGGAAATTGTCCTAGATGGCTTTGTGCCGAGCGAAGCGGGATTGTCGATAGTGCCTGCTTCTGATCTTGGGGGCACCAATTGTTTGCTCGCATCGCCGCCAACGTTGATTCCGTTTCAATTTGGAGTCGATAGCTTTCGTAAGCATTTAGCGGCTGCCCATGACGTGGGTATCGAGGCGACGGTTTTGAAGTTGCCTGGCTTGGGCTTGGATATCGACACGCCGCCGGATCTCAAGGCCCTTATGACCCGGCTGGCATTTCAGGGAGTAGGGTCTCATACTTATCGATATGGGACAGCCATAGAACTAAACCGCCGATTAGAGACGGTTGAAGGAGAGTGACAGCATGACGTCAACCACAGAAATTCTTGAGCGAGCTGCGGCCGGACGAGGGCTGTCTGATCAAGATGCTATTAGATTGTCCGAATTTAATGACACCGACGCGTTATTAGCGGTTGCTGGTGCCGTTCGAGACCTGAGTCATCCCAATGCCATTTCCTACTCAAGAAAAGTGTTTATACCGCTGACCCACCTCTGCCGAGACGTGTGTCATTACTGTACGTTTGCTCAGGTGCCAAGAAAAGTTAAAGCGCCTTACTTGACCCCGGATGAAGTCTTAAAAATTGCCTCTGACGGTGCCAAAGCTGGCTGTAAAGAGGCCCTGTTCACGTTAGGGGATAAGCCAGAGGAACGTTACAAGGCGGCAAGAGATGGACTCAAAGACTTACATCAAGACTCAACGCTTAGCTACTTACACGACATGGCGGAATTGGTGCTCAATGAGACAGGATTGTTCCCCCACCTAAATCCAGGGCTTATGACGGCCTCTGAGTTTGCATCATTACGTAAAGTGTCTATTTCCATGGGCATTATGCTTGAGTCGGCGTCAGATCGATTGACGGAAAAAGGCATGCCGCATTACGGATCTCCGGACAAAATACCTGCCCGTCGCCTGGAAACGATTAAACTGGCGGGAGAAGCCGGGGTTCCTTTCACTTCGGGTATTTTGATTGGCATCGGGGAAACAAGACGGGAGCGCATCGAGTCTTTGCTTGCCTTGCGGGAAGCTAATGAACCCTATGGACATATCCAAGAACTGATCATTCAGAATTTCCGGGCGAAACCCGATACACTCATGAAGGATGCGCCAGAGCCGGATCTGAATGAACTGCTATGGACCATTGCCCAGGCGCGACTGCTGTTTGGCAGTGAGATGAATCTTCAGGTCCCACCCAATTTGAGCCCGGGCGTGTTTCATCGAATGATCGATGCGGGCATTAATGATTGGGGGGGTGTCTCGCCAGTGACGCCAGATTTTGTTAATCCAGAGGCTCCATGGCCGCACCTACAGAATTTAGCGGATGAGACCGCTCACGAAGGCAAAGTCCTTGTCGAGCGACTCGCGCTGTATCCATCGCATGTGCAACAGTTGGATCGATGGGTGGATTCGAGTCTGCAGCCAATGATTCTAGGGGCCATAGATGGTGAGGGCTTTGTTCGGGGCGAAACCTGGGCAGCAGGCGAAACACCAGAACCTCCGGCCGTCGATTTGGGCCGTGTCACTCAGATCCCGAAACGGCCCGCCGGTAGTGAACTATCGAAAATCTTACAAAAGGCCAGCGATGGATTGACGCTGACCGAAGCAGAAATTGTACGGCTGTTCCAAGCAAGGGGTGACGAGGTAACCCATGTGTGCCAAGCGGCGGACACAATTCGGCGGGCTGTCTGTGGTGATGAGGTCACCTATTGTGTGAATCGAAATATTAACTACACCAACGTTTGTTATTTCAAATGTCAGTTTTGTGCCTTCTCGAAAGGCAAGATGAGCGAGAATTTGCGTGGTCGCCCGTACGATTTGTCCCACGAAGAGATTATGCGCCGAACTCGGGAGGCCTTTGACCGAGGCGCATCAGAAGTCTGCCTCCAAGGCGGTATTCATCCTGAATACACTGGCCAAACTTATCTTGATATCTGTCATACCATTAAGCAGGTTGTACCGGAGATGCATATCCATGCGTTTTCACCGTTGGAAGTCTGGCAAGGTGCAAAAACGTTGGGCCAATCTTTGCCGGAGTACTTAACGAGTTTAAAAGAAGCCGGCCTTGGAACATTGCCTGGCACGGCTGCGGAGATTTTAGACGACGAGGTTCGTGCAACGCTTTGCCCGGACAAGATCAATACCAGCCAATGGTTGGAGGTCATGGAAGCCGCTCACGGGGTCGGGTTTAACACCACGGCGACCATTATGTATGGTCACGTTGAGCGCTATGAGCACGTAGCAAGGCATTTACTCCGAATTAGAGCCTTACAAGCCAAAACGGGCGGATTTACTGAGTTCGTCATTTTGCCTTTTATCCATATGGAGGCGCCAATGTATCTCAAGGGGCAGGCGCGCAAAGGCCCGACGTTCCGAGAGGCGATACTGATTCACGCGATTGCGCGTTTGGCACTGAATCCCGTCTTCAAAAATATTCAAGCATCCTGGACGAAGCTGGGACATGAGGGCGTAAAGGCCTGTCTGAATGCGGGGGTTAATGACCTAGGTGGCACATTGATGAATGAAACGATCACCCGAGCTGCTGGCGCCGCTCATGGGCAAGAAACAACGCCAGAAGCTATGGAGGCGCTGATTCAATCTGCGGGCAGAATTCCGAGACAACGCGCGACTGACTATGGTGAGGTCAGTGAGGTGCAGCGACAAAAATCCCTAGGCGCGGCAGTCCTTAAAGAACCGGTTTATACTTCTGCGAAGCGTTACGAACGCACGAAGCCCAACAAATCTGCTCTGGTGAGACCGGGATTGACCTCGGAGGAAGAAATTACGAGCGCAGAAATTATTTAATCGCGCAACCAGTCAGGGCTTGTCGAAGGATGCGCAGAAATGATACTGACCAGCGCGGGTATAAGACCTTCGTGACATCCTTCAAAAGTCGCTGGGTTGTCTTCTCAAAGGACTGGACTCAATGGGCACGCGCGCTGGATCCTCAGAAGCTGCTAACAGCAAAAGGATGCGGCAGGGGCCCCAAGCTTGACTTAAAGATGATAGTCTAATGCCGTCGCAGCGCCAGAGCATCGAGCTTGTGGTGAAACTGGGCGATCCTCGGATTGGTTAATAGCGCCAAGACTTGCAGGACGTCTAAAACAGGGCAGCTGGGTAAGAACAAGCAGGTAATAGGAGTAGCGTAATGGCAGTACCTCAAAGAACAGCATTAACGTTGCCCGATCCGAGAGGGGTCGTAGGCACCATTGACATGGCGAAATGGGCAGAAGCCGAGGGTTATGATGATTTATGGTTCGCTGATAGCTCAGGGGTTGATGCCTTAACAACAGCGGCAGCAGTTGCCTTAAATACGAGCCGATGTCGGATTGGTACCGCGATTATTCCAGTATTCTCTCGAACGCCTGCGGTCTTGGCATCGACCGCACATGTGCTCCATCAATTGTCTGAGGGGCGATTCATATTAGGCTTGGGCTCCTCGAGTCAAACGATGATGGAAAATTGGCATGGGTTGAAATTCGAAAAGCCGTTGACACGAGTCAAAGAAACGGTCGAGTTAATACAAAGCATGTTGCGGGGTGAAAAGTCAGATTATCAAGGGGATACGGTAAGCAGCCGAGGTTATCGACAACTGCCCTTGCCCGCTGGCGCTCAGCCTGTCTACATGGCCGCGCTTAGAAGTAAAATGCTCGAAGCTGCGGCGGAATTTAGCGATGGTGTGATTCTGAATTTGTTTCCCAGGCAAGCGCTACCGAGGATGATGACGCATATTCAAGCCGGCGCCGAGCGTGCGGGCAAATCGCTCAGCGAGGTGGAAGTGGTGTGTCGTCACCAAGTGATTGTGACCGATGATAAAGAGGGGGCTCGAAATATGATAAGAGCCGCTTTTGCGCCTTACTACGCAACCCCTGTGTACAACGCGTTTCTGGCCTGGTCTGGTTATGAAGAGGTCGCCGAACGTATCCGCGAGGGTTGGGCCGCCAAGGACCGAGACAAAACCACCTCAGCGTTGGATGATCAGCTCGTCGATGATATTGCCATCATAGGCAGTCAAGAAGAATGCCAGGATCGAATCAGAGCCTATGCAGAAGGCGGGATTACGACCCATATTATTTCCTGTGTTTCCGGCAAGGATGCTCAGGCGACCTACCAAGCGTTTACCGGCAACCAGTTCAAGTTTTAGGAGAATGTTATGAAGATTGATGGCGGATTAATGGGGGATTTGAGTGAGGCTGGGCGGCAAGGCGCTCGCCTTGAAGCGTTAGGCTACAACGGCGCCGTGACAGCAGAGACGTCCCACGACCCGTTTTTCCCACTTTTGCTGGCGGCTCAAGAAACTCAAAACATTGAGCTAACCACTTCTATTGCGGTCGCGTTTTCTAGAACGCCGATGAATTTGGCGAACATAGGCCATGATCTAAATAGTTTCTCAAAGGGTCGGTTTATCTTAGGTTTGGGGTCGCAAATCCGACCGCACATAACCAAGCGATTCAGCATGCCCTGGTCAAAACCCGCTGCCAGAATGCGGGAGTTCATTTCAGCAATGCGAGCTATTTGGGCAGCCTGGCATGAGGGTCAGCCGCTGCAGTTTGAAGGCGAGTTTTATACCCATTCATTGATGACCCCTATGTTTACGCCACTGGATACCCAATATGGTGCCCCCAAAGTATTTCTTGCGGCTGTTGGACCTCTAATGACTGAGGTTGCTGGCGAAGTCGCTGATGGGGTCATTATTCACGCATTTACCACTGAGAAATATCTCCGGGAAGTGACGCTGCCGGCGATTGAAAAAGGTTTGGCCAAAGCGGGGCGTGCTCGGTCTGATTTTGAAATTAGCTATCCTGGATTTGTGGTGTCTGGCAATACTGAGGAAGCCTTTGCTGCCAATAAACAGGCTGTTAAGAAGCAAATCGCTTTTTATGGCTCGACACCGGCATACGCGCCTGTTTTAGGTATCCATGGTTGGGGCGAGTTGCAGCCGGAACTCAACGGCCTAAGCAAACAAGGCAAATGGGACGAGATGGCAGATTTAATTACAGACGACATTCTCTCTGAGTTCGCGGTGGTCGGCGAACCGGAAGCGGCGGTGGACTTGTTTAAATCCAGATTTGGCAACGTTGTGGATCGCACCATGGGCAATTTTGCCGGTCGGGATGAAGCGCATAGCCGATCCCTTTTAGCTCGGCTGACGGGATAAGGTTGATTTGTTCCAAGCTCGACGTCGGAGCTGAGCAGCGGTTGGTGACTGAATAGCTTGCGACTGAAAGGCCTTGAACGAGCGGCCGAAAGACGGTTTTTGTAAGCAACCTACACATACTAAAGGACGTTTTTATGAAATTAGGAATAATTGCTGGCTATGGCGGCAAGATGATGAACATCGATATCGAGCGAATTAAGAAGGCTGAGAGCCTCGGTTATGATTCCCTCTGGACCGCCGAAGCTTATGGTTCAGATGCTGTAACCCCGGCGGCTTGGATCCTTGCTCAGACCAGTAAAATCAAAGTTGGAACGGCCATTATGCAGATGCCGGCCAGATCCCCAGCTTGTACCGCAATGACCGCAATGACCTTGAACCAGTTGTCCAACGGCCGATTTATCGTCGGGCTGGGTGCATCTGGGCCTCAGGTGGTGGAGGGCTGGCATGGCGTTGCCTATGGCCGGCCAGTGACCCGGATTAAAGAATACATTAGTATCATGAAGAAGATCTTTGCCCGAGAAGCGCCGGTCGAGCACGAAGGGTTTCACTACAGCCTGCCTTATTCAGGCGAGGACGGTACCGGGCTTGGCAAATCGCTAAAGAGCATTTTGCAAGCGGATACATCCATCCCAATTTACACTGCATCCATTACCCCAGCAGGTTTAGCGGGGAGTGCCGAAGTGGCCGATGGCGTCTTTCCAATTTGGATGGATCCTGATAAGCCGCACGTGTTGTCACCCAACATTGAAAAAGGCTTGTCCAAGTCCGGCCGAACGCTCCTTGATTATGATGTCGCGCCATTCGTTACCTGTATTCTGGGCGATGATATTGAAGCCTGTAGAATGCCGATCAAAGGTAATATGGCTTTGTACATTGGTGGCATGGGCGCGCGGGACAAAAACTTTTATAACGACTACGCCAAGGCGCTGGGTTTTGAAGATGCCGCAGCCACAATTCAGGATCACTATCTGGCGGGTCGAAAAGACGAGGCCATGGCAGCGGTTCCAGACGAATTGGTGGATGCCTGTCATTTAGTCGGACCCGCTGAACATATTAAAGAGCAACTTAAGCGCTGGAAAACTGCTGGCAGCAATGGCAGCGTTGGCTCTATGCTGATTGGTGCCGGCCAGCCAGAAGCACTCGAATTGATTGCCTCGGAAATGCTCTGAAGCGGGCATTAGTCAGATGTCGTGGCAGGTCAAAGCAGTCCAGGGGATTGAAGCCATAGGTGCAGTCGCCTGGAATCAATTCGCTGAGAAAGAAGGGGTCCCAAGGGACCCTTTTTTGTCCTATGCATTTTTAAGTGCTCTAGAGGAGAGTGGGTCTGTCTCGAATGAAGTAGGATGGATGCCGTACCATCTCTTACTCGAAAATGAGGATCAATCGCCTTTGGGCGTCATGCCACTGTATGTTAAAGGTCACTCGCAAGGAGAGTACATTTTTGACTACAGTTGGGCTGATGCGCTTGAACGAGCGGGCGGTCGATACTACCCAAAATTGCTATCGGCAATACCTTTTACACCCGTGACCGGCAGACGAATCTTGGCCGAAACCAGCGAGCAGGAACAGGCTCTGGTAATGGGAGCGGCTCAGATGGCTGAGGAGCTCAATATCTCTTCGGTCCATGTCAATTTTCTTGATGAACATGCCTGGCGTCGTCGCGGCGATGAAGGCTGGTTGCTTCGAACGCACAAGCAGTATCATTGGCAAAATCAAGACTATGGTAGTTTTGATGATTTCTTGTCCTGTTTATCGAGCAAGAAGCGCAAAAATATTAAGCGAGAGCGACGGTTGGCGTTAGCGGCCGGAATAACCATTGAATGTCTTACAGGCTCTGAGATTTTAGAATCTCACTGGGACGCGTTCTATCAGTTCTACATCGATACCGGCCATCGAAAATGGGGGTCGCCTTATCTGAATCGGCAGTTTTTTAGCTTAATCGGGCAATCCATGGCAGAGGATATCTTGCTTGTAATGTGCCGGCGCGGCGATAAATACGTTGCAGGTGCCATTAACTTCATCGGTGAGACGTGTTTGTATGGTCGTAATTGGGGTTGTATCGAGGATCATCCCTTTCTGCATTTCGAGGTTTGCTATTACCAGGCTATCGAGTTTGCAATTCATCAAGGGTTGTCGCGTGTAGAAGCGGGCGCTCAAGGAGAGCATAAGCTTGCACGAGGGTACTTACCCAGCCAGACCTACAGCGCTCATTGGATCGTTCACGAGGGGTTTAGAGAAGCGGTGAGTCGTTACTTGGATCAAGAGCGTAGTCACGTGACCGATGAAATTGATTATTTAGAACGGTTTTCGCCCTTTAAATCGGCCAGTTGACCCGGCGTCAGAACAGAGGCTTTGATATGAATCAGACATTAGCAAGGGATTAGATTATGGCTGTCGTTGATGAAAAGATCGATCAGGGCATTCGGATCGTGACGTTAAATAGACCTGATGCTTTAAACGCATTTAGCAGCGAATTAATGGACGCGCTTGCCGAGGCATTTATTGGTGCCGCGGCAGACGCCAATACCAAGGTATTAGTCTTAACCGGTGCTGGCAGAGCCTTCAGCGCTGGCGCTGACCTGAAAGCGATGGGTAAACCCGCCCATACGCCAAAATATGGGTTGTCGGGTCTGCTCGAGGCCATTATCGACTTCCCAAAACCTTGGTTGATCGCCGCCAACGGGGTCGGAGTGGGTATCGGATGTACCCTATTGGGTTTGGCGGATGCGGCATTTGCCGCAGCCTCAGCTCGATTCCGTTGTCCGTTTTCAGCGTTAGGGCTGACAGCAGAGGCTGCATCGACGGTAACGTTTGCGAGACTCATGGGGCATCAACAGGCAAGCTGGTTTTTGCTGTCCTCCGAATGGTTATCAGCAGACAAAGCCATGACCTTAGGGCTTGTTCACTCCGTTTATCCGGACGACAGGTTAATGGATGAGGTCATGCACCGTGCTGCAGTACTTGCAGCGTTACCTTTGACGTCGCTTGTCCAAACCAAGGCGCTGATGACAAGAACACGAAATCCTGAGCTAAAAGCTGCAATCAAACTCGAGAATGCGGCGCTCGATCAACTGGCTGGGGGGCCAGCGAACCGGGAAGCGCTGGCGGCTTTTGCAGCCAAACGGGAGCCCGATTTTACGGCATTATAAGGCGCCCGAATTGTTGGGTAGGGCTTGCTCTGCAAAAGAGGTGAAGCCGTGAAGCATGGCGGAAAAGAGGAAGCGTAATGAGCTTATCATTTACTCAAAATTGTGCCCTTGTAACAGGGGCCTCCAGTGGCATAGGCGAAGCGCTTGCGCGGGCCTTAGCCGATCGGGGTACAGCGCTTATATTAACGGCTCGTCGACAGCAACGACTTGATGAGCTCGCTGAAACATTATCCAAACAGGTGCCGGTCTCTGTGATTCCGGCTGATCTCTCTTGTGAATCCGGTGTCACCGATTTGATTGATGCGCTCGTGGCGCGGTCGGAAACTATTGATATCTTAGTCAACTGTGCGGGCGTGGCTTTAACGGGTTGGTTTCAAGAAGACGAACAAGGCGAACAAGCCCTGATGTATTTAAATATGTCAGCGCCGGTTCGGCTGATGCAGCACTGTTTGCCAGCGATGAAGCGTCAGGGCTCTGGCCGGATTTTAAATGTCTGTTCCGTAGCAGCCTTTCAGCCGGTGCCCAAAATGGCGCAGTATGCTGCGTCCAAGGCTTATCTTTTGTCGTTAACCGAGGCGATCAGTGAGGAGCTCAAGGGTTCAGGTGTATTTGCAACGGCACTGTGCCCAGGAGTAACGGCGACCGAAAGTGTCATTCCTGAAGTCGTTGAGGTGTTGCCTGAGGTTTTAGTCCAGACACCTGAAGCCGTGGCCAATGAAGGTCTCGATGCAATGGCCAGAGGTGATGCAGTGTGTATCCCGGGTCGCTTAAATCAGGCAGCGGTAACCTTAAGTCAATTTCAGCCCCGTCGTTGGATTCGACGATTAGGCGGCTTGGCAGCCCGATTGTCATGATCGCCTAAGCATCAGCACGTAACTCATTGGGGTTGATTAGCAAAGCAGATAGTTACCAGTAAACAAAAAGGAGTGGCAGATATGGATCTTCGTTCTGACCCTAATGCAATTGACGCAGATTGGTTAACTCAAGTGCTTCAGCGAGACTATCCAAGTTGTAAAGTCACGGACGTCGCAGCGGAATCCATAGGTACTGGGCAAGTTGGAGAGAATGTTCGATTTTCGTTGTCCGGGGTGGGGGCGCCGGCTTCGGTTGTTGGAAAATTCCCTTCTCTTGACCCTGTGAGTAAGCAAACGGGTATTGTTCAGCGCAATTACGTGCGGGAAGTGTTTTTTTATCAAACCGTACAATCGATGGTGAATATCCAGACGCCCAAGATCTTTCATGCAGACATCGAACCCGAGACTCATGAATTTGTTTTGTTGATGGAGGACTTAGCGCCTGGTGTTCAGGGTGATCAGCTTGCGGGCTGTAGCGTCGACGAGGCAGCGCTTGCACTCGAGGCGTTAGCACACCTTCAAGGTCCTAAGTGGGGAGATGCAGACCTTGCCCAGGCGGAATTACTTGGCGGCGGCGCAACAAGTGAAGACACCGGCATGCTCACAGAGCTCTATAAGAATCTGATGCCTGGATACTTGGCCCGCTATGCTTCGCGCTTAACCGACGAGGAGATTGCAGCCACCGAGCAGTTGCTTAATAAGCTGCCAAGTTACCAAGCCATTTATGCGGGAGAGCCGCCGGTTTTAATACATGTTGACTACCGCTTGGATAACATGATGTTTGGTGGCCCCTATCCGCTGACGGTCGTTGACTGGCAGTCTTTGACCATGGGCTGCCCCTTAAATGATGCCAGCTATTTTATGGGCACCTCCTTGGTATCTCACGATCGCGTTAGTGAAGAGCAAGCCTTGCTTCGCCATTATTTAGAGGTGTTGCGCAGTTATGGCATCAGTTTGAGTTTTGATAAAGCCTTTGCCTATTACCGAAATTACGCCCCAGCAGGGATGATTATGGCGCTAATAGCCTCAATGATCGTCGGCGAAACAGATCGAGGTAACGATATGTTTATGGCGATGGCAAAGCGTAGTATCGCAATGTGCCAAGCCCTGGAGGTCCTTGATTAAAGGCGAGGCGCTAAGGCTGGATTTGGGGGCAAGTGAGCAAAACGCTTGGGGTCGCGCTGTGCTGCATAGGCGGTGACAATAGGCGCGAGTTCCACGGGCGATGCGCCATGAAGGATGACACCATCACATCCTAGGTCAAGTTGGTGGTTGATCGCGGCTACGCATGCCTCAGGAGATCCATAAGCTGCAGGCGCTAGCCATTCATCTGGAATTAGGGACTGGACAACTTCTAAGTCGGCGGTTGACCCTTTTTGATCCAACGCGCCTTGAAAATTCCGAACCAAGTCATGGGAACGGAATCGTTCTAGTATGGCCTTATCCCAACCGTTGGTCTTGACCATCAAATCACCATAGGCCTGTAAGTAGGTGGCCATACGGCCGACACGTTTTTTGAGTTGTAAGGGAGCAGGGAGATGATCTCCAATGGTGGCAAGGCAAGACCACACGCGTACGTCTTCTGGGTTTCTGCCGGCTTCTTGAGCAGCTGATTTCACTGTATGAACCGCCCTTTGGGTCGTCTCGTCAGTAAAAAATGTATGCAATACCACCGCGTCAAAGGCTCGACCGCCAAGCGCCAACGAATTGGGACCAAAGGCTGTGAGCGTCAAAGGTATGTGTTCATCAAAGTCGGGGTCCAATCTCAGTACCGGCCAAGCGCCAGCGGGGCCTTGATGATTGATAATAGTTTCACCGCGATGCAACCTGCGCATCAGGTCTGCAAAATCTTCCATGGCTTTGGTGGTAATGGACGGCAATCCGAACGCTTTAAAAAGCGGTTCAATACCGCGCCCTAAACCTAGCGAAAAACGACCTCCGGTTAAGAAGTGCAGCGTACTAGCAAAGGCAGCCGTTACCACCGGGTGACGAGTGTTTTGATTCGTAGCGGCGGTGGCAATTCCAATGCGTTCGGATACGGCACCCACGGCCCCGGAAAGGGCCGCGATCTCTTTGATATTAAAGCGTTCGGAAATGAAGCACGCGCCTAAGCCCATCGCCTCAGCCATTTGGACTTCCTCAATTAAATCTCGGGGAGAATTGGGTGCGCCAGCGAGGGTATAAAAGCCCAGCTCGTTCATCGATTGCGGTTCCATGAGATCAGCCTTGTGTTGACGAGTCTATTGACAGAGGGTGTTAGGAGAGACTGCCAGCTCCATAGTTTTTTGTCTAGAAATGGGGTTAACTGATGCTCCCCTCGCTAGAATTAACAGCTTCCTTAAATTGGGTCATAAAATCGATGTCGATGTTTTTAAAATCTCTTAAAGAACTACCACCGTTCGGTGAGGCCTTGGGTATGATTTTAGAAGAACAAGATCAAGGTGCTGGTGTCGCAGTTCTATTGCCTGGCCATGGTCGGGTCAGTAGCAGCGATCAAGGGGGTATTTTTCATAGCGGTGCAATTCTTGCGACCATCGATAATACAGCTGGCTGGTGTATCAGGGATCATGAGGATTATATCGAGGGTACTTCGATGGCAACTTTAGATTTGCGGGTCGATTTCTTAACGTCTGCGGCCCTTTCTGAAACCCTACGTGTTCGCGCCATTTGTGATGGGTTTGATGGCAGCCTGGCATTTGTTCGAGCCACCGCTGAGGTGGTTGCAAGCGGAGTGCTCGTTGCCACAGGGCAGGCAACTTTTATGCTTGGCACACCCAACAATCCAGCAAACGTTTGAGGCTGTAAGGTGGCGCAATCGTTACAAAACAAGCTTGACCACGTGCATCGCCTGATCAAGGCAAATCCATATCTTGAGCTCTTAGGTGCTGAGGCTGAAGTCATCGAGGAGGAGGTGATTGTCTCTGTTTTCGGGGCGCCTCACCTCGTAGGTAACATTAATCTTCCAGCACTTCACGGTGGCGTTATTGGCAGTTTGTTAGGTTTTGCAGCGACCGCACAGGTGGTTTACACCAATAATCTGCACGCGAGTCCTCGATTGGTGAACATTGATATTGACTATTTGCGTACCGGTAAGCCGATAAAAACCTTTGCCGCTGCCAAGGTTGTTCGTCAAGGTCGACGGGTAGCCAATATGAGGGCTGAGCTCTGGCAAGCCGAGCGAACTCGAACAATCGCCGTTGCCAGGGTGCAATTTTTGTTAGATCAATAGATTGAGCCGCTAAAACTCAAAGGGCGTTGATCAAAACCCATTGGGATCGATGAGCAAGCGGCAGATACAAACTCACTAATCGGTTACGGCGCCCTTAGAAGCAGAGCTGACCAGCTTCGCGTATTTGGCAAGGACGCCGCGCTCGGTATAAGGCGCCGGTGCCTGCCAGCGTGCTTTTCTGGCTTTGAGCTCATCATCGCTGACGACAATATTGATCTCGTGATTGTCAGCATCAATTTCGATTTGATCGCCATCTTCGATCAGAGCTATCGGACCGCCCTCGAAGGCTTCCGGTGTGACGTGGCCAATGACAAAGCCATGGGACCCGCCGCTGAACCGGCCGTCGGTGACTAGGGCAACCTCGGTTGCCAAGCCTCTTCCATTAATTGCACTGGTGGGAGATAACATTTCTCGCATGCCTGGTCCGCCTTTAGGTCCTTCATAGCGCACTACCACGACCTCGCCGGGCTTCACGGTACCATCGAGAATTGCAGCTAGGGCTGATTCCTCTCCATGGAAACAACGGGCCGCCCCCGAAAAAGTGAGGCCCTCGTGACCAGTGATCTTTGCAACGGCGCCATCAGGAGCCAAATTTCCTTTGAGGACGACCAGATGGCTATCTTTTTTGATGGGATCGGATAATGGCCGAATAATATGTTGATCTTCTGGATAAGGCGCGACGTCAGCAAGATTTTCAGCCAGCGTCTTGCCGGTAACCGTGAGGCAATCGCCGTGCAAAAGTCCAGCATCCAGCAAGGTCTTCATGAGAGGCTGAATACCGCCAATGGCAATGAGTTCGCTCATGGCATATTTGCCAGCGGGACGCATGTCCGCAAGCACCGGGACGCGTTTACCAATCTCCGTGAAGTCATCAATGCTGAGCGGAATGTTTGCCGCATGGGCAATGGCTAAGAGGTGCAATACAGCGTTGGTAGAACCCTCTAGCGCAATCGTCACCGTAATGGCATTTTCAAAGGCGCTTCGACTGAGGATATCGCTGGGCTTGATATCAGCCTCAATGAGCTTGACCACCGCTTCGCCAGCGGCTAAACAATCTTGGCGTTTTTGAGGTGACACGGCTTCTTGGGCAGAAGAGTTTGGGAGCGACAGGCCCAAAGCCTCTATCGCTGATGCCATCGTGTTCGCTGTGTACATGCCACCACAAGATCCTGGACCAGGTATCGAGGTGGCCTCAATATCTTTGAGCGCGAGCTCCGAGAGATTGCCGCTAGCGTATTGACCAACAGCTTCAAAAACCGAGACAACATCGCGGCGATCTTTACCAGGTTGAATCGTGCCACCGTAAACAAATACGCTAGGTCGGTTCAGTCTTGCCATGGCAATGGCACAGCCGGGCATGTTTTTATCGCAACCACCGATGGCCACGAACCCGTCAAAGCCTTGTCCAGCGACAACGGTTTCGATTGAATCGGCGATAACCTCTCGCGACACCAACGAATACCGCATGCCAGGAGAGCCCATGGATATGCCGTCGCTGACGGTAATGGTATTAAAGGTAATCGCTTTTGCATCAGCATCTTCAGCGCCGATTGCTGCCGCCTCTGCCAGCTCATTAATGTGCACGTTGCAGGGGGTTAGATTGCTCCAAGTTGAGGCAATTCCGACTTGGGGTTTGTCAAAATCCGCTTCTGAGAAACCAACCGCATGTAACATGGCTCGAGCTGCCGCCTTTTCAAGGCCATCAACGACTTGAGAGGAATAAGGTCTTTTGGTCGTGCCGGTCATGGGGGTTCCTAGGCTTTAAGGGACATGAAAAATAGCACATTACCCTAGGGCAATCGAGGTTTCGCTCGGGAATGGCATAACAGCCCGGGATTGGTAACGGAGCAGGTCAGCGAGGGTGAGTGGTTAAACGGTGCGTGGCTAGGCAATACGACTTCTTCCATGATCACCATTCATGGGATACTCAAAGTCCTGTTTGGAGGACCATTATGGGTAGATTAAGCTGGCCGTTTGTTCCGGGATCTTTTCCGATCATTACTCGTGCCGAGGGAGCGTACTTATACGACGATACGGGTCGTCCTATTTTGGATGCCGCAGGTGGTGCGGTTGTGACCAATGTTGGTCATGGCCGGGCGCGTGTTGCTGAAGCCATGGCCAGGGCAGCTAAGCAAGTGAGTTATGTTGTACCGCCTTTTCCGACGCCGGAGCGGCTGGCGCTGGTCGATCGACTAGCCGATGACTGGTTACCCGAGAATCTAACTCGGGCACATTTTACTTCTGGTGGTACAGAAGCTAATGAAGCCGCCATGAAATTGGCGCTGCAGTTTCAGCAAGCGGTGGGAGAGTCCCAACGAACAAAACTCGTGGGCCGATCGATTTCTTATCATGGTACAACGCTGGCAACTGCTGCTATCAGCGGCCATCCTTTGAGGCGTCGGGGACTAGAGTCGGCGTTGCCGCAATATCTCGAAGTGCCAACACCTTATCCGTTGCGAGCGCCTGAGGGCCTCAACAGCGACCTGTTAGGAAGCTTCTATGTCGATCAAATGCGCGCCCTAATTGAAGCAGAGGGAGCAGACACCATCGCAGGTTTTATTGCTGAGCCCATCACTGGATCCTCCGGCGGCGCTATTGTGCCGCCGGAGGGTTATTGGCCTAAGGTAAGGGCCTTATGTGATGAGCTGGGGATCATCCTTATTTTAGATGAAGTGATGACCGGCTTTGGTCGCACCGGGCTTGATTTCGGCTATCAGCATTGGCCAATTCAGCCGGATATATTAGTCGCAGGGAAGGGGCTTGCAGGGGGCTATGCGCCGCTGGGTGGCGTTTTTACTTCCGAACGCGTAGGGGCAGCGATCGAGTCGGCGGGCTATCAGGTGATGTTCAATACTTTTGGGGCACATCCTAGCGCGTGCGCAGCAGCTGTTGAGGTGTTGTCAATTATGACCGAGGAGTCGTTGGTTAAAACGGCAAGTGATGCTGGCGACTATTTACACGCCCAACTACAGGCGGCGTTTTGTGATCATCCTTATGTTGCCGAAGTTAGAGGTCGTGGATTGCTTGCGGCGATTGAGGTTGTGTCCTCACGCGTTGATTTGGCTTGTTTTGATGCAGAACGCTCGGTCACCAGTCAAATCGTTGCGGAAGGTTTGGCTCGAGGCGTGTTTTTCTACGCCGGGGGTACAGGACAGGTGCGGGACGTTATTTGTGTTGGGCCGCCCTTTACCATTTCGCGAGATCAAATCGACCACTTAGTGGCGACGCTAAAGGCTTCGGTCGATACGGTAATTGAACGAATGGCTTGAAATTGCAAATCGAAGCTGAAGGCGAAGTTAAGCGAAAGCAGCGGCGGTTCGGGCGGCAGCGGCTATTGACGATGTTCATCAGAGTTAAGGAGACGAGATTGTGGCGAGGAAGTTAGCAAAGACGCTGATGAATCGGGAGGTCATCGCCTTGGCATGTGGCGCTATGATTGGTTGGAGCTGGGTGCTTTTGACGGGCGAGTGGCTCAGTCGAGCCGGCACCCTGGGAACGGTTGCTGCATTTACCTTAGGCTCACTGATCGTGCTGCTCATTAGTTTGACCTATGCAGAGTTGGCATCGGCCATGCCGCACGCCGGTGGGGAACATCATTACACCAAGCGCGCCCTCGGCTACACCGCCTCTTTTGTGGCCAGTTGGGCGGTGGTGATTGCTTATGTGACGGTTTGCGTCTTTGAATCTGCAGCCTTACCTACGGCGCTTGAGTATTTGTTTCCAGATCTTGCTCAAGGTCTGTTATGGCATGTTGCAGGATCTCCCGTTTATGCATCCTTGGTGGCGGTAGGTGCGCTAGGTGCAATTGTCATGACCTGGGTCAATTATGTTGGAATTCGGTTTGCTGCTTTTGTCCAAAGTGTGCTGACTGTGTTGTTTTTGGGTGTGGGGTTATTATTTTTTTTAGGGGTTGGCTTAGCACCTAGTCTTGCGCATCCAGTTGCGCCGTTACCGAATGAATGGATTGGTGCCCTCGGGGTCTTAGTGATGGTGCCGGCTCTACTGGTGGGTTTCGATGTAATTCCACAAAGCGCCGAAGAGATAAATTTACCGCCAAAACGTATTGGTTGGTTGCTGGTGCTTTCCGTTGGGTTGGCTGGCGCTTGGTATATCGCGATCTCCTTGGCAGTAGGAGGAGCCCTAACGGATGCTGCTCTGGCGGAATCAAAGATGCCGACGGCGGATGCCATGGCATCTGTTTGGCAACGGCCTTGGATGGGACAGGTGATGCTATTAGCAGGCGTCGGTGGGATCTTAACCAGCTGGAACGCCTTTATTATCGGTGGAAGCAGAATTCTCTATGCCCTAGGCGCGGCCCGCATGATACCTTCAGTATTCGCTCGGCTACATCCTAAATACCAAACGCCTTACGTCAGCATTTTGGGCATTGGAGGTCTGAGCTTGATTTCGCCGTTCTTCGGTCGAGAAATACTGATTTGGCTTGTGGATGCGGGTAGCTTTGCCATTGTAGTCGCCTATTTGTTTGTCGTGATCTCTTTTTTGAAATTGCGACTCGCCGAGCCACAGATGCCAAGACCCTTTCGAGTTCCTTATGGGATGCCTCTTGGTGCCGTCACCCTCTTGTTAACGGCGGCTTTACTGTTGTTGTATTTGCCAGGTAGTCCAGCGGCATTGTTATGGCCAGAAGAGTGGGCCATGTTGTTGGCGGCATCATTGGTTGGTTTTGTGTTTTACAAGATTGGCCGATCCAACCAGTAGGCATGAGCCTAGCGGTCTTGCTCTTGCGCCGCTACAGTAGGCTCTCTATGCTAGAGCCTGCCATAAGGCCGGAAAAATAGGCGCTTAATGGACCGATCCACCCCAGCGTTTTGTCTAGGGCAAACTGGGGTGCAAATTTGAACGTTCGAGATTGAAAAGGAAGACATCATGGGAGATGTATACATTGTTGAAGCTTGTCGTAGCGCCATAGGAAAGCGAGGCAAAGGATTAGCTGGGCTTAAGCCCGCGGATTTACTGGGTAAAGTTCAAAAAGCCGCAATTGATCGCTCAGGCATCGATCCCGCTGCAATAGATCAGGTTGTTGGTGGGTGCGTCTCTCAAGTTGGTGAGCAGTCGTTTAACATCGCACGCATCGCTTGGCTTTCTCAAGGGTTGCCGTTAGAAGTAGCCTCAACAACCGTTGACTCCCAATGTGGTTCGAGCCAGCAAGCAACCTCTATGGCGGCATCGATGATTGGCGCAGGTATCGAAGACGTGGTGATGAGTTGTGGTGTCGAAATGATGAGCCGTGTCCCCTTGGGCTCTAACATGAAAGATGGCTCTCCAATGGGAGAGTCATACAGCAGTCATTATCAGCCTACGAGCCAGTTCATGGGTGCTGCGATGATCGCTGAAGAATACCAAATCACTCGAGCGGATACGGATCAGTTCGGCCTTGAAAGTCAGCAGAAAGCCATTCGAGCATGGCAGGAGGGCCGGTTTGATCGAGAGGTCGCGGCGGTCGAAGCGCCCGTTTTGGACGAAAAGTTCGAACCGACCGGCGAGATGCGGGTGATTGATCGGGATGAAGGGTTACGCGAGACAACGCTTGAGTCCCTCGCAGGTCTAAATCCGGTCCCGGGGCAAGAGATCCACACCGCGGGATCAAGTTCTCAGGTTTCTGACGGCGCAGCGGCTGTCATCATGGCGAGTGAAGGCGCGTGCGAGCGACTGGGTTTAAAGCCTAGGGCCAAAATCAAGGCGACCACGTTGGTGGGCGTCGATCCAGTAACCATGCTAAAAGGCCCCATTCCAGCGACCCGTAAAGTACTAGAGCGCGCGGGCCTATCCCTTGAGGACATTGATGTTTTTGAGGTGAATGAAGCCTTTGCGTCTGTGGTGCTTGCTTGGGAAAAAGATCTAGGAGTGGATCACAGCAAAGTAAATGTTAATGGCGGCGCAATTGCTTTGGGTCATCCAACCGGTAGCACTGGGGCACGGTTGATCACCACGGCCCTCCACGAACTCGAGCGCACCGGCGGGCGATACGCGCTGATTGCCATGTGTTGCGGAGGTGGTCTAGGGACGGGCACCATCATCGAGCGACTGGATTAGGACAAAAAGGGTTAGGTCAAAAAGGGTTGCTGCTGATCAAAAGGGCGGTCAGTAGCAATCGAGACCCCAGCCGATGGGGTGAGAAGGCGCTTTAGCGCTCGGCAGAATGTTGGATAGCGCGGCGCTCATTTAAGAAGGCGAGCACAGACGCGCGCTCGCCCTGTTACCTTATTGTTCCTTAAGCAACGTTGACAGCAGCGGCCTCAAGTCGCTCGCTTAAACGCTGTAATTGGTCGAATAGTGCAGGGGGCACGTTGGTACCGAACTGCTGATAATACGATTCGATCAGGGGAATCTCTGCTAACCAGCCTTGGATGTCAACGCGCAATAGGGTTGCGATTGCGTCCTCGGTAAGGTCTAAGCCGTCAAAATTCAAGGCATCGAGTGTAGGCAGATGCCCAATCGGTGTCTCAACGGCGTCGGCACGACCGGCACAACGCTCGAAAATCCACTCAAGCACGCGCGCATTCTCTCCAAAGCCTGGCCAGACAAACTGGCCTTCAAGATCCTTCCTAAACCAATTGACATAGTAAATTTTAGGTAATTTTGCATTGGCCGTTTGCCCAATGTTAATCCAATGTTGCCAATAATCAGCCATGTTGTAACCACAAAAAGGCAGCATCGCCATCGGATCACGACGAAGCTCACCAATAGCGCCGGCAGCCGCGGCTGTTTTTTCTGAGGCTACAATGGAACCAAAAAAGGTGCCTTGTTCCCAGCTGGTGGCTTCGTTGACAAGAGGCACGACTGAGGCGCGTCTGCCGCCGAATAAAATCGCGCTAATGGGCACACCTTTTAAATCTTCCCACTCATCGGCAATGGCTGGGCATTGGGCTGCAGAGACGGTAAATCTAGCATTAGGATGCGCGGCTGGCGTGTCGCTGTCCGGGGTCCAGTCGTTGCCTCGCCAATCAATCAAGTGTGCTGGTGCAGTATCGGTCATACCTTCCCACCAAACGTCGCCATCATCAGTTTCTGCCACATTAGTGAAAATGCAATTGCCGTCGAGGGTTTGCATGGCGTTAGGATTAGTGTCCATACCAGTACCCGGTGCGACACCAAAGAATCCTGCTTCTGGATTAATTGCATAGAGCTGGCCATCATCGCCAAACTTCATCCAGCAGATATCATCGCCCACTGTCTCTACGGACCAACCTGGGATGGTCGGTACTAGCATGGCTAAGTTGGTTTTTCCGCAGGCGCTTGGGAAGGCGCCCGCAATGTATCGATATTCGCCATCTGGGTTAGTCAGTTTAAGGATCAGCATGTGCTCAGCAAGCCAGCCCTCATCTCTCGCCATAGCTGAAGCAATTCTCAGCGCAAAACACTTTTTACCCAGGAGAGCATTACCGCCATAGCCAGAACCAAAGCTCCAAATTTCCCGTGAAGCAGGGAAGTGAGCGATATAAAGATTGTCAGGATTACAAGGCCAAGCGGCACCGGTATCACCCGATTGCAAAGGCTGGCCAACAGAATGTAAGCACGGCACGAAGTCACCATCGGTGCCAAGTTCTTCAAGCACGGCCCGGCCGACACGAGTCATGATATGCATGCTGGCAACAACGTAGGGAGAATCTGATATTTCGACGCCGATATGGGCGATCGGCGAACCCACGGGCCCCATGCTAAACGGAATAACATACATGGTACGACCGCGCATGCACCCTTTGAAAAGGCCGGTAAGCTTGGCCTTCATTTCGTTAGGGTCTGCCCAATGATTGGTCGGTCCAGCGTCTTGCTCGTTGTCGCTGCAAATGAAAGTTCGGCTTTCGACCCGGGCAACATCAGCTGGATCAGATCTCACTAAAAAACTGTTGGGGCGCTTTTCAGGGTTTAGCGGTTTGGCAACGCCTGTCGCAGTCAAGCTTGCCATCATCTGTTGGTATTCTTCGGGGCTGCCATCACACAGTTGAACGGCATCGGGCTCACAAAGGGAAGTGATCTCTTCAATCCAGCGGTTTAGGCGTTGGTGGGGTGTCATAATTCAAATCCCGTAGTCGGCGTTTTGCCTCGGCTTTTGGCTCTGGCGATTCGATCCCGGGAGTACACCAGAATCGCTTGCGTTGTGGTCATTAAATCAGGATCTTGCCCGTTTGGCGACCGAGATGGGCGGCCGTTTCGGGAGCTGATGTCGATTGGACGTAAATGACCGAAAGAAGATATCAAGGGTCAATGCAATATTAAAAAGAATAAAAGTAGACTAATATATTCCAAATTATCATGTAAGTATTGAGGGTTGCCGAAATTCGGCCCGCCGGCAGTCAAGGGTGTCTTTAACCCTGAAGCCATTGAGGATTCACGCAAATCCTCTACAATGCGGGCTTCCCCAGCCTATTGCTAGAGCCGTACATGCCTCCAAGTGTGCCAGCGCAGTTATTCGACCATCCACCTTACTGGGCTGAGTGTTTTGGTGTTGCGCCGTTTTTACCGACGACCCGAGCTGAAATGGAAGCGCTTGGCTGGGACCAGTGCGATGTGATCATCGTGTCAGGGGATGCTTATGTTGATCACCCTAGTTTTGGTATGGCCGTTATCGGCAGAGTCCTGGAAGCACAGGGTTTCCGGGTCGGCATCATTGCCCAACCAGATTGGCGAGATCCCAATGCTTTGAAGGTTTTGGGCCCGCCAGCGCTTTATTATGGGGTTGCTGCTGGCAATATGGATTCTTTGATCAATCACTACACGGCTGATCGAAAACGGCGAAACGACGACGCCTACTCGCCGGATGGTGAGGCGGGCAAGCGTCCAGATCGGGCTGTGATCGTGTATACCCAGCTTTGTCGGGCGGCCTACCAGGACGTGCCGGTAGTTATCGGCTCGATCGAAGCGAGTCTGCGGCGGATTGCGCATTACGATTACTGGAGTGATTCCGTTCGTCGCTCAGTGCTTGTTGATTCGAGCGCTGATCTATTGCTGTATGGCAATGCTGAGCGAGCGATTGTTGAGCTTACGCACCGACTCGCATCCGGTCAGGCAATCACAGAGATTACCGACATTAGAGGCACGGCCTTTGTTAAAAAGCAGCTGCCTGAACATATTAACAGGGTAGATGAGACCCAGATTCCCGAGGATCGTAGCGAACCAGTAGCGTCTGGGGCATTGATTGCACGAACGGGCGTGAGTGAGATGAATCCTTCGACAACGGAGGTTTTAGTGTCTTCAGCCGCCCGTCAGCGGCAGCCTAAGAATATGGCGCTGGCCTTCGACGCTGATTGCTTAATATTGCCGAGCTTTGAAGCTGTGCGATCGGATGAGTTGTTGTACGCCCACGCCTCGCGAATTTTGCATCGTGAGACGAACCCGTGGAATGCGCGCAGCCTCGCTCAGCAGCACGGTAATGTTTGGGTTTGGTTAAACCCGCCGCCGATTCCTCTGACAACCCCTGAAATAGATCGTGTGTTTGAGTTGCCGTATCAGCGAGTTCCGCATCCAAGGTATGGCGACGCTAAAATACCCGCATATGACATGATTCGGTTTTCGGTGAATATCATGCGAGGCTGTTTTGGGGGCTGCAGTTTTTGTTCAATTACTGAGCATGAGGGCCGGATCATTCAGAGCCGCAGTGAGGCCTCGATTTTGGCAGAGATCGAGCAAATCAGAGATAAGACACCAGGGTTCACTGGCGTTGTCTCTGACCTCGGTGGACCAACCGCAAACATGTGGCGTCTTGCCTGCAAAGATCCAAAAATAGAATCAAACTGTCGCAGACCCTCATGTGTCTACCCAGGGATCTGTAAAAATCTAGACACAGATCAAACCCCGCTGATTAGCTTATATCGTAAGGCTCGTGCCATCCCAGGGATCAAAAAAGTGTTAATTGCCTCAGGCTTGCGATACGACCTTGCGGTCGAAACGCCTGAATATGTTGAGGAGCTGGTTAAACATCATGTCGGCGGCTATTTGAAAATCGCGCCGGAGCATACAGAATCTGGACCCTTGTCAAAAATGATGAAGCCCGGGATTGGTACTTACGATGCATTTAAAACGCTGTTCGATCGTTTCTCAGCTGAAGCTAACAAAGAGCAATACCTGATTCCTTATTTTATCGCGGGGCATCCTGGTACTTCTGATGAAGACATGATGAATTTAGCGCTATGGCTTAAGGCCAATGGCTTTCGCGCCGATCAAGTTCAGTCATTTTATCCTTCACCGATGGCAACGGCGACAGCCATGTACCATACAAAGTCCGACCCGCTCCACCGAGTGGGTCGTCGTGCGATACCCGTCAATGTCGTCAAGTCGCCAGAACAAAGACGATTACACAAAGCCTTTTTGAGATATCACGATCCAGTAAACTGGCCGATGTTGCGTCAGGCGTTGCGCCGTATGGGGCGGGCTGATCTTATTGGTAATACTAAATCTCATTTAGTGCCCAGAACTCAGTTCGCAGGTCCTCGAGGAATGGGGCAACCGTTTAAGACCCAGCACAATGGGTTACCCAAAATGCCTCGAAAACCCCGTCGCCGAAAATAGCCATGATCGTTAGACAGCATCCTGCAGGCTCAGCTGGTCTTTGAGCTCCCGTTTCAGAAATTTACCGCTGGCATTTCTCGGTAGAGGCGTATCGAGCAACCAGATGTATCTGGGTATTTTATGCTTCGCCATTTTTGTGGCGCAATAACCTCGGATATCTTCCGCATCAATTGCAGCGCCAGGCTTTGAATAAATGGCAACGCCAACCTCCTCTCCTAGACGGTCGTCCGGCACACCGAAGACGCTGCACTCGGCGAGGTTCTCGATTTGATAGAGCACGGTTTCAACCTCAGAGCAGTAGATATTCTCTCCGCCTCTGAGAACCATATCCTTGACGCGATCAACAATATAAATGAAGCCATCGGCATCAATGGTGGCGACATCTCCAGTATGGAGCCATCCGTCAGTAATGGTTTCCGCCGTTGCGTCTGTTCGGTTCAAATAGCCTTTAATAACGGGTGCACCACGAACCCAAAGTTCGCCCGGCATACCGTTGGTATCTTGACCGTTGGCATCGACGGTCTTCGCTTCGAAAGATGGCATGGCTGGACCGCAACTGTCCGGCCGATCGAGGAAAAAGTCTCCGCTAATGGAGGTGATAATGCCGCAGGTTTCGGTCATGCCATAACCCGTGCTCGGCCGAGCATTCATAACGGCCTCGTCGATTTTGCCAACAAGGTCTGGCTGTAGCTGGGCGCCACCGCCTCCTACAGACATGAGGCTTGAGGTGTCGAACTTGGCAAAATCGGGGTGACCGATGAGTTCTCGACTCATGACGGGTACCCCGGTGAGACTGGTGATTTTCTCTCGCTCGATAAGCGCAAGGGCATCGCCCGCGTCCCATTTGTACATGTGAACGAGCTTGCCGCCGCCCAGGGTAGTCGCCTGAGCTAGGCAGTTGTTAGCAGTAACATGAAACAGGGGCGTTGTGACCAGGGCCGAGGGTACAGGTGCGGTTTCAGGATCAGGCAAGGGCTGGCCTTTGAATCGGTGCATCGTCTGTGCAAGGCAATTGCCCCAAAACCCCATATTCATAACGTTGTGGACGCAACCTCGATGGGTTTGTTGGGCGCCTTTTGGGCGCCCTGTGGTACCAGAGGTATAAAAGATGCAGGCGTCGTGATCTGGATCAATGGCCACCTCTGGCATTGATCCAGCGATTGCTATGATTGACTCAAAGGGCATTGCCCAATCTCTCGGTTTGCTTCGGACGCTAACGCAGGCGATATCACTATGCTGGTCGCGTATGGCAGCAAATCTCGCGAGACGCTCTTCGTCTGCAATGAGGAGTTTTGGGGCCGCATCCGTAAGGGCATAATCCATTTCATCTTCGACCCACCAAGCATTCATACCGACCACCGTGAGACCAGACGCAACCGTTGCCCAGTAGCATTGGAGCCATTCAGGGAAGTTACGCATGGCAATCGCAACGCGATCGCCTGGAACGAGTCCTTGATCCTGCATCCAGGCACTTAGACTATTCACCCGATCGTGGACTTGCGAATAAGTCAGCACCTCTTGCTCATAGACAAGGTAGGGCCGGTCACCAAATACAGTTGTACCGAGCCAAAACTCTCGAAGGGAAGGTGCTGCGGTTTTGAACGTCCGCATGGGGAAACCACGAACTTCCAAGGTCTCAACTTCGAAGTCACCCCCCGGTCCAGTCAGTTCACGCCATACCGTTTTTAAAGTTTCATACATGGACAATCCAGGCTCGCTGTTAGAAATAAACTTGGGCTAAGATAGGAGGTTCCAGTAATTGATGCAAATAAAATGCAACCACTGTTCGAAGATTTAGTCGTGATTGATGCTGCCTCTTTCGTGGCGGGGCCAGGGGCAGCGACCATCCTTGCAGATTTTGGTGCCAAGGTAATCAAAGTGGAGGCGCCGGCTGGTGATGCCTATCGGTTGCTCCATGGCCGCTATCCCTTTGACTACAACTGGGCGCTAACATCGCGGCATAAGCAAGATATCGTCCTTGACTTAAATCAATCAGAGGGCCGAGACATTCTGCGGCAGTTGATACACACAGCAGATGTGTTTATCCATAATTTTAGGGCCGAACAGATTGCGCGCTACGAGTTAGATTATCAAACATTGACAACCGCCAATCCTAGGTTGATCTACGCCCAATTAACCGGTTTTGGTACAAAAGGACCGGACTCTGAAAAAAGAGGTTATGACACAACAGCTTGGTGGGCGAGCGCAGGTATTCTTGACTTGATGAAACCAGGACAAGATGCCCCGGTTTTCCCGTTGGGCGGCGTGGGAGACCATGCCTCGGCGATGAGTTTGTTTGCCGGCATTATGATGGCGTTGTATCGGCGCGAAAAGACCGGGCTGGGCGATCGAGTTGAAACCTCCCTAGTTGCCAATGGGGCCTGGTCTAATGGAATGCATCTCCAAGGCGCTATCGCTGGATTTGATTTGGGACAGATCTTAGAAGAAAAAGGGTATAGGTCACCCTTTGCCATGATCTATCAAACTTCGGATCATCGATTCCTAGTGCTGGTCTCTGCCAATCCCGATAAAGAATGGCCGGGGATCGCCCGAGCCCTGGGTCATCCAGAGTGGCTGGATGATCCAAGGTTTGCGTCGATACGAGACATCATGAAGCAGCGAGATCAGGTGCGGGCGATGTTTCAATCTGCCTTTGCAGATATGACTTTGCAGGATGCGTGCAAAGCACTAGATGGCGAGTCGCTAACTTATAGTGTCATTGAACGGATAAGTGATGTTGTCCAGAGCGCGCACCTCATTGAAAATGAGGTCATCGTCGCGACCGAATCAGAGGATCCAAATTTCCAATGGACCGTCGCGAATCCTATTTCGTTGGCTTCTCAGCAAGCCAGAGCCGTCAATGATCCGCCCAAACTGGGTGAGCATACCCGCGGAATATTGCAGAGCTTGGGGTATGATGAGGCAAGTATCGCAGACTTAATCGAGACCGGGGTCATTAAGACCGACTAGATCGTGATCGATGCTTCATCAGCGTGATAGCCATTCATTGTTAGCACTGCCTTTCCTATAACTTGTCGCTGTTGCAAAGAGCTTAATGCCGCGATGCCAGCTTCGAGGGAATAGGTTTTATGAATGTAAGGATCAATCTGGCCGTCGCATAGTAAAGCAAATATGGCATTGCGGCATTCGCGACCCAAGCTCGGATCACGTCTGCCAATTTCTCCGGCTCTGACTCCGATTACTGCGATCTGTTTGATGAGAATGTGATTTACCGCCGCCTTGGGCCAGACGCCGCTGGTGAAACCGATGGTGAGCAGTCTTCCACCCCAGTTAATGCAACGCATCGATTCATCGAACACGCTGCCGCCAACCGGGTCAAAAATAACATCCGCTCCCTCGCCCTGGGTGAGGTCTTTGACCGCTTCTCTAAAACCGCCTAAGCGACCATCGGCTTGGGTATAGTTGATGGCTGCATCGACGCCTCTGGCTTCGAGTACTTTAAGTTTCTCATCGGTGCCTGCGGTCGCTATGACTTTTGCGCCAAAGACCTTCCCAAGATCGACAGCTGCCATGCCAACACCGCCTGCAGCGCCGTGGACCAGTAAGGTTTCGCCTGGCGCTAATTGGCCTCTAATTTTCAAGGCCACGTAGGCGGTTAAATAGGCGGTTGCATAGCTTGCGGCTTTGCCAAAGCTCACATGCTCCGGTAACTTTCTGACCAGCTCTGCGTCAATATTAATGTGTTCGCTAAAACCGCCATAGCGACCACCGGCAACAACCCGGTCGCCGACCGAAAATTCGGTAACGGCCTCCCCAACTTGAGTAACAACGCCGGAGAATTCACCGCCCGGGGCAAAGGGCAGAGGCGGTTTGAATTGATACTGACCTTGGGTCATTAGGATGTCTGGGAAGTTTACAGCGCAAGCCTTGATTTCAACCTGGATTTGTTTGGCAGATGGCTCCAAAAGCTCGTAGGATTCTAAGCGGAGTTGGTTTAAGTCATCTGAAAGTTCGTGACATAGTAAAGATCGGGTTAACATGAAGGTCTCTAGGGTAGAAGTGCTCGTCGGAACATAGCATAAATGGCTCAAACATAGGCGGGTGGACTTAAATAGCGCTGGTCTTGGTTGAAGGCCAGCGATTACGAGAGGTTTAGTTGAATCTAAGCTGCCCTTATCGCAAAAGCATCATTTAGGCCATTTTAAGGGGAGAGTAATGACTGAAGGTATCGCCGAAGCGGCAGTCACCGAGTGGATGAAAGCTCAGATTCCAACGCTTGAAGCGCCGTTGTCCTTTGAACTTATCACAGGGGGGCATTCGAATTTGACCTATCGATGTCAGGATGCCTCCGGTCAAGCGTTTGTACTCCGCCGTCCGCCCCTTGGGCATGTCCTTGAAAGTGCCCACGATATGTCTCGGGAGCATAAAATTATTGACGCCCTTCAAGGCAGCCCGGTGCCGGTCCCTAAAACCTATGGCCTTTGCCAGGACAAGGCGATTAATGGCGCTGATTTTTATGTTATGGGATTTGTTGCGGGCACGGTATTAAACGATAGTGTGATTGGTCAAACAGTGGGTGCCTCTGATAAAAAAGCGCTCAGTGAGCATGTCATCCACATCCTGTGCGATTTGCATGCTGTGGATATCGACGCGGTAGGGCTCGGTGATTTAGGCCGCAAAGAAGCGTATCTAGCACGACAGCTGAACCGTTGGTCAAAGCAATGGGTCGCCTCCAAAACCCATGAGATACCAGCGATGGAAGCCTGCCAACAGTTGCTGGGCGAGCGCATGCCTGATCAGGCCGGGGCGAGTATTGTGCATGGTGATTTCCGTCTTGGTAATATGATTGTCGTCGGACAGCGCGTTGAAGCTATCTTAGATTGGGAGCTTTGTACGCTAGGGGACCCGTTGGCGGACGTCGGTTATCTGTTAAATAACTGGGTGTCTCCTGGAGAAATTGAAAACGAAGGTGAAGGCGATCAGTCACCAACTGCGGTCGGCGGGTACTTGTCTAGAGCGGCTTTATGCGACATTTATCAGTCTCGCACCGGTCGAGATTTATCTATGATCAACTATTACAGAGCGTTTCAACATTGGCGCCTAGCGGCTATTGGGCAAGGGGTCTATAAACGCTATTTGATGGGTGCAATGGGTGAATCGAGAGACGTTGATTTGGATCGTCAAAAGGAAGGCGTCGCTCGACGGGCGGCGGCAGCGCTTGAGTTGCTCGAAAGCTGAGCGCTAAGACATGGATGGGTCAGTGGATCTGGTGCTTTGAGCCACCCATTGCCAGCAGCCGCTGGGCTGCCAACTTGCCCACATCGGAATCTTTGGCCAATTGAATGAGACTCGCGTAGAGCGCTCTGGCAGCATCTAAATCGCCTCGGAGTTCTTTGACGTTACCCAGTTGTAATTTCAGTACTGGTTGCTCGGGCTCAAGTAGACGCTGTTGATTTAGACAGTGCTCGGCAGACCTCCAAGCCCGCTCCCGCCAGTAGCATTGTTTCATATTCTCAATTAACCGCATCAAAAAGGCCCGCCGACTGGCGGGGGCTAAGTGGGCTTCAGTCAAGCGGGCGTGCTGACCGAGGTTTTGTTTAAGGAGAACTTCGCAATCTGACCTGCTGAGACGTCTGCCCGTGAACGGATCAATAAGTAGTTCGTCTGGGCCGTTAAAGCGCACGAGAAAATGGCCCGGGAAGTTAATGCCTTCTGCAGATAAGTCGACTCGCTCTGCAACCGATAAGTGCACCAGCGCTAGGGTTATCGGAATCCCTCGCCTGAGCTCTAAGACACGATTAAAAAAACTATTATCTATCCGATTGTAATGCTGGGTGTTGCCTGAAAATTGTAGCTCCTGGTGTAAGTATTGAACGAGTTGCGCGCTTGTTGGTTTAGAAAACTGGGTTCTAAAAGACGCTGCAAAGGCGTCAAGCTGCTGCAAATGTACCGATACGTCAAAGGTATGATCGTGTTGATGCTCAGCGGCGAACAGTAATGCCATGCGATCAAGCGGTAAGTCGTCGTCCTGAAGTAGACACAGAGCTTCAAGTTGTGTTCGCGTTTTTGTCATGATTTAACTTTACAAGAGATCCAGCCCTATGCAAGGTGAACGCAACCACATCCGAAATTAGAGCGATTATTGTTATGGATCTAACGCTGTATCACGTGCCGGGCAGCCGGTCTCTAAGAATTATTTGGCTTTGCTATGAGTTGGAGTTGCCTTTAGCCATTGAAACCATAGATTTTGGTCGAGAATTTAGAGATAGCGCGGCGTGGCGCGCCATGAGCCCGACTGGCAAAGTGCCCGTGCTGCGTGATGGTAATTTTACCATGTTCGAATCTGGAGCTATGGTTCAATATCTCGCTGATGCTTATGGTGAGGGACGTTTGCAGCCGACGCCGGGTACCGAAGCGGCAGCTTTGTTTCAACAGTGGTGTTGGTTTGCTGAGGCGACTTTCGCTAGGCCCTTGGGGGACATTGCGCAACACAGTGTTATTAGACCGCCATCAGAGCGCATTCCAGCCGTGGTGGACGACGGCAAGGTGCGAGCGCTCGCATGTCTCGATGCGCTTGAGCAGGGGTTAAATACAGGTCCCTTTCTGCTAGGCGACTTGTTCACGGCTGCGGACATCAACATGGGTTATTCTTTGGTGTTAGCCGAGCGTTTTGGTTTGCTTGAGCAAGGGTATAAACGAGTTAATGCCTATTTTGACCGATTAAAAGCCCGACCAGCCTTTATTGAGGCAATCACACGTTAGATAGGGATCCAAAACTAGGCAGTAGCCAATAGCATGAGGCTTCGATATAGAGGCTTATCCTCTCTGCGCGACACCGGCTTTGGTCTCATTGAACAGCTTTGCCTCGGGATTCTGTTTGGGTATGAAATTGACCACTGGCGAAAAGCGAGTCGGCTCGACCCAGACGAAAGCGCTTGCACCTTAGCGACCACCACATAAGCTTTTTCGAGGGCTTGTTGAGGGCCGGTCAATACATATTGGCCGTTGTGAACAAAAGATATGCTTATCAGGACCGAAGCTAATTAACTAGGGTGTTACTTGCGATATGGGGCGTTGGGCAAAGCGCAGACAATCTGCACTTTTTTAGGTTAGGTCATCAGATTGAGTCACATTAATGCATCAATCATGCACTGGGACTACCCGCTTTAGAGTCCTGGACGTCTCGATTAGGCTGCTTTCGTGCTCGCTTGATTGCTTTACGTTTTAATTGTGCGCTGCGGGCAGCGTCACCGAGATGGGCCTCGCCCCGGGCCTTAGCCAATTGGACCTGCTTCTCTCGCTCGGCAAATCGTGCGCGTTGGTCATCGGTCAGCAGCGGTTCACAATAATGGCAGGAAATGCCCGGCCGATATCGATCATCAAGGAGATCAGCTGCTCTAAGCGGTCGCCTGCAAGCATGGCACTGTTGGTATCCTGCCGGCTGTAAATTGTGTTCAACGGCAACACGTTCATCGAAGACAAAACAAGCGCCTTGCCAGAGCGATTCTGACTCGGGCACGGACTCAAGATAATTTAAGATACCGCCTTTAAGATGATAGACCTGGTCAAAACCTTCTGATTTCAGGTAGGCCGTTGACTTTTCGCACCGAATCCCGCCTGTACAAAACATTGCAATTTTTTTGTTTTTGGCGTCTTGCAAGTGCTCTCGGACGTACTCTGGAAATTCACGAAAAGTCGTCGTTGACGGATTGATGGCATTTTCAAAGGTACCGATTTCGACTTCATAGTCGTTTCGCGTATCAATGACGAGGACATCCGGGTCTTTGATCAGGGCATTCCAATCTTGAGGGTCAACATAGGTGCCGGCATGGGCTGCCGGATCCAGATCCCCTTGTCCGAGGGTAACAATCTCTTGTTTGAGTTTTACCTTAGATCGCAAAAATGGCGCTTTCTCGCTATAGGATTCCTTGGGACTAAGCGCCGCGAAACGCGGGTCTCGACGCAGGCTATCAAAGATGGCAATGGTATTTTCTCTCGATCCGGCTACGGTGCCGTTAATACCTTCTTTGGCCACCAAAATGGTGCCGAGAATTTTGTATTTCGCCATCAGTGTCAGCAAGGTTTTTCGCAGAGCATCGGGATTTTCTATTAGAACGAAATGATAAAATGCTGAGACAACAAAAGCAGGGTTGGCAGGTTCAAGAGACTTCAAACCGAGCTCCTTGGAAATGATCAATCACCGCAAAATCGGAGACTGGTTTTCGTGTCAGCTTGGTGAGTTGACGGACGGGTTCTCCAAGGCCAACCAAAGCAGCGATGGCATGATCGTTTGGTATGCCAAGTAAGGATTTTGCTTGATCCTCTTGATGACTAAGAAAGGTTGTGAGTACGCCCCCGAGGCCCTCATTGCGCGCAGCCAATAAAATATTCCATACGAAGGGATAAATAGAGGCACCGGCAATGACCCCTACCCTTGATAGATCTTTATCGAAGGCTGTAACGAGTTTCAGATCTACGGTGACAACCAGAACGGCAGGCGCATTTTCAAGTTCCCCAGTGAAAGGCATTGTCTCTGGCATTTCTGAGATCGCAGCTTGACTGACTTTTGAGGGATTAATGGCGTTAAAGGGCGTCTCTCCCGCAACTGCCATGGCCTTATAAGCTTTAATAGTGGGGACCATAAGCTGTTGTAGGGCTTGCCGAGTCTCTAATTTTTTGATGACTAGCACTGTCCAGCCTTGGCGGTTTCCGCCACTGGGTGCGAACCGGGCATGATCTAAAATTCTATGTAAGACATCGTCATCGACAACCTTGTCTGTAAAAGTTCGTGCAGCGAAGGTCGTACGCATGACCTCGTAAGTCTCCATTAGCTTTGATCCTTAGGCGAGAGGGCTAATTATCCCGCAAACGCGAAGGGACTGCATCTGCTTTAGTAGATCCAAGGGCTGTGGCATATCGAAGGGCTTTGGTACATCCAGATGGTTCCTTTGCGTCCGTGGTGATAGTATTTAGAAGTTCAAGCGGTTGCTGATAAAGCAGATACCCTTCAAGATGTTAGAGCCGTCAGCGGTTAAGGAACAACCATGCTAAAACCCGGTGATCGAGCGCCAGAGTTTACCTTACTAGATCAGAGAGGACGCCAAGTCAGTCTGGCCGATTTTGATGATCATCCAGAGGTGGTGGTGTATTTTTACCCGGCCGATTTTACCCCGGGATGAACTAAACAGGCCTGTGGCATACGTGATATGCACAAGCAATTAGAGGCCCTGGCGCTGCCGGTGCTGGGCATCAGTCCTCAGTCAGAAGACAGTCACGCACGATTTTCTGCGCAACATAATCTGCCATTCCCGCTTTTGGTCGACACCGATAAAACGGTAATTAAGGCCTATGATGTAAACGGTCCCTTTGGATTAGGTGTCCGGCGGGTTACGTATCTCATCGGTCGAGGTAGAATTGTGCTCGATGCGGTTCAGGCAGATTTTAGGGTTACCGATCATCTGAAATTTCTAGAAGCGTTTATCGCCAAACGATCCGTTGAAAACTAGTTCGGGTTGGATAAATGAGGGGTAGGGTTTGAATTTACCAAGCAGCGCCGCAAAAGATAACCTTCAGTATATTAAGTGTATGATACCGCGCAGCTTTCGGCGCCTGATGCGCCAGCCTGCAGAATGGGTCTTCCTGTGTTGTACCTTACTGGCAAGCACTGAAGTTGCCGCTTGGTCCGCAACCGGTCATGAGCTCACCTGTGAAGTCGCCGCCGCGCACTTGACCAAGGCAGCGATGCAGGAAGCTGAGCAATTGATGCAAGCCTTGCCCGTAGCCCAGCAGGAGGCGCTGTATGATGACGGACCTTTCACCTTTGCTGATCTTTGTACTTGGGCTGATAAAGTTCGGCCGCTTAAAGCCTATGCCGGAGTATCTGCTTGGCATTATGTGAATGTTGATCGTTCTGATGAGACGGTCAATCTTAATCGCTGTGCTACCGGCTGTATCTTGACCGCAATCAAAACGCATAGCGATTTGCTAGCGGATAAGCGCAATGCGGCTTGGACGCGTCTGCAAGCGCTGATGTTTTTGAGCCACTGGGTAGGCGATATTCACCAGCCGATGCACGTGAGTTTTGCGGATGACTATGGCGGCAATAGAACCCGAGTCGGTGGATTTGAGGGTTGCGACAATATGCATGGTGTTTGGGACTATTGTTTGATTCGAGACACAGGGAAAGACTCGGCAGCGCTATTGTCAGAACTGTTAGCTTTACCGTTTGCGGATGAAGCGATATCCCATGAGCCGATGACCTGGGCGCAAGAGTCTTTTGAGCTGGCCACTCATCCAAGAACGCAATATTGCCGGAAACAAAACGGCAGTTGTCAGCCCTGGGCGACTCGGCGCTATCAGCTCGATGCCAGCTATCAGGCTATGAATTGGCCAGTGGCCGAGAGACGGTTAGCGTTGGCTGGGCACCGATTGGCCGGTTTGTTAAACACCCTGCTGGCCGATAGTGTGCCTTCAGATTAAAGGTCACATTGCGGGCTTAGGGCTACGTGCAAAGCTAATATAAGCTGACTTTTTGAAATAACGGGGATTTAGGTCAATCTTGATGGTCTTTTGCGGGCAAACTTTTGAGCGCTGATAAAGGTTTTCGTTAAATCCTGCGTATTCTGTCGATGCTGAGGGGATGGCTCAAAAAAGCACGAAGATTTGACGAGGCAAAAAGATAGCCCTGAAATTGGGGTGGAGACGAGAGGGGAAGATAATGTCTAAGAATGCCGTTTCGGTAACAGGGATCGTGATCGCGATCCTGATGGGCTTGGGTATGGCGTATTTAGGCTCGATGGGTGGTGTCGTTGCTAACGGCCTGCCGATATTTGCTGTGGGTGTGGCCTTGAGCTTTGTCATTCAGTGGATTGTTTTTATCCCTGCTTTCGTGTTCAGTTCTGAGAAATTTTTCGATCTCACGGGGAGCTTGACCTACATTAGCTTGGTTATGTTCGCGGCTTATCTTGTGCCCGAAATGACGCCTAGAGATTATCTCATCGCCGGGCTGGTACTGGTTTGGGCGTTTCGGCTGGGACAATTTCTGTTCAGGCGGGTACTTCAAGCTGGGGAAGACCGCCGGTTTAGAACCATGAAAACAGACTTTCTACAGTTTTTGATGACTTGGACGCTGCAAGGCTTGTGGGTCTCGATTACTCTCGGTGCTGGTCTTGCTGCGATGACCTCTGAATCAAAAGTCAACCTAGGAGTCATGGCATACATTGGTCTGGCGCTTTGGGTTCTAGGATTTGCGATCGAGGTGATTGCAGATGCTCAAAAGACTCGGTTTCGAGCTGTACCAGAACATCAAGACCTGTTTATTCAAACTGGACTTTGGGCTTGGTCGAGGCATCCGAATTATTTTGGTGAAATATTACTGTGGTTTGGTATGGCGCTCATTGCTTTTCCCGCTTTGCAAGGCGGTCAATACGCCACCTTAATTTCCCCGATATTCGTATTTGTGTTGATGACGTATATCAGTGGTGTGCGCATGTTGGAAGCGCGGGCGGATCGTAAATGGGGTGACGATAAGAGTTACCAAGACTATAAGGCGAGGACGCCGGTGCTCTGGTTGAAGCCGCCGTCGAAATCCTGATCGGTGATGGGTGGGGATGCAAGCCTACCCCAAGGTTCGAAAGTAAACTAAAGCGGTCGCCTCACGACAAATTAAGCCGTCTACACCAGGCGGCGGCTCGCCTCAAAGGGCGTTAAGTTCAGTGAGTTACGAGAGCCTTGTCGACGTAAAAAAGCCGTGTGGCTGTCGGCCCTCGGTCAGTCTATTCAATCAATTAGCCAGCAATTGG
>Ga0255755_1000092_pt1 | contig 86491 bp, 82 predicted proteins | sample 011ome_18_FD_179955 | JGI IMG/M metagenome (GOLD analysis project Ga0255755, IMG submission 179955) | Coastal salt marsh microbial communities from the Groves Creek Marsh, Skidaway Island, Georgia - 011501BT metaG (version 2) | ecosystem: Environmental > Aquatic > Marine > Intertidal zone > Salt... | reverse complement strand
GGTGCCGATCTGGTTGCCGTCGAGATCGCAGAGCAGGAAATCTTCCGGATGCGAGATTTTGCCGAGCTCGTGCGGCGTCATCAGGACCACGTTCGGGTCCCGGGTGCGCGCGCTGATATGGCCGAACCCGTCGACGAAGCCGCGCCCGTAAAAGAACCGCCATGCGATGCTCAGTTTCTGCCGGAGGATGTCTTCGCTATCGATCACGGTGGTCTCTCTTTCTAAGCGTTGTTATTGCCCGTCTGCCGCGAACGATTGTATTAGTTACAGAGCACGCGGCAAAGACCGCGGCAGTAAAAGGGAGAGACAAATGAAATTCGGCCTTTTCTACCTGCCGACGCATCTGCCGGACAGCGACCGCGATGTGCACACCCATATGCACAATATCGTCGAGCAGGTCGAATATGCCGACAGGATCGGTATCGATTATGCGTGGCTGGTCGAACATCATTTCGTACGCCATGGCGGGTTTCTGTCCGCGAACTACGCTTTCCTCTGCTATCTCGCCGGGCGGACGGAGAATATCCGCCTCGCCACAGGAGCGACCGTGATGGCGCTGAACGATCCGGTCCGCGTGGCCGAACAGGCAGCGACGCTGGATCAGTTATCCAGCGGCCGGTTCGATCTCGGCGTGGGGCGCGGTTTTATCCGAGACGAGTTCGATGCGTTCGGCGTGCCGATGAGAGAAAGCCGCGAGCGGGTCGAGGAAGGTGTCGAACTGGTGCTGAAGGCGTGGGAAGGCGCGCCGCTGGAATTCGACAGCAGGTTCCGCCCGAAAATGTCTGGCCTGAAGATCCTGCCGACGCCGTATCAGAAAAGGCCGGCGATCTGGAACGCGTGCCTGATGTCGCCGGAAAGCTTTGAATGGACGGCGCAGGAAGGGCATAACCTGCTCTATGTCGCTTATCACGTCGACCACGACCTCGCCGCAGAACGGATCAGCTGGTATCGCGATGCGCTGCCCAAATACGGCCGAAACGTGGAGGATCACGAGGTTTGCTGTGTCTATCACGCCTATTTCATGGAAGACGAGGACGATGCGCGGCTGAAGGCGATCGTTGACGGCCCGATGGGCGAATACGGCAAGGCGGGCAAGGAAGCCGCCAGCAAGCCGCCGGACCCGGACGCCTACAAGGGCTATGACCAGCGCGACAAGGGGACGGTCGAACTTACCTTCGACCGCTATTTCCCGGGCCGCGTTGTCATGGGCGGGCCGGACCAGGTGGTCGAACGGATCAAGGTCCTCCGCGATATCGGGATTACACAGGTGAGCTTCCTGGTCGATTTCGGATCGCTGTCACAGGAAGAAATCATGAAATCCCTGAAGGTCTTTGGCGAGAAAATTCTGCCCCGCGTGAAAGACCTTTAAATGCCGGGTCCGCTGGACGGTATCCGTGTCCTGGATCTCACGTCTGTCGTGCTGGGGCCGCTGGCGACCCAGACGATGGGCGACATGGGCGCCGATATCGTCAAGATCGAAGGCCCGGCCGGCGACACCACCAGGTATACCGGGCCGAAACGGTCCGCCGATATGTCGGCTCTGTATATGGGGCTGAACCGCAACAAGCGGTCGCTGGTGCTGGACCTGAAGCAGGAGGCGGCACGGGATGCCCTGTGGCGGCTGATCGACACGGCGGACGTGTTTCTCCATTCCGTGCGCCCGCAGGCGATGGAACGGCTGGGCTTTGGCCGGGAAGCCGTCCTCGCCCGCAACCCGCGCATTGTCTATGCCGGTATTCACGGGTTCCGCATGGACGGGCCTTATGCCGGCAGGCCCGCCTACGACGATGTTATCCAGGGGTTGAGCGGCAGCGCCGACCTGATGGCCCGGCTGGTGGGCGAGCCGCGCTACATGCCGACCATCATGGCCGACAAGACCTGCGGGCTGGTCGCCGTCAACGCGGTCCTTGCCGCGCTGCTGGAACGCGAAAGGTCGGGCAGGGGGCAGTTTGTCGAAATCCCGATGTTCGAGACCATGGTCGCGTTCAACATGGCAGATCATATTTTCGGCTACACGTTCGATCCGCCGGAAGGCCCGATGGGTTATTCGCGCGTCCTCACCCCGTCGCGGCGGCCGTATAAAACGACCGACGGCTATATCTGCCTGCTCGCCTATACCGATATCCAGTGGGTCGGGTTCTGGGAGGAAGTCGGTCGGCCCGACCTCAAAGACGATCCCCGTTTCGACAGTCTCGCCAGCCGCGCCGACAATATCGAGGCCGTCTACAGTCTCGCGGCCGACTTCATTGCCACGCGCTCCACCGCCGAGTGGCTGGAGGTTCTGCCGCGGCTGGAGATCCCGTGCGGCGAAATCGTCGCGCTGGAAGACATCCCCAACGATCCGCACCTGCAGGCGGTGGGTTTTTTCCGGCGGGAAACCCATCCGACCGAGGGCGCGATCACTGTGCCCGATACCCCGGTGCAGTTCAGCCGCACACCGGCATCCATCGACCGGTTGCAGCCGAAGCTCGGCGAGCACAGCGCCGAGATTCTGCGGGAAGCGGGGCTGAGCGATGCGGATATTGAAAACATGCGCGCCAGCGGCGCGACCATCTGAAAACAGCGGAGTGAAATGACATGAGAACCCTTGGCATCGGCCTGTACTGGGATGACCTGACCGTCGGCGAACAGTTCAAGACGCTGAACCGCACGATCACCGAATCCGATATCGTCAATTTCATCGGCGTGACGGGAATGGTCGAAACCCTGTTCACCGACATGACCTTCGGCGATCACGGCGGCGGACCCATGGGCGGACGCGTCTCGCCCGCGGCGCTGGTCTATACGATGACCGAGGGGCTGCTGTGCCAGTCCACCATGCAGACGACCGGCCTTGCGCTGCTCGAAGTCGAAAAGAAGGTCCTCGGGCCGGTCTTCGCGGGCGACACGATCCATGCGGAGGTGGAGGTAACCGCGGTCCGGCCGACCAGTAAGGGCAACCGCGGCATCGTCACCACGATGAACAACGTGATGAACCAGAAGGGCGAGAAGGTCCTCGAATACCGCGCGGTACGCATGATGGCGGGGCGGCCGGCAGACTGAACAGTTGCCGCCCCTGATCTGCCCTATTTCCGCCTTAATTTCGGGTGAGAGTCTTAAATGTCCTGTGCCAACGGGCGCCGCCAAAGGCGACCGCGCCACGTAGGGAGGCCCGTCTACCACTGACGGGTGTTGGTGGTCCCGGCCGCCGCGACGCGAGCGAAACGATCGTTGCGGCGGCCGGTGTAATTTTCAGAAAATCCTAAATCAGCAGTACGGATGACGCAGGCACAGCCTCAGCGATGCCCGTTCGCGCTCCCATTGTATTTCCTCCGCCGTTTGCGGCGGGGATGGGGGCGGCGTGACCGTGAAGTTGTAGCGGCGGTTGATCCACGCCGCGCTAGCAAGCACAAGCCCGAGGGCGGCGATGGCGGTGGCCACGGGAAGCAGAATGTCCATAATCCATCCTTCTCACGATTTCGCTGACGATCCTATCACTGATTTCGACGGCGGCACTGCGCCATTCTTTCACTCATTCGTGACGGGGGCTCGGCCGCTTTCCAGGCAGTCTTCCCACCCCGGCACCGGTCCGATGCGCTCGATCAGGAAGTCGATGAAGGCGCGGGCGCGGGCGGAAAGATGGCGGGTCGGGGGGTAGACCGCATAGATCGACATATCGAACCATTCATGATCGGTCAGCACGGGAATGAGGGAGCCATCCCTGATCTGTCTGTGGACGATAAAGCTTGGTTCGCACACGATCCCGAGCCCGGCGATCGCCGCGGCCCTGAGCATGTCGCCGCTGGTCGCGACCAGCCGTGTCTGCGACGTGACGCGGCCCTTTGTGCCGTCCGGGCGCGTGAAGTGCCAGGTCGCCGGCTGACGGGCATTGCCGTAGCAGAGCGACGGCATGTGCGAGAGCGCTTCCGGGGTGTCGGGGGCGCCATGTTCCTCGAAGAAAGCGGGGCTCGCGCAGACAATGTGGCGGACATTGCATATCCGGCGCGCAATCAGGCTGGAATCGCTGAGCGTGCCGACACGGATCGCGATTTCCATCGCTTCCTCAACAAGATCGACCCGGCGGTCGGAGACGTCGACTTCGACCCGCAGGGACGGGTGGCGCGCCATGAACGCCACCAGCGCGTCGTTCAGTTGCGACAAGGCGAGAGACATCGGCATGGTCAGGCGCAGCGTGCCGGCGAGCGATTTCGGGTCGTCCGATGCCAGGCTATCGGCTTCCTCCATGTCGGCGAGAATGCGCAGGCAGCGGTCGTAATAGCTGCGCCCTGCGTCTGTCAGGGTAATGCGCCGCGTGGTGCGCTGCATCAACTGCACGCCGAGCCTGGCTTCCAGATCCCTGATCCGGCGGCTGATGGCGGAGGCGGCGATCCCCTGCTGTGCGGCGGCGCGGGTGACACTCAGCGTTTCGGCAACCCGCACAAAGGTTTCTATCTCTTCGAAGCGGTCCATCAATTATGCTCATATGGAGAATAATGATTTCTTATAATGCTTCTTTTTGGGCGGCGCCAGTTCCCCCATATCCCCTGCATCGCAATATCAATTCACAGATGCAAGGAAACACCCCATGTCCACCTCCACGACAACCACCCGTCCGCTCAATATCCTTCGTGTCGATGCCAGCATGCGCCGGACCGGCTCGGTCACCCGCGGACTCGCCGACGACCTTGTCGCGGCGCTGAAAGACCTTCACGGCGAAGTATCCCTGACCAACCGGGATCTCGCCGACGGACTGCCGCTGATCGATGAATCCTGGATCGGTGCGAACTTTACCGATCCGGGCGAGCGGACAGACGCGCAGAAACGCCATCTCGCCCTGTCCGATACGCTGGTGGAAGAACTGAAAGCCGCCGATGCGATCGTTCTCGCCGCGCCGATCTACAATTTCGGCATTCCCGCGGCGATGAAGGCCTGGATCGACCTGATCGCCCGTGCGCGTGAAACCTTCCGCTATACGGAAGAGGGACCGGTCGGTCTGCTTGAGGGCAAGAAGGCCTATGTGGTTTCCGCCTCGGGCGGGACCGAGGTCGGCGGCGAGATAGACTTCGCCATCCGCTATCTGAAGCACGTGCTTGGGTTTGTCGGCATCGATGACGTTATGGTGATCGCCGCAGAACGGTTGATGCTGAATGCCGATGAATCGATGAGTGCCGCAAAGGCCGCCATCGCCGAGCTTTCAAAACCGGATAGCGCGCTGGCCGCCTGATAGATTCCCCGATACACACCGTCACGCCCGTGCAACCCGGCGTGACGGTGTGTACGCTTGCCCGGTCGATAGACTGCCGCCCCACGGGGGATTTCAACGTTGAGACGGGCAGACGGCTGGTCGGGTAAGCGATTTCCTAACCCCCACCCGCCGCGCATTACGGCAGGCTGAAATAAGCGGATTTATTCCGTCGGCATCGTCAGGCGTCTATTGCAATGCGCCGGCGCTCTTCCCATGTTCAGTATACCGGCTGGCACTCCCCGTTTGAGAGTGCCAGCCGGACTATCTCTCCGCAAAATTTAAATTCTTTCAGAATAGGGACAATGGACCATGAAGTTTCGTCCGCTGCACGATCGTGTATTGCTACGACGGGTCGAAGAAGAAAACCTTACTGCGGGCGGCATCATCATTCCGGACGCGGCCAGGGAAAAGCCGATGGAAGGCGAAATTCTGGCCATCGGGGCCGGTGGCCTGGATGACAAGGGCGTGCGCGTTCCCCTCGACGTTAAAGTCGGCGATCGCGTGCTTTTCGGAAAATGGTCGGGCACCGAAATCAAGATCGACGGCGAAGAGCTGTTGATCATGAAAGAAGCCGACATCATGGGAATCATGGAGGCCGCGGGCACGAAAAGCGCCCGCAAGGCCGCCTGATACAGCAAGGATCAGATAAATGTCTAAGGAACTGAAATTCGGAACAGAAGCTCGGAACAAGATGCTCGAGGGCATCGACATCCTTGCCAATGCCGTGAAAGTCACACTCGGCCCCAAGGGGCGCAACGTTATCCTGAACAAGTCGTATGGCGCGCCGCGGATCACCAAGGACGGCGTGACAGTCGCCAAGGAAATCGAGCTCGAAGACAGGTTCGAGAACATGGGCGCCCAGATGGTCCGTGAAGTCGCGTCGAAAACCAACGACGAAGCCGGTGACGGCACGACGACGGCAACGGTCCTGGCTCAGGCCATCGTGCGCGAGGGCTGCAAGGCCGTTGCCGCCGGCATGAACCCGATGGACCTCAAGCGCGGAATCGACATGGCGGTCGCCGCCGTGGTCGCCGATCTCGTATCGCGCGCTAACAAGGTGAAGTCTGAGGAGGAAATCGGCCAGGTCGGCACGATCTCCGCCAATGGCGATCTGGAAGTCGGCACGATGATCTCCGATGCCATGAAGAAAGTCGGCAAGGAAGGCGTCATCACGGTCGAGGAAGCCAAGTCGCTTACGTCGGAACTTGAAGTCGTCGAAGGCATGCAGTTCGACCGAGGGTATATCTCCCCGTACTTCGTGACCAATGCGGAGAAGATGTTCGTGGAACTCGACGAGCCCTACATCCTTCTTCACGAAAAGAAGGTGTCCGGCCTGCAGACAATGCTCCCGCTGCTTGAGTCTATCGTGCAGTCCGGTCGTCCGCTTCTCATCCTCGCCGAGGATGTCGAAGGAGAAGTGCTCGCGACCCTCGTGGTCAACAAGCTGCGTGGTGGCCTGAAGATCGCCGCCGTCAAGGCGCCGGGCTTCGGCGATCGTCGCAAGGCGATGCTGGAAGACATCGCGATCCTGACCGGTGGCCAGGTCGTGTCGGAAGATCTCGGTATCAAGCTCGAAAACGTCACGCTCGACATGCTCGGCACTGCCAAGAAAATCACGATCACCAAGGAAGAAACCACGATCGTGAACGGCGCCGGCAAGAAGGCCGACATTCAGGGCCGTTGCAACCAGATCCGCGCGCAGATCGACGAGACCAGCTCGGATTACGACCGCGAGAAACTGCAGGAACGTCTGGCGAAGCTCGCCGGCGGCGTTGCGATCATCCGCGTCGGCGGTGCGACTGAAATCGAAGTGAAGGAAAAGCGGGACCGTGTCGAAGACGCGATGAACGCGACCCGCGCTGCGGTTGAGGAAGGCATCGTCCCCGGCGGCGGTACAGCCCTTCTCTACGCCACCAGGGCGCTCGAGAAGGTTGATCCGGCCAATGACGACCAGCGTGTCGGTGTGGCGATCGTGCGCCGCGCGATCCAGGAACCGGCCCGCCAGATTGCGGAGAATGCCGGCGTCGAGGGCTCCGTCGTTATCGGCCGCCTGCTTGACGGCAAAAGCATGACCTTCGGCTACAACGCCGCGACCGACACGTTCGAGGACCTGGTGAAAGCCGGCGTCATCGACCCGGTCAAGGTGGTGCGCATCGCGCTGCAGGACGCGGCGTCCGTCGCCGGCCTGCTGATCACGACCCAGGTCATGATCGCCGACAAACCCGTCAAGGGCGGCGGCATGCCGGACATGGGTGGAATGGGTGGCATGATGTAAATCAGCCTTTCCACACCCGCGACGCCGTAAGATCAGGGCCCCGCTTCGGCGGGGCCTTTTTCATGACCCCGTTGGGAGAACGCCAGTGTCCGAGCGTTTGCCGGGTGGGTAATCCGCTTCACTGTCCGACACGCCGCGTGGGCAGGCTTTTCAAACCCGGCCCGACACCGGCGCCTATAAAAGCCCCATGGATTTGAAGCTTTCATGGCCCGATTTCGAAATCACCACGTGGTCGTGCAGCGTAATACCCAGCAATGCGCCGGCATCGCGGACTTCCTCGGTCATTTCCACATCCGCGCGGGACGGGGTCGGGTCGCCGGACGGATGGTTGTGGACCATGATGATCGCGGTCGCGCCATGTTCGAGAGCACGCTTGACCACTTCGCGGGGGTAGACGGCGGTGCGGTTGACGGTGCCGGTACCCTGCACCTCGTCGGCGATCAGGCGGTTTTTGGAATCGAGAAACAGCAGGCGGAATTCCTCGGTCCGGTTATGACCCATGGCGACGCGCAGGTAGTCGATCAGCCTGGTCCAGGACGACAGCACCGGCCCGTCGGCGATTTCCTCGCGCACGGCACGGCGCGCGGCTTCCGCCGTGACGGCAATCAGCGCGATGGTCGCGTCGCTCACGCCTTTGACGGTCGCAAGCTCCGTCGCCGGGGCGGCGAGTACACCCGCAACCGAGCCGAACCGGCTGATAAGGGCTTTGGCTATCGGTTTGGTGTCGCCCTGGCGGCGGACGCCGAACAGCAGGTATTCCAGCAGTTCGTAGTCGGCAAGACTGCCTGTGCCCCGGTCGAGCACGCGGCGGCGCAGCCGTTCGCGATGGCCCAGATGGTGCGGTTTTTCGGGTGCGTCCGTCATGGTTGTATTGTGCGGCGGACATGAAACAAGGACAATACATTACAAGCAATGAAGACGCCGGATGACCGCTTTCCCCAGCCTTTTCGTTTCCCACGGATCGCCGATGATGGCGCTGGAAGACAGCTCTGCGCGCCGGTTCCTGTGCGGTCTCGGCGACGATATCGGGCGGCCCGACGCGATCATCATCGCGTCCGCGCACTGGGAACCGCCGCGTCTTGCCTTCACGACCGCAGAGCGATTGTCGACGATCCATGATTTCGGCGGGTTCCCGCAGGCGCTCTACGATTGCCGGTATGAACCGCCCGGCGCGCCGGCAGCGATATCCCGCGCCGCCGGGCAGCTGAAAGACGCGGGATTGGAGGTCTATGCGGATCCCGTGCGCGGTGTCGATCACGGCGCCTGGGTGCCGCTGATGCTGATGTATCCGGGGGCGGATATCCCGGTGGCGCAGATTTCCATCGAAACCCCGCTGGGCGCGGCGCATCAGCTTGGTATCGGCGCGGCCCTCGCGCCGTTGCGCGATGAGGGAATCCTCGTGATCGGATCGGGCAACATCACCCACAATCTGCGCGAAATGAACCGGTCCGAGCCCGAGGGGGAGGGACACGACTGGGTGGTCGAGTTTGCCGACTGGGTCGCGTATGCGCTCGCCCATGGGCGGATTGCAGAGCTGGCCGACTGGGAAAACACCGCTCCCCATGCGCGCCGGAGCTATCCATCCGACGAACATTTCCTGCCGTTGTTCACAGCACTGGGGGCGGGCGGTCCGGATGCCTCCGCCGAACGCATTCATTCGAGCTATTCCTACGGCTCGCTCGCGATGGATATGTATTCTTTCGCCTAGATCGACGTTGGATCAGGCTTTCGTGATATTTTCTTCCGTCTCTCCGGCCTCATCCGCCTTGCGGTGGAGCATGTTGCGCATCAGGTCGATGTGGAAGCGCAGCGTGTAGTGCATGTCGCGGTAGCCGACCGGTACGCTGACCTGGCTGACTTCCTCGTCGATTTCCTCCAGCCGGTCGAAGGCGGCCTTGCGTTCCTCTGCGGTCGTCGCATCGCGGACCTGTGCCTCGACGGCGACCATGTCCTTGTACCAGCGCACGATCCGCGACCGCATCCGCCACTTGTAGAGCGGCGGCACAATCCGCATCAGGGGGATCAAGAGGGTGACCAGCGGCAGGAGCAGGATCGACAGGCGGACGATCATGTCAGAGACCCAATAGGGCAGGTAGCGGTCGAGCAGGGACGGGCCGTCCTCGATATAGCGTTTGGCCTTGTCGGTCAGGGGAAAGTCGAGATATTTGGCCGACGGGAATTCCCGGGGCCGTTCGAAGAGCCCGCCAGGGGCGTGAATTTCGGTCATCGCGCGCAGCAGCAGGGTGCGCAGGGCCGGGTGAAGCTGGTCGTTTATGACCATCGTCGCGGCCGCCGCCAGCATCGTCTTGTCGGTTGCCGGCACGTCGTCCCTGAAGCTGACCAGGCCGCGGGGCAGTAACACTTTCGACATATACAGGTAATGGCGCGTATAGGCCTCCGCGCGCTTGAAGTTCATCAGTTCCAGGTTCTTGTCTTCGATCAGTGTGCGGATCACGGGCGATTCCGCCGACGCGATATAGAAGGCGGCGTCGATTTCCCCGCGCAACAGGGCGTCCGACGAGGGCTTGCCGCCCTGGTCAAGGATTCGTGTATTCTGCCGGTCGATACCGTTGCGGGCGAGGATCGGCTCTACGAAGGTCCGTGTGCCTGACCCGACGCCGCCGATGGCGACTGTCCGGCCTTTGAGGTCGCTTAGCAGATCTATCCTGGTCCCGGCGCGGTGGAAGACCCAGAGCGGCTCGAAGTAGAGGCTTCCGAGCGAGTAAAGCTCGTCTTTCTCGTCCGGTTTGCCGATTCCGCTTTGCAGGAAGGCGGCGTCGACCTCGCCGCTGCGCAGCATCTCCAGATTTTTGACCGAGCCGGATGTGACCTCAATCTTCAACTCCACGCCTTCGCGGGCCAGGATTTCCTTGTATTTCTGCGCATAGGCGTAATACGCGCCCGACGTGCCGCCACTGGCGATGGTCAGGCTGTCGGGCGGGGCAGGCTGGATAAAGCGGCCGGCGACGGCAAAGCCGATGGCGATGATCACGAGCGGCGGTCCCAGCACGCCGAGTTTTGCCGCGAGCGTGCCGCGCAGCATCCGTTTGATGAGATTGGGACGGTTTTTACCCGCCATGATCGTGTCTTTCCGTAGCTACGCCAGATCTTGGGAAATTCTTATCATCCGATGAAGTGGTCGTCTCGCCATTTCTCGCTGCGGAATTCGCTGATAGGATTATGGCGATGGCGACGTTCAGGGAGACCGAGGATGAATATGAATTCGCTTGTCCGCCGTATCACGACACTTGGCCTCGCCGGTGCGATTGTGGCCGCTGCTGCCGGCTTTCCCCAGGTTGTTCATGCATCCTGTGCCGGGATGGCACAGGCGCCGGCGCCAAGTTTAACTCTCCACCCGTATTTCCAGAAGGCTTCGTTCCTGAAAGCCGCGACCGGGACCGCCCAAAGCCAGGCGCCGACCGCCGTGCCGCGAAACCATATGAAGATCACTTTCGTGGGACATGCCACGTTCGAGATCGAAACGCCGGAAGGCGCGCGGGCCCAGACCGACTATAACGATTACGTGCAGGGCGGACGCCTGCCGCATATCGTGACCATGAACAAGACCCATGACAGCCATTTTTCCTATGCGCCAATGAAAGGCATCGAGCACGTGCTGCCCGGCTGGGACCCGGATGGCGGTATCGCCAAGCATAACCTGTTGTTCCGGGACCTCCGGGTGCGCAACGTACCGACCAATCTTTTCGACCGTGGCGACGGCAAGCTGTCAAACGGCAATTCGATGTTCGTGTTCGAGGCGGCGGGCCTTTGCGCGGTGCATATCAGCCATCTGCATCACTACCTGTCGGAGAACCAGCTGCGCGCGCTGGGGCCGATCGATATCGCGTTTGCCCCGATCGACGGGATGTGGACCATGAGCCATGAGGAATTGTTCCGTGTCCTCGGCGATATCAAGGCGCGGATGATTATCCCAATGCACTTCGGATCGATGGGCAGCGTGGAAGCGTTCATCGCCCGGGCGCAGAACAGCTGGAAAGTCCGGAAACACCCGTCGGGCAGTATTACGCTCAGTCTCCGCGATATGCCGACGACGCCCGAAGTGGTTTTCCTGGAGGGCCACTGAGCCGTCCCTGTCAGAAGCCGATATTTGCGCTCAGCCGCCGTAGGGCGGCTTGTCGTATCCCTTGGGCGATAACGTGAAGATTTCGACGCCGTCCGCCGTGACGCCGAGCGTGTGTTCGAACTGGGCGCTGGCGGACCGGTCCTTGGTAACGGCGGTCCAGCCGTCGGACAGGATCTTGGTTTCGGGCCGTCCGGCATTCACCATCGGTTCGATCGTGAAGAACATCCCTTCGCGGAGCGCCAGCCCTTCGCCCGGATTGCCGTAATGCAGCACGCTCGGCGGCGAATGGAAGGTTCGCCCAAGCCCGTGACCGCAGAAATCGCGGACTACGGAAAACCGGTTGCTTTCGACGAAGGACTGGATGGCATGACCGATATCGCCCAGCGTCGTGCCGGGCTTGACGATATCGATCGCCAGCATGAGGGATTCGTGTGTCACATCTATCAGCCGCTGGGCCTTCACGCCGATCTTGCCGACCGGGAACATGCGCGATGAATCACCGTACCAGCCATCGAGGATCGGTGTGACGTCGATATTCACGATATCGCCTTCGCGCAGCACCTTGTCGCCGGGAATACCGTGACAGACCACGTGGTTGACCGACGTACAGATCGATTTGGGAAAACCGCGATAGCCGAGCGGGGCCGGCACGGCACCATGATCCAGCGTGAACAGGTGACAGAGACGGTTCAATTCGTCCGTCGTGACGCCGGGCGCGACATGTTCCGTGATCATGTCCAGGCATTCCGCGGCCAGGCGACCGGCTTTCCGCATGCCTTCGAACTCGTCCGGGCCGTGAATGACGATTCCCGTCGGCGCGCCGAGGTCGGGTTCGTTATATGGGGTGAACGTCTCGTTCATATCGTCCTGTCTTGAATTTTCACCGTTTATAAGGCCAGACGGCCCGCAGGGTCCAGAAGTCCCTATATAGCGCGTTAATCCCGAAAAGCGAAAATTCGGTTGCCGGCGCTTTCAGCCCTGCGCATTCTTCGACCACGGACGAATCTCGAGAAATTCGGTCAGCCTTGCGCCGGGATAGAAAGCTTCCGCAAAGGCCGGCCGTGCCTGAATGCGTGCGTACCAGTCCGTCACACGCGGGCAGGGGTCTTCCCACAAGTGTGAGAGGCCGAGATCTGCCATGCGGTCGATCAGCGGTGCGACGATGACATCGGCCAGCGTGTACATATCTCCCAGCAGCCAGGGTCCGTTCGCCAGCGCCTCTTCCATACGCTGGGCGGTTTTCGTGATCTGGTCGAAGGATTCTTCGATATCGGCGTCCGAGAAACCTGTCGGCCCCATGCGCCGGAAGAAGCCCTTGCGCAGCGGCCGGACGTCGGCCTGCTCCTCGATAAAACTTTCTTCGTCCAGCCCGTCGAACCGGGGCAGGAACGCCATATTGAAGGAGGGGAACCGGACAGCCGCCGTCGGCACTTCCTCAATGTAGCGCATCCATTTGCGCATTCGAGCACGGTCGTATGCGTTATCCGGTGTCAGAGGTTTATCGGGAAAGACTTCATCGAGATATTCGCAGATGACACTGGAATCGATGATGGTCAGGCCGTCATGCACAAGCGACGGAACGACGCCGTTCGGATTGATTTTGAGGTATTCCGGGTCGAGTTGTTCCTTGGTGGCAAGGTTGATCAGGTGTCCCGTGAAGCTCAGCCCCTTTTCCGCCATGCACAGGCGGACCTTCTGGCTGCAGGTCGAATGATTCGCGTGGTACAGTTCGAGCATAATCTAGAGCCTTGTTTCTAATGCGATATTTCAATCTGCCGGGCGACGGTGATGCCCTGCGGGGTCAGCGTGCAGGCATAGCAAAGAGATTCCACGCCGGCCGCGCGCGCGGCGGCGGCGGCAGTGGCATAATCCGGGTCGATATCGCCGGCGAGCGCGAAACGGTCGCAGTCTTCGCGCTGACAAAGATACATCGTGACCGCGCGCGCGCCCTGTTTCACCATTTCCGCCAGTTCGCCCTGATGTTTCGCGGCGCGGGTCGAGACGGAATCGGGAAATTCGGCAAGGCCTGCTTTCCGCATCAGGTGAACGTTCTTGATCTCGACATAACAGTCCGGCCGTCCGTCGTCGCACAGCAGAATATCGATGCGTGAATTCTTCCCGTATTTGACCTCGCGTCGCAGGCTCGCATACCCGCCAAGTTCCGGGATTTTCCCGCTTTCGATCGCTTCGGAGACGATTTTGTTCGGATGCGCGGTGTTGATGCCGACCAGTCCGTCGCCGATACGGATCAGCTCCCAGGTAAATTTCAGCTTGCGGTCCGGATTGCGGGCAGGCGACAGCCAGACTTCGGACTCCGGTTCCTGTACGCCCAGCATGGCGCCGGTATTGGCGCAGTGTGCCGTCACCGTGTCGCCGGATTCGAGAACGACATCGGCCATAAAACGCTTGTACCGCTTGATAAGACGGCCGCGCAGCAGGGGATCCGGAAACTCCATCGGCGCACCCTAAACGGCGCTCGGGATGCTTTCAACGGCGGACGGTCTCGGCTATACAGTCCGTACAGAAAATCGGAAAAATTCATGGCTGACAAAGACATCGTTACTGCGTGCCTGATCCTGATCGGAAACGAAATTCTTTCGGGCCGGACGCAGGACAAGAATCTCAACTTCCTCGCAACGGAACTGAACGAGATCGGCATCCAGATGCGCGAAGCGCGGGTGATCCCCGATATCCGGGAAAAGATCGTCGAGACCGTCAATCAGTGCCGCGCCGAATTCGACTATGTATTCACCACCGGCGGTATCGGGCCGACACATGACGACATCACGTCGGAATGCATCGCCGAAGCTTTCGGGGTGAAAATGTACCGGGATCAGGAAATCGTGGATTTGCTGAACTCCTACATGAAGAACCGGGGCAATTCCGAAATGAACGAGGCCCGGATGCGTATGGCGACCTTCCCCGAAGGCGCGGTGCTGATCAGGAACGAGGTCAGTGCCGCCCCCGGCTACATGATCGGCAACGTGTTCGTTATGGCCGGCGTGCCGCGCATCATGCAGGGCATGTTCCAGGAGGCGAAAGCGCACCTGAAAGGCGGGAAAACCGTCCAGGCGCGCGGCCTCGCCGTCGATCTGCCCGAAGGTACGATTGCGGAGCCACTGGCGATGGTGCAGGCGCGCTTCAAGGAAATCGATATCGGTTCCTATCCGCAGATGCGGGACGTCGGATTCCGCGTCTCCGTCGTCGCCCGTGGCACCGATCCGGACCGGCTCGACCAGGTGATCGGCGAACTGATGCAGATACTGCGCGATATCGGCGGAAATCCGGTGGAGGAAGACCTGAAGACGGCGCAGTCTACCTCTCACGTTGACGATTAACTGGCGGCGGCTGCGATGGATTTGATACCGCTGCTGCTGGGCGCGGCACTTGGTGGAGGACTGTTGCTCGTGGTGATCGGTTTTCGCACGCTGACCAACAAGAAACTGGATGACGATGCCCGCAAGCGCGGGTTCTGGCCGCTAAATGCCGGGCTGATCCTGGCATGCGTGTCGATGTATGTGTTCGCCACAGCCGGATAGGTCAAAGACCGGCTATATCCTCGTACCGTAGCCGTGTATTGATCCCGGGCCCGTAAAGCCCTTCCAGTTCAAACTGCCGGTTCTGAAAATCCTCTCCGGCCAAGTGAACCACGCCGATCGGCTGATACGGCGCGTGCGGTTCCACAAGGACGCGGCGGTTGCCGTCGAATCTGGGGGCGGCGAGGGCGCAGAACCAGTTGCACCAGGCAGGCAGAAACGTCGAGGGCGCCTTGTCGCCGAACACCACGTAGTTCATTGCGGTTTGTTCGATCAGCTTGAAATAGAGATTGGGCCACCCTTTCCGGGAACGCAGCGTCCGGCGGTCCAGCGCCTTCTGGATTGCCGTTTCCCACAAACCCCAATGCGGGGCGTCGGCGGCCAGGGCGAAGACGCCGCAATTGAGGATCGGGTTGCGGCCCAGGCGGTCGGCAATGCGCCAGCCGTATGACCAGTCGAAACTCCTGTAGTTCTGCGTCCGCCGGTAGGGGCGGGGCCGCTTGTAGATCGTATTGTAGGACCGGTCGACCTGCGGCGTTATCGCGAGCTTCCCGTCTGCCGCCGCGCCCAGATAGGCATCGATTGCAGACCAGTCCTGGACCCATGCATCGGAATCGATATGCAGGTAAATATCGTGCCCGGGGAAATATCTCGGCAGGAACGGCCGGGCGAGCAGGGCCCGGAAATGCCCGGGCGTGTTCATCGCCGGCGGCATATCGAAATCCCAGCCCGGTTCGACGATGACCGCCCCCTGATCGGCCAGCCAGTCGCGCTGCTCCCCGTTCAGGCCGACATCCAGGATGGAGATGGAAACCCCGGCACCCTGCGGTTTGTCCCGGATCGACAGGACGAGGCCCTTCAACAGGTCGAAATAGGCCGCGTCCGAGGCCGAGACGATGGTCGCGGTCACGCAGGTGTTATCCGTTTGCCGCCAGCGATGCCGGGTCCGCCGAGAGATATCGTTCGAAGAATTTGACCGACAGATCGAGCGCGCGATCTGCATCGGGTTTGGAATAGGGAATACCGCCCTTTCGCGCGAAGGCATGCTTCGCGCCCGGATATTTGTGGATCGTCACCAGCGGGTTGGCGCCGAGAATACGCTCCAGCATGTCGTTGACGGGCGGTTGGACCCATTCGTCGTTCAGCGCCATGTGCAGCATGAACGGCCGGTGCAGGTTGGGTGCTTCACGGATATGATGCTCGATATAGGTACCGTAATAGGCGACGGCGCAGTCGATATCGGTACGGCAGCACAGCATGTAACAAAGCTTGCCGCCAAGGCAGTAGCCTACCGCTCCCGTCTTTACGCCGCCGGCATAGTTGCTGAGGAAGGCGACGGTCTCTTCCATGTCCTGGACACCGTAATCGTAGTCGAACTGGTAATAGAGATCGAATGCCTTCGGTATGTCGTCGGGGTTCGAATCCGACAGCTCCACGCCGGGCTCCTGACGCCAGAACAAATCCGGGACAAGGCAGACAAAGCCTGCTTCGGCAAATTCATGGGCATGGTGCTTCATGGTGTCATTGACACCCCAGATTTCCATGATGGCCACAATCGCGCCTTTTATGGGCCCGTCGGGCGTGGCGACATATGCCTGCATGTCGCCATCCGACAGCGGCACCGTGACCCATTCTGTTTTCATGACGTGAATTCCCTACAAGCCTTCGACAACGATCATATTGAAATCGGCGGCGCCTTCGCGTTTCGCCTTGGCCGCCTGATATTCCGGCGAATTATACATTGCCTTGGCATCCTCGACGCTGTCGAACCTGATGACAACGATGCGGTGCGGCTGCCAGTTGCCTTCCATGATCTCGGTTGCGCCGCCCTGAACGAGGAACTCGCCGCCGAATCTTTTGATCACGGCAGGCGCGAGCGCGCCGTATTCGCCATAGGCCTTGGTGTCGAAGACTTCTGCATTCGTGATGATAAATCCGGGCATCTGGCAATCCTTCCTGAAGTTCAGACCAGCAGCATACAATCGGGTGTCCCGGGAGCAAAGGGGCGGGGTATAATCGCGGTCATCTTCGGGGGGCGACAGGCGGACGTGCTCCTAGATATTCCCCAATGCCACTTCGATCTGGATCATGACCTCTGAAGCGGTGGCCGGATCGTCGCTGAATATCCAACCCTGGTCGACGTCTATCCGGATACGCGTCGTATTTTCGGCGATAGCGGTAAGCCTGACCCGTACCTTTCGCTTGGGCGAACCGGCCCATATCGTATTGACCCCGTCCGATACAGCAGAGCGCCTTTCTTCAAAGCCCATTGATTGGAGGGCTTTGCGGGTGCTGATCGCGACGGTTTCGGGCTTTTCCGTCACTGTCTTGATAATCCCACCGTCAAAGCTTCTTTCGATGCCGATGGCCGTCGCATTGCCCAGACCGGTAGTCAGGATCGCAGCACCACCTATAGGTGCACAGCCAGTCAGAATCGCAACACAAGCAGACGCACGGAGGAAACAGGTTATCGGAGGGGGTATTCTTGTGAAGCCGGAGATAGCGGACGCTTTCGAGGGGCGAAGGATTTGTCGGACTATATGCAGTGATTGATCACGCGACAATCCGCATCAGAGCCCTGCGCGCTGAATATCGCCCATCATGCCTCTGTGGTACTCGTTTTCGGGCGGCCCGGCCGGCGACACGCGAACATTGTAGTAGCTTGCGGGACCGGGCACAGGCGCGATGGAAAAATGCATTCCGTGTGCTATCGCGAAGACTAATACCGCGATCAGCGCATAGAGGAACGGCTGCATGACCCGACCGGGAGTCGCTTTGGGGCCTAGGCCGGCACCCTGAGGCTTTCGGGCGGGACGAACCTTTCCACCGGCGTCGCCACTGCGAGCATTGCGAGAACGTCGCTGTCTGTCGCGATTTCCGACGACGGGCCATGGGCTGCATAGATATCGACAAGATCGCGGGCGGCGTCGGGGCCGCCGAGCGACCAGTCCAGCCGGGCGAGCGTCCGGCTCTCAACCCAGTTGTCCTGAACGCCCGGCGGCCGCCACCCATAGACCAGCGCGGCGATGCGCCCGTCATCCAGTTTGAAAGCGAGTCCGGAGTCGTCGACCGCAGCTTCGACCGCGGAGAACAGTTCGTGTGAATTCATCATGCCGGGCAGTGTCTCGAAGGAAAAAACGCTTAGACGGACATTGACGGCATGCAACAGCCGAAGGACCCGCCGCAATGATTTATGTGCAGGCAGCTCGGCTTCGGGTCCGACGGCTGACAGGCCGGGAAGGCCGCCCATCGGACGGGCCATCGGACGTGTTGCATGAAACCGGTTCAGGTTCATATCGATATGCATCTGGCTTACCCCTCTTTTTGCCCGGCCAATCCGTCGATACGGTGCCTGCCGGCTGTGATGTCAGGTTTGCAGAAACCCGGCGATGCGAAGTCTTGAGTGCACCGGCCTACCCGGGTAACTGCGAACTCAGGAACACTAACCTGAAGGTGATGCCCCAGCTCGAATCATAGCTGTGACAATTTTCGGACATTCATATCCTGTTAACTTTTATTAATGCGTATTGGCGTATAGTCTGATTTCAGCGCTGGGGGCATCGGCGCTGTGAGGAACGCATTCAGCCGGGGAGAGCGGGGCCGGTGTATGTGAAGGGTTGGTCCCGCAAAGGTAGGAATGCAACATGCGGCTGTTGGTCGCCCGCGCCAGGGGTATGGTGTGCGCAAGCGTGATATCGGTGCTGCTTTCCGGCTGCGCGCTGGTCGAGCAGATCGGCGCATTGGGCAGGGACGAACAGCAGGTACCCGTCCCGATATTCGGCGACCTGGGGTCCGAGGAGGCCTGGGCCGACATGGCGGATCCCGCCGGTGCCCGAAAGGAAGACGAGATCAGCCGCGGCGACGCGGACGTGCCGCGGCCCAAGACGAAGCCGGAGATAGTCGACCCCAGATCCCTCGTGGGGCTCGACAAGGAGGCGATCGAGCAGATGTTCGGTGCGCCGCAGTCCGTGACCATCGCGCAACCGGCGACGGTCTGGGCCTGGGAACGGGACGGCTGCCGGATGCGACTGTTCTTCTACCCGGACATCGCGGCGCAAAAATTGCGCGCGCTGACATATGAAATCAGCGCCGAACAACCGACGAAAAATGCCACGTTAATTGAAACCTGTGTCAGCCGGATAAAATGGGCCAATGCCGAGACGACTCGCTAAAAGAAGTTTGGAATCGCCGCGTATCCTGATTGCCGACGACGACCCGCTGTTCCGGGAATCCCTGTCCGGCAATCTTCTCGATTCAGGCTATGAAATCGAGGGGTTCCCGGACGGGGAAGCCATCCTGGACTGGTTCGACGCGGGGCAGGGCGGCGATCTGATACTGCTCGACTGGAAAATGCCGAAGGTGAATGGCATCGAGGTTCTCAGGCGCCTGCGGCAACGCGGTTTGGATATCCCGGTTATCTTCCTCACCGTCCTGACGGATCAGTTCTACGAGGAGGCGGCCCTGCATGGAGGGGCCGTCGATTTTGTCGAAAAATCCCGCAGTTTCTCGATTCTGGCGAAGCGGATCGAACTCACCCTTCAGGGGCCGAAACAGCAACGCGACGACGCACCGCTGCCGCCGGTGGATATGACCGAGGATGTGGCAATCGGTCCGTTACAACTGGCCGTGACGACCGGGCGCGCAAAATGGGGCAGGCACGAAGTCCCGCTGAGTTTCACCGAATTCCGCATGGTCCATTGTCTGGCGAGCCGTGCTGGACACGATATCAGCTACCGTGAACTCTACGACATGGTTCATGGAAAGGGCTTTGTCGCCGGGCCCGGAGCGGACGGGTACCGCTCGAATGTCCGGACGTTCATCAAGCGTATCCGACGAAAGTTCAAGGAAATCGACTCCGGGTTCGACGGGATCGAGAACTACCCGGGGTTTGGTTATCGCTGGCGCCCCGATGACTAGGGGCGGCCGGGCGCAGCGATTTTCGATGGTGCATCGTTCGTTCTCCGTCCGTCTGGCCCTGCTTGTGGTTATTTTTATCGCCCTGCCCATTATCGTCTATTCCGAGTTCCGGGATGCGGATGCCGAGAAGGTGGCACTGCTTCAGGAAAATACCCGGGCAGAAGGCCAGCTTATCGCCACCGCCCTGACACCGATGCTGCGCGCCTTCAATGGCGGCAATGCGGATCTGATTGCGAAGGAAGTGTTGCGGATTGCGCGGCGCGGCACCGTGGTCCGGGTGATGTTGCGGCCGAAGGCCCTGGGCGAGAATGCCGGACTTTTTATCGTCGCGGCCGCACCGCCACTGCCCGCCAGCAAGCTGAATGCGGAGCGCGAAAGACTGTTTCAGGCGGGCGGCCTTGCCCGGATCGGGGCCGAATGCGCGCCGGTACCGGAGGAAGCAAGACGCTACACGAATGTATCCGGTGCCGAGGAGGTCCTGACATCCCTTGTACCGGTAATGTCCCTGCAGGGGTGCTGGATCGTTCTTGTGTCGAAGTCGGCCGACCGGGTCCTGCGGTCGTCGCTAGGGCGGCCGTACTGGAAGTCTGCCGAGGTGCGGATTGCGGCGGCGATTTACCTGCTGTTTGCGCTGGTGATCCTCTGGATGTTCATCGATATATGGACGAGCCTTCGCCGGTTTGCCCGGCTCGCCCACGATATACGGACCGGCAGTGCGGGCGGGCTCTCGTTCGAACGCCAGAACCGGGTGCCGGAGATTTCGGGCATCGCGACAGAATTCGACCGTCTTGTGCTCGGTCTGCGCGCCTCTGCAAGGTCGATACGCGAGGCTGCCGAGGAGAATGCGCACGCGCTCAAAGGCCCGCTCGCGGTTATTTCCCAATCGGTTGAGCCGCTCAAAAGAATGAGCGGCAACGCGCTTGAAGCCGGACGGGCGATCGCGCGGATCGAACGATCGACCGAGCGCCTGGACCGGCTGGTAAGCGCCTCCCGTCAGCTCGACAACGCGACGGCGGAACTGATGGAAGCGCCCGAAGAGCGTATCGATCTCAGCAAACTGACCCGGTCGCTCGCGGACTCCTTCGCGCGCAATCATGAGCCGCTGTCACTCGCCTTCGCGCAGGACATTGATGACGGCATGGTCGCCTGGGGCAGTGACGTTCTGTTCGAGACCGTGATCGAGAACGTACTGGAAAACGCCGTGGGCTACTCGCCGCGCGGGGGGACGTTGTCGGTAAGCTTGCACCGAGAAGACGGTATGGCGGTGCTGAAGGTCGCGGATCAGGGACCTGGCGTCGATCCCGGCGACCTGGAACGGATTTTCGAGCGCTATTTCACGGATCGGCCCACCGTTCACCTGATTGCGAATGGCGAGGAAATATCGACCCATTACGGCATCGGGCTGTGGATCGTGCGCCGCAATCTCGAAGCGTTGGGCGGCAGCGCGGTTGCACGGAATTTGCCGGAGTCCGGGTTTGAGATCACGCTGCGAATTCCGTTGGCGAACTGACCTGTTTTACCTCTCGGCGGCGCGGGTTAAGGCGGACGAATAGAAAAAGGCGGGTCCGGGACCCGCCTTTTCCGCAATTTTGGGACCGTGGTCTACTTGTCTTCGCGCGTGTCCGGCAGCCAGCCGGGGCCGGCGAGCATCGGTTCCAGATCGCCTTCGTAATCGGGTGCGTTCTCCACCTGCTCAAGCCAGTTCAGGCCCATCGCCTTGAAGATACGGTTGGTAATGACGATCAGCCGCGCTTCGTTTTCGGGGTCCGAATTGAAATGCTGCTGTATGCAGTAAGCGGGCACGAAAATGAAGTCGCCGCGTTCCCATTCGAATTTTCGCGGCTCTTCCTTCCATGACCAGTGGAACTCGGTATCGACCTCGAATTCCACGTCCCAGTGAAGATCGTAGCCGGTGCCTTCCGCGACAAACAGGATCTGTTCGGCGAGAATGCGGCGCTTGCCGGTATGGCTGCCCGGCTTGATGAACTGCATATAGGCTTCGACGCAGTTTTCAGTGGTCTGCTGTTTCTCGTGAACGAGGTGCTTGATCAGCCCGTCCGGCGAATTTTCGAACGGCATGTCCTTCGGTTTCACGACCGATAGCCGGTTTCGATAGGTTTTGCGGAACTCGGCGGAATCCTCGAGCTCTTCGCGGTACCAGTCTGCCGGTTTGTCGGCGCCCATGCGGGCGCGGTCTCTTTCGTGTGTCGTCATTTTGCGTATTCCTGAATTCTTGTTTCGCGAAGGCGTGAACTAGAGGTCCGTCGGCGGTTCCCAGTGCTCCCAGCCCGGGGCCGGTTCCTTCGGCGGATATGCCGCGACCTTCTGGAAGAGCATGTGCATGAACAGGAACAACGGCTTCGCCTTCATCACCAGCGAGACGAGGTCTTCCTCGTCGGACGCGTTGAAATGCTGATGTACGCAACCGTTTTCGACGATGATGACATCGCCCGCTTCGTAGTCGATGCGCTTGCCGTCATGAATGTCGTAGCCCTTGCCGGAAATGATATAGAACAGGGCGGAATTCATATGGCCGTGGCGCTGGCCGGTGCCGCCGGGCGCGATCACCGAGATATGCGTTTCGATGGATTGCGCGATATCGGTGCGCTGCGGATTGATGATCGGCTTGTCGAAGAACTGCGGTCCGCCTTTCCAGGCCCAGTCCTTGGATTTGTATATCCGCGGCTGGTCCATCAGGCCCTGCTGCAGTTCGCCGTAGGTGCCTTCAAGGGCACGGACAAAGGTGCGCTTTTTCTGCCAGCGCTCCCAGACGACTTCCTTTGGCTGATTGTGTCCGGGGCCTGCTTCGGCCTCCGTTACCTCGACACCGCCGACGTTATCCGGCTTCTCTGCCATGCGAAATTTCTCCCTCTTGATTGATACCCCGAAGCATAGAACCGGGTTGTTTAGACGTCAAAGTAATGGCCCGAATGCGGCGATCAAAGGTCTGTCGGCGGTTCCCAGTGTTCCTGACCGGGCGGCAAGGTTTTGGGCGGATAGGCCGCGATCTTCTGGAACAGCATGTGCATGAACAGGAACAACGGCTTCGCCTTCATCACCAGCGAGACGAGGTCTTCCTCGTCGGACGCGTTGAAATGCTGATGTACGCAACCGTTTTCGACGATGATGACATCGCCCGCTTCGTAGTCGATGCGCTTGCCGTCATGAATGTCGTAGCCCTTGCCGGAAATGATATAGAACAGGGCGGAATTCATATGGCCGTGGCGCTGGCCGGTGCCGCCAGGGGCGATCACCGAGATATGCGTTTCGATGGACTGCGCGATATCGGTGCGCTGCGGATTGATGATCGGTTTGTTAAAAAGGGCGGGGCCGCCTTTCCACTGCCAGTCCCGGGATTTGTAAATCCTGGGCTGTTCCATCAGGCCTTCCTGCAACTCGCCATAGGTGCCTTCGAGGGCACGGACAAAGGTGCGTTTTTTCTGCCAGCGCTCCCAGACGACCTCCTTAGGCTGATTGTGCCCGGGGCCTGCCTCTGCCTCTTTAATCTCAGGTTCGTCGATATTGTCGGGCTTTTCCGCCATGGGTATTTCCTTTGTGTGCGAGCCGGGCGAAAGGACCCGCCGGGCCGGCGTCGATATCGGGGTTGTCAGGGACGTTTAGCGATTCCGCCCTCGCCGGACCAGTCAGGCGGATTCGTCGCCTTGATCGTGCGCCCGTCCTTGACCAGTTCCTTGATCAGGCCGGCCAGCGGAAAGGCCTTGTTTTCGCCGTCCATCAGTTTTTCCATCATCTGCATGTCCTTCAGGGCCCAGGTAAACGTCATCCGGTCCCAGTCGCGGAGCGCGGCGGAATCGCCCGAGCTCATCATAAGCGCATTGCGCAGTTTCGGCAGGTCGATACCGGTGGACTCAGCCAGCCGTCCGGCTTCGATCAGGGCGCAGCCATTCACCCAGAGCAGGTAATTGTTCATCATCTTCGCCACCTGGCCGTGGCCGACCTCGCCCATGTGTTCGATATCGGAACAGAACGTCCCGAAAACCGGGCGGGATCGTTCGACGACCTCGTCCGTGCCGCCGACAAGGGCGAGCAGGGTGCCTTCGTCCGCCGCCCATCGGCCGCGGGCGATCGGGGCGTCGAGAAAACCGATGCCTTTCTCGGCGCAGAGTCGCGCAAGGTCCTGCACGCCGCCGACGGAGGCGGTGGAACAGACCGCGATTGCGCTGCCCGGCGCCATGCCTGCCAGCGCGCCGTCATCGCCGGTGAGGCAGGCATAGACTTCGGGTTCGAAGCCGACGCCGACAATGACGTAATCGCTGTTCGCGCCCACGTCGCGGGGGCTGGCGGCCGCAGTGCCGCCGGCGTCGACGGCCGCCGCGAGCTGGTCTGCGTTGATATCGTATACGGTGACATCGAGTCCGTGTTTTTTCAGATGCTTCAGCATGGCGAGACCCATGCGGCCCGGGCCGATAATGCCTACGCGGTCTTTTGCCATTACTCTCTCCTGCGTTTCCTCATCGAATTCCCGCTGTCAGATTCCGTATTTTTCCCGGGCGGCCTCGTTGCTGACATAGCCTTCTTCGATATCGCGGGCGAGGCGCTCGCGGTCGCGGGCCCTGGGGTCGCCGAAACCGCCGCCGCCGGCGCTTTCGAGATAGAACACGTGACCGGCTTTGAGCTCGAACTTCCCCGCCGCCGGTGTAAGCTCTTCTTCATTGGTTCCTGCCCGGATGACGAACTTGCTGCCGCCGCCGGGCTGGCCGCCGTTGGCGCCGGGCGGCGGGTACTTGAAGCGGTCGTAACGGCGGACAACGGTGCAGTCCTGCGTGACCTCATAGCGCCGCCGGAAGGCTACACCGCCCCTGAATTCGCCCGCGCCGCCGGAATCCGTGACCATGTTGAATTCGGTAATCCGGCAGGGATACTCGCTTTCGATGATCTCGATCGGCGTGACATGCAGGTTGGACAGATGCGTCGCCGTTGCGTTGCAGCCGTCATTGCCCTGGCCGCCGCCATAGGCGGAGCCGAGAATTTCGTATTGCAGCGTGTTATGCCCGGGCTTGCCGCCCTGATGCCAGTTGATAGACAGCGATCCTGACGATCCCGATCCCGCGATCGCGCGGGCAGGATTGAAGGTCGCGAGCGCTTCGAGAATGACATCCGTCAGGCGCAGGTTGGCTTTCTGGTATGACGAGACGGGCGCGGGCGATTCCGCGTTGGTGATCGTGCGCGGTGCGTAGACGAATTTGACCACGTCGCGCATGCCGTCATTGAACTGCATGTTGTGGCCGAGGCAGCCGATCATCGAATAGAACACGCAGGCTTCGACCATCGACGGGCGGAGGTTGATCGGCCCCTTGGCCTGGGCCTGTGCGTTCGAAAAATCGAAGGTGATGTCGTCGCCTTTCTTGGTGATGGTCACGGCGAAATAAACCCCCTTGTCCATCTCGACCCCGTCATCGTCCATATAGCCCTCTGCCGAGGCGACCCCGTCGGGCAGCGCGCTGATGGCGGCCTGCATTTCGTCGGCGGCGGCTTTCAGGATGGCGGCGAACGAGTCCATCACGGTGTCCGTGCCGAAGCGGGTGCAGTGATCCTGCATGCGTTTGACGCCGATCTCGGTCGCTGCGATCTGGGCGCGGATATCGCCCCGGACCAGTTCGGGCTGGCGGCTGTTGGTCAGAATCAGGCGCTCGAGGTCTTCGTCATAGACGCCTTCGGAGGTCATTTTGATCGGGGGCAGGACGAGGCCCTCGTGATAGATCTCGGTCGAATTCGCCGACGTCGATCCCGGGTTGGTGCCGCCGATATCCGCCTTGTGTGCGCAACTGCCGGAAAATCCCACCAGCCGGCCTTCATGAAAGATCGGCGCGATGAAAGCCATGTCGGAGACATGCGGCACACCGGCTTCATAGGGGTGGTTCGATACGATCACATCGCCGTCCTTCAGCCCGTCTTCGCCGTAGAGTTCGACCGCGCGGTCGACGAAGTGCTTGTAGAACGGGGCGTGAAAGAACATCGGCGGCGGGACGATCAGCCGACCGCCCTTGTCGAGGATGACGCAGGAAAAGTCCCGGCTTTCGCGAATGATGGTCGAATAGCCGGACCGGTAGAAATGATAGTGCATCTCATCGACAAGGCTCGCGACCTTGTTCTTGAGGATCTGCACGGTGATCGGATCGAGCGCCATTCTACAGCTCCCGCGTCAGGATGAGGTTCATGAAGCCGTCCACATGGGCCTGCCAGCCGCCCGGTACCACGATCGTGCTGTCGAGCTGTTCGACGATGGCCGGGCCGTCCAGCATGGCGCCGGCGGGCAGGGCATTGCGGTCCCAGATTGCCGTTTCCGTTGCAGTATCGGATGTAAACCAGACATTGCGGCTGCCCTTCCGGGCGGCATCCGGCGCCGGCGCTTCCGTCACGTTGTGTTCGACGACCGGTTCATATTTGGGCACGGCGACCCGCGCCCGGACCCGGTAACTGACCACCTCGGTCGGCTTTTCCTTCGCGGCGTGTCCGTGAATACGGGCGTGGATACCGTCGAACCGGTCACGGGCCTCGGCAAGAGCGGCGTCGTCGAGACCGTCGGCGCCCCCGATGCCGTCGAGACCGACGCGCAGTTCGTAGCCCTGGCCGGTGTAGCGCATGTCCAGTTCACGGGCGAAGGTGGCCGACGCCGGATCCATACCTTCACTTTTCAGTTCGCGGCGTCCGCGTTCTTCCAGTTCGCGGAAGATTTCCTCGGCATGGCCCGGCGGCACCTGATCGAGCGGCCGCAGTTCCGAGCGGATATAATCGTGCACCACATCGGTGCACAGCAGGCCGAGGGCCGAAAACGCGCCCGGGCGCGGCGGCACCAGAATGCGCGTCATGCCCAGTTCTTCAGCGACCGGCGCGGCATGCACCGCGCCTGCACCACCGAAGGGCAGCAACGTGAATTCCTGCGGATCGACACCGCGTTTAGCACCGAAAATGCGGACCTCGTCGGCCATGCGCATGTCGACAATACGGCGGATACCGGCCGCGGCATCAAGTGCGCTCATGCCGAGCGGCGTGCCGACTTTTTCTGCCAGCGCGCGCTTCGATGCATCGACATCAAGGGACTGGGCGCCGCCGAGGAAATATTCCGGATTCAGGAACCCGCAGGCGATATCGGCATCCGTCACGGTCGGGTTCTCGCCGCCCTTGCCGTAGCAGACCGGGCCGGGATCGGCGCCTGCGCTTTGCGGGCCGACGGCAAGCAGGCCGCCGCCGTCTATCCAGGCGATGGAGCCGCCGCCTGCCGAGATGGTGGTGAGATCGAGCGCCGGGACATCAAGCCGGCGCCGGGCAACTTCGCCCTCGGTGACCTCCAGCGGTGCGCCGCCTTCGATAAATGCGATGTCGCAGGATGTGCCGCCCATATCGAGAGTGACGAGACCTTTTTTCGCATCCTCTGCCGCGAGATACGCGGCGGCCTGTGCACCGGCCGCCGGCCCGGAAAACAGCGTGTGCACGGTTTTCGCGCCCGCGACCGCTGCCTTGAACGGCATGACGCCGCCATTGGACTGCATCAGGAACCGTTGCTGTGTTTCCACGCCGCCATCGTCCAGCCCGTCGGAGAGGTCGCCGATGTAATGGACCAGCACGGGTTCGAGGTACGCGTTCAGAAGGGTGGTCGACATGCGCGCCCATTCGCGGATGCGCGGCAGTACGTCGGATGACAGGGACACATGCGCGTCCGGCCATTCTTCCAGAATGAGATCGCGCGTGCGCTGCTCATGGGAGGGGTTCATGTAGGAAAACAGGTAGACCACCGCGATGGAACTGACCTCCTTTGCCTTCAGTGCGCGGGCGGCTGTACGAACCGCATCTTCATCCAGGGGTTCCAGCTCGTTGCCTTCGAAATCGATCCGCCCGCCAGCCTCGAAGGTCTGGCTCTGCGGGGCAATCGGCGTCGGACGCTGGAAGAAATAATCGAACGGGTTGCCGTCGCGCGCCTGCTGCTGGATTTCCTGAATCGCGCGATAGCCTCTGGTGATCATCATGCCGACCTTTGCACCGCGCATTTCCAGCAGGGCATTGGTCGTTATGGTGGTGCCGTGGGCGAAAAATTCGATCGCATCGGGCTTTTTGCCCCGGGCGATGAAGCGGTTCACGCCTTCCAGCACGCCAAGCGCCGGGTTGGCCGGTGTCGAGGAGACCTTCTCTATCTCGATGCTGCCGTCGGCGACGTTCAGGAGAACAAGATCGGTATGGGTGCCGCCGACGTCGACTCCCAGCCGGTAGGGGCCGCTCACTTACCGTCTTTGCGCGTGGCCGGATTGGCGAAGGACGCCATGGCCATCGTGCCGCCATCGACAAACAGATTTGCGCCCGCGACGAACGATGCATCGTCCGATGCGAGGAACAGGACCGCTTTTGCCTGCTCGTCCGGCTCTCCCGGCCGTCCGACCAGGTTGGTTACCTTGCGGTCGCGGTTGAATTCCGCCTTGCCGACCGGCGAACCCGTCATGTTGGGGGATACCTGGTTGACGATAATGCCGTAGGGGGCGAGCTGCACGGCCATCGACTGGGTAAGATTGAACACGCCGCTCTTTGCGGATGTGTAGGCGATGGCTGTGGGGCGGCCCTTGAAACCGGAGGTCGATCCGACATTGACCACGCGGCCGCCGCGGTCGTTATCGACCATCCATTTCGCGACCTGCTTGGTGACGTAAAACGGCGACGAGAGGGTCACGTCGATGGTCTTGCGCCATTCGTCCTCGGTGATTTCGAAGATGTCCTTGTTGTCCGAGATCGCGACGTTATTGACCAGGATGTCGATCCCGCCGAAAGCATCCACTGTGGCGGCGACCATTTTTGCGATCGCGGCGGTATCGGAAACGTCGCAGACGACAGCGATTGCGTCACCGCCATCGGACTTGATCAGGTCGGCGACGCTGCGGGCGCGGCCTTCATCCATGTCGACGACAGCGACCTTCGCGCCTTCCCGGGCGAAGAGTTTTGCGATTTCCTCACCGATATTCCGGCCGGCGCCGGTCACGATCGCGGTTTTACCTGCGAGTTTCATTCCGTTCCGCTCCCTTGTGTTCCCGTTACCGGGATTGTTTTATAAGGGGATAATAAACTTAGAATTCGAAGGGAAAGCAAGGATGGGTGAGTATGACGTCGGGCAACCGATCCCGCGGACGGAAGATCCTCGGCTTCTGACGGGCGGCGGACGCTATTCGGACGATTACACGCTGCCGCATCAGGTGCGGGGCTACGTGTTGCGGTCTCCCCATGCCCATGCCCGGATAGTGTCGATCGACAGCGCCGCGGCAATGGCCATGCCCGGGGTGCGCGCGATCCTGACAGCCGCGGATTACCGCGCCGACGGTTATGGCGATCTGCGCTGCGGGTCGTTGTGGAACGAAAACCAGTATCAGCCGCCGAATCCGCCTCTCGCCCTCGACCGCGCCCGGTTCGTGGGCGACGGTGTGGCCTTCGTCGTCGCCGATACCATCAACCAGGCCAAGGACGCCGCCGAAGCGATCATGGTCGACTACGAGATTCTGCCTGCCCAGATCGCCACGGCAACCGCGATGGATGATGGCGCTCCCGCGGTCTGGGATGAACGCCCGGGCAATGAGTGCTTCTACGAACAGCGGGGTTATCCGGAAGAAACGAAGGCGGCATTCGAGAAAGCCGACATCGTCGTTGAACGTACCTTCCGCATCACCCGTACGGTCACCAATACGATAGAGCCCCGCGCCTATATCGGCGACTACAACACGACCGACCAGCGCTACACGCTCTATACCGGGTGCCACTATCCGCACAAAATCCGCGAGCAGATGGCGACGGAAATATTCAATGTCGCCGAACAGGACGTCCGCGTGATTGCGGGCGATATCGGCGGCAGTTTCGGCCTCCGTGGCAGCGTCTACCCGGAACAGGTACTGGTGCTGTGGGCATCCCAGCGGGTCGGACGGCCTGTCAAATGGGTGGCCGAGCGGTCGGAAGGTCATCTGTCAGACTATCAGGGACGCGACAATCATACGGTCGCGAAACTGGCGATGGACAAGGACGGTAATTTTCTCGGCATGCATGTGCGCACGCTCGCGGCCATCGGCGCTTATGTATCGACCGGCGGCAACGGCCCGCCGATTAACAATCTCGGTACGCTGGCCGGCACCTACGTGACCCCCGCGATCCATGTAGAGGTCTCTGGCGTGTTCACCAACACCACGCCCACATCTCCCTATCGCGGCGCGGGACGCCCGGAAGCGGCCTATGTGATCGAAACGCTGGTGGACGATGCCGCGAAGAAGCTTGGCCGCGACCCGGCCGATCTGCGCCGCCAGAACACCATTCCGCCCGATGCGATGCCGTTCAAGACCGGTCTGGTCTTCACGTATGACTGCGGCGAGTTCGAAAAGAACCTCGATGACGGCCTGCGGATGATCGACTATGCCGGTTTCCCGGCGCGTCAGGCCGAGGCGAAGGCGCGCGGCAAGCTGCGCGGTATCGGCATTTCCAACACAATCGAACGCGCGGGTGGGCCGTCCATCGAAGAGGCGACCATCCGCATCGACAAGACGGGCAATGTGATGGTGCTGGCCGGCACGATCAATCAGGGGCAGGGGCACGATACGGTCTACAAGCAGATCGTCTCCCAGGCGCTCGGTGTGCCGGTGGACCGTATCCGCGTTCGTGAAGGCGATACCGACCAGCAGGGCATCGGCGGCGGCACCGGCGGGTCGCGCTCTGCGACCTGCGGCGGGTCGGCCATTTTCCAGGCGGCGGAAAAGGCGATTGCAAAGGCGAAACTGCTCGCCGCCCATCAGCTCGAGGCAAGCGTCGATGATGTCGAGTTCGCCGACGGGGTGTTCACCATTGCCGGCACCGACAGGTCTATCACCCTGGACGAGGTCGCGAAGTCATCCTACACGCCGGGCAAGCTGCCCCAAGGGGCCGATGGCGGTATTGACGAACGGTCCACGTTCTCGCCGAAGACGGCGAATTTCCCCAACGGCACCCATGCCTGCGAGCTGGAAATCGATCCCGATACGGGCGAGATCGAGGTCATCGGCTACGTGATCGTCGACGATGTCGGCACGGTGCTGAACCCGATGCTGCTCAAAGGCCAGATCCACGGCGGCGTGGCGCAGGGCTACGGCCAGGCGGTGATGGAACGTGCGGTCTATGACGAGGACGGCCAGAACGTGGCAGCATCCTTCATGGATTACGCGATGCCGCGTGCCGGCGACCTGCCCATGTTCGCGGTAAAATCCAATCCGGTGCCCACCAAGCAGAATCCGCTGGGCGTCAAGGGGGCGGGCGAGGCGGGCACCGTCGGCGCGTTGCCGGCGGTGATGAACGCGATCGAGAACGCCCTTAACGCGGCGGGTGTTCCAATGATCGAAATGCCGGCCTCGCCGGAGCGGGTGTGGCAGGCGCTGCAGGCGGCGAAATAGAAAAATTGGGGCGGATCAGTCCGCCCCAAAAAATTTTGACAACAGAGTAAAGAAGCAGACGCTGGTTCAGGCGGTCCTTCTGCGTCGCATCAGACCTATTCCGCCAAGACCAAGCCCGAGAAACAGCAGCGCGCCTGGTTCCGGAACCTCCGGTGCGTCAACCAGAACGATCGATGTCGTGAAGTTGAAGTTCGAGCCACTGGTCTGACGCTCCGCGTGGAATATATCCAGATCATAGACACCACCGATGGTCAGTCCGAGCGCAGCAGCTTCGGTATCCAGCGAGACAGTGTCGGAAGCAGCGCCATGAACGCCGCCCAGATCGATCGCGAGCTGGCCATTGATGAAGACCCAGACGTCATCATCGCCGGTGAAACCGAAGGTTTCGCCGCCAGTATAAGTGAACTGGGTATTGATCTCGGTCGTGAAGTGGAAATTGGCAAAATTCCCCTCGTTGCCAAAGCCGAGACCGTTGATGGGGAAATAGGACGAGTTGGAATATGAATAAATGCCCGAGCCCGGCACCGTTTCACTTGCGACGAGGGACGTCGTGAAAGTGTGGTTCACGCCGGGAGTATCATTGTACCACTGGTTAAAGTTCGCCGTACCATTTGTGGTGATTGATGACGCACCGGTAACGCCCTTGGTGGCTTCGTTGTAGACAGGTTTGCCGTCGGGTCCGAGAGCGCTCAGGACGATGCCGGTCTCATTTGCAGCAACCCCTTGTTGAAAATCCGGATGCACGCTCGAAAAATCGCGAATGGTCGCCGTAACGGTGATACTTGCGGCCGAAGCGGCGACCGGCGTAATCGCCATTGCTGCCGTGAGGATGCATAGGGCGAGAGTAGTTCCTTTTGAAATAGACTTCGCCGAAGGGAGCATTGGAGACCTCTTTAACTGCGCACATAGCCAAACGATTATGAAAAGCCGGTGGTGCAATAATCATGCCAATTGCTCGATGTTTATATATTTCAATAGTTTAAAGTCGGGTTGAATGACGCCTTCTCAAAAAGGCGTAAAAAATTCCGACAGCCCGGGCAGGTGTTGCGCTGATCGAAATGTTCCCCTCACCTGACATGGCTGGCAGACACTGCAGGGGGTAAAGCGGCAAAGTAGGCGGACTTCCCCGCAGGCGGAGGGTGGTTTGTCAGGCGAGATCGGGGGGCTTATGGCCGCCCTTTCTAAGTCTCGGAATGACTTCATCGACGATCAGCGGCAGTTCATCGACGTAGTTCACCAGCGAAAAAGCAATCCCCGACAGTCCGATGGCATGCATCCTGCTGAATTTTTCGGTGACATCGTCCGGAGAGCCGACAATGGGATACCCGAGATACTTGACAGGCAGATTGCGTCGCTGTTCGTCATAATCCGGGGTGTTCGCCCGTGTAATGTTCGAGAGTTCGAGCAGCGCTTCGACGGCTTCGAAATCCGCGCCGTCGGTTGTCAGGTAGTGAAAATATTCCTCTGCTTCCTTGCGCGTCGGACGGCAAATCACGTGCCCCTGGGTATAAACGTCGGTGTCGCGGCCAAGGGCGTTCGCATCCGCTTTGAACCGCGCGACGAACTCGGCCGATTTCTTGATGTCGGCCTCCTGGAAGTTCGTGAAAAAGGCGTGGCAATGGCGCAGGGCGAACGCGCGCCCGGTTTCGGAGCGGCCGGCGTTTATGATGAGCGGCGATGAACCGGCGTATAGCTTTGGTTGGGCGACAACGTTCTGTAGCTGGAGATATTCTTCGTCAAAATCGAACGGCTCCGTTTCATTCCACATTTTCTTGATCGCAGATATCCATTCTTCTGCGAATGCGTAGCGGTCGTCATGCTCTCGCTGTCGTATGCCGGCCATCTGGAATTCGGGCTCGTTCCACCCGACCACGATATTCAATCCGAAACGACCGTGCCCGATGTGATCCGCCGTCGCGATCTGCTTGGCCGCGACCATCGGGTTGAACAGCGGCGCATGCACGGTGCCGAAAACCGTCACCCGTTCCGTGCGGGCGAGGAGTCCCGTCGCCCAGGTTATGGTCTCGAGTGTGGTGCCATGAAAATCGGTTTCGCCGCCATATCCTCTCCAGCGCCCGATCGGCAGGATGAAATCGATGCCCCCTTCATCCGCCATTTTCGCCATTCGCTCGCAACTGTCCCAATCCGCGAGCCAACGTTCCGGCAACTTGTTGATCGACCGCCCCGACGAGCAATTTGCGCCGAACAGACCCAGCTTGAAGGGATTGTCGTTGTACATCTGGTAGCGGTTGGGATTCATCGAATTTATTCCAGCGGTAACGGGGGCCTTGGGACACCTCATTATTTATATTCGATATTCGGTCTGCGCGTTAGCCCGTCCTGCTTTGGGGGTTGGCGCGCGAGGCGGAAGAATGTGTTCGTTGTGGCTGACCCAAAGATGGGTCAGGGCGACACATACGCGAGGATTGGGGGAAGCGTCACTGCCGCGAGCACGGTCTGCACCGACAGGATCGCCGCCATCAACGGCGCGTTGCCGCCCATCTGACGCGCCAGGATGTAGGACGACGTGGAGGCAGGCGCACCGGCGAACAGCACGACAATGGCCATGGGCACACCGGTGACGCCGAAATATTGGCAGGTGAATATGGCGATCACCGGCATGATGGCGAGTTTCAGGACCACCGACGCGGACATGGCGACCATCTGACGGCGGTCCATAACCAGGATCAGCCCGGCGCCGATGCACAGCAGCGCCAGCGGCAGGGTGCCGCGTTCGAGGATAGACAGCGACGCTACCAGCCATTGGGGGAGCGGGATCGCCAGCGTGTTCACGACCCAGCCGATGGCGCAGCCGATGATGATCGGATTCTGGATGATCTGCAGCGGGACACGGCGCCAGTTCGGTTTGCCGGTACCGGCATAGGCCGATATCAGCGTGACCAGCGTGACATTCATGAAGGGCATCATGATCGCGAGGCAGTATGCGCAGAGCGCGATGCTGATCTCGCCGTACAGCGCATCGCCGATGGCGAAACAGAGATAAGCGTTGATGCGCGTCGCGCCCTGCAGGAGCGACGTAAAACTGGGCCCGTCCGTCCCTATCAGCGGTTTGATCAGCAGCGACAGGACGATCATGCAGCTGCCCATGGAGAGCAGGGCGAACGCCATCGGTCCGACCGGCAGGGATGACAGGTCCGATTTCGTGATGCTGCCGATGATCAGTGCGGGCAAAAGGACGTAATAGACCAGCTTTTCGGCAGGTGCCCAGAAGCCGTCGCCCAGAAAGCCGGTGCGTTTGAACGCATAGCCGACGACGATCAGCAGGAAGATCGGCAGGATGGCGCCGGCGGTCGTGAGCATGGAGGCGGGGCTTTCGGAGGAAAACGGGAAGGCGGTGCCAAGTGTTATCGCCGCCAACGGGAGAGGGCAAGTCTCCGGCGTTACCCGGTCGGTCCGCCCTCGAGTGTGGTCCGGTAGAGATGCCGTATATCAGGGTATTCGTAGCCGCCTGTGGCCCTGTGGTTGACGCAGCGGTTGTCCCACATCACCACGTCGCCCGGACCCCAATGGTGGCGGTAGCGGAATTCGGGCCTGATGGAATGGGCGATCAGCTCATCCAGCAGGGCGTCGCCTTCATCCTCGTCCAGCCCGACAATCCCGATCGTGAAACGCGGCGAACAATAAAGCGATTTGCGCCCGGTCACCGGATGTATGCGCACCAGCGGATGATCGACATCCGGGATCGCCTTTTCCTGGCGTTTGTAGAATTCGACGGCGTCTTCCCGGGCGCCGGATATCTCTACGCGCTTGTTCTTCAGCTTGCTGATCGAATGGCGCCCGCGGAGGTTTGCGATACGCGTCTTCATGTCATCGGACAGCGCATCATAAGCCGCATACATATTAGCGAAATCGGTGGCGCCGCCCCGGGACGGATTTTTCAGGGAATACAGGATCGTGCAGTTGGCAGGCCGGGTTTTGAAACTGTGATCGGTGTGCCAGGCATCGCCCGCATCGATCACGCCGATCTGGTTGCCGTTCTTGTCCACATCGTTCGACAGGACCAGAATCTTCGGCTGTTCGGCGAGCGTGAAGCGCAGGTTCTCATGCGGTTCGACGGTGCCGAACCGTTCTGAGAACGTCACAAGGTTCTGGGGATCAAGGTTTTGTGCACGGATGCACAACATCTGGTGCGCGAGATAGGCGTCGTTGATCGCGCCGAACATCTCATCGTCACAGGCATTGAGATCGATGCCCGTGATCTCCGCCCCCAGTGCGTCGCTCAGTCTGTTGATTTCAGGCGTCATCGGCGGCGATCAGGCGCGGCGAAGCGCGCCCGCCATCTCCGCCTGTTCTGCGGCGATGAGGTCATCCAGCAACTTGCGTATCTGGTTGTTGGGCGCATCGACGTTCACGTCGATTTCGGGCGCGTCGGGGTTGCGGGACATGCTGGCCTGCTGGGCGTTCAGGATAACCTGGTCCTCTTCGAACACCGCGGTGAACTGGGTGCGGTAGATTTCGTCCCATTCCGGGTCGTCTACCTTGAAGTGCCGCGCATGGGCATAGAAATAATGGGTCGAGGTCTCCGTTTCCGGTGTCGGCAGGTTCATCACCTTCATTTCGACGCCTACGGATTCGTCCACTTCGCCGGGCGTGATGCCGGCACCGACCTCGACAGTACCCGCATCGTTCACGATATAGCCCGGAAGTTCGGATGTTGTGATCAGCCAGCGATCGACATTGCCTTCGAAGCCGCCGGCTTTCTTATAGAACGGCGCGGGCGGGCGGTCCGGCACGATGCGGGTCATTTTGACGCCGCGCTCGAACCGCTCGGTCTTCACCGGAAAATCGACGATCGACTGGTTGCCGATGGACGACGCGTGGACGTAGGTCAGGTGCGTGATGTCGAACAGGTTGTCGGATATCAGCATGTAATTCGCCTCGACCGGCATGGGCTTTCCGCCGCGGCCGGGAATCGTTTTCCAGGCGGGGTCGTCCAGCCAGTTCCAGTCCGGCAGCAGGCTGACATCGGCTTTGGCGGGGTCGCCCGGCCATATCCAGACCCAGCCCCAGCGCTGGACAACGGGGTAAGACCGCACCTGGGCGCCGGGCGGAATCTTCGATTGCCCCGGTACCTTGACGCAGGCGCCGGAGCTGTCGAACTCGAGCCCGTGATAGCCGCATTGCAGATGGTTGCCGACAACCCTGCCCATCGAAAGCGGCAGGGCGCGGTGGCAGCAACGGTCTTCGATGGCGGCAATCCCGTGTTCGGTCCGGTAGAGCACAACGGGCTCGTTCAGGATCGTGCGGGCAAAGGGCTCATCGCCGATCTCGGTTTCCCATGCGGCGACGTACCAGGCGTTTTGCAGGAACATTTATTCTTCCTCCCGTTTCGCCTATTTCAGCACAGAGAGGCGGGAGGGTGCAAAGTCATTCGTCGGATGAGTGCTGCCCGCGGGAGGTGTGCATCGCGGCGGATGACTGATCGCGACCGGTTGGGTGCTAACCGGCGGCTTCCTGGCGCATCTTCAGCTTGAGGCCCGCGACCGTATAGACATCTATCCCGCAGATGGATGCGATTTCCTTTATCGGCAGCTGGGTTTCCTTCAGGAGGACCTGCGCATGTATCAGCGGATTGCGCCGACGGCTGTTCTTGCGAACGGTTTTATCGCGGCTTGCAGCGCGCTTGGCGCGGCGGCGCTCTTCGGCATCCAGACCGCGGTCATAGGCGGCTTTAAGCGCTTCGTCGCGGCGGGCCTTGTCGCTTCTGGCGTGATCTTCCATGTCGCGCATGAAGCGCGCGCTCTCGGCGAAGGCGCGTTCGCGCGCAGCAGCCTCGGCCTCGGCCTGTTCAAACGAGGACGGAGGTTTCGGCACGTCCTGCTGGCGGTCGGTCGGCTTCTGGAGTCCTTCACCGCCCGAGCGGGCCGCTTCCTCGAGCGTCATGTCGTGACGCTGGGCCATCCGTTCGGCGGCTTCCAGTGCATTGGTGCGCTCGCCCTCGAAGGGGCTTTCCTTTGCCATAAGCAAGAGGTTGTGGAAGCGCTCGCGCTCCGCGGTTGTCATACCCTTGGAAATTGGTCAGCTCCGGTGTTTCGACGTAAGAACCCAATACCATACAGGAGATTTAACGGAAATTGGACGTTTTTAGCCCTTTTTCGCCAAATCGCCCGAAGGGGTCCCCGGGGCGCGAAAACAGGCCGAAGAGCCTACAATTCCGCGCGTACGATAGCGGCTCCGTCACACATTGCCTTCAGTTTGCCAAACGCGACATCGCGACGCATGTATTTCATTCCGCAATCCGGGGCGACGAGTATCCGTTCCGGGGAGACGTGATCGAAAGCCCGGCGGATGCGCGCCGCGACGATTTCGGGGGTTTCGATCTCGTCCGTGCTGAGATTGAGGACGCCGAGGATGATCTTCTTGTTGGGCAGGGAATCCAGCACTTTGAGATCGATCCCCGATTGCCCGGTTTCGATCGATACCTGCTTGACGATACAGTCGCTCAGTTCCGGCAGGAAGGAATAGCCCTCGGGACGTTCATGAACCACGTGAGCGTATCCGAAACAGATATGGACGGCGGTTTCGCCCTCGATGCCCTCAAGGGCGCGGTTGATGGCCTTGACCGCGTATTGCTTGGCGACCTCCGGCCGCGCCTGCATGTAGGGTTCGTCAAGCTGTACGACGTCTGCGCCGGCCGCGAACAATTCGCGTACTTCCTCGTTCACTGCGACGGCATAGTCCATCGCTGCTGCTTCGTCGTTGTCATAGTAATCGTTCTGGGCCTGCTGGGTCATCGTGAACGGGCCGGGCAGGGTGATCTTGATCCGGTGATCTGTATTCGCGCGGAGGAATTTGACGTCCTCGACCTCGATCGGGCGGTTTCGTACGATGGGACCGGCAATGCGGGGCACCGGGTTCATGTGGCCCGTGCGGTCCATTGCTTCGCCGGGATTGTCGATATCGATGCCGCCAAGTGCTGTTGCAACCCGGTTCGAATAGCTTTCGCGGCGAACTTCGCCATCGGTGATGATGTCGACGCCGGCCCGTTCCATGTCGCGGATCGCGAGCAGGGTCGCATCGTTCTGGGCGTCTTCGAGCAGGTCCGGATCTACGCGCCACATTTCGAGTGCGCGCACCCGCGGTGGAAGGCGTCCTTTGAGGTTGGCGCGATCGACCAGCCATTCCGGCTGGACGTAACTTCCGACGACGGTGGTGGGCAGCAGTTTCTCGGTCATGTAGATACTTTCTCGGTTTCCTCGAAGATGAGGCGGGTTTCGCCGCTCTCTGATTGACGAACGGATCTGAAGAAGCAGGAATTATAGCCGACATGGCATGCGCCTGCACGCCGGGGCACGACCCTCAGCAACACAACGTCCTGATCGCAGTCCGTCCGAATCTCAACAATTTTCTGAATCTGGCCGCTCGTCGCGCCCTTGTGCCAAAGCTCGTTGCGGCTGCGGCTCCAATACCATGCCTCGCCCGTGCGGATCGTGTGCGCCAGCGCATCGGCGTTCATCCAGGCAAACATCAGCACGTCGCCTGTTTCAGCATGCTGGGTAATGGCGGGGATCAATCCGTCCGCATCGAAACGCGGCGCGAAGACGTCTCCCTCTTCCAGTTCTTCGCGGGATAGCGCCGAAGCGGCGGGAAACTCGGCCGGCGCCTCTGCCATGTCTATCCGTTCCGGATCATGGCCAGAAATTCCCGGCGGGTCGACGGATCGTCGCGGAACGATCCCAGCATCTGGCTGGTCACCGTATCGGCGCCCGGCTTGTGGATGCCGCGGGTCGTCATGCACTGGTGGCTTGCTTCGATCACGACGGCAACGCCCTGCGGCTGGAGGACGCGGTTGATCGTTTCTGCAATATCGACAGTCATCTTTTCCTGGATCTGCAGACGTTTGGAGAAAATCTCGACGACGCGGGCCAGTTTGCTGATGCCGACGACGCGCTGGTTCGGGATATAGGCGACATGCGCCTTGCCGCTGATCGGCACCATGTGATGTTCGCAATGGGATTCCACGGCGATGTCGCGGATCAGGACCATCTCGTCGTAACCGCCTGTTTCCTCGAAGGTTTTCATAAGGACCTGTTCGGGGTCCAGATCATAACCTGCGTAAAATTCGTTGTAGGACCGCACCACGCGCGCGGGTGTCTCAAGCAGGCCTTCCCTGTCCGGGTCGTCGCCGGCCCAGAGGATCAGCGTGCGGACGGCTTCTTCCGCTTCTTCCTGTGTCGGGCGGCCGGTTTTCTTGCCGGTTTCGACTATAGCATGCATCGTTCTCTCTCCTTCGCCTTACGAGTATACGCGGACAGGCGTCAACGGGCGAGCCCACGAAATCATTACGTTGACGGGGACATAATCGGACCTCAACCGGGGCATTTTTATTCGAACGGGGCCGTTTGCAGATGCCGACAGTTTCATGCCAAGCTTCAGGGGCAATTCAAATATGTATCTGAATATCCCGGTCCGGAGGCGATTTCCGCCAAAGATACCCATACCTATACCGATCCCGGCGACCCTGCTTGCCGTTCCTCCCGCGTCGAAGCTTTTCCGGACCGTGACATTTTCTTGACCCGCTTCGGCACCACTTGAACCAGCTGTGCTGCACCGATACCTTCGACCCGACGGTATGACCTGCAGGGATGTCCATGGCGCCCAAGATCAAAGACAAGAAAAAAGTTCCGGTCTACTGCTACCAGTGCGTCGCAGGGCCGGATCTTATGCAGGTCGAGGTCGAGGACGGTATCGCGACCCGGATCGAGTCCAATTACAACATTACCGACAGGCATCCCGGCGGCGGCAGGGTGTGCGTGAAAGCCTACGGGCTGATCCAGAAAACCTATAATCCCAACCGTGTCACATCGCCGATGAAGCGCACGAATCCCAAAAAGGGCCGCGGCGAGGACCCGGGATTCGTCCCGATAACCTGGGAAGAGGCGCTGGATACGATCGCGGCCAGGATGCGCGACATGCGCGCGCGCGGCGCCAGGGACGACAGCGGCTATCCGCGCCTGGCTGTTTCTTTCGGCGGCGGCGGCACGCCCACGCAGTATATGGGGACGTTCCCGGCATTCCTGGCGGCGTGGGGACCGGTCGATATGGGGTTCGGCGGCGGGCAGGGGGTGAAGTGCTATCACTCTGAACATCTTTACGGAGAACTGTGGCACCGAGCTTTTATCGTTTCGCCGGACACGCCGTACTGCAACTACGTGATAAATTGCGGGAACAATGTCGAAGCCTCGGGCGGTGTTGCCGGTGTCTGGCGTCAGGCGGACGCGCGCGTCCGCGGGCTGAAGCGGGTCCAGGTCGAGCCGCACCTGTCGATCACCGGCGCGTTGTCGGCGGAGTGGATTCCGATCAAACCCAAGACCGACGCGGCCTTCCTGTTCGCCCTGATCCATCGCATGATTATCGAGCGCGACTGGAACGAAACCTGCGATGTCCGCGCCCTGAAGGAAGATACGACCTCGCCCTATCTGATCGGGCCGAACGGCTATTACATGCGCGATCCCGACACCCGAAAGCCGCTGATCGGCGATCTGTCCGACGGGACGATCAAGCCATGGGATGCGGAAATCGGCGATGCGGCGCTTGTGGGCTCGTATGTCGTATCCGGCATAGAGGACGGCCCCGACGGACAGGTCTGGGAACACGTCGGCGTCGATGCGCGGCCTGCGTTCCAGCTTCTTCTCGATCATATGAAGCAGTTCGATCCGGAATGGGCCGAGGGCGAATGCGATGTGCCGGCGGCCAAAATACGTCAGGTCGCGGACGAATATGTGGCCCATGCCTGTATCGGGGAGACGATCGAGATAGAAGGCGTCGAAATGCCTTTCCGTCCCGTTGCGGTGATGCTCGGCAAGGGAGTCAATAACGGCTGGGGCGGCTACCAGACCTGCTGGGCGCGTACGCTGCTGGCGTCCCTCGTCGGGGCGCTTGAAGTGCCGGGCGGGACGCTCGGCACCGCGGTGAAACTGAACAGACCCGCGGATAACCGCCTGAAGACGGTTCGGCCGACCGATGACGGCGTAATGGACTATCCGTTTAATGCCACGTCGAAGGACGAATGGCTGGCCGACCCGCATATTCGCAATGCATATAAAACGTTGGTGCCAATGGTGGCGGACTCCGCGTGGTCGCCGGCATTGGGCCCGGCCCATCTGCCATGGCTGTTTCAGAAAAAGCAGCCGTCGAACTGGCCGAAACAGACGAAGCCGGAAATGTGGATCAACTATCGGACCAATCCGGCGATCTCGTCGTGGAATGCCCCGGAAGTGGCCGAGCGCATCGCCGAATTCCCGTTCACCGTTTCATTCGCCTATACACGCGACGAAACCAACCACATGGCCGATGTCATCCTGCCGGACTGCACGGACCTCGAAAGCCTGCAGTTGATCCAGATCGGATCGACCAAGTTCACCGAGCAGTTCTGGAAACATCAGGGCTGGGCGATCCGCCAGCCCGCGGTCCTGCCGCAGGTCGATGCAATGGATATGACGGATATCGCGACGGCACTGGCGGACCGGGTGGGCCTACTCGAAGAATATAACGCTGCGATAAACCGTGGCGCTGCCGGTGCGCGTCTGCAGGACAGGGACGGGGCATACGATTACGGGCTGGATCCGGCTGTGCCGCACGGGAGAGAGGAAATCTGGGATGCGGTCTGCAAGGCTGCGAGCCATTCGCTGAGTGACGGGGAGGAAGTCCGCGATCTCGACTGGTTTGCCGAGAACGGCTTCATGCTGAAACCTTTTCCGCAGCTTCAATGGTATCTCTATCCCAAAATGAAGGAAGAAAAGCTGCGTTTTGAAATGCCCTATCAGGAACGCATCAAGCGCCACGGCGCGCAGCTTGCCAACCGGCTGCACGAAATCGGCGTCGACTGGTGGGAAAAGCAGCTGGACGAATATGAGCCGCTGCCCGGTTACGAGCCTTTTCCCGATATCTGGACGGAGCATATCCGGGAATCGGGCGGCGATCCGGCGGATTACCCATTCTTCGCCCTCACCGCGCGGTCGATGCAGTACTCCTGGGGCGCCAATGTGGGCATTCCGCTGATCAATGAGGTCGCCAATAATATTTCGGGTCACAAAGGGGTCATCATCAACAGGACCCGGGCGAAGGAACTGGGGATCGCAGAGGGCGACGGGGTTGAAATATCGTCGGTGACAGGCGTGACGCGGGGCTTTGCCGTTCTGCGTGAAGGTATCCGGCCGGACACCGTTCTGATGATCGGGCAGTTCGATCACTGGGCAACGCCCTACGCAAAGGACCTCAATTTGCCGAGCCTCAATTCCGTGACGTCGCTTGCCCTGTCTCTCACGGATTCCACGGGGTCGAGCGCCGATCTCGCACGGGTCAAAATCCGGAAAATCGACGGCGAAAGGCGAAAACCATGAGCCCCGATGGCGGCGCCCCGGATTTTCCCCGCTATGGGATGGTCGTCGATCTGAACCGGTGCGTCGGCTGTCAGACCTGCACGATTGCCTGCAAGCACGCCAACGATACGCCGCCCGGGGTTCAGTGGCGGAAAGTGCTCGATATAGAGCGCGGTACGTTCCCCGATGTGGAACGCCTGTTCATGGTGGTTGGGTGCCAGCATTGCGCAGAGCCGCCGTGCGTCCCCGTATGTCCGACCGGTGCCACCCGGCAGCGGGCCGACGGGCTGGTGACGATGGATTACGATACCTGCATCGGTTGCGGCTATTGCGCGGTCTCATGTCCGTATCAGGCGCGCACCATCGGCCACGGCGAAGACTGGTATTACGGCGAAGAGACCACGCAGGAAGCGCATGTCTTTCATGACGAGCGCGTCGGCGTCGCGACCAAATGCACGTTCTGCGTCGAACGTATCGACGAGGCGAAGGAAGAGGGAATGACGCCGGGCGTCGATCTTGAATATTCGCCCGCCTGTTCGTCTTCCTGTATCGCAAGCGCCCTGCATTTCGGCGATTTCAATGATCCCGAGAGCAACGTTTCGAAGCTCGCCGCAGAGAACAGCTTCTTTCAGATGCATGAACAGCTCGGCACCGATCCGCAGATCAAGTACCTGTATGAAGTCCCGAACGCGACCCCGGGCCGCGATCCGGAACCCGAAGACACCGAGGACGAGACAATGGGCGACCCGGCGAACCCGCTGGTCGGCGCACGCCAGACGGTCTGGGATTACCGCGCGGCCATGAATTTCACGATGGGCGGCATGTCATCCGGTCTCGTGGTCATGGCAACGTTGGCCTATTTCGTGTCCGGTCTGACGTCCGAAGCGCTGCTGTATTTGAACGTCGCCGCCGGTGCCGGCATGGCGGTCGGGCTTTTCTTTGTCTTCATGGAGATCGGCCGAAAGAAGCGGTTCTGGCGCGCGCTCATGCGGCCGCAATCGTCCTGGATGTCGCGCGAGGTGTATGCCGTCGCGGTGTTTTACCCGGCGCTGCTGGCCGACGTGATCTGGTCGGGCCCGGTGCTGCACCTGGTGGTGGCGCTGGCGGCGCTGGTTTTCCTGTATTGTCAGGCGCGAATTCTGCATGCGGCGAAGGGGATACCCGCGTGGCGGGTCGGTATCATTCCCACCATGATTGTCATGAGCGGCTTTCTTGAAGGCGTCGGCCTGCTCGGCATTGCAAGCGGACTTGCTTCGTGGCGGTTCGAAGCGTCAATGGCCTTTATTTCGACGTGGGGCGCATTACTGGCGCTCTTCAACATGCTGATCTGGCAGCGTTATTTCGCATTCGCCAGGCGTGATGGGGTGCCGCCGCTCGCCCGCGACGAATTGCAGAAACTGACGCCGGCTCTCCGCCTGATCGGCCATATCACGCCGCTGGTGCTTTTTGCGCTCGCCAGCGCGTTCAGTGAATCGCTCCTTGCGATCGCCGGTGTTGCCGCTGTCGCAGGCGGTGTGATGTGGAAATTCACCGTGATCACCCGGGCCTGTCATGAACAGGGTTTCGCGATGCCCAAGATGCCGCAGAGGGGATCGGGCGACCGCGCCGCGCCGGCCCGGCTGGCCGGGCTCCGGGACGCATCCGGATCATGATGTTAGACACGCAGACGCCGGCAAGGATTTTCGAGATAAGCGCGTTCCGGTCCAGATATTCAGGGCAGGCGCTTGAAACCGGTAAACAGATGGGGAGGGCGGCGGATGAAATACCGCTTTATTGACTGGCAGGAGTTCGAGGCACCGGGCGCGACCGCGGGTGAAACTGTCGGTGTGCTGACGCTCAACCGGCCAGATCGCAAGAATGCGCTCGGCCCGCGTATGGCGATGGAACTGGATACCATCTTCGGCGAGATACGCCACAAGCAGGTGCGCGTTGTCGTGATCACCGGCGCCGGCGGGACGTTTTGTTCTGGCGGTGACCTGAAGGAAGAAACCCTGCCGCTGGAGCGGCCCGAGGACGATCTCGGCATTCGCGGCGAATATGGCGAACTCGCGCAATGGATGATCAACGACCACTTCCATGTGATCGCCCAGAGAGCGCTGCGCAAGCTGGAGGAGCTACCGCAGCCCGTGATCGCGGCGATTGACGGCGCTGCGGTTGGTGCCGGATTCGAGATGACGCTGGCCTGCGATCTCCGCATTATGACCGACCGGGCACGCGTGTCGGAAATCGCGGTGCCGGCGGGTTTCGTCTCGGAGTGGAGCTGTCCGCGCAACCTGCCCAAACTGGTCGGTCTGACCCTGGCCAACGAACTGATCCTGACCGGCCGGTTCGTCGGCGCGGCCGAAGCCAAGGAGATCGGTCTGGTCAACCGGGTCGTTGCGCCTGAAAACCTGATGGATGAAGCCATGACCCTGGCGAGCCAGATTGCGCGCATGCCGTATCTCGGCGTGCGCTACGCGAAGGAGCTTCTCCAGCTTTACAACCAGGACAACCGGACGCCGGAAAACTACAAGGCCGAACTCGACCGCGTGATGGAGATCATCCGCACCGAGGATTCGGCCGAAGGCATCCGCTCCCTGCTGGAACGCCGTCCGGCGCGCTGGGCTGAATAGAAAAGCGGAACAGGGCGGCACAGCAAAACGCGAATCCGCCTGTAACTCCGCTAGCTGCCGATCACGCCGCCATCCGCCTTCGTAATTACCACGACCGAAGGCCGGGTCGGCATATCGTCCCTGAAGTCGGGCCACCGCGTCGATGGATTGGCGAATGTTGAGTCTTTCTCGTCCGCCGGATGCTGAACTGCCGCAAAGAATGTCCTGTCGTCCGGTGTGAAGCAGGGACCGCAAAGTTCTGCGCCGCGGGGGGCGGCAAAGAACCGTTTGGTCAGCATGCGGCCTTCGCCTTCCACGTCGGTTGCCCACACACCGTCGGCGATACCGGATTTCGGCGCCCCGTCCGTCGCGATCCAGAGCCGTCCCTTTGAATCGAATGCGCAATTATCGGGGTTGGACAGCCAGCCGTTCGACGACACGCCGGCATGATATTTTGCCCCGTCCGTCTCCTCCGCAGGATTGCCGGCCATCAGCGGGATTTCCCAGCTGAACTGCTGGGCCGCGTGGTCAGCATCCGCACCACGGCCTGGCGGAACCATTTCCAGGATATGGCCGTGCCGGTTATTCGGCCGCGGGTTGACCGCGTCGATCTGGTTCGCCTTGCGCCTGGAATTGTTGGTGAGCATCACGTAGACGGTGCCGGTCACCGGGTTCGGTTCCACGTCCTCCGGGCGATCCATCGGCGTTGCACCCAGCAGGTCGGCGGCATACCGGGTTTCAATCATCACGTCGGCCTGGCTGTTGAACCCGTTGACGGCGGTCAAAGGGCCGGCGCCCCAGACCAGCGGCAGCCAGTCGAGCCTCCCGTTCGTGCTGAATTTCGCGACGAACAATGTACCGTTATCCAGCAGCGCCGAATTGGCGGCGCGGTTATTCGCGTCGTATCGGCCGCTGGAGACGAACTTGTAGATATAGTCGAAGCGTTGATCGTCGCCGGTATAGACGACGATGCGGCCGTCCCTGTTGATGACCGTGGTCGCCCCTTCATGTTTGAAGCGGCCGAGTGCTGTGCGTTTGACCGGCGTCGATTCAGGGTCGTAGGGGTCGATTTCGACCATCCAGCCAAATCGGTTGGGCTCGTTCGGCTCCTTTTCCAGATTGAACCGGTCGTGATAATCCGCCCAGGAATAACGGCTTTTGGCGTTGAGCCCATACCTCTTGTAATTACGGGCTTCGGATGTTTTCCCCGGATCGCCGCCGAAATAGCCGTGAAAATTCTCTTCGGCGATCAGGACCGTGCCCCACGGTGTGTGTCCGCCGGCGCAGTCGTTGATGGTGCCGAGCGCCATCGTACCTGTCGCATCCGCGTTGGTTTTCAACCGGTCATGCCCCGCGGCGGGGCCGGAAATCCGCATTGGCGTGCCGACGTGAATGCGGCGGTTGTATTTGCTGCCACCGACAACCGTCCAGGCGCCGTCCTGTTTCACAATTTCGACGATGCTGTGGCCGTGCGCGGCCATTTCTATTTCAGCCTGTGCCTTTGTCAGTTTCTGATTCCGTGCGACATCCGGGAACATCAGGTGCGGATTGGTGTATTCGTGATTTACGGTCAGCAATCCGCGATCGCCGTTTTTCGACCCGGCGGGCAATGGGAGAAAGCCGATATAGTCGCAGTTATATCCGAACTGTTTTGCCTGGGCAGCGGCCGTCTGGTTCATTGGATCGAATGGCGGTGCGCCGGCCTCGACCGCATCGCCCCAGCGAAGAAGCACTTTGGCGTCATATCCCGGTGCGACATGATGGGTGGAGTCATAAACATGGGGCGTTTCGGTAAAGCCAAGCGTTGATCTTGCACCCGCCGCCAGGGCGCGCCTGCTCACCATATTTTGCCCGACAAGTCCGAACGCAGCGGCAGCGCCAAGGCCGGCGAGAATTCTGCGGCGCGACATCCGGGCCTCTACGATCTCCGGGAATGGCGTATTGCCGCTTTGATTTGACGGGAGATCGTCGTCATCCCTGATAAGTCCCAGATCCTCGAGAATTTCGGGGTCGTCTGCGGGCAGGGTTGTGCCGGTGATCGTTATGTCAGCCATCGCCAGTCCTCAGCGTAAATTTATCCATGCGACGCTTTTGCCATGGGCGATCGCACAACGGTATGACGATCGTCTTTCATTTCGATGACACGACCGGGCGCCGGCGACCGGATGGAAGCTAGATATTGCCGAACAGGCCTCTTTGGCGGTGCCAGCTTTCTATGCCTGTATCAGGGTATTCGTCGAACTTTGCGTCATGTTCCGCCGCATTGACCGAGACCCAGGACGCCTTGCTTCCCAGCATCAGATGAGTCGTTTCCGGAGCTTCGGGGAGCGGAGTGTCCATGGCGGATGCGAAGGGATAGACAAAATCGGGCCAGTCCGATCCATGCACCCACAGTGCGGATCCGCAACTTTTGCAGAAATAGCGTTTCGCCGGGCTGAGACCATCTTCTTCATAGGAGTCCCGGTCATTCCGGGCTGACCGGTAGACGGAGAGGTTTTCTTCACCTGTGATTTTCAGCGTTTCGGCGCGGCCCATGATATTGATGGCGTAGCCGCCACCGCCTGCGGTTTTGCGGCAAATCGAGCAATAGCAGCGGTTATAGGGGTAGGGGGTGTCGGATTCGACGGAGAAATGAACGGCGCCGCAGTGGCATGAGCCTTCCAGTTTCATGATGCTCTCCCGTAAGATTGGCATAAATGATACCAGACGTTTATGGCCGGTTGCGGATTCAATTTCGTTGGTGCGGTATTCTGTCCCGGCGACGCGTTGGCGATACTGAAAAACGAAACCGGGAGATGACCCGTTCCGATGAAAATGTCTGTCGAGAGGCGCCCGCAACGCGCATCGCGGATCGCCCTTGCTGCGATAGCCGTCGTGCTGACGGCTATCTCTGGAGCGGGCGCGGCTCCGTTTCGGCAACTTCCCGAACCGCCGATGATCCCGCCCTCCATCACTTACCCCGCTGAGCGCGATATTCTTCAGGCCGATCTCGACCGCGTGACGGCGAGCATCAGGGAATATAATCGCGGACTGGCGGACTACCGTCGCGACTGTGACCAGCGGCTCCTGACCAACGCCGCCAGAAAACGGGAATGTTCCTCTCTGGCCCAGGGACTGCATCGTGAGTCTTCTCGCCTGCGGGCGGCGATCAATGCGCTGCGCAACCGGTTTAGCGCGATAGAAAGGGGCGCAAGGCAGCGTCGGCAGGCAACCGATCCCGCCTTGAGCGCGGCGGCGACAGGTGCATTGCGTGACAGCAGGCCAGGGCTTATTGCCGAAGCCCTTGCTGCGGGTGACGGTTCGTGGAAGAGCGTGCTCGATCACGTCAAAGCGATGCGGGACAGAGGTGCGGGCGACCCCGCCATTCGCGGAGTATACGCCTATCTGACCGGCATCCATTCGGGTGGCTTGGCGGCCGATATGCTTGAGAACGAATACTACAAATACGGCGTCCGACGCGCTCTTTCGGGAGATTACTGGTCTGCAACCCTCGCTTTCGCGCAGGCGGCGCGCGACACACCGGATGACCGCCGCGTCTTCGAATCCTTTGCCACCGCCGCCGGGCGCCAGCATGCAGCACCTGCCTGCGCCATCTCCGGTCGCTGCGTATCCGGCAACGTTACGGAGTGGGTGAAGAGGTTCGGCACCGGGCATGAACGCGCCCTTGAGCAGGCAGAAGCGGCATATCAGAAGGAGATGCTCGATCCGAAGACCGCAGGCGTGTTCCGGATCCTCAAGGCTATTGCTGTCTATGCGGCAAAGAAGGAAACAGCGCCATCCGCGGAAACGATGCGCAAGATCGCTGTACGGGAGATGGCGCGGCAGGCGCTCGTGGCTGCGCGGGGCGGCAACCGGTTCGACGCTGTTCAGCGATATATCCGTTTGTGGGAACTGACCGAGCCTGACCGTGCGGCGGTCTTTCTTGTCCGCTACGCGGAAACTTCCGGCTCGGCAGAAGCCCGTGCAATGTCTGAGATACGCCCGCGCCCTTCCGCACCAACGGCGAACGGCCGGGAATATCTCGAGCGGCTCCGACAGGCCTTCACGCAGGGAGACAATGCGAGCCCTTTCTCGGGTGCGCTGACCCGAGCTCAGATTATTCGTCTTCAGAGATGAGCGCGAAGTTGTTTATGGTGCGAAAATGACTTTGATCGAACCCGACGGCATCTGGTGCGATGTCCGGACAACGGATTTCCTGCCCCTTCGTCCTGCCCTTTTTCTTGACCGGGACGGCACGCTGATTGACCTCGTCGATTATATTTCGTCGCCGGACGACGTGCGGTTGATCGATGACGCCGTTGCCGCCGTGAAATCGGCGAATGCCGCCGGTGTCGCGGCCGTAATCGTGACAAACCAGTCGGGTATCGGGCGCGGCTATTACGACTGGGCCGCATTCGAGGCCGTGCAGACAAGAATGTATGAATTGCTGGAGGCGGCAGGCGCTTGGGTCGACGCCGCCTATGCGTGCCCTCATCCGCCTGCGGATGCGGGGGGACCAGAGAATTCCCTATACCGGAAGCCGGCGCCCGGCATGTTCCTGCGGGCGGGCACGGACCTCGCGCTGGATCTCGCCCGAAGCCGCGTCGCGGGGGATACTGCCGCCGACCTTGCGGCAGGAAAAGCCGCCGGACTGAGAGCGGGCATTCTCGTGGAGACAGGTTATGGCGACCGGGACATACAACAGGCCCGGGCGCTGGCGGATGAAGCCTTTCAAGTGGTCTGGGCCGACTGGGCCGACTGGGCCGACAGGCCCCAGGCAGGCTGAGCCGCCATCAGGGGGAGATGCCGCGGGTGTTCTTCGATGCGAGGAACCATCCATAGGTCAGCCGGAGGCCATCGAGAAGGCCGGTGCTGGGGCGCCAACCCATCTCTGAGAGCCTGGAGACATCCAGCAGCTTGCGCGGCGCACCATCCGGTTTTTCCGCGTCGAAGACCAGTTCGCCCTCATACCCGACGGCCCTTGCGATGGTTCTCGCGAGATCGCTGATCGAGATTTCTTCTCCGGTGCCGATATTGATGTGCGTTTCCCCGCTGTAATGCTGCATGAGGAACACGGCGGCGTCCGCCAGGTCGTCGACATACAGGAACTCCCGCAGGGGCGTACCGCTGCCCCAGACAGTCATCGTTGGATCACCAATGGTTTTGGCTTCATGCGCTTTCCGCATCAGGGCCGGGATGACATGGCTGCTCTGCAGGTCGAAATTGTCTCCCTGACCGTAAAGATTGTTCGGCATCGCGGAGATATAGTCGCAGCCATATTGCACCGTCATCGGCTCTGTCGACGCGGAACTTGCAGACATGAAACAACTGGTAGATGAGGCGGAACGGATTATCAAAAATGCTGAGTCTGCCGCGGAAATTGCGCCGGGATTGGCGCCGTTGCTCGCCGAATCGTGGGAGCTTAAAAGACGCCTCTCCGCCCGGATCAGCGACACCGAGATAGATAATCTTTATGATTCCGGTATTGAGGCAGGCGCCCTCGCCGGAAAGCTTTGCGGCGCCGGCGGCGGCGGCTTTCTGCTGATGATTGTGCCGCCTGCCCGCCGGACAGGCTTTTTGGAGGCGATGGGGCGCCGCTGCTGTGTCGATTTCGGTATCGATTCACGCGGTTCAACCATCCTTCGGGCAGATGCGGCGCTTTAAGTCGTATGATTCTCCTTTAATTCTCCTTCCGTTTCAGGAAAAGAACCCATCGGACGAGAGATCCGCCGAAGGTTCCTTATGGGGTGTCTGGGAACCCCAGATGACCTGATTTTACGCCGATTCAATGTATTATTCTTTTCGATAAAGGTGTGTTTTTAGATAATAAAGTAATCGGGTTTTGAAAGATTAATAAAAATTGTAAATATTATCAATTATATTATAAATTCTACATAGGCGGTCGGCAGCTATACACTTATTTGAAAATTTCTGTTCTGGGAATCAATCATCGATTTCATTTTCAAGGGTTTTTCAATGTTGAGTGGTTATCAAGTGTTGTTCTATTTGGGCTGTTGGCCTAAATTATTGAAAATAATTTGTTTTTTTTTCTTGTTGAGAGAGATTCTTAATATTAGAAAGTGGAGACGGATTGAGTGACGGTATTCTGATACCGTCACTCACAAGAGCGATATGCGCGGAGTGGCTCTTCATCAGGGGTGCTGGCTCTGGTGTCGCGATCCAGATATCAGGATGAGAGATTTCGCGGCGGAGGACCTTTAGATGGCGACTGTTAGTTTTAGAATTACCGATGAGCTGAAGCGTGAACTGGACGAGCTGTCGGCCGAAAAAGGTTATCATTTGAGCAAGCTTTTCCGCAGGGCCATCGAGGATCTGCGGGATACGATGCGGCATGGTCCCGACGGTGGCGCGTTCGATCTTACCTTGAAAGACAGGCTGGTACTGTCAAACCAGTACCGGATACTGGAACTGCTGGATGCCGAAAGTTCAGCCGATTATGCCGGGTGCCGCGCGGTGGTGACCGGCGGACAGGAAACGCATTACGTCACCCTGCTCGAAGACTTCGCCAACGCACTCAACCTCCGGGTAGCGCGCGAAGTTATGGATATCCTCGCGATGTTTTCCCGGTTGAGGCTGTCTTACGATCATCTGGGCGGACAGACATCGCTTCCGGACAAAGGCATGGATTTCGCCGGCTTTCATCCCGATTTTGAGGCGGAGATGCTGAGCTATGCTCAGTTCTATCTGGCGAAACTGGGGCGTCATCGCTGGCTGAAAAAGGCTGACGGGAGGGGGCTTGAGAGCGCGGTGCCGATGCTTGATGTCTATCGCCGAATGCTCAGTACCTGGCAGGGTATCGGGGATTCAAAAGTTCTGTCGGAAGCCGAAATCGGCGAGATCGTAAATGCGGGAAATGGCATTCAAGACATGACGAAACCGTCGTCAGGAGTATATTTGGGTCCTGCCCATTCCTGAGCGGTTGTGATATGCGCGGGACACTTCAGCTTTGTTCTGACGCGACATCGGATGGGCAGTATAACTGTGCTATCTGTTCCTGATAGCGGGTACGGCAGAGGCCAGAATAGAAACGATATTGTCGGCCCGCAATTCGGACTTTGCGCAAAACAATTTTGCGCCGTTAGCGATGGCGATGCGGTGTAGTTCGGGCGAAGATTCGTCGGATACCGCGATAATCGGCGTTTCCGGGGATTTCTTATAGGTGGACGTGATCGATTCAGCGCCAAAGGGCGGCAGGAACAGGTCATGAATGATTGCCGTATAATTGCCCCGGTCCATTAGTTCAGCGGCTTCCGCAACGCTGGTTGCACGCGCTGTTTCCACCTCGCCGCCGAGTGCGTCCTGAAGGCAGATCGCGATAAGCTCGAAATCTGCTGCGCTGCCGTCGACAACGAGAATTTTAAAAGACATGCCTCCTCACTTTCCTGCAGGAACCCCGAATTTCCCGCCGACGATCAGGTGGACCGCAGTGCCTGCTTGCCGGAACGCACTGAACCGACCATGGCCGGCGAATGCGAATATCTGGGTTTGCCGGGGTGTCGGAGTACCGGATTTGCTGGCGACAGGTGGTGTAGGATGCCAGAAGACGCATCACATGCATGTAATACAAGGTTAATAAAAGGGCAATACGAATCGTACGATGGAACGGGGTCATACAACTATTGATAAATGGAGGTGCCTTGTCGTCTGGCCATGGTCCGGAATTCCAAATTCCCCTGGGCAGGAGAATCTTGTCATGCCCGTGTCGATAGGTGGAATCCGATAATACCGGCCCCGTTTTGTTTCACAGCGATGCCTGATTGCGCTACACCCGGGCGATGACGATTGTTTCCATAAAATTCGGCCTTGATGCGAGGCTCGGGATGATGCGCGGCGTTGATCGGCTGGCCGACGCCGTCGCCGTCACACTGGGACCGCGCGGCCGCAGTGTCGTGATCGAGGCTGAAAACGGGCAGGGCGCGCCCCGGATTACCAAGGACGGCGTGACCGTTGCCGATGCGCTGGAAGAGGCCGGCCGTTTCGAACAGCTGGGGCTGCGCCTCGTGCGCCGGGCGGCGCAGCGGGTGGCAGAGGATATCGGCGACGGGACGACGACGACGATCGTCCTCGCTCGAGCGATTGCGGCAGAGGGTATGAAGGCCGTTGCCGCCGGGCTAGATCCGATGCAGTTGCGGCTGGCGATCGAGCGCGGCAGCGCCGCTGTCACGGGGGAGTTGCGGCGACAGTCCCGGCCCGTGCGCGGGAGGGCGGATTTGCAGAGAATTGCGACAATATCCGCCAATGACGAAGCGACGCTGGGGGCAATCATCGGCGAGGCGTTCGACACTGTCGGCGCCGACGGTGTGGTCTCGGTCGAGGGCGGGCAGGGCTTCGAAACGACGTGGGAACGTCTGAGCGGCCTGCAGTGGGACGGCGGATATGTCTCGCCCTATTTCATGACTGACCCGGTCACGGCGGAATGTGTCTACGATAAACCGCTGATCCTGCTGACCGAACACACGCTCGAAAATCACACGCCCCTGCTGCGCCCGCTCGAGGCCGCCGTCAGGGCAAACCGGCCTCTGCTGATCGTTGCCGAGGGCGTCACCGGTGAAGCGTTGCAGACGCTGGTGACCAACAAGATACGGAACAATCTGCGCGTTGTGGCCGGAAAGGGTCCGTTGTTCGGTGACCGTCGGCGGGCCATGCTCGAGGATATCGCGGCAGTCACCGGCGCGACCCTTGTGTCGGACCGGCGGGGCGATGCCCTGAAAGAGATTGATCCCGCAGTGCTTGGCGCCGCGGAGAGGATAAAGCTGACCAAAAATGCGACCACGATTATCGGCGGCGCGGGCGCATCGGCGGCCATTGAAGACCGCGTTGCCGGAATCCGCGCGGAACAGGGGCTTGCCGGCAATACGCCGTTCCAGCAGAAAAACCTGCGGGAGCGTCTTGCGAAGCTGACGGGCGGTGTTGCCGTCGTCCGTATCGGGGGGGCGAGCGAGGCGGAAATATCGGAACGTCTGGACCGCGCCGACGATGCCGTGAATGCCGTGCGGGCAGCCGCGGCGGCCGGAATCCTGCCGGGCGGGGGGGGCGCCTATATCCACGCGGCGAAGATACTGCCCGGCGGAAACACGCCGGAGGAACGCGCGGCGAACCGCATACTCAGCACCGCGCTGGCGTCACCCGCCATCCGCATTGCGTCAAACGCAGGCCGGGATGGCCGGATGGTTGCGGCGCGGATCGCCGGCGAACGCTCTGCCGTGATGGGCTTCGACGCACAGCGGGATACCTTTCGCGATCTTCTGGCAGCGGGCGTGGTCGATGCGGCGCAGGTGGCCGTGTCCGCGCTGGAGGCGGCGACGTCGGTGGCGGCCTTGCTGCTGACAACAGAGGTCGTGGTCGCAAAGCCCGCCCCGCCGCCACGCCCGACCCGCGCCGACGACATTCCCTTCGGTCCCGAAGCCAAGGACATGACTGCCGAAGAAGCCGGTGGCTTCGGTCTCGTCTAGCCGGCTGCAAGATTACTCCCGATGGTTGTCTGTATATCCGTTTGCTGACCGAAGGCGTGGCGGCATGGCCGTATTTATTCGGCTGCGCTGCGGCGTCTCCGGTTTCGGGTTGATATCCGGAGTTTATCTGCTCTAAAATATTTACCGAAGGTTGTATAATTCGGGGCGGGAAACTCGAGACGCTTTCAGCGCGCAGGGAGTCGGTCGATGGCAAAAGGCGTGTTCCGGACACAGGCGTCGGCGACTGTCCTGCTGACGGCGGCGCTTGCGGTGTACGGCTGCCGCACGGGCCAAGGATGGATCTGCCGAGCGTCGCGCCCGCCCGGACATTGATGATGGAGGTGCCATCGAGCCAACAGGCCAGCGTCGCCCTCGGGCGTGTGGTTGTCGGCGTTCGGCGGGGCACGACCATCGCACATTTCCCGCGGTCGCCGATCACAATCGGGAGCAGGCTCTGCAATTACGGACACCGTCAGGGGGAGACCCTCGAATGGGGGAGCGGATCGCGGGAATTCGGCAACTGGGAATCGGAATTCGGCGATATCTTCTTCGATGTCCTGAGCGAGCGTGGAATCAATGTCGTCGGCGATTCCCGGGATCTTTTCAAACAGGCGGACGGGGCGCAATCTGCCGAGTACCTCATCGGCGGGCGAATTGTCGATATACGGGGAAATCTTTGCGAATGGTTTGACGGCTGGAACGGACGGCCGCTCGATCTGCATACCGGCGAGTTTTTCATTACGGTGGAGTGGTCCGTGTTTTCGACCCTGGCGGATCAGACGGTTGCCCGCTTCAGGACAAGTGCCCGCTACGAACAGAAGGTTGCGAAGAAAGACGGGGTCAATCTCGCGTTCAGCGGGGCGTTTGCGCGGGCAGCCGGCACCCTCGCGACGGTGCCGGAATTTCGCAGGCTGCTCGCAGGTGAAACGCCGCCGCCAAGCCGCGCGCGAAGCTCCGGGGATACATCAGGGTTGAAGGGCGGACGCAACCCGGACGCGACCGGCAAGGCGACGGCACCTGAGCTGATTTCGTTCCCGCGTATTCCGCTCTCGGCCCTGCCGATCGAACGGAATGTGGGCCAGATATTGTCATCCGTCGTGACGATCCGCATCGGGGGCGTGCACGGGTCCGGGTTTCTGGTGGCACAGTCCGGCCATCTGCTGACAAACCGTCATGTGGTCGGCTCGGCGGAGAACGTCCAGGTCGTGTTTGCGAACGGCCTTGAGGTTACCGGAAAGGTATTGCGCCGGGACGGGACGAACGATGTCGCGCTCGTGCAGATTCCGCTGCGAGCGCGGAGTGTTCTGCCGATCCGGGAGGACATGGTCGGCCCGCTCGAAGAAGTGTATGCCGTTGGCAGCCCGATGGACGAAGCGTTGCAGGCGACGATCACGAAGGGTGTCGTCAGCGCAATCCGGATCGATCCGCGCAGTGGAATCCGCCTTATACAGGCGGATGTCCCGGTTTCTCCCGGCAATAGCGGCGGACCGCTGCTGGACGCGCAGGGGAACGTGGTCGGATTGACGGTCGCGGTGTACGCGGACGACCGCGCGCAGGCGCTTAATTTCTTCATTCCAATACAGGATGCGCTCGATGTGCTCGGGATCGCGCTGAGAACCGACCGGACGAGCATGCGGAAATAGGGGCCGGCTCTGCAGAGGGGATGCTTGCGTCGGGCCGCAATCCCGGTCATGACAGGTCATGAGTTCTTTACCCCCCGTTGCGCCGCGCTTCGCCTTCTGGGCGCGCCTCCCCGGCAATCTGCAGGGCATTCTGTTGCTGAGCGTCGGCGCGTTCCTGTTTTCGGTGGTCGACGTGTTCGTGAAATCGCTGGGCGGGCGCTTTCACCCCATCGAGATCTCGTTTTTCCGCTATGCCTGCGGTTTTCTGTTCCTGATTCCGCTTTTTATCAAGCTGGGGCCGGGTAACCTCAGGACCCGCCGTTTTCCGCTGCACCTGTTGCGGATGGGGCTCGCTTTTGTCGCGCAGCTTGGCATTTTCATCACCGTCATCCATATGCCGCTTGCCGATGCAACGGCCTTCATGTTCTCCAAACCGCTCTTCACGACGGTTGCCGCCGTTTTCGTTCTCTCGGAAGTGGTCAGCGGCCGGCGCTGGGCCGCCACCGTGGTGGGGTTCATCGGCGTGCTGGTTCTGGTGCGCCCCGGCAGCGGCGCGATTGATCCGTATGCATTGGTGGCGGTAGCCGCGGCCATGACCTTCGCGCTCGCAAACGTGCTGATCCGCAAGCTTTCCTCGACCGAGCCGACCGCCCGAATCCTGTTTTATTATCATGTCGGCGGCATCATTCTGTTCGCGGGGCCTGCCGCCTATGTATGGGTGATGCCGATCGGGATCGAATGGGTACAGTTGATCGCGATCGGCGGACTGACGACCATCGGCATTTTCTGCTTCATGCGCGCCTTTTCCGTGGGCGAGGCAAACGCCGTAGGCCCGGCGGAGAACCTGCGTCTGATTTATGCGGCGATCTTCGGATATTTGCTGTTTGCCGAAATTCCATCGATCTGGAGCGCGGTAGGGGCGGCGATTATCGTCGCGAGCACGGTCTATATCGCCCAGGTGGAGTCGCGGCGAAAACAATAGCGCCGATTGATCCCCGACGTTCCCGTCGTTAACTTGGCGGTCGCAAAGACAGAATCCCCTTCCAGACAGAGGCCCTTTCCATGGCAGAGACAGCGATTTTCGAACCCGGCGGATACCGATACGTTCGCGGCCCGTTCCAGTATTCCGGCGGTGCCGCGGCGCAGCCGGGCTTTGCGGTTGAGCGTGCCCGGTTTGCGCGGCCCGTCGCGCTTGAAGAGGGGTTCCGGCGAATCGAGGCCCATCTCGATTCCATCGGCCGTCCCTACACGTCTTTCTGCGCCTGCGAGCTGCGCTCGCCCGCGCCGTTTTCCGAGCAGGGTTTTATCGATTTCAACCGGGTCTATGTTGGCACGCTGGAACGCTGGGGCATCTACAAGGACGAGGAAAACCCGGTCGCGCGTTCGAACGTGTGTCCGGAAATCGACGCACCTCCCGGCCCGAGTTTTCATGCCTTCAGCTATACCGTTGAAGCGCCTGAAGATGCGCCCGCGAGCTTCGTCATCGCGGGATCGGGGGAAGCGCCTGAAGGACACGGCAAGTACGAAGACCGGATCATCCGGCTCGGCGATACGTCGCCTGACGCGATGCGCGAAAAGGCACAATACGTTCTGGGGGCAATGGAAGAGCGGATGACGGCGCTCGGCGTCGGTTGGGGCGATGCGACCGCGACCCATGCCTACACCGTGCACGATCTGCACCCGTTTCTTGCCGATGAGATCGTCGGACGGGGCGCCGCCGCTGCCGGGCTGACCTGGGTCTATGCCCGCCCGCCGGTCGTCGGCCTCGAATACGAGATGGATTTGCGCGGCGTCTACCGGGAACACGTGCTTCCGGGCTAATCCTGATCAATACCCACGCCGGCGCAGGGCATTAGATTTCCCTCACACTGTTTTTGACTAGAAATTTTGGGGAAATGACAATGAGCCTGATGCACAAGGTTCGCTTTTATCACGCCGCGCTCGCGATCTTCACCGTGCTGGCCTACCTGTCCGGCGATTTTGGCCTGGTGCACGACTGGCTGGGATACGTGCTGGCGGCTGTCCTGGCGATGCGGCTGCTTTGGGCGGTCTTCAATCCGCGTCAGCTCGGGCTCAACCGGTTCTACCCGAACTTTGACGGCCTGCGTTTCGACAACGCCTACCATCATCCTGCCGTGAGCAAGGTCTTTATCCTCGGTATCGCGCTATCCCTTTTGGGGGCGACATTGTCGGGCGTTGCAATGGACGGTGGCCGCGCGATCGGCCTTGCCGATGCCGGCATCGGGATCAGCGTTATTGGGACGGCCCACGCGGATGAAGGCGAGCGGGGAGAGCATGGAGACAGGCACGGCGGAGACGATTTCATGGAAGAAATCCACGAATCCCTGTCGAGCCTGGTGATCCTGTTCGTCATTCTGCATGCGGGCTATCTGCTGCTTTTCAAGTTCCCCCTGGCACGCTTCATGCTTTTCCGGGACAAGCGAAAGGGCTGAATGCCCGCCCGCAGCCTGCCGTTAGACGATACCGCCGGCGCGGGGTAAGATTTCCCTGTGAATAACAGGAGGCGGCGATGAAAATCGATGGCGGCTGCGTGTGCGGCAAAATCACCTATGAAGCGGAGGTGGATCCGGAAAAGGTCGGGCTGTGCAATTGTACCGATTGCCAGAAGTTTTCCGGCTCGGCCTTCCGGGTCGGCGTCCCTGCACCTGACAGCACGTTCCGGCTTTTGACGGGCGAACTGAAAGTTTACGTCAAAACAGCGGAAAGCGGCGGCAAGCGGGAGCAGGCGTTTTGCCCCGACTGCGGAACGCATTTCTATTCCACTTCGGTGGGCGACGTGCCAAAGGTGCTGCGCCTGCGCACCTCGACGGCCAACCAGCGTGACCTGCTGCCACCGAAATCTCAGGGCTGGATGAGGTCGGCCCAGGCGTGGCTTGCGGATTTACCCAGTTTACCGGGCGTCGATAAGCAGCCCGGCTGACGGTGTTTGTTCCGCCCCATTTTTTTCTGCTCGCCTTCGGCTGGGTCAGTGTTTTGCTGGCCTGCCTGTTCGTGCCGGAGCGCGCGTTCTCGGAACCCGCTGCCAAGGTTGGCGATGTCGGACAATCTGCAGGCCGGATATTGCATGTCGGGCCGAGCCGGAAGCTGAAGCGGCCATCCGATGCGGCGGCAATCGTGCGCCGGGGCGACACGGTGCGTATCGATGCCGGCACCTATGCCGATTGCGCCATCTGGCGCACCCCGGATATTACGCTGTCCGGCGATGCGCAGGGGGAAACCCGAATCCGGGATGTGTCCTGCGACGGCAAGGCGCTTTGGGTGTTCTATGACGGGCCTGCCATCGTCAGAAATATCCGGTTCTCGGGCGCCCGGGTCGCGCGGCGCAACGGCGCCGGCATCCGCTGGGAGGGCAGGGGAAGGCTGACGGTTCTGGATTCCCGTTTCGACGGCAACCAGATGGGCATTCTGACCCATAACAGGCGCATATCGTCGCTCTACATCATGCGAAGCCGGTTCGACGGCAATGGCAACTGTCCGGAATTCTGCGGCCATGCGGTTTATGCCGGTGCTATCGCGTCGCTGACCGTACAGGCGTCGGCGTTCCGCGATCACCATTTCGGCCACCATATCAAGTCCAGGGCCCTTGTTTCGAACATCGTCGGCAACACGATTTCAGACGGTATAGCGGGAACCTCCAGCTACGCGATCAATCTGCCCAATAGCGGTACGGCGACGATCCGCGGGAATGCCATCCAGAAAGGCCCGCTCAGCGACAACCTTCACTGCGCGATCTGTATCGGCGAGGAAATCGTGCCGCCGGCGGTACCAGGCACGCCGGGGCGGAAAGGCAGCGAGGCAAACCCCAGCCGGGGAATCCTGGTGGAGGGCAATTCATTCAGGAACGACAGCGGGGCGATGGAGACCGTGTTTGTCTGGAACCGGGGGCCGGACAGGGTCACCCTTCGGAACAACATACTGACAGGTCCGGGAACCGCGTATTTCGTCGGACCGAAACCGCAGAAACCGGGCGTGGAGAAGTGATCGCCCCGCGAATGCACAGTGATTGACCGGGTGGCCCTGCGGGCCCTAATCTTCGCCCGAATGACAGGAGGAAGATCATGAATGTAGTTGCAATGCCGTCGGCAAAAGTGCCGTCGATGCGCGATCGCGTTTCGCAGGCTGAATGGGACACGAGGGTGGAACTCGCCGCCCTGTACCGCGTGGCGGCATATATGGGGCTGGAAGATCTGACGGCGAACCATTTCGCCGCGCGTGTCCCCGATGCACCCAACCATTTCCTGATCAAGCCGACGGCGCTGTTGTTTTCCGAGGTCACCGCGTCGAACCTTTGCTGCTATGACGAGAACCGGGAGCTGGTATACGAGACCGAGCATACGTCGAGCCCGGCAGGACCGCGTATCCATGGATCGGTCCTCGACGCACGGCCCGACGTGAATGCGACGATCCACCTGCACACGACAGCCGGCGCCGCCGTGTCCGCGATGGATTGCGGGCTGAAATTCATTTCCCAGGCCTCCATGCGGTTTGCCGGGCAGGTGGCTTATCACCGTTACGAGGGCCTTGTGCACAAGGACGAGGAAGGTCCGCGGCTGATCGCCGATCTGGGCGACAAGCATGTCATGTTCCTCGAAAATCACGGCACGCTGATAACCGGCCGGTCGGTCGCGGAGTGCTTTCTGCTGCACCACTATCTGGAGCGTGCCTGCGAAATACAGATCGCGGCCATGTCGTCCGGCGCCAACCTGAAAGAGCCCCCGATGGAGGAATGCCTCAAGATGGCGCAGGGCTGGGCGGAGAACCGGCCGCCACCCGCCAATGAACTGGTCGGCGACCGGGATTTTCAGGCAATGGTGCGCAAGGTCGAGGCGATCGATCCCGGCTTTCGCGAATAGGCGCTGTCTGTCCTTGCTGTCCGGCCGGACGGTCGTTCAGGAATCAGGATCGATACCCAGTTCCTTCAGCTTTCTGGCGCGCTCGGCCGCTTCAGCGGCGGTCATCCCCCATGTTGGCGGGATTTTGAGATATTCTTCTTCTTCGGGCGTGCTTTCGCGGCCCAGGACCCTGTTGCGGTGCGGAAACCGGCCGAACCGGGCGATGGCATCGTGATGACCCTGTGCCGCCTTCATTGATCGTTCGTCATTGAGGGTCGCGTACAGTTTTACCGAGAGTATCTGGTCTTCGAGCTCTTCACTGTGTTCGAGCGGCAGGAACGTGAAATTCTTTGGCCGGTTGCTGAAATTCAGGTGATAGCCCCGGTCGACGGCGATCTTCGTGGTCTCGCGCGCTTTGGGATCCGTGTGAAAGGCTTTCGGTGTTCCCCGGAAGATATTCCGCGGGAACTGGTCGAGCATCAGGATAAGCGTCAGGCAATTCTCCGGCACATCCACAAAGTGATCGAACGCGCCGCGCGCGGCCTGCTCGTGCAATCCTGTGTAGTTGTCGATCAGGTGGCGGTCGAATTCAGGCGTGGATTTGAACCAGACTTCGCGGCGTTCCATCTCCGTCGACATATCGGTCGTTCCGAACCAGAAGGTCAGAATTTCTTTCGCAATGGGATCCATGACTATCTTTCGGAACGGGTCGATTGCGCGCCGAATGGCGGGCTACAGCGGAGGGAGAAGCGACAGTGTTTTCAGGCTTTCCGGTCGCTTTGGGTCCAGTCGTGGTCTGCGATATCGAACACAAGGCCGTTCGGGTCCTTGTACTTGGTCTCCGCATCGACGCCGGGAATGTTGTCGGGCAGTTCCATGAAAAATTCTCCGCCCAGGGCGACAGCCTTTTCGCCGGTGGCGGCCTTGTCGTCCACGACGAAACCGATGTGATGCAGGCCCGCCCAGTCGGGGCCGTTCTTGCCGCCCTTCGTGCCTTCGGGAAAATGCAGCAGGGTCAGGTTCATCGTCCCGTCGGACAGCATCACGGCATTGCCGTATTCGCTTTCCACGTCGCAGACGCGATCAAGCTCGAATAGTTTCTCGTAATAGGCCGCCGATTCCTGAAGATTCGGCACCTGCATGGCGACATGTCGCAGCTTTGCCATGACCAAAGTTCCCGTTTTTGATTGTTTGATGCTGGCATTGTGCGGTGATCTGCCTAAGCTGTCCACATGCATATTACCGATATCCGGGAGAAGACGGTTTCTCTCTCAGACCCCATGTCGAACGCGGTCATCAGCTTTCTGGAGATGACCGCGTCAGCCGTCGCGATAGACATCGATGCCGGCGAAAAAGGCATGGTAACGGGCTATGGATTTTCGTCTATCGGCCGCTATGCCCAGGGCGGGCTGATCAACGAACGTTTCGCGCCGAGGCTCAAAGCGGCGGGCGATCTGACGGGCGCCGATGGCGGGCTCGATCCGGTCCGGGGCTGGGCCGCCATGATGGCGAACGAGAAGTCCGGCGGAGACGGCGACCGTGCCGGGGCCGTCGGTGTTCTGGATATGGCGCTGTGGGATGCCGCCGCGAAAATAGAGGGTGTTCCGCTCTGGCAGCTATTGTCAGAGAGGTACAATGAGGACAAGGCTCACGAACGCGTCCCTGTTTATGCGTCGGGCGGACACTATTACCCGGATCGCGACCTGAATGCGCTGATGGATGAAATAAAGCAGATTCTCGATCAGGGCTTTGAGACCGTAAAAATCAAATGCGGTCAGTACGGTCTCGATGACGACTGTGCGCGTATCGAGGCGGTTCTGCCGCTGCTCGGCAATGACGGCGCCCGGCTGGCGGTCGACGTAAACTGTATGTGTTCGACATCCGGCGATACCCAGGCGATGGCGGACGCCTATGCGCCGTATGGGCTGGCCTGGATAGAGGAGCCGGGACATCCGCACGATTTCGAGCTTCTGACGGCGCTGGCCGGATATTACGATGGCGCTATTGCGACGGGCGAGAATCTTTTCTCGATGTCGGAAACCTATAACCTGATGCGCTATGGCGGTCTCCGCGCCGACCGGGATTTCATACAGGTCGATCCGGCTCTTTCCTATGGCGTGGTCGAGTATGCGAATATCGTACGCCTTGCGGAAGCAGGGGAGTGGCCACGATCCCGGATGGTCCCGCATGCGGGACATCTTCTTGCGTTTCATACCGTCGCAGGCCTGCAGCTCGGTGCCCACGAGATGGCGGCGCGTCCCGGCTTTATTCTCAGCGGGCTCCAGAACGGGGTAGAGATAGCGGGCGGGGCCGCGACATTGCCGTCCGCTCCTGGCATCGGGTTCGAGGCCCACGCGCCATTCTGGGCGGTTCTCGCAAACTTGTAACCAACATAGGGAAGTAAGACATGCCTTCGACAGCAAAAGCGATACGTATTCATGAAACCGGTGGACCCGAGGTGATGAAATGGGAGGACGTCGAAATTGCCGACCCGGGTCCCGGACAGGTGCTGCTGAAGCATTCGGTCGCCGGCCTTAATTTTATCGATATCAACCATCGCGCGGGCACCTATCCGCTGCCCAAGTTGCCTGCAGTCATCGGGATGGAGGCCGCGGGCGTGGTCGAGGCGGTGGGCCCCGGCGTGACCGGCTTCAAGCCCGGGGACAGGGTGTCGCATTGCATGACGGTCGGCGCATATTCGGAGAAAATGGTCATAGCGGCCGACCGGCTGATCCTTCTGTCGGATCACACATCGGATGAAATTGCGGCGGCGGCCACCCTTCAGGGCCTGACCGCCCATTATCTGCTTCATGAATCCTGGGAGCTCAAGGCCGGACAGACGGTCCTGGTCCAGGCTGCCGCGGGCGGCGTCGGGCTCCTGTTGTGCCAGTGGGCAAAGCATAAGGGGGCGACCGTTCTGGGAACTGTCGGGAACGAGGAGAAAGCGGCCTATGCCGCCGCGCACGGTTGCGATCATCCGATTGTCTATACGCAGCAGGATTTTGTCGAAAGCGTGCGCGAGATCACTGCCGGAAAGGGTGTCGATGTTGTTTATGACGCGATCGGCAAGGATACTTTCGAAAAGGGGCTTGGTTGCCTTGCCGAGCGGGGACGCATGGTAAGCTACGGTGTGGCGTCGGGTCCTATCGGGCCTGTTGACCTTCGGGTGTTGCGGCCGCTTTCGGGATCCATTGCCTGCGGCGGGCTCGGGAATTTCATCAGCGATCCGGCCGAGCGCGCGCGCAACGCCGACGAGCTGTTCGGCCTGATAGCAGAGGGCGTGCTGAAAGTCGAAATCAACCAGCGATACGCGCTTGAAGACGCGGCGACGGCCCATTCCGACCTTGCCGGAAGACGGACCACCGGTTCGTCGATCCTGACTGTTTAGTCCGGATTCCAGTGCTGAAAACGGGTTCAAAAACAGGGCGTTATCCTGCTCAAGAAAAATTGTTTCGAAATATGTCGATCCAGCACTACCTCTGTATCCGTAACGGCCAGTTAGTGGATTCAGGAGGCAAGACGCATAACGATGGACGACATGATTTACCCGTCAGAGCGAAACCGAAATGGTCACGGTATCAATCTTCCGTCTCTGGCGGATCCGATGTTGCTGCTGGATGAGCTCGAACGCCGGCTCGACCATTGCGAAGCTATTGTGTCCGGTCATCTACAGCAGATGCAGCGGCGTCTGGATGCGCTGGAAGAAGATGTCCGTTCGATCCGCGCCGACATCGACGGCGGCGGACCCAGGATCGAACAGGAGCTCGTCCGTCTATCGGAACGTATTGCGCGCCTTGAGGGTTCGCCCAGGTGATTGGGTCAGCCTGAAGCGCTCGTCCTTCAACTGATTCAGACTCAGGCGCGGCTGGTGTCGAGTGCGACGCGGACGGCCCGGGCCAGTTCAGCGCGTTCATAGGGCTTGGTTATCAATGCGCCGAGCTTGAACGATGTTCCATTTTCGAATTCCCCGGCGGCATATCCCGATGCGAAGAGGACCCGTAAACCAGGGCGGTCCTGCCGCGCTTTTTTCGCCAGTTCCGGGCCGGTATCCCCACTGCCCAACATCACATCCGTGAACAGAAGTTCTATGTTTTCTTCCCGGTCGAGGATTTCGAGCGCCTCTTTCGCAGAGCTTGCGATCAGCGGCGTATAGTTCAGGGATTCAAACATGCCGATGGCCATGTCCCGTACATCGTTGTCGTCCTCGACAATCAGGATGCGTTCGCCTGTACCCTCCGGCGCCTGGTCGACGACAAGGCTTTCACGGATAGTCAGTTCGGCTTCCGATCGGGGAAAGAAGAGTGTGATCGATGTTCCACGGCCTGCAACGCTCTCTACGGTCGCCGTGCCTCCGGACTGGCGGGCGAATCCATACACCATGCTCAGACCCAGCCCGCTGCCTTTGCCCATTCCCTTTGTTGTGTAAAACGGATCGAATGCCTTCTCCAGGGTTTCGGTATCCATTCCCGTTCCGGAATCGCTTACCCTGAGCATGACATAGTCACCGTGGGCTATGTCCGGGTCGGGCGCAGGACGGCCGGGACCGAACGTTTTGTTCGCGGTTGCGATCATCAGGTTGCCCCCATCGGGCATTGCGTCCCGCGCGTTGATGGCGAGGTTCAGAACAGCGGTTTCGAGACCGTTTGGATCGATATTGGCAGGCCAAAGTCCTTCCGCGAAACGGGTGCGGAGATTGATATTGTCGCCGAGTGTTCTGACAAAAAGGCCGGCCATTTCGTTGACCACCTTGTTTATATCGCACGCGCTGGGGGCGAGGGGCTGCCGTCGGGCAAAGGCGAGCAATCGCTGGTTCAGCGTCGCGCCGCGTCGGGCGGCGCCATGCGCTGCGTTGATAAGGCTCGTCAGGCGTTCGTCATCGGGCGCCCGTTCGCGCAGAAGCTCCAGATTGCCCTGAACGATTGCGAGAAGGTTGTTGAAGTCATGTGCGATGCCGCCGGTGAGCTGACCGATAGCGTCCATCTTCTGAACCTGGCGAAGCTGTTCTTCAGCTGTCCTCCGTTCGGTGATGTCGGTCACGGCGCCGACATAACCTGTGCGGGCATCCCCGGTATCGAAAGGGCTCGCCTGAATCAGAACCCACCTGATCTGATCCGCGTCGTCGCCCATGCGCAGTTCCATTTCCAGGTTTTCTGTCGCCGCGTATGCCTGTTCCCAGGCGACGACCAGTTTCTGACGGTCGTCGCGATGAATCCCCGACATCCATTGGTGGCCATACGCGTCCTTGGGCCGCATCCGCAGCATGCCCGAAAGAGCTTCGTTGACGTATTCCACGCGCCCGCTCTCGTCGGTCAGGAATACCCCGACGGGGGAGAGTGTTGTGAGCGTCCGGAACCGGTCGTCGCTCTTTTTTCGGGCGAGTTCCGCGCGAACGCGACCGGTGACATCCGTAATCGCGCCGATAAAACGGAGAGTCCTTCCTGATGAATCCCGCTGAGAAACGGCCTGCGCGATCGCCCAGGTGATCGTTCCATCGGCCCGCTTGAAGCGGAATTCTGTCCGGAATGGCTGGTCCGCACGCACCCCTGCATACCAGTCTTCGAAAACGCGATCCTTGTCTTCCGGGTGTATCGCCGTAGCCCAGCCCCTGCCATATGCCTGCGCAGACGAGAGGCCGGACATTCTTTCATATGCCTCGTTGATATATTCGCAATTGCCATCCGCATCGGTGACAACGATGCCGACCGGGGACGTGCTGGTCAGAAGCCGGAAACGTTCTTCGCTATCCCTAATCCTGGCTTCGGCCTCGCGCCGGCTGGTCACGTCGATCATCGTCCCCTGGATGGCCGTCCGATTTTCCCAGTTAACGACCCTGACGGTCATATGAACCATAATCTTGGAGCCGTCTTTCCGCAGCCCGGTGAACTCGTAGTTGTCTTCGACATCCAGCCCCGAGAGCCGGGCAACGCGGTTATGCCGCCAGACCTCACGCGCCGCCGGTGCAACAAGGTCGAGAACCGATGGAAGGGAAAGTATTTCTTCCTCGGATTCATAGCCGAACATTTCAACCAGTGCGGCATTGACAAAGACAGGTTCAAAATCGACATGGAGCAGGACACCCTGTCGCGAACCTTCAACAAGGTTTCTAAAACGCTCCTCGCTCTCTTCCAGGGCTTTTTCGGCCTCGATCCGGTCGGATATATCTACCTGGAGACCAAGCGTTGCCGGAGAGCCTTCCCAATAGACGGGCACGCCTCTCGAAAGAACCGTCAGGCCGCTACCGTCAAACCGCTTTCGTTTGATTTGCGAGATCGGCAAACTTCTCCGGTTAACCGCAACCGTTCGCACTCGGTTCTCGAAGTCATCCATGTCATCGGGGTCGACTATATCGCGAAGCTTGCGCCCTACGACGTCGTCGGGATGGTTCGCCCCGAACATTTCCGCGAATGCCTGATTGACGAAAATGAAGCGCTCCCCGTCATCGATCGACAAAGCCATCGGCGCATTCTCGATCAGTTCCCGATACTGCTTCTCGGCTTGAACGCGGTCGGTGATATCCATCAGAGTGGCCAGAACGGCGCGCTCTCCATCCCACAAAATCGGGACACCCCGGGTCATGACCGAAATCTCCGACCCATCCAGACGCAATCTTTTCTGTTCGGCGAGCGGCGTTACTTTTCCATGTTCCTTGATATCTGCAATCCGCGCGAGGAAGGCATCCCGCTGCTCCAGAGGCACGTAGTCAAGGACGCGTCGCCCAATCATATCCGAGGGCGACTTTGCGCCATACATTTCCACGGCGGCTGCGTTCACATAGGAGATGAAATGCGTGTCGTGCACCACCATCGGCATTGGCGAGTATTCTATGAGAGTCCGGTATCTCTGTTCGGTCTCGACCTGTTCGGTGATGTCGGCGGTAGTGCCGCGATAGCCGCAGAACGACCCGTCTTCGGGATCGTAATAGGGTACGCCACTGGTGCTGCGATGAAGAACTCGGCCATCCGGCCTCATTCGGCTGAAACGGAAATTGCGGAATGGTCTATGGGCGATGAGATCGTCCAGATGGTCTTGCCATTTTTCATCGCGTTCTATGTCAATACCGAGGAAATCCCATCGGGTGCGGCCGACGAAATTATCGGGTCCGAAGTCGTAGCCGTTCCCCGTTCCGCCACTGGCTTCTGTAAACCGAAAATCTGCATCGGTTTCCCATAGCCAGTCGGAACTGGCCTCTGCAAAATTCCGGAATCGTTCCTGACTTTGCGAGAGCGCTTTTTGCGAGAGCGCCTGTTCGGTTACGTCGGTCTGGCGAATAATGGAACCGCCATTGGACAGACGTTCTTCGCGGATTTCAATGTGGCGACCCCCGGCGATGATCGTCGTGAACGCTCCCTGTGGATCAAGGTGATACTTCAGTCTGGCCTGAATCCATTCTTCAGGATTTTGTGTGGCATCCGGAAAACTGCCGTCTTCCGCCGCGGTTCGGACCATTTTTTCATAGCTGACACCGGGAACGAAAATATCCCGCATCAGAGGGTCAATACCCAGGCTGTAGCTGTTGGCAAATATCAGACGGTCATCCGGTCCAAACAGCACAATACCCTGGTCCGAGGCGTTGATGGCATCGATCAGCCGTTGCTCGGTTTCGCGGGCTTCGCGCTCCTGAATCACATTGGCTGTGATGTCCGACGAAACGCCGCGATATCCGGCGAAATTTCCGTCATCGTCGAATACCGGAACGCCGCTTATGCGACGGTGAACACTTTTGCCGTTTTCCAGTTGGGCGGCAAATTCGAAATCCCTGAAAGGCCGGCGTTCTTCGAGGGCTTCCAGAAGCGGTGCCCATTCCGGACTGTCGATCGGTGCGACACCCGGAAATTCCCAACGTCTGCGACCGACCATCATGGTGGTGCTGAAATAGCGATTTCCCAGAAATTCCGGATCGCTCATCCAGGTCAGTCGATGTTCGGTATCGGTTTCCCAAAGCGTGTCCGATGCCGCCCTGGCGAAATCGCCGAGGCGCTGTTCGAGCACGCGGGCTTCCTGCTCGGCCGTCTTGAAATCGGTAATATCGAAGACGACGCCGTCCTGCACGATAACGCCGTCGGGCAACATGGTAGGGGTAGCGCATTGGGTTCGCAGCCACACAACATCGCCATTGCTTGTGAGGCCGCGGAACTCGGTTTTGAATGCCTTCCCCGCCCGGGCATTATCTATAATCGATTTTCTTATCCTCTCCCGATCGTCAGGATGGGCAATCTCGCCGCTTGTCCAGGCGTCGAACTTCTCGTCCTCGGACCGGTCACGAAGCCACTGGGCGCCGGATGCGCTGAAATAGGAATATTCGATCCGGTCATCGGCATGAAGCAGGCGCTGAAATACGAGCCCGGGAAGGTTCGAGACGAGATGTTTGAGCTTGCGCTCGGTTTCGACCCGGGAGGTAATATCCGTGGTTGTCCCGCGATACCCGCTGAATACGTCGTTTTCGTCGAAAAGCGGGATGGCGCTGGAGATTCGGTGAAAAACCTTGCCGTCCGGATATTGACCGGAGAAGGCGAAGTTCCGGACAACGCGACGCTGTTTCAGGTCTTCGAGGTGTTTGGCCCATTCGTCCGAACTGAAGGAAGGATTGTCGAAGTATTGGCCGCGTATCGTGCCGATGATGCTTTCCGAGGATTGAAAGTTTTGAAAATCGTGGCCCGGATTACTGAAGAATGTATATCGGAGGTCAGCATCCGTTTCCCAGAACGCATCCGATGCGGTCTCCGCGAAGTCGCGAAAGCGCTTCTCGTTCTCCTCAAGCCAACCGGTAGCCGCCTCGCGTTCTGCGGCGCGGCGGGCAAAGGTGTCGGCCATTTCATTTATGCGGCGCTGTATCAGCGATATTTCGTCGCCGCCATCAGCGCCGTTTATGCGAACACCGAATTCTCCGGCGCTGATCGCCTCGAGCGCGGCCTGTGTAGCGCCGATCCTCCGTGTCAGGGCGCGGCTGACCAGAAAGGCCATAAGTGCGCCGATGAACATGATCGCAAGGGCTGCCAGACCCAACGCGTACATGTACCGGGACCTGCCTGTAAATACCGTGGCCTCGGTGATACGGGCTCCTATAAGGATATTGGGCCCCGGCAGGACGTTGGAATATGTCAGATATCTCTCGCCGCCAACCGTTATCCAGCCTGCTCCGCCCTGTTCGTCCAAGAGTCGCGTAATCGTATCGCTGTCGAACTGTTTGAAAGTGGTGCCGGTCGTCGGGAAAAGTTGTTCGCCCGACTGCGAAAAGGCGAAATAGGAATCGCCTGTCCAGCGCATCTGAGCGCCGATCGTTTCGGCAACGTCCTGCCGGGTTATTTCTGGTCGATCCGGCCGTGATTCCAGACTTTGTGAAAGTGAGGCAATTTCCGTGCGCAGGACGCGCAGGCTGTTCTGATACAGAACATCATCGATGATCGTGAATCCAATACCCGCAAAGACCGCGACCATCACGGTAAGGCCGGCAAGGGAAGCGAGCAGGAACTTGCTTAGAAGCCGCATGTTGCGGAAGCCTCTCGGGTTCGATCCTGTCAGGGCTGTCTAAATCGGGCAGCCCTTTCCGGATAGAAACAACTCAGACAGGAACTCTAACCAAACAAAGCGCTGAATTCACTGAGTTTCTGGTCTTGCCCAGGTTCACTGGCAAGAGGCGGGAGAACTAGAAATTCCCGGGGTCGTATATATTACTGTTGTCGGGACCTGCGCTGCCTGAAGGCTCCTGCCGGGCGTCGAAATTCAGTTCGACCAGCACGCCGTTCGGGTCCTGGACGAAAAGCTGCCAGAGATGGAACGACGGAATACTCATCTGACGCCAGTCGAGCTTCTTTTCATCGAATAACGCCCGCATTTCATCGAAACCGCGCGCCGACAGGGCTACATGATCTATCGCGGCGGACCCGCGGTCGTACCCGCCGGCCTTGTTCAGGGCTGTGTCCCCGCCGTAAAGGTGGATCATCGTCTCGCCGAACTGGAGCCAGGCGCCCGGAAAACCGAAATCCGGGCGGTCGACGGAGTGCGATCCGATAATATCGTTCCAGAATGCGACCGTCGCGTCCACGTCGTCGGTCTTGATGGCAAGGTGGTGAAGATCGATTGCGGGCATGTCGCCTCCTTATCCGGCCTGTTGGCTCATGAAGTCGCGCCAGGCGGCATATTGCGCGCGAAGCGGTAATTCGCTGGTTCCCACCTCGCCTATTTCACCGCCATCGTCATGCGCCGTATCGTGTCCGAGCCCGCGCGACAGGTCTACCCATTCGGTATCGGCTTCGTTGAGCGCGTTCTGGATGTTGTTGAACATGGCGATGTCGTCGGTCGTTATCTGCGAGGCAGGCGAATTGAGCGCGCTCAGAAACCTGATGCTGCGCTGATACATCTCCTGCGGGGCGCCTTTCAGGCGGAAACAGGCGGAATGCACGATCGTGCAGTCGACGCTGACGGGCTGCAATACCCGCATCTGCTGGTGCTTCGGGTTCAGAATCAGGTTCGGATAGATGAGGTGGTTGAATGTATCCCACCCCATGATGTCTTCGGCCCGGTTTTCGCCATAGGCATCGATCATTGCGGCCCGGTAAGCGGCAACGACCGGGTCGTCGTTCGTCGCCTGCGTGATCGGACCTTCCTTGTAAAAGCCGCCCATATAGGAATGGCCGCCGGGAAAGCCGTGTATTTCTACCTGGTCCATCGCCGACAGCGGCAGCCCGTTCCCCTTGAACATCTGAAGTGCATGGTCTTCGGCACCATCTTCAAGCTCGTCTGCAACGGCCTGTGCGCTGTCGACCGAGGAGGCATGGACGATCGATGCGTGCATCAGGTCGTTCGCATTCTCCATGTGCAGTTTCCAGTTTCCGGCATAGCGCTGGCGAAAGCCGCCGCCGGCTATTTCAATTTCTCCACCGGGGGCGCGGTCGACGGTATTGTCTATCGCGCGGGTCATCGGGCCGAGATAATCAACCAGCGAGGGGCCGGAGGCCGAGTCACTTGCGAAGACAAAGCCGCGATAGCTTTCCACCCGGGCGACAGGGGCGAGTGCGAGGGCAGGGTCTTTCGGATCGAGCTTCCCGTTATATCCCTTCCCGTGGGGTATTCCGATCAATGTGCCGTCCGTGGCGAACGCCCAGCCATGATACGGACAGACGAAGCGCTTTTTCGATCCCTGCCGTGCGGCGCAGACCTTCATGCCGCGATGTGTGCATCGATTGGCAAAGGCATAAATGCCGCCGTCGCTGTGACGAGAGACGATCACCGGCCGATTGCCGATATATGCCGTCACGAAATCGCCCGACGCGGCAAGCTGGCTTTCATGGGCGACGTAGACCCAAGCGCGCCTGAAAATCCGCTCCATCTCGGCGTCGAAAACTTCTGCGTCTGTATAGACGCGGCGATGTACCCGGCCGGAGGGGGCGAGTTCTGAATAGGTATCTGTCATACCGGAATAAAAGCATTCCAGAGCGCAGGCGTAAACGGGGATTGCACATAACCCGACGGGGCGGCGAGCGGGGGCCTGACGCCCCGCATTATCAGGCAGGGGCGAAGGCTTCCAGGGCTGCCCCGAGGTTTTTGAGTTCATGCATCCCGACCGTGCGCATCTCCGTGGTCGAGATCGCGGCGAACTCGGCCGAGCAGATGATTTTTTCGCCCAGGCTGCCAGCAAGGGTTTCCAGCCGGGCGCAGAGATTGACTGCGGGACCGATCACCGTGAAATCGAGCCTGTCATGGGCGCCCACGTTGCCATACATGGCATCCCCGACATGCAGCGCGATGCCGAAGTCCAGCGTCGTTTTGTTTTCCCGGCCACGCCGCCGGTTGAGAATGTTCATGTTTGCGACGGCAAGTTCCGCCGCACTCAGGGCACGCTCGCCGATGTCGGATATATCCGCTTCGTTCTCGATCCTGAAAATTCCGAGGACGGCATCACCCATGAATTTCAGGACTTCGCCACCGCTCGCATGGATGGGGCCGGTCACGGCCTCGAAATAGTCGTTGAGGACGGCGATCAGGCGGTCGAGCGGAATGCGGTCCGACAGCGAGGTAAAACCCCGCAGGTCGCATATCCAGAGGATAGAACGGATTGTCTCGCCATCGCCGCGTTTGATGTCGCCATTGTAGACCCGCCGTCCTGCTTCGCGACCGAGATAAAGGTTGAGGACGCTTTTGGTCATTTCTGCGCGCGATTGCAGTTCGATGACAACGCCGAGTACCGTGCGAAGGGAGAGCAGGCGGTCGATCTGCGTGTCCGAGAACCCCCCGGGACGGTCGGTCGTCCAAGAGGCGCGGTATATTTTGCCATCACTCCGCGGCATGCCGATCGCGATATAATCGGTGGCGCCGCTGTCCCGTTGTTCTTCGAGCATGGGATAGTCGATCCTCGCGTCGGGACCGGAAAGCCGCTGGCGAACGAATGCTTCCCCCTCGTTTAGCGGCCGGAAAGGGCTGTCCAGGTACTGATCTGTCGTCTCGATACCATGGTGAATTTCGGTCTCGCTGACGTATCTGCCGTCCCGTTCCCAGGTATACGCCTTGGCCATTAGTTCGGGGTGCAGGACGCCGATACCGAGTGATGCCCGGTGCAACGCCATGCCCTCAGCGTTCAGCCTGTCGATCAGCCCCTCGAGCACGTGCCGGCATGAGGGCAGAGAGGGAGCGTGCCCGAGCAGCCAGTCGAAAATGGGATCAGAACTCATCGCCTCGAAATAGATTGCGGGGCCGCGCCGATCAATGGAAATAAACGCGGTAAAGATTTATTCTCCCCCCATGACGCAAAAACCCGAGTTCAACTCTTTTTCCGATTTCTGGCCGTACTACCTGTCGGAACACAGAAATCCCACGACGCGTCTGATGCATGTGCTGGGCACGGCACTGGCGATGGCGTTCGTGGTGCTGCTGACCTGGTCAGGCGATTTGCGATTTCTTGCCGCTGCCGCAGCTTCGGGATACGGGCTTGCGTGGCTCTCCCATCTGATGATAGAGCGCAACAGGCCTGCCACATTCCGATATCCCGTCTGGTCGTTAATGGGGGATTTCCGGATGTTCTCCCTGGCATGCACCGGCAGACTCGACGCTGAAGTACAACGCCACACGAGAAAGACCGATATTTGAATTCCAGTCCGATCGTCAGCGGATTACGTGACCGCTGGGCGCTGATTCCGTCGCGTGTTCGCGCAATCCTGTTCGTCTCTGCCGGCGCGATTCTGCTGACGGTCATGGCCGTTTTCGTCAAAATACTGGGCGAGCGCCTGCACCCCGCTCAGCTGATGTTCAGCCGCGCCATGATCGGCTTTCTGATATTCGCGCCCTGGCTTCTTCTGCGGGATGGGCGGGACGTGATTCGCACGCGCCGACCCGGGATGCATCTGATGCGGGGGTTCTGGGGCGCGTGCGGAAATTACTGTTTCTTCTTCGCGGTGACGCACCTCGTGCTGGCCGATGCGATGGCATTGCAGTTCTCCCGCCCGCTTTTCATGATCATCCTCGCCTTCCTGTTTCTGGGAGAGGTCGCGGGCGCCCGCCGGATCGGTGTCACGCTTGCCGGCTTTGCCGGTATCCTGATCATGCTCAGACCCTTTGGCGGCGGTTTCGATCCCGACGGCATCGTTGCCGTCGCCGGCGCATTGTTCGGCGGGCTGGTTGTTATCTCCATCAAGAAGCTGGCAAGCACCGAACCAACGCGGCGGATCATTTTCTACTATGCGTTCTACACAACGCTGTTTTCGGCAATACCGGCGGCCTATTTCTGGGTCGATCCGACCTGGGCCGAGGTGCCCGTTTTGCTGCTGATAGGCTTCCTCGGCATCATCGGGCAGTCCTGCCTCACGCACGGATTTACCCTCGGTGACGCGACCGTGACGGTGCCGTTCGATTATATGCGGATCGTGTATTCGGGCATTTTCGGCCTGTTACTGTTTTCAGAAATCCCGAGCTGGTGGAGCGTCGCCGGCGCGACCCTGATCGTCGGCAGCAATCTGTATCTGATGCGGCGCGGCTAGGCGGCCTCAGGACATCACCAGTCCGCCATCGACATAAAGTGTCTGGCCCGTCATGAAGCCGCTCCAGGGGGAGGCGAGGAACAGGACCGGGCCGGTGATGTCTTCAGGCGTGGCGATCCGGCCAAGCGGAGTCTGCGCCGTAATCATGTCCTTCACGCTTTCCCTGGTGTCCTTGCTCCCCTCCGTCGGATAGACCAGCCCCGGTGCGACGCAGTTCACGCGGATTCCCAGCGGGCCGGTTTCGACCGCAAGATTGCGGCTGAACCCGATCAGGGCGGCTTTGGCGGTTGTATAGTCGTGATAGGGAATTGTCGGACGGGCGACCAGATCGGTCGCAATATTGACGATCGCGCCCTCCGCCCGACGCCGCATATCGGGCAGGACGGCTTTGCAAAGGCCATGGGCGGACCGCAGCGCTCCGTCGATCTGTGCCTGGTAGTGCGACCAGTCGAGCTCCCAGAACATCCTGCGGTTTTCCGGATCGAATTTGTAGGGCCGGAAAGCGTTATTGACGAGAACGTCGATCTTGCCGAAGGTTTCCAGCACGTCATCTACCAGCGCCGGTACAGCGTCGCTGTCGGTCACGTCCGCCCGGAACGACGATGCGTCGCCCCCGGCCTCGGTGCATGCGGCCACGACCGCCTCGGCGGCTTCGGCGTTCTGCAGGTAGTTGACGGCCACGGATGCCCCTTCGGCAGCGAACGCCCGGGCAATCGCAGCGCCGATGCCGCGGCTGGCGCCGGTAACCAGAACGACTTTGTCGGTGAAATTCATCGCGCTACCTGATGGTTATCATGGGTGGGTGTCCTGTGAGATCAGTCCGCGTAGGGCGCATACGTATCGGCGGCCGTTTCCGCGGATCGCTCGATTTCCGTGATGGTCACCAGGTCCAGCAGGTTGAACCGCCCGTCATGATGCCAGCCGGCTTCAGGTGCGGTCATATGGCCAAGCGCGCATATCCGCGTAACCCCGGCACGCCCGAGCGCGGCTGACAATGAGTAGAGCTCGGCAGGTGGCGCCGCGATGCCGACGGTCTGCAGCAATCTCTTATAGGGGGCAATCCGCGGCACAATATCGGAGAGGGCGTCGACCGTGACGACCTTGATCGTCCGGTTGAGGCCGCTCGGGCTCAGATCTTCGTCGCCGTCGACAAAGGCGACGCTCCAGGCATTATCGGGATTGCCGATCAGGCCGCGGTTTTCGCCGGCAAAAGACCTGACCTCTTCGCCGTGACGCCACGCCGCTATATCGCGCGCTTCGCTGATCGAAAGCGCGCGTCGCGGGTATTTTTTCTCGAAGGTGTCGAGTTCATGGGCGAGGTATTGCGCGAAATCCCCGGGCGATACCCGTCCGCCGCGCTCTACGAAGAACACGTGCGGCGAATAGCATCCCTGCTGGTCGTAGCGGATGACGTCGTAAGCGGCCTGATGCGCGGTGTCCTTCGCCTTCCGTGTGTCCAGCGCAGTCCGTGAAATCGCGCCGAAGCTCACCTTGTGGCCATACGGAAGAAAACGCGTCGTAACCGGGACGCGGTCGCGGATGGCTGCGAGGGACTCGTTGCCGCCATAGGCCAGCACGGCGTCGGATTCCCGGAGCAGGGCCTCTTCGCGGTCGGTGTCCCCGCCTTTCCACCAGACGACGGCGAAGCAGTCCGCGATCCCGGGGGCGACCTCCGACAGAACCTGCGCGAACCAGCCGGCGAAGAGCGGTTCGGCACTGGGGACCTTCCCGATATTGCCGGCTTTCACAAGCAGACCGGAGACAAGGCTCCACACCGGCAGGCCGGGCACATTGCCGGCCCATATATGAGCAAGGACATCCGGGCCGAACGCGCGGGCGAACCCGCCCTTGGGCATTGGCTGGAAGTCGTCGAGGATCAGCGGGTTGGCGAAATCCTCCGCCGCGAATTTCTGCAATTCGGACTTGCGGAATGTCTTCAGATAGCCGGTAAGACCAAGACGGATCATCTCCGCATCGTAGCCGGTAACGATGGGCAGGATTTCCTCGGCTTTTCGCCGAACGGGATCGCTTCGGTCGAGCAGACGCGCAACCGCGGCATCGATAATGCCGATAATCTGCGCAAGCGTCAGCGATTTCAGGCGCTCCCGGCTCGCCGCCCGCACACGTCCGGCCAGTGCCTTCATCTGGGCATCGGTCAATACGGGTACGGCGATTTCCAGCGGGTTGTCATTGCCGCCGAAGCGCAGCGTTTGCCAGTCGACCGCGTCATCCGCGAGGCCGGGCAGATAGCCGGCTTTCTCGATCATGTGCGGATCATCCGAAACTCACGCCCGCGCGGCTTTCAGAAATTCCTCGACCGCCATCGAACATCCCCTGGCTTCAGCGCCATCCGCGCGTCCGAGCAGCAGGAAGCCGTCTTCGGTCTCGACCCCCGCATCTTCCGTCAGGATGGTCGAGACGATGTTGAAATGGGCGAGGTCGCAATGGACCAGCACGCCTGTCTCACCGAATGGCACGTCTTCACCGGTCAGGGGATTGATGACGCGGCTGCGAATCCAGTGCGGGCCCGACTTGACCGACGGGCAGGTTGCATTGCCCCGGTCGTAGAACTGGGTGCTGAGTTCCGTCATGCCGTACATGTTGGTGCATTTCTCGCGGGGTACGCCGAAGCCTGCAGCAAGCTGGTCGTAAAATTCGTCAAGCCCGAGCTCGCGCGATTGTCCCTTGAAGCCGCCGGTGTCGAACAGCCGGCTGCCCTCTGGCAGGGTGAAGGCAAGACCGCGCCGATGCATCTCGTCGAGGAGGGGAACGTAACTGTAGCTTGCGCCGAGCAAAGCATAAGGCGTGCCGGATTCTTGTGCCCGGTCGAGGGCCGCGAAGAGATGATCGAAAGCGATTCCGTCATCCTGCATCATGTAGCCGCTGTCCGGTGTCCCGAAATGGGCAAGTGCGAGGGCCAGATAATGGGCGAGCGATGAATTCGGCATGATGCTTTCGGTTGGAAACAGGATTCCCATGTCGATCCGGTCGCGATCGGCCATGAAGTATTCCTTGAAGCCGCGGATCATCGATGCGTCATAGACCGAGAGGTTTGCATGATAGCTCTTGCCGCGCCTGCCGCCGAGGGTCGTCCCGCTCGTCATGAAGACGCGGGCTGCGTCTTCCGGTGCGCAGCAGCTCAGTGTGAGTTCCTTGAACGCGTTGATCGGGACCGCCGGAATGTCGCGCCAGGACCGGGCGGTGCGCGGCGTGCGGCCCCGCTGAATGGAAAACCGGCGAAACGGTTTGTTGTTCTCGAACTGATAGGCGAACAGGCGAAGCGCCACATCGTTGAAAGTGTCTTCGGACGTCTGGGTCCTGATGTCGGATCGTTCGTCATCCGCCGCAATGAAGGCGAGCAGCATTTCGATGATGTCATCCTGAGTCACGTGCCGGTTACCCCTCGTCGTTTCGGGATCCGGACTACGGGCGGTAAATCGGGGGCATTATGCCTGCGCGGCTTTGATGCGCGGACTTCCCGTTTCCCTACGCCGGCATAACCCGGATCAGGTTCTAAGGGTCGTCGCGTTGGCGCTATGTGCGCCCGTCGACATCTCAGCTTCCTAGCGAAGCTCCCCTGGGATCGAACGGCAATTATGTCCCTGTGGGACGTCAGATACAAGAGGGGCGATTGTCGTTGGCCGGGTCTTGAAGAAGGACGCTTATCGGGGGAAAGTGCAGGCATGACACCCATCAGAAAATTTACCCGCAACAAGCTCGCCGTCGGTCTTTTCGGCTCCAACTGCGACGGCGGGCTTGCCTGTTCGACATTTCCCGGGCGTTGGAAGGCAACCTGGGATAATTGCCGCGAACTGGCGGTACGGGCAGACAATGCCGGTATAGATTTCATGCTGCCGCTTGGCCGCTGGATCGGTTACGGCGGCGAAACAAACCATAATGGGTCCAACTTCGAAACCATCGCCTGGGCATCGGGCCTGCTGGCGGCGACGAAAAACATCATGGCGTTCGGGACTGTCCACGTTACCGCGCACAGCCCTGCTGTCGCGGCGAAGCAGATGGTAACCGCCGATCATATCGGCGGTGGCAGGTTCGGTCTGAATATTGTCTGCGGGTGGTACCAGAAAGAATTCGACATGCTCGGCGTCGATCTCGGCGAACACGAACGGCGTTACGACCTCGGCCAGGAATGGATCGATCTGGTCACGCGGATCTGGACCGAGGAAGAGCCGTTCGATTTCAATGGCGAGTTCTTCCAGACCAGGGGAACGGTCGTGAACCCGAAGCCGGTCAGCGACGTGCGCCCGATGGTCGTGTGCGCAGGCACGTCCGGGCGCGGGCGAGAATTCGCGGTAAAGAATGCCGATATGCTGTTTCACACGTTTTACGATATCGACAAGTTCCGCGAGGACAGCAAATCCCTGCGACAGGCGGGAAGGGAGGCCGGAAAGGATATCGGGCTGTTTACGAATATCGGGATCGTTTGCCGGCCGACCCAGAAGGAAGCGGAGGAATACCATCACTATTACGCCGTTGAGCATGCGGATACGGAGGCCTGCCGTCTCATGATGGTCGAGCGCGGTATCGACACGAACGATATATCGGAAGACGACCGGCGCCGTTTCCATATGCGCGCTGCGACGGCTAACGGTGCCACGCCCGTCGTCGGCGACCCGGACAGCGTGGCCGAGCAGCTCGCCCGGCTTTCCGAAGCGGGCTGCGATGCGGTCGCCGTCGGCCTGCCGAATTACCTGGACGACCTTCCGATTCTTGTTGAACAGGTACTGCCGCGCCTGGAAGCGCGGGGGTTGAGATCCCCCGCACTCTGATTGTCAGGCGTTGATAGACGGGTCGGCCCGCAGGCGATCGACGATAAAATCGATAAACGAACGCACCTTCGCCGATGCAAGCCTGCCTTCCTGATGGATGACGTGGATCGGCTGGGGCGGCGGTTCGAAGTCTTCGAGTATTGGGACAAGCGTGCCGTCGGCAAGCAGCGGGGCGATCTGATATGAACGGAGGCGGGAGATTCCCCACCCACGGGCCACCTGGTCGCGGATCGCGTCGTTCGTATTGATTTTCAGTCGCGCTGTAGGTTCTATCCGATACGGTTTTCCGTCTTTCTCAAATATCCAGCTTTGGCCGCTACCGGGCGGTATCGGTGCGATCAGATTGTGCTTCGACAGGTCGTCGGGATGTGCTGGCGTGCCTTCCCGGGCCAGATATTCGGGGGAGGCGAACACCATAAGTCGCACCGTGCCGACGCGGGCCGCCAAAAGAGAGGAATCCGCCAGTTCCCCGATCCGTATCGCGATATCATGGCCTTCATCGATCATGTTCACGATCCGGTCGAGAAAAACGGCCTCCGCGGTGACATGCTCATTTTGTTGCAGGAACTCGCCGAGAAGCGGAGTGATGAACATCCCGCCGAAGAGAACCGGCGCGGTGATCCGTAAATTTCCGCGCGGCGTTATATGCGCGCCGATGGCGGCGTCTTCCGCTTCCTTGAGAGCCGAAATGATGCGGCCGGCATCGTTGAGAAACCGCACACCTGCTTCGGTCAGGCCTACCGACCTAGTGGTGCGGACGAAAAGGGCCGTTCCAAGATGCCGCTCCAGTTCAGACACCACCCGTGTCACCGATGGCGGAGATGTGGACAGGGCGCGTGCGGCGGAGGCAAAGCCACCTGTCTCCGCGACCTTGATAAATATTTCGAGCGCCCGGAGACGATCCATAATTCCACTCTCTAATTATTCAAAATAATGGAATAAAAAATTCCAAAAATACCATATTAAATAAATTACAGAAATAACCAGCTTTGTCGCTACCGGTATCAGTGCCGAGACATCGATAAAGGGAGTGCTGGAAGTGGGACACAAATTCGCGGAGATCGCTTTTACGGATTCGGTCAGACAGTTGCAGCAGGCTGGCGGGTCGAGAGATTCATATGCCCGGATCGAGGCGGGTTCGGACAGGAATGGTGTCCTGACCGACCGCGAGGCCGACTTTATCGGGAGACGCGACAGTTTTTACATGGCGACCGTCAGCGAAACGGGCTGGCCCTATGTCCAGCATCGGGGCGGGCCTCCGGGATTTGTCCGCGTATTGGATCCGAAGACCCTGGGCTTTCCCGATTTCAGCGGCAACCGGCAGTTTGTCAGTACGGGCAATCTGCGGGGCGACGATCGCATATCGCTCTTCTTCATGGATTATCCGAACCGCGCCCGGCTGAAGCTGCTCGGCAGGGCGCAGGTCACCCACGACCCCGCGATTCTCGAAGGTTTCGCGATGGCGGGATATTCTGCGAAGATAGACCGGGCCTTCGTGATTGATGTGGCGGCCTTCGACTGGAACTGCCCGCAACATATTACGCCCAGATTTACCACAGAGGATGTCGCGGCCGCCGTCGCGCCGCTGCAGGCCCGTATTGCCGAGCTGGAGGCAGCGCTTGCCGTCCGAGCCTGATGTGGCAGTCTTTTAACGACAGTTCACGATGGCTTTATGTAATCATCCGTCGCGACGACGGGCAGGGCGATACTGAAACAACCGACCCCCGAAATGCCGCCGTGCAGGACGGGGCAGACGCTATTCGCCGTTTCTTCGACCGACCGTCGAGACGCGGTGCGGTCGCGTTTCCTCTCGAGAATGACCGGGCGAATCCATACAATATGGTCTGAGCGGGATTCGCTCTGCTCTGGTAAGGTGCACCCCGACAACTGCATTCCGGGATGGGTATTATGCCTTCCAGACTAATTGCTTTTGGCGTCACCTTCGGGATCGCCGCTCTGATGGTCTACGTGCTTGTGACAGGAAGCGATCTGCTGATTCCGCTCGCGATCGCGATCATGATCTGGTACCTGATCAACGCCCTTTCCCGCGCGATACAGAATTTGCTGCGGGTGCCGGGATGGCTGGCGCTGACGCTGTCCATAATCGTCCTTGTGGCGGCGCTTGGGCTGATCGTCGAAATGATCAGCGGCAATATAGCGGCGGTTCGCGCCGCCGCGCCCACGTATCAGGCGAATATCGAAAAACTGGTCGCGCAGGCCGTTCAGATCGGGGGGCTGACGGAATTACCGAAGATAGGTCACGTGGTCGATCAGATCGACATCCGCTCGCTGATCGGCGGGGTCGCCTCCGCCACCGCCTCGGTCGCGGGCAACGCGGGGCTCATCCTGATCTACGTAATTTTCCTGCTTGCGGAACAGCGGACGTTCGGGCGCAAGATCGAGGCGTTGTTTCCGGATAGCGACCGCCAAAAAGAGGTGCAGGACGTTCTGCATGACATTCGCGACCGGACCCAGAAATATGTTTCCGTAAAGACGTCGCTCAGTCTGCTGACGGCTGTCGTCAGTTATGTCGTGCTCGCAATTGTCGGGGTGGATCTCGCGATTTTCTGGGCGTTTCTGATATTTCTGCTGGCCTATATACCAACCATCGGCTCGCTGCTTGGCGTCGTGTTCCCGGCAATCCTCGCAATCATCCAGTTCGGGACTCTCGGTCCTTTTCTGGTGGTCACGATCGGCCTCGGCGCCGCGCAATTCCTGATCGGAAACGTGTTGGAGCCCCGGATGATGGGCAAATCGCTGAACCTTTCTTCTCTGGTTGTGATAATTTCTCTCGCCGTCTGGGGATCGATTTGGGGCGTTACGGGCATGTTCCTGTGCGTCCCGATCACGGTTATCATGATGATAATACTGGCGGAATTTCAGCAGACACGCCCGGTTGCGATCCTTCTGAGTGCGGATGGGCGGGTCTGAGCGTCGTTACGCGCGATAAACCGACACCTTGAGCAGAGGGCGCTGGGGGCTTATGAAAGACCTGACCGATGGTTACTCACACGGGGTGGCCGGGCGGTTCGTATACAGAATAATTTTAAGGGGTAGCCCCATGAGTACTTTACGTAACATCGCTATTTTGACAATTTCCGGTGGCCTGCTCGCGGCCTGTGCCGGTCCGGATATCGACATGCTGTCGAAAATGCCGACCAAAGGCACGGCCTTCGATAAGGCGCTTTATGCCGGATATACGGAACTCGCGAAGATCGAGGCGGCGGAATACGATATTGCCGATGCCGATTACTTCGCCAAGAAGGCCATGATGGCCGCAAACGGCGAGAACGTGCTTCCCGACCGTCTCTATGAGCGCAAAGTGCCGGCGAAATATGTCGATGAACTCCAGCCTGCGTGGCAGAAACTGACGCTTGCCCGCACGCATGGCGGCAAGGAGAAGGCGCCTGCGGCCCTCGCAACGGCCCAGACGCAATACGATTGCTGGATCCAGGAAGCGGAAGAGGATATTCAGCGCATTGACATCTCGCGCTGCCAGATCGGCTTCAACGCCGCGATGGCGGGGGTAAACGCGGCGATGGCGGTGAAAAAGGCCGCGGCACCGGCCGCGAAACCGGCGCCTGCCAAGGAAAGCCACCTGATCTATTTCGGGTTCAACAGTGCTGAACTGGCGGTGTCGTCGATGATCGTGATCCGGGACGCCGCAGCGTCCATCATGAAAGGAGCAAAAGCGACCTTTGTGATCGGGCATGCGGATCTTGCCGGCAGCGATTCCTATAACCGGGCGCTGGCCGACCGTCGCGCGGAAGCCGTTATTGGCGCCCTGCGAAAGGCGGGCGTGAAGGGTCCGATCAGCAAGGTTGTTGCAGGGGAACGCGACCCTGCCGTCAAGACCGAAGACGGCATGCGGAAAGGTGTGAACCGCCGGGTTGAGATCGCAATCCTGCGCTAGGAGATATGTTCCGGCCGGCTTGCAGCCTGCCTGTGAACGTCTTTTAAGGAAGAAAAGCGGCTGGAGAGATCCAGCCGCTTTTTGATTCAGGAACTTTATGTGTGTGCCGACCGTTCAGGCAACAGAGGCCTGGTTTACTGGTTCTTCGTTTCCATCGATACGGGTTCGCAGAACATGTATCCTCCCCCGTGAACGGTCTGGATAAATTGCGGTTGGTTCGTCGCAGGCTCGATTTTTTTGCGCAGGCGCGAAACATGGATGTCGATGGTCCGGTCGTAGCCCTTCATTTCACGCCCGCGGACGGCCTGAACCAGTTCCGCTCGCGACATCTGCCGGTTGGCGTTCTTGACGAAGACCTCGAGAAGCGCGAATTCGCTTGTCGTCAGCGACACCTGTTCGCCATTCGGGGCGGTCAGGCGCCGATGAATAAAATCGAGAGTCCAGTTTGCGAACGTCGCCGATGTAAATTGTTCCTGCGTCTGGTCGTCGTCCTGTGCGAGGCGCCGCGATAGACTGTTGATGCGGGCGGAGAGTTCGCGCAGTTCGAACGGCTTCTGCAGGTAGTCATCGGCGCCCAGTTCCAGCGTCAGAACACGGTCTGCCATATCCCCCTTGCCGCTGAGAATGATAATTCCGACGCTTGAGTTCGAGCGGATGTACTGCGTGAGCGCGACGCCGTCTTCCTTCGGGAGGACCAGATCGAGAAGGACAAGGTCTACTTTGCCTTTCTCCATCTCTCTGCGCATTTCGTCGCCATCCTGGACGGCTACAGGGACGTGTCCCCGGTCACGAAGGTATTCGGCAATCATTGACGAAAATGCCGGATCGTCGTCGACGATCAGAATCTTCATACTTTCCGTATTCATTTGACCCCATCACAATCTGCCTACCTAGCATTTCAGATAGTATGCGGGAGACTCATTCAGGCGGCAACACACCGATACAAACCGACATATAAAAATTCTTGAGGTTTCAAGCCTTTCAGGCGACTTTATCGGAAACTGGGTCGGCGCAAATATTGTATTACGGGTATGTCCATGAGCGACAGTCGGCGTCTTCTTGTTGTTGACGATCAGGTCGAGATAACAGACCTGATTCGCGAAATCGCCGGCGCGGAAGGATATGACGTACATACCCTTAACCGGTCTTCCCAGTTTTTTGACCGGTTCGAGCAGATCGACCCCGACATCGTGTGCATCGACATACACATGCCGGACGTCGACGGCATAGAGATATTGAGATGGCTGTCGAATGCGAATGCCTCTTCACGTGTCGTCATTCTGAGCGGCGGAGACCCGCTTTTCACGAAGGTTGCCGAGCGTATCGGCGAAGCTGCCAGTCTCGACATCCACACCCTCGTCAAACCTTTCAGTCTGGGCGATTTTCGGGAGATCCTGCGCGAGGTTCCCGAAACGGCCAACGGAACAGTCTGAAGCCTGTCTGCGCCGGTCCCCGTCCCGCGACTAAATCCTTTTTTAAGGTTAACGCCCCGTTAACTACGTACCAATCTACCGAGATCGTCGAAGGGTCAATAACCTCGGATATTGTGGGTTATCGTGCTTTCCTGTCGTCAATGAGCGTCACCCATGGTATCTTAGACGTAATCCGTATGTGATACGTATGAGGGCGATATGCATGATACGCTAACCGCGAAAGCGGTGAGAGACCTCCGTCCCCGGGATGGGGGCCGCGACCTTCTGGTGTTCGACAACGAGCTTCCGGGATTTGGCGTCCGCGTCCATCCATCCGGCGTCAAAAGCTACTTCTGGAACTCGCGCCAAGGCCGTCTATCGCTTGGCGACGTGCGTAACATGCGTCTCGAGCAGGCGCGCGATCTCGCTCGTGAGTACAAGGCAATGGCTCGACGCGGCATAAACGTTAGGCGCCATCTGCGCGACGAACGAGAAGCGAACGAGGCAGGAGAGCGTCGCTCGCAACTGACCCTTCACAGTGCGTTCAAGGAGTATGCTCGGATACGCGAAGGCGGGATCGGAGGCGTCAAGCAGTGGACGAAGGCGTCATCCAAGGCATACGGCGCTGCATGGAAGTGGATCGACCAAGAATTTGGCTCGGTGCATCCCGCCGATATAACGCCGCCTGAATGGGTTGCGATGCTTGCGGAGCACCGTGAAAAGCACCCGGCAATGGCGAAGACCATGCGGGCGTTGATGCAGGGTCTTTATGCTTGGTTGTCGACGCAGAGCCGCCACGCACCAGACGTGACGAGCAATCCTCTTCGCGAAATCCCGGGTTATGCCCTTCCGGCACGATACAGCTACTTCAAGCCCGCTGATCTCGCTCGCTTGTATCGAGCAGCAGAGAGCGCATCGGACGTCTTTGAAACTGTAGCGATCCGGCTTCTGATCCTGACGGCACGGCGAAAGTCTGAGATCGAGGAGCTTCGTTGGGACGAGATCGACTTCGCTGAGCGCGTGATCACGATCCCGAAGGAGCGCACGAAGACCGGGCGTGAGGATGCGTTCCCGATGACCGAACGAATGGTGGCCTTGCTCGAGGCCGTGCCACGTC